>ENA-UOJB01002384-UOJB01002384.1-human-gut-metagenome-genome-assembly--contig:-C48-NODE-2384-length-12490-cov-22.599437_pt1 | contig 12490 bp, 10 predicted proteins | sample MGYA00242338_ERZ723885 | MGnify/ENA metagenome assembly ERZ723885
CTTCCACTGCCACCTCCATCGCCACCGGCCACAAGACCGAGAGCGGCGTCATCAATATGTGCCCCTGGACCCGCGATGTGCCCTACGAGACCATTGCCGAAAAGCTGCACGCCCAGAAGGGCTATAAGGTGGGCGTGATCTCCACCGTGAACATCGACCACGCCACCCCTGCTGCCTTCTATGCCCACCAAAAGACCCGCAAGAACTACTACGAGATCGGGGTGGAGCTGGCAAACTCCGGCTTTGAGTACTTTGCCGGAGGCGAGTTCCAGAAGGTGAACGGCGATGGCACCGGCCCCGACAACCACACCGTGGCTGCCAACGCAGGTTACAACGTGGTCACCACGCAGGCCGGTGCCGCTGCCCTGACCGCCGGTGTTGGCAAGACCCTGATCATTGCCGAGAATCTGGGCGATGGCAAGGCCATGAACTACGCCATGGACGCTGCCAACGGCGAGTGGCAACTGACCGACTATGTCAAAAAGGGCATCGAGCTGCTGAACAACAAGAAGGGCTTCTTCCTGATGACCGAGTCCGGTAAGATCGACTGGGCCTGCCACGCCAACGATGCCGCTGCTTCCATCCACGATGTGCTGGAGATGAGCAACGCCGTGCAGGCTGCGGTGGACTTCTATAATGAGCACCCCAACGAGACCCTGATCCTTGTCACCGCCGACCACGAGACCGGCGGCATGGCCATCGGCTACAAGACCACCAACTACGACACCTTCCTGACCAACCTGACCCACCAGAAGATGTCCTACGCAAAGTTCGATTCCACCTATGTGCAGGGCTACATTGCCAACAAGACTCCCTTTGAGACTGCCATGCAGGATGTGAAGAACGTCTTTGGCCTGACCCTGCCCACCGACCCCGCTGCCGCCAGCGCAGGCAAGCTGCTGCTGACCGACTATGAGGTGGAGAACCTGCGCAAGGCCTACGAGCGCACCCTGCAGGTGGGTTCCTCCAGCCAGAGCAAGATGAGCCAGCAGGATTACGAGCTGTACGGCACCTACATCCCCTTCAGCATGGCCATCTGCCACACCATCAACCACAAGTCCGGCATGGACCACACCACCTATGCCCACACCGGTGCCATGGTCAACGTGTACGCCATGGGTGTCGGTGCCGAGAAGTTCGGCGGTGTATACGACAACACCGAGATCTACCACAAGCTGGCTGAGCTGACCAAGGTTCAGTAAGACAGTAAGTAAGAACCCCTGATTTTCCCACCTCACTTCCTGTTCCACTTTTCCACAACCAAGCCGCAAAATGTGCAAAACCCTCCCTGCCGCAAGCGCAAAGACTGCGCCCGGCAGGGAGGGTTTTGTTGTAATGTCAATGCTGAATGCTTCAGGCCTTCATTTCGGGAAAGCCCTCCAGCTTGGAGGTGCAGTGGGGGCAGCGCACAGCCTTGATGGAAATTTCGCTCTGGCAGTAGGGGCACACCTTGGTGGTGGGCTCCTCCGGCTCGGCGGGCTCTTCGGGCTTTCTGTGCAGGGAGTTGACAAACTTGATCACAACGAACAGCACAAAGGCAACGATGAGGAAGTTGATGATGGAGTTGACGAACTCGCCGATCTTGATGCTGGAGCCGCCCAGTCCGATGACCACATCGGAAAAATCCGCCTTGAAGAACAGGCCGATCAGCGGGTTGATGATGTCCTCCACCAGCGCGGTGACAATGGCGGTGAAGGCACCGCCGATGACAACGCCCACTGCCATGTCCAGCACGTTGCCGCGCATGGCAAACGCTTTGAACTCTTCAAGGAACTTTTTGATGCCGCTTTTTTTCTCTTCCATAGATAAGCTGCTCCTTCTTATCCTTTTTTTACCGCAAGGGGTTCTTTTATTTTTATAATAGCGTATTGTGCGGCGATTTGCAAGAGTAAAGCAGCCCCTTTTATAGAAAACAAAAAGCAGCCTCTCTCGTGAAAAAACGATCCCGGAAAGTCCGCAGACTTTCCGGGATCGTCCAATTCAAAAATAATTTTCTGCCGGTTTATGTGCTATAAAGATGCTTATGCCGCGGGCTGCTCTGCGGCAGCAGGCTGCGGGTCAGCAGTCACCGTAATGGTGCGGCTGATGGTACTGCAGGAGTAGTTGCCCCCCGCCTTGGCGGTCTGGGTGTAGGTGCCGGGCTCGGTGGGCACGCCGCTCATTTTGCTGCTGAACCACAGGAAGGTCTTTTTCTTGTAGGTGTAGCTTACCTTGCCGTTTTCAGCCACCTGTCCGTCCGAGATCACCTTGGCGGTCAGATCAGCGCTTTGCAGCTGAGAGACAGTCATGCTGGCCGGGGCATCCGCTGTCCAGCTCAGACTGACGTTTTCGGTCTTGGGCTTGATCTTGAACATGGCAAACCCGGCGGCGTTGATATCGCTGCTTTCCAGCGCAATGGCACCGGCAAAGTACTTGCCGCTGTCCTTGGGCTGCTCGTCCAGATAGATGCGGCTCAGCGCACCCTCGGGCAGATACTTGCGGATCAGGCTCAGCGCCAGCTTCATGCCGTTGGAAACGTTTTTCACGGTGGTCAGGTAGCCGGCCGGGACAAAGAAGCTGACGGTGTCCATCACCGACACTACTTCGTCCGCCACCCGCAGCAGCACGCCGACATCGTTGCCATCAATCAGCTGCTTGAGGTAGCTGTATACATTGAATTCCTCGGCCTGGTCCGGGGTCTGGGACATCTTTTTGGGCAGGGGGATCAGCTTGAGCAAAGTGCGCAGCTTATCCGAGATCATCAGGGTCACATAGCCGTAGGCTTCGCCGCTGGTGCCCAGCACCACGGCAATATACTGGGTGTTTTCGGGTCGGGTCTCCACCTCCAGCTTATAATCGGAACCATAGACAAGGTTGCCGGTCGCCCGGATGCGGATGTTGACGATATCATTTTCATCCTCTGCCGCAGTCAGTTCTGCGGCATCGGGCAGCGCCTCGCTGACAACAGCGGTGCTTTCCGGCTGCTGAGCTGCCGCCGAAGCAGGCATTGCCAGTACACCAAGCATCATGCTGACCGCGAGCAGGAGCGAGATCCATCGTTTGGCCTTCATACGAAAACCTCCTTTGTTGTTTGGTATCATACCCACATTTTACCGCAAAATAATCCTAGGGTCAATAACGGGATTCAAGCCGGGCGCGTCACTCCCCGATATAGGTAAAGCGGGGCTGGGTAACGCCGTCCCGGGTCACGGTTTCCAGCCACATGGCGGCGGGGCGCACCCACAGCCCGCCCTCGCCATACAGGGCGCGGTACACCACCATTTCCTCCTCGGTCTCGCTGTGGCGTGCCACGCCCAGCACCTGATACTCGTTGCCTTTAAAGTGGCGGTAGCGCCCGGGGCGCACCGGATATTGCAGTTCCTTCATAACAGTTCCTTTCTATTTCTACAAAAAGGGCTGCTGCGCCGGGCGGGTGCAGCAGCCCATAAAACTTATTATATTACAGCGTGCTGTCCGTTCCATCGCCGGGGGTCTGCTCGGCAGAGTACAGCAGCATCAGGTGGTTGGCCGAGGCTTCCAGCTGGCTCTTGGCCTGCCGCAGGGCGGCTTCCTCGGTCTCGTTCATCTTTTCGGGCTTATCCTTGCGCAGGCAGTGGCGCAGGTTGGCAAGGTCGGCCTTCACGCGGGCCTTTTCGTCCTTGTCCAACTCCTTTTTGCACTTGGAAAGCGCTTCATCCACCTTGTAGGCCAGCACCTCGGCCTGATTGTGCAGGTCCAGACGCTCCTTGCGGCGGCTGTCCTCGGCCTCGTAGGCGGCGGCATCTGCCATGGCGCGCTGGATCTCGTTTTCGGAAAGGTTGGTGCTGCCGGTGATGGTGATGTTCTGCTCCCGCCCGGTGGCAAGGTCTTTTGCAGATACCTTCACCACGCCGTTCACATCGATATCAAAGGTGACCTCGATCTGGGGCTTGGACGAGAAGCTTGCCCGGATGCCGTTCAGCTTGAACTTGCCAAGGGACTTATTGTCCCGCGCAAAATGGCGCTCGCCCTGCAGAACGTTGATCTCCACGCTGGTCTGCATGGGACGGGCGGTAGTAAAGATCTGGCTCTTGCGGGTGGGGATCATGCTGTTGCGGGTGATCAGCGGGGTGGCGACCCCGCCCAGCGTCTCAATGGACAAGGTCAGCGGGGTCACGTCCATCAGCACCAGTCCCTGCGCCGCCGCGCCGGTGGCACCCGCCAGCTTGCCGCTGCCCTGCAGCAGTGCACCCTGCACCGCTGCACCCATGGCAACGCACTCGTCCGGGTTCAGGCTGTGGCTGGGCTCCTTACCCAGCAGCTCCCGCACCTGCCGTTCCACGGCGGGCATCCGGGTGCTGCCGCCCACCAGCAGCACCTTGCCCAGCTGGCTGGCAGAGATGCCGGCATCCCGCAAGGCGTTCTGCACCGGGGTCACGGTGCGGGACAGCAGATCGCCGGTCATCATCTCGAATTGCGGGCGGGACAACGCGATATCCAAGTGGTGCGGCCCGTCCTTGCCCACCGCGATAAAGGGCAGGTTCAGCTGGGCAGAGGGCGCACTGGAAAGCTCCTTCTTGGCCTTTTCCGCTTCCTCCTTCAGCCGTCCCATGGCGGCAGGGTCGCGGGTCAGGTCGATGCGGTCAGACTTTTTGAACTCTGCTACCGCGTACTCCACGATGCGCTGGTCGAAGTCATCGCCGCCCAGATGGGTGTCGCCGCCGGTGGCAAGCACCGTAAAGGTGCCGTCCTCGATCTCAATGATGGACACATCAAAGGTGCCGCCGCCAAGGTCGTAGACAAGGATCTTCTGCGCAGCTTCGTTGTCCAGACCGTAGGCTACCGCGGCGGCGGTGGGCTCGTTGATGATGCGCAGCACGTTCAGCCCCGCAATGCGACCGGCATCCTGCGTGGCCTTGCGCTGACTGTCATCAAAATAAGCGGGCACGGTGATGACGGCTTCGGTGACAGGCTCACCCAGATAGCTCTCGGCGTCCCGGCGGATCTTGGCAAGGATCATGGCGCTGATCTCCTGCGGGGCAAGGTCCTTGCCGTCAATATGCGCCCGGTAGTCCGAACCCATGTACCGCTTGATGCTGGAGATCGTGCGCCCGGAATTCGTGGCGATCTGGCGCTTGGCCGCGCCGCCCACCAGACGCTCGCCGTCCTTGGTAAAGGCCACCACGCTGGGGGTGGTGCGCTCGCCCTCTGCGTTGGTGATGACCACGGGCTTGCCGCCCTCCACCACCGCCACACAGGAATTGGTCGTACCCAGATCAATGCCGATCACTTTGCTCATACTGTTTCCTCTGTTTCTTGTCCGCCGTGTCTGCGGGCTGATTTTTCTCCAGTCTATCTTACCGGACGGCTGTGACCATTTTTTAGTCCAATTGTAAAGATTCTATGTTATATGCTGCCGGAGCCGTGGGCGGCTCGTGGGTCAGCGCATAGAGCAGCTGCTCGGCCTCCTGTAACCAGCGGTCGGCGTCCGGCTCGTGCTCCTGCTGCAAAATGGTAAAGGCCTGCTTTGCCTCTGCCGCCTGCGCCAGCGCCTTTTTGCGGGAGGTGTAGCGGGTCTCGTACTGCGCCAGCCGCAGGCAGACCCGGGGCGTATACTCGATATCCGGCACCGCTGCCGCGTTCTGCCGCGCCCGGCGGTACCACAGCAGTGCCTTGCCGTTGTCGCCCCGGGCGGCGCAGTCATCGCCAAGGTTCAAAAGGGCGATGGGCTCTCCGCTTTCGGCTGCGGCCTTCCACAGCTTGCGCGCCTGCGCAGCGCTTTTGGGTACGCCGCGCCCCTGATACAGGCACTCGCCCAGCAGCGAGAGCCCGGCAGAACTGCCCTGCTCGGCGGCTTTCTGGTAGCACTCTGCCGCTGCCGCCCAGTGTCCGGCGCGGGCAGCTTCTTTCCCGGCTTCGGCCTCCTCTGCGCCGGGGCCCTCCGGGGTGTGGCCTGCGTGCAGCAGACCGTTGAGCAGCGCACCGTCCAGCGAGGCGGAATTGCTCCACGGGTCCAGCACCACGCCGTCGATGCCCGGGGTGTCCAGCGCCAGCTGCATGGCCTGCTCCAAGGTGCGGTCAGCCATGGGGCGGCTGCCGGTACTGCGGTCCGCACCGGCCGCTGCCACCGAGGTGAACAGCGGCAGCCAGCAGCGCCCTTTATCGTTGCGCAGCGTCCACAAGGCAAGGCCGTCGGCCTTTTCCGCCGGGATGGGGTGCTCCATCCACGGGGCGGGCGCACCCTGCGCCGAAAGCGCCGTCTGCAGCGGCACAAGCACATGGGTCTCCAGCTCCAGCGCGTAGTTCAAAGCGCTCATCAAAGTCCAGAAGCTCTCCTCGTTCTGCCCCTTGTACAGCCCCTGCACCGCCTGCTCGATGGCCGGGCAGCCGGTGCCGCGCGGGCTGTACACCGGTGCGGTGCGGCTGCGGCTGCGGCCCACCGGGCGGAAGCGTACCCCGCCGTCTGTTCGTCTTGCCATTGTGTTCACCATACTTCCCTATCAATCTCAGCTCTAGTATAACAGGATTTGGCAGCTTGTACAATGCAAAACGCAGCTGCGGCACTGGATTTTCAGGATACATCGCGTTATAATAAGGTGTATTTTGACCCCGAAGGAGGAATTTTTTTGAACCGGATGCTTGGCTACCTGAAGGGCTACGAGCGCGAAAGTGTGCTTGCGCCGCTCTTTAAGATGCTGGAAGCCACCTTTGACCTGTTTGTGCCGCTGGTCATGGCGGATATCGTCAATGTGGGCATTGCAGCACATGACCTGCATTATATTCTGGTGCGGTGCGGCCTTTTGCTGCTGCTGGCTTTCATCGGCCTTACCTGCAGCCTGACCGCGCAGTACTTTTCCGCCAAGGCGGCGGTGGGCTATTCCACCGCACTGCGGCACGCCCTGTTTGCCCATATCCAGAGCCTGAGCTTTTCAGAGATGGATACGCTGGGCACCAGCACCCTCATCACCCGCATGACCAGCGATGTCAATCAGGTGCAAAGCGGGCTCAACCTGTTTTTGCGCCTGTTCCTGCGCAGTCCCTTTGTGGTGCTGGGTGCCATGGTCATGGCCTTTACGGTCAACGCCCGGGCGGCGATGATCTTTGTAGTCACCATTCCGCTGCTCAGCGTGGTGGTGTTCGGCGTGATGGTGATCACCCGACCGCTGTACAAGACCGTGCAGACCCGGCTGGACCGGGTGCTGGGTCTGACCCGCGAGAACCTGACCGGCGTGCGCGTGGTGCGCGCCTTTGATAAGGAGCAGAGCGAGATCGACCGCTTTGAGGACGCCAACGCCCTGCTGACCGGGATGCAGCTGCATGTCGGCCACCTTTCGGCGCTGATGAACCCGCTGACCTATGTGCTCATCAACCTTGCCATCGTGGCGCTGCTGTATGTGGGCAGCATCGAGATCAACGTGGGCGGCATGGCCTCCGGTGATGTGATTGCGCTGGTGAACTACATGAACCAGATCCTTGTGGAGCTGGTAAAACTTGCCAACCTCATCGTACAGATCAGCAAGGCGCTGGCCTGTGCAGGCCGTGTGCAGGCGGTGCTGGATACAAAGCCCGGCATGACCTTCCCGGCAAAGCTTCTGGGCGAAGTGCCCGCCGACAAGACCGGCGATGCCGTGCGCTTTGACCATGTGGGTCTGACCTACGCCGGGGCGGGTGCACCCAGCCTGACCGATATCAGCTTTACCGCCAAAAAGGGCCAGACCATCGGCGTCATCGGCGGCACCGGCAGCGGTAAATCCAGCTTAGTAAACCTCATCCCGCGCTTTTACGATGCCACCGAGGGCAGCGTGGAGATCTTTGGCCGTCCTGTGGCCAGCTACCCCCGGGACGCTTTACGCGGCAGGGTGGCGGTGGTCATGCAGAAGGCACAGCTCTTCGGCGGCACCATCCGCTCCAACCTTTTGTGGGGCAACAAGGATGCTACCGACGCCGACCTGTGGGCGGCGCTGGAAACGGCACAGGCCGCAGACTTTGTGCGTGCAAAGCCCCTTGGGCTGGACGAGCCGGTGGAGCAGGGCGGACGCAATCTTTCCGGCGGACAGAAGCAGCGGCTGACCATCGCCCGTGCGCTGGTGGGCAAACCGGACATTTTGATTTTGGATGACAGCGCCAGCGCGCTGGACTACGCCACCGACGCCGCCCTGCGCAAGGCATTGGCGGCGCTGCCCGGGGCACTGACCGTGTTCATCGTCAGCCAGCGCGCCGCCAGTTTGCAGCACGCCGACCAAATCTTAGTATTGGATGACGGCCATCTGGTGGGCATCGGCACCCACAGCGCCCTGCGCAGCAGCTGCCCGGTATACGAGGAGATCTACGAGAGCCAGTTCAAGAAAGGGGAGGCAGAAGCATGAGTGCAAAAGCAAAAAACAAGCTGACCCCGCAGCAGCGCAAGGCCACCCTGAACCGGGTGCTGCACAAGATCCGTCCGTACAGCGCCTTTGTGGTGTGCAGCCTGCTGGTGGCGGCGGTCAGCGTAGCCGCTCAGCTGTATATCCCCATCCTGTGCGGTGAGGCCATTGATAAGATGCTGGGCAAGGGCAATGTAGACCTTGCCGGGGTGCTGCGCATTGCAGTGAGCATTCTGGTGGTGGCAGCCGTAGCCGCCCTTGCGCAGTGGCTTTTGAGCGTGTGCAACAACCGCATCACCTTCTCGGTCAGCCGTGATCTGCGCAACGAGGCGCTGCGCAAAATTCAGACCCTGCCGCTGTCCTATCTGGACAGCCACCCCTCCGGCGATATCGTCAGCCGCATGGTGGCGGATGTGGATACCTTTGCGGACGGCCTGCTGATGGGCTTTACCCAGCTGTTCTCCGGCATCCTGACCATTTTTGGCACCCTGCTGTTCATGCTGCGGGAGAACGTGCCCATCACGCTGGTGGTGGTGTGCATCACCCCGCTGAGCCTTGTGGTGGCGGGCTTTCTGGCAAAGCGCAGTTACGGCTACTTCCAGGGCCAGAGCACCGTCCGCGGCAAGCAGACCGCACTGGTCAACGAGATGATCGAAGGCCAAAAGGTGGTGCAGGCCTTTGGCCATGAAGCAGAGAGCCTTGCCGCCTTTGACGAGGTGAACGGACAATTACAGGACGTGAGCCTGAAGGCTATCTTCTTCTCCAGCCTGACCAACCCCGCCACCCGCTTTGTGAACAACATCGTGTATGCGGGCGTAGGGCTTGTGGGTGCGCTGTACGCCGTGCGCGGCGGCATCACCATCGGTCAGCTCAGCGTTTTTCTGAGCTACGCCAACCAGTACACCAAACCCTTCAACGAAATCTCCGGCGTGGTCACCGAATTACAGAATGCACTGGCCTGCGCCGCCCGGGTGTTTGAACTGCTGGACGCCGAAGATCAGGTGCCGGAGGCCGAAAACGCCGCCGCGTTGCAGCCGGACGGCCATGTGCAGTTACAGGATGTTTCCTTCCGCTATCTGCCCGACCGACCGCTCATCGAAGGGCTCTCGCTGGATGTGCAGCCCGGCCAGCGCATCGCCATCGTAGGCCCCACCGGCTGCGGCAAGACCACCCTCATCAATCTGCTGATGCGGTTCTATGATGTAAACAGCGGCAGCATCAAGGTGTCCGGCACCGATATCCGGGATGTGACCCGCGCCTCTCTGCGCGGCAGCTACGGCATGGTGCTGCAGGACACCTGGCTGCGCGCCGGTACGGTGCGGGAGAACATTGCCTACGGCAAGCCGGACGCCACCATGGACGAGGTGATTGCCGCCGCCAAGGCTGCCCACGCCCACAGCTTTATCCGCCGCCTGCCCGATGGCTACGATACCGTCATTGCAGAGGACGGCGGCAACATCAGTCAGGGACAAAAGCAGCTGCTCTGCATCGCCCGCGTGATGCTCTGCCTGCCGCCCATGCTGATTCTGGACGAAGCCACCTCCTCCATTGATACCCGCACTGAGGTACGCATCCAGAAGGCCTTTGCCCGCATGATGCAGGGGCGTACCAGCTTTATCGTGGCGCACCGCCTTTCCACCATCCGGGAGGCAGACGTTATCCTTGTGATGAAGGACGGCCACATCGTGGAGCAGGGCAACCACGACCAGCTGCTGGCGCAGGGCGGCTTCTACGCCAAACTCTACAACAGCCAGTTCGAGGGCGTGCAGACCTGAGGACGCTGTTGTATCCTATCCAAACTGTAATAACGAATGACGAAAATGCGCTTTGTTAAATAAAACAGGCTGAATAGGCACTCGTTCATAAAATATTAATAATATATTAACATTCAGTACACCACTTTTCGGTATACATAGGGCAACAAAGGCGCGCAGTGCGCCGAACCCCCGCCAAAAAGGGCAAAAACGCGCAGACTGCTGTGGTGTGCGGCGGTCTTGGAAATGCCCTTGGTACAGGAAAGGAAACGTTACTTATGAAAATTGGTTTTTGGGAACTTATCGTCATCGTCATCGTGGCGTTTGTGTTCATCGGCCCGGACCAGCTGCCTGTCTACGCAAAGAAGATCGGCAAGATGCTCCGCGAGCTGAAGAAATACACCGGCGCTGCTTCTGAGGAGATCCAGAAGAACGTGGTGGAGCCGCTGAACGAGATTCAGGCACCCCTGAAAGAAGCTGTTGCCCCCCTGACCGATATCAAGAAGGATATCGACAGCAGTATGCGGGACGTGACCAAGAGCTTTACCGGCATTGGCAAGACCAGCAAGGAGGAAGCTGCCAAGAAGCTGGCTGAGACCGAGGAGGTCACCGACCTGACCGAGGATGCTGTGGAGGAACTGCCCGAGCAGCCCGCCGAAGCCCCGGCTGACACTGCTGAAACTGTGGAGGCTCCCGCTGAAAAGCCGGAGCAGCCCGCTGCCGAGGCCGCACAGCCCGCCGCTGAGCCGGTGGCTGAGCCTGTGCAGGAAGCCCCTGCCGCAGCCGAAGAGGCTGCCGAAGCTGCACCCGCTGAGGAAGCAAAGGTGTAAGCGCCCCTACTTATTTATGGATGCACCCGCGCCCGCGGTTGCCAGATACATTCTGTAATACGCCCGCCACGCGGCGCGGCAAGAAAAAGGAGATATTTATTATGCGTATTGGTACTAATGAGCTGCTGATCATTCTGGTTGTCGTTCTGCTGATCTTTGGACCCAAGAACCTGCCGAAGCTGGGCAAGATGTTCGGTAAGACCATCAATGGCTTCAAGAAGGGCATGGAGGACGAGGACGCCGAGCAGTCCGAGGAGACTGTAAAGAAGGCTGATAAGAAGGACGAAGACGAGGAGTAATTGTGGCTACAAACAAAAAGCGCAAAAAGAAAGCCGAAGTCATGGCAGAGGACGGCAGCATGACGCTGACCGGCCATCTGAAAGAACTGCGGAACCGGCTCATCATCTGCGCGGTGGTGTTTGTGGTGGGCGTGGTGGTCTCGCTGGCGTATGCAGACCGTCTGATCGATCTGCTTACTGCCATGGGCCGCGACTATTACCAGTTCGTGTCCATTGCCCCGCAGGAAAAACTGATGCAGTATTTCCGGGTGTCCATTCTGGCCGGTGTGGTGGTAACGGTGCCTGTGGCCTTTTACAACATCTACGCCTTTGCAAAGCCGGGTCTGAAAAAGAGCGAGAGCACCTTTTTCAAGCTGGTCATGCTGCTGGGTCTGATCCTGTTCTGCGTGGGCGTGCTGTTTGCCTATAAGCTCATGATGCCGTTCATGCTGCGGTTCCTCAGCACCGGCATCGAGGGTGCTGAGTACATCCAGACCACCACCAGTATCGAAAGCTACGTCAACCTCTGCCTGACCATGTTCATCATCTTTGGCTGCGTGTTCGAGATGCCGCTGATCACCATCATCCTTTCCAAGATGGGCATCATCAACCCGCAGATCCTCAAGCAGGTGCGCGGCGTAGCCATCGTGGTCATCTTCTTCATCGCCGCTGTGGTCACCCCGCCGGACATCGTGTCCCAGTGCATGGTGGCTTTCCCCATGGTGCTGCTGTATTTCGTCAGCATCTTCCTGAGCGGCATCTTCTATAAGCCGCGTGATACGGATGAGGATGACGAGGAAGAAGAGGCGAGCGAGGACTGATCCCGCTTCCGTTCCGGTTTTCATCAACTGAATCAAACGCCGCTGCACGGCTGTGCAGCGGCGTTTCTTGTTGGCACGGAAACAAAAAAGCTGCCGCACAGCTTTGTGCAGCAGCCTATGAGAAAATAAAGGAGAAACGCAGGTTCAAAAAAGATTATTTGCCCAGATGCCAGATATCGCGGTCGTACTCGGCAATGGTGCGGTCAGAGGAGAACATGCCAGCCTTGGCAATGTTCACAAGGCACTTACGCCGCCAGCCCGTGGGGTCGCAGGCGTAATCACTGAGGGCCTGTCCCTTGCGCACAACGTAGGCATTGAAGTCCGGCAGGGTCTGGAACCAGTCCTTATGGATCAGCTCATCATGCAGGCGGGTCAGGTTTTCGGCATGGCCGGCGGCCAGCATCTCCGGCCCGGTGAGGAAGCTGATGGCGCGGCGGATGTTGGCATCGCCCTCCACCCACTGGGCGGGGTCGTAATCGCCCACGG
>ENA-UOJB01002391-UOJB01002391.1-human-gut-metagenome-genome-assembly--contig:-C48-NODE-2391-length-12441-cov-7.431778_pt1 | contig 12441 bp, 10 predicted proteins | sample MGYA00242338_ERZ723885 | MGnify/ENA metagenome assembly ERZ723885
CTCTGCCGTCTTCCAGCCTGCGCATATAACGGTAAGACACTCTGGCCGCGTCGGCAGCCTGTTCAAAGCTCAAGCCACGCGCCAAGCGTTCTTCCCGCAGCATCAGGCCGACGCTGCCGCGGACGGTTTTGGGGTCAATGTTATCGATTATCATTTTTTTAGCTCCTTTTGTTGATTAAAAACAAAAACCTCCTTGAAAAAAAACAAGGAGGTGGAGCTACAAACTGCATACAATCAGTCAGCCTTATTCGACTACAAAAGTAGCTTATGTCGACCACTCCACCAAAATCAGTGGACTTGTATGAGATGTTTGTAGACACCACGGTTCACCTCTGAACCGCAGAAAACATATTAAAGCAAATCGGACGTTTTGCAACAAAAAAAGAACCGGGAGCCTAAACTCCCGGAACTTTTGACTTACATGAAAAAACTTAATAATAATTTTTTTGACTGACGCCGCGTTTTAGAACTTATACTTGGCGTTCAGCAATCCGGTGTGATCTTTGTAGTGGTCACGGAATTTACCTTCGTAACCCAATGAAACCTCTACATTGTCATCAACCTCGGCGGTCAGACCTACTCCGGCTTCTACGCCAAAGCGATCCAAGGCCTCGCCTCGTACCTGATAGGCTGAGCCGTTAGCCAGCATAACCGACGCGTTCGAGTTGTCGTTTACCAGGTCATAGGTCATTGCCAAACGGGCTTCCGGACGGATGTTCATTCCGTTAGAGAGCGTATAATCTTTCTTGATTTTAGCTCCTACGATACCGGTCAGGTAATCCGAGCTGTTTTCTGATACTCGCTGACCAGCCGTATCCGTATACGAATCCTGGTGGATGTTGATGTATCGCAAACCGGCTTCCGGCGTAACAACCGCGCCGTTCATATGGAAGTCATATCCGGTCATAGCCTGCAAGGCGATGCTGTTTACATCGTATTTGCCTGAAAGACCCCCGTATTTCTTCTCATCATAGTCGCCCCAGTTGTACGACGCTATACCGTTCACATACCAGTCTGAGGGTTTGTATTCGCCGTAAACAAACGCCGTATGGGTGTCTACGTCTATCTTTCTATCGCCCTGTTTGACATCGCTGTTGGTATAGGCATAACCGGCACCGACTTTTACGTCGCTGTTGAGGTATTTTTCTGCACCGAGGGCAAGTCCGGTAGAATCCGTCTTGAAGTCGTTGCTGCCGTCATACTTGCTCTTGTTAAACAAGCCCTGTACCCACATGGCGGCACGTTCGAAGACGCTGTCCCCAGACGATTTGCCTTCGGCTGCCGAAGATACGGAACCGCCGGAAAGGCGGGTAGCAACCGCGCCAAACACCTGATTGGTGGTTTCGGTTACCTGAGACTGTGCTACCGGAGCGGCTACAGGCGCAACTTCTTTCGCCAACCGGGCTGCACCCTTGACATTACCGCTTTGTACCAGTGTTGAAATCTGATTGGTAATGTTGTCTGCCTGGGCATTGCCGCTTAAACCGTCTACGAAAGCTGCAATCGTTCCGGCCTGGTTACTGTTGGCTCCGTTGGCTGCTACCCCTGCGGCTACTTCTGAGGAATCTTTCTTGCTTACTTTGATTTCGGTTCCTGTAATTTTACCGTCCTCTACACCCTCCAAGTTATAGAGCAGGTTGTTGTTGACAACGAGGTTGTCTAAATTACCACCTGTGGCCAAATTAATTTTGCTCTCGTCACCGAATTTGGTATCGGCGGCAATAATCAGGTTCATAGAAGCATTAGCTGCGCCTTCATCTCCGGGGGCGTTTACGGTAAGATCTCCGTTAATATTACCATGGGTCAACTCGCCGGCAGGAGCCTTATCAGCATTCTTAACACCGACGTTCAAGGTTGAACCGGCATCCATAGTTACGTTAGAACTGAAGGTATTATATCCCAAATCCAAAGTACCTCCATTGTTGACCTTGGTATCGGTAATCGTATTAGCATTATTGTCGGCGACAATAGCGGTACCAGATACTTCCATTGTATCAGCAGTCAGGTTAACTGCATCTCTGCCATCGATACCTTCATCTGCATTTTCCTTAACCTCATCTAAGCTGTCGAGGATGAAGGTTGAGCCCTCTTTTACTGCCAAAATACCAATCTTTGATGCTGAGCCAAAGAGTGTAGACACCGACGTATTAGCGTTGATATTTAATGTACCAGCGCCGGCGAGGGTCTTGATGGTAGAACCGGCATTGTTTACGTTGATTTTTGAGTTGGTATCAACGCTGATTTTAGCATCAATGATACCGCCATTCAAATCTACAGAAGCATTCTCTAAGGCAACATCAGAACCGTTGGTAGCCTTGATTAAAGCACCTTCGGCAACTTTAACCTCACTATTGTTTAAGGTCATTGTACCTGTGTCAGGAGCTTCGTTGGTGCCTTTGGCGCCTTGAATCAACATACCGCCGTTTTCGAGACTGATGTTTGCATTTTTAATGCTGGTGTCACCATAGCCCAAAATATAAGAATTATTGCGCCATTGCTCGTTCTTGTCCGTCTCGCGACCGGCAGAGGGATTGTTTCCGCCAATTGTAATAATCGCTTTCTCATCAGCGGATTTACCGGAAATATTTAAATTTACGGCATCAATTGTTGAACCATTGCGGAGGGTGATGTTTCCGGCATCTGTAATCTTTACACTACCTAAATCATTTGCCGTTGCTGCAACAATGCGGGCATTGTTATCAAGAGAAACATCGCCTTTGATGTTGATTGTTGTATCTTTGTTACTTGCAAAGTCATTACCCAAATAATTTCCATTACCGGTATAACCTTTATCAAGTGTAATTGTTCCGGCATTTTTAATATCAACGGAAGATGTCAAAGCATTACTGACAGTTAACTCACCCTGATTAGCAACAGAACCTTTACCGTCAAGAGTTAATGCGGCATCTTTAGCGCCTTTGATATAGTTGTTACCAGCAAACGTAACTTCTTTACCATCTGCAATTGTCAACGTTTTGTCGGCATTTTTGGCATAATCTTCTTCTGTTTTGTACAGATAAATGCCAGTTCCGTCAGCCATATTTACATTTCCGACGGTTAAATTATTGCCAAGAACCAATTCGCCTTCGGTAACCTCAGAATCTTGTGAATTATTGACCTTACCTTTTTGAATCTCAAGATCAACGCCAGAAACATCTGATCCGGCTTCCGTTTGAGTCAGATAACCGGTAACCGTCAATTTTTTATCACCGGTTAAATTTGTTTTATTGTGTAATGTAACATAGTTGCCGAATGTTACATCTTTTTCCAGTTTAGCATCGCCCATAAATGAGATACGGGTATCTCCTTTGGTATGGCCGGTGTCATCTGCTGAAATTACTGAGCCTGCTTCGTATTCCTTAAGCTCATCCGCAGCCATAGCGGAAGAGGCAAATGCCAAGCCGACCAAAGCTGTGGTTACTAAAAGTTTATTCTTCATATGATAGTCTTCCTTCATTTGTTTAACGTTAGGAAACAAAAAAACCACCTGAAGAGGTGGTCGGAGAGTTCAACAATCATATAGCATAAAATGACTCTTTAAGTTTTTAAAACCGTACAAGTACAGTTTCTGGACATGTACTTAAAGCTCCCCGACCATATTGCTACAATCGGGGATATATTTATTGCTTCTGTGCAAATACAGATAACAATTTGACGATGTTATATCCTAACACCGTATGCTATACAGAGCCGTTGAAAGCCCCGTACCTCTTGGGTACTAAACACAGTTTTCCTGTATCTGGGTATGAGCCTAAACTCTCATTCTCGGGGAGTCAAGACATTTTTGGTTAATAAACACTTAAGGATGAAATATAATCTCTGTTATACGGAAAAATTGCGAAAAAAATAAATTGATGACTTTTTTGAAAATTTAGGTTATATTGCGCCAAGAAATAAACAGGGATATAAAAATATTGGTTAAAAAAATTATATCAACCGCGGAAGCGGGTAAGCTTATTCCTAATAATTCGTCGGTGATGATTGGTGGTTTTCTGCGCTGCGGAACGCCGGCCAAGCTGATTGACGAACTGGTTAAAAACAACACTTCCGGACTGACGCTGATTGCCAATGATACGTCAACTCCGGATTTTGACCGCGGAAAGCTGATTGTCAACAAGCAAATCAAAAAAGCCATTGTGGCGCATATCGGAACCAATCCGGAAACCGGCAGACAGATGAATGCCGGAGAGCTTGAGGTTGAACTGGTGCCGATGGGAACGCTGGTGGAGAGAATCCGCTCCGGCGGCGCCGGGCTGGGCGGTTTTTTGACACCGACCGGCGTGGGCACTATCGTTGAACAAGGCAAACAAATTATGGAAATCGACGGACGGAAATATTTGTTTGAAAAACCGCTGCGGGCAGATTTTGCTTTGATTTACGCCACCAAAATCGATAAATTCGGCAATGCCTTTTTGGAAGGCACGACCCGCAACTTTAACCCGGTTATGGCTACCGCCGCCGAGACGGTGATTGTCGAAGCGGAAGGAATCAGCGATGAGCCGCTGAACCCGAACGAGGTGACTATTCCGGGTATTTTTGTTGATTATATTGCATCATAGAGGTATGAGATGACTCTTTCTAAAGAAGAATGCCGCGAAATTATTGCCCGCCGGGTTGCTCAGGAATTCAGCGAAGGTGACGTTATCACCCTGGGAATCGGGCTGCCGACGGAAGTGGCCAACCATTTGCCCCCGCATCTGCATGTAGTCTTTCAATCCGAAAACGGACTGCTCGGCGTGGGACACCGCGATTTGGCTGCCGGAGAGAATCCTAAAATTACCAATGCCGGCGGAATTGCGGTAACCACTAAAACCGGAGCGGCATTTTTTGACAGCCAATTGTCTTTTGCCATGATACGCGGCGGCCATGTTGACGCTACGGTATTGGGCGCTTTACAGGTTGACCAGCAGGGAAATCTGGCGAACTGGATGGTTCCGGGAGTATTTGTTCCCGGCATGGGCGGCGCTATGGATTTGGTCGTCGGCGCCAAAAGAGTGATTATCGCCATGGAACACACCAACAAAGGGCAGCCCCGAATCGTCAAACGCTGCACCCTGCCCTTAACCGCGGCAAACGAAGTTGACCTCATTGTTACCGAGCGCGCGGTTATTGAAGTTACCAAAGACGGATTGGTCCTAAAAGAAATTAATCCGCTGTTTTCGCTGGAAGACGTTATCAACGCAACCGACGCAGAGCTGATTATTCCGGACAATCTGGTTCAGAAAGCGGTTTAAGAAAAGACCTTTTTTATATTTCAGACTGCCGGTGGCTGATTACATTATAATGCTCATCGGCTGTTATGGGTTCATAGTTCTGCAACAGCAGGTTAAAGCAATTTTCATCAATAAAAAGTTCGTTTTCATCTGTTCGGCTGCGCTCCAGCACACGTTTGCGGGCAGTATTTTCGTTGCAGTTCAGCTGATGAAAGACAATGTCTCCGGTGAGGCGGGAAGCTTTTTCATAGGCCTGGCGACGGTCTTCTTTTGACCAAAAGCCATAATCGAGAACAACATCCACACCGGCAGCCACGACTTGCGCCGCCAGGCTCCAGATTAAATCATCCACCTTTTGAGCGGCGCTGCGAAACTCAGGTTCGGGAAGATTGCGACCATAGAGGCTGCGCATAAATTCATCGTGGGTAAAACGAACCGCGGGCAATTCTTTTTCCAATTTTTTGGCCAGGGTGGTTTTGCCAAACCCCATAAAGCCGACTATCAAATGTATGGCCGCCATTAAATACCTCCGTTACGAACAAATTATACGTTGAATTGAGAAAAAAGCAAACGAACAAAAAGATAAAAAAAGGGCTGCAACCGCAGCCCTTGATTTTTCTTCGAACGAAAATGCAATGATTAACGTTTGGAGAACTGATAAGAACGACGAGCTTTTGCTCTACCGTATTTCTTACGTTCAACAACACGGTCATCACGAGTCAGGAAGCCGGCTTTTTTCAGAACGGCACGCAATTCCGGTTCAAACTCATTCAGAGCTTTGGAAATACCGTGTTTGATAGCACCAGCCTGACCAGACAAACCACCGCCTTTAACAGTGCAGATTACGTCAAATTCATTAACGCGGTTTGCTACTTCGAACGGCTGATTGATAATCATTTTCAAAACCGGACGAGCAAAGTACTGGTCAATTGACTTTTCATTAATGGTGATGTTGCCTTTACCCGGCTTAATCCATACGCGGGCAACGGCGTCTTTTCTTTTACCTGTAGCATAAGAACGACCGAATTTGTCTTTCTTGGCCTTGCGAACAACAGCTTCAGAAGAAGAAGCAGAGGCAGCAGCTTTTACAGATGCGCTTTTGATATCTTTTAATGATTCGATTTTTTCAGCCATTATTATGCGCTCCTTTTATTCTTCGGGTTCTTGGATGCGATATCCAGAACTTCGGGGTTCTGAGCTGTATGCGGGTGATTTTCACCGGCATAAACTTTTAATTTGGTCATCTGCTGACGGCCCATCGGATTGCGGGAAATCATACGTTCAACAGCTTTGACGATAACTCTTTCAGGGAAACGACCGGCCAAGATTTTAGCAGGCGTGGTTTCCTTGATGCCGCCAATCCAACCGGTATGTTTGAAATATTTTTTATCGGTCAGTTTTTTGCCGGTCAATTTAACTTTATCAGCATTGATAACAACGACATAGTCGCCGCAGTCGATGTTGGGAACGAAGTTCGGTTTATGTTTGCCGCGAAGAATCTTTGCGATTTCAGCAGACAGACGACCCAGAACAACACCCTGTGCGTCAACCACATACCATTTTCTCTCAATGTCAGAGGGCTTTGTTGCATATGTTGTGTTCATAGTATCTCTCTTTAAAAAGAAGGTTATAATTTCGTGTTGGAATATACAGGAAATAAATGTATTGTCAACAATAAAATTTCATTATTTTTCAACAACATAAATAACGGTATTATTATACCTCTCACTAACACTATGTTTTAGCTTAATTTATCTCTTATCCACCATCAATTAAAAAATGAAATCTTTTATCTGCTCGGGATAAATGCGGGTTTGCGGCGAAATCTCAACCCATTCGGCATAGGGCGCACGCGCGTTTTTTTCAACAAAAGGCACGGCATCTTGCGCATAGATGTTTTTATCCTCAAGTTCGGCGGACATAACAAAAACAATCTCGTGGCCTGATTTTCCGTTATAGGTAAAAATATTTTCAACCGCGCCAAGATTCCGCACCTTTGCCAGCTCAACGCCGAGTTCCTCCCGAAACTCGCGTCTCAGCGCCTGTTCGGCCCGTTCGCCAAACTCAATGCCGCCGCCCAAAGCCCGATAAAAATATTCCCGTTTAACCTTGTCATAACACTTTACCGCCAAAACAGCCCCATCCGCACGGCGGACAAGGGCAACGGCCAAAGGACGGATGCGGGAAGCGTCAAACGGCATCTTTAAGACTTTCTTCCGCCAGATTTTTAAGTTCATAGAGCTTATCCAGAGCCTCACGCGGGGTGAGGTTGTCTGGATTAAGTTCTTTCAGCGCTTCCATTGCCGGAACAATCTGTTGCGCAGCGGGCTCATCCTTGCTGCGGACTGCGGCAAAAAGCGGCAAGTCTTCCGCAAGCTGCGAAACCGATTGGCTTTTGCCCTCACGTTCGAGCGTTTCGAGCACCTGCTCCGCCCGTTTGACAACCGTTCTGGGCAAACCTGCGAGCTTAGCGACATGAATGCCGTAAGAACGATCGGCAGCACCGTCAATCACCTCATGCAGGAAAATGACTTCGTCGTTAAACTCCTTTATTTTCATACAATGGAGTGTCATTAAAGGCAATTTTGAGGTCAACGCGGTCAATTCGTGATAATGGGTGGCAAACAAGGCCCGACATTTGTTTAGTTCGTGCAAGTGTTCTACCACCGCCCAGGCGATTGACAAGCCGTCAAACGTTGCGGTGCCGCGGCCGATTTCATCCAAAATTACAAACGAACGCTCGTCAGCCTGATTTAAGATGCTTGCAGTTTCAACCATTTCAACCATAAAGGTGGAGCGGCCGCGCGCCAAATCGTCCGAAGCGCCGACACGGGAAAAAATCTTGTCTATTACGCCGATATGGGCAGATGCACAAGGAACAAAAGAGCCCATTTGCGCCATAATGGCAATAATGGCGTTTTGGCGGAGAAACGTCGATTTACCGGCCATATTGGGACCGGTCAGAAGCCACAACCGGCCGTGAGCGTCGTCCAGTTGGCAGTTGTTGCCGACGAACGCCCCCGCGTTTTCTTTGGATATCGCATTTTCAACAACCGGATGCCGCCCTTCCTTGACGTCAAAAACAAGGCTGTCGTCAATCTGCGGCCGGCAATAGTTTTTCTCCACGGCAAGATCCGCCAAAGCGGAGGAAACGTCAAGTTCGGCCATGGCTTTGGCGGTGCGCGAAATATCCTCGGACGCCAGACGGACATCTTTGACCAGGTTGTCAAACATCTCCAGCTCCATAGCCAAAGCCTTGTCGGCGGCTCCGCGAATCTTGTTTTCAAGTTCGGTTAGCTCCACTGTGGTAAAACGTGTGGCGTTCAACACCGACTGCCGATGAATAAAGTCTTTGTTCTCCAGCATCTCCGGCGCAAATTTGCTCTGCACTTCAATAAAATAGCCGATGACATTGTTATATTTGATTTTAAGATTGGATATTCCGGTGACTTCGGCATACTTGTTTTGCAGCTCGACAATCATCTTATGGCTGTCGTTTTTAAGCAGCTTTATTTCATCCAGCGGCGGATAAAAGCCTTCACGGATAAAACCGCCGTCACGTGCCAGCAGAGGCAAATCCTCAGCCAGCGCCTGTTCCAACGTTGACACCAGATTGCTGTGTTCACCCAGATTATTCAAAACCGTTTTCAGAGAATCGGGAAACTCGCTCAAAATCTGTTCGTCAGTGTTTTGATTGAAGCTCATCACCAGATTTTTCAACTGCGGCACAACCGCCAGCGCCGTCTTAATATTGGCAAGGTCACGAGGGCCGCCGCGTCCGAGGCTGAGCCGGGACACGGCTCTTTCAATATCAGGACAAGCCTTGAGAATTGCACGGACTTCCTGACGGATACGATTGAAACGGGTAAAAAATTCAACACTGTCCAAACGCCGGTTGATACCTTCAATATCCTTCAGGGGATTAGATACGCGGGAGGCCAGCAGACGGCCGCCGGCACCGGTCACGGTGCGGTCAATGACGCCAAGCAGACAGGAATTTTTATCTCCGGTCAACGCTTCTACCAGTTCCAGCGAACGCCGAGTGGCGCCGTCTATTTCCATAATCTGGCTTTCGGTTACCTTGACCGGTTTGGAAATCAGCGGGATTTTTCCTTTTTGGGTATTTTCGACATAGTCAAGCAATACGCCGGCAGCGGTAATCTCTGCGCGGGTGAAGTTTCCAAAAGCCTCGACAGCCTCAACCTTGAAAACCGTTTCCAGGCGTTTTTTTGCATTTTCGCTGTTAAAACGCGCCTGGGGAAGAACCGAAAGTTGGTCGCGATAGTCGTTGAGGACGTTAAATATCTGCGGATTTTGGAGGTAAGCGTCGGAAATAACGGTTTCTACCGGATTAAGGCGGGACAGGATGCCGGCCAGAACGACGCCCTCATCCTTGGCCTTAAGCAAAACCTCCTGCAAATAAAAATCGCCGGTGGAAATGTCCAGCCAAGAAAGTCCTAAGGTATCGTTGACTTTGGCCAGCGTAAGCAAAAAGTTGTTTTTCTTGGCGTCCAACAAAGGTTCTTCAGTCAGGGTTCCGGCGGTTACCAGGCGGATGACTTCACGTTTGACGACGGATTTGGCACCGCGTTTTTTAGCTTCTTTGGGGTCCTCGACCTGCTCGCAGATGGCAACTTTATATCCCTGACGGATGAGTTTGGCCAGATAGCTTTCGTAAGCATGAAAAGGAACACCGCACATCGGAATGTCCTGACTGTCCAGTTTGCCCCGTTTGGTCAGGGCAATATCCAAGGCCTTGGACGCTATAACGGCATCGTCCAAGAACAGTTCGTAAAAGTCTCCCATCCGGTAGAAAAGCAGATAGTCCTGATGTTCTTTTTTGATTTGGAGATACTGCGCCATCATCGGCGTCATCACAGCTGATTTTTCTTTAAGTTCGTTCATTTTATCTCAAAAATTTAATGATTTTAAACTTGTTATATAATAATATGATTGCATCTTAAGTCTAGGATTAATTGCAAGATATAGGACGGGAAATATGTTTGAGCGTGCCAGAAATGCCCTGGGAATTGAAAAAAATTCCAAATTTGTGGAACGGGTGCTGTTTTTGAGCTTTCCGACAGCACTGGTTTTCATCACGCTGGCGGCATTCCGCCTGGTTGACCCGATGCTGGCGGTCATCTCGCTCGGCGCCGTGGTTATGTTTAACATCGTCCTGCTGTTTCCGCTGACGTTCGAGCTTCAACAAATCAAACGTTATGTGACAACGCTTTCCAACGGCGGAGAATTTGACGAAAGCAAGATGACGCTCTCGGAAAAAGACGCCAAAGAAATCGTGGACGCCGTTAATGCGATGCATCGTTTCTGGGCTCAGAAAACCGACATGCTGGAAGCGCAGACGATTTCCGACACCGCAGTGCTCGATTCCCTGCCCGACCCCATCATGATGATTGACCGGGCCGGAAACATTTTGGGTGCGAATCTTTCTGCCCGCAACACCTTCGGCAAAAACATCACCGACAAAAACGTTGAAAAACTGTTTCGCTCGAATAACTTTATCAATGCGGTGGCAAAAGTTCTGAACAAAGAAAGCAAATCGGAGAATCTGATTTTTTACATAGACAAGCCGGTAAACCAAAAATTGTATGCCCATATCAAACAGCTGCCGTGGTTGTCCAAGGGCAAAGCGGTAGCGGTGATTTCGGTTTATGACCTGACCAAGTCGATGAAAATCGAAAAAATGCAGTCGGATTTCGTGGCGAACGCCAGCCATGAACTCAGAACCCCGCTGTCTATCATCTCAGGGTTCATCGAAACGCTGCAAACCTCGGCCAAAGACGATCCTGACGCCCGCGACAATTTTTTGAAGATTATGTCCGAACAGGCGGAATATATGTCATCTCTTATCGAGAATCTGCTGTCGCTTTCAAAAATAGAGATGAAACAGGACCAAAAACCGGAAGAAAAAGTTGACGTGCTCGACATCGTGGAAGAAGCCGGCGAAGCCCTGTCGATGAAAGCTCAGGAAAGAGACATGAAAATAAAAATCGAGAGCGAAGACGGCATTCCCGAAATCACCGCGGACCGCGCCCAAGTCAAACAAATTATACAAAACCTGACCGACAACGCCGTCAAATACGGCCTTTCGGGAACCGACGTCACCCTGAAAGTCTCCAATTGCGACAAGATTCCGCTGTCGAAAAGCTTTAAGACATCCGCGGGCAAAGCGGTCGCCGTCGCTATCAACAACAAAGGGCCGAAAATCTCACCGGAAAATCTGGCTCGTCTGACCGAACGGTTTTATCGGATGCAGGAGCATAAAGACCTGAACATCAAGGGCACCGGTCTGGGCCTCTCCATCGCCAAACAGATTATTATCCGTCACAATGGCAATCTGACGGTCAATTCAAACAACTACAACGGAACAACGTTTACCATTTATCTGCCGGTTGAACAATAAAAGGAGCTGTTTATGAAACTGGAAGTTTTGGGTACGAATGCGGCTTTTGCCAAAGAAGGCGTCAACAATTCCTTTATCCTGTGGGATAACGACGGCCTAGGAATACTGTTGGACTGCGGCTTCAGCGTGTATCAGGCTTTGCTTGAAAAAGGCTATGCCGAAAAGCTGAAGGCGGTACTTGTCAGCCATTTGCATCAGGATCATTGCGGTTCGCTGGTCAACCTGCTGGATTACCGTTATAAAGTTTTGGGGCAAACCACTGCGGTCGCCGGAGCTCCCGACGACAAGTTTATGTTTATGCATTCCGGCAACGGCTGGGAGGCCAAAACAACCCCTTTGCCGGATGAACTTCGTCTGGATACCTTTGAAGTTCCTCATGCCAAGGGAATGCGGTGTTTGTCGCTAATGGTTAACGAAAAGCTTTATTACAGCGGCGACAGTGCAATTTCGCTGTTGGATACTCCCGCCGCGGCCAAAGCGGAAATGATTATTCACGACGTCAGTTTGAGCAAAGGCGGCATCATTGCCAGCATTGATGAGCTTAACAAGGCACCGGCCGATATCAAAGCCAAAACTTTCGTCTCCCATTATCTGCCGAAAGATTATGACGCTCTGGCCGAAAAAGTTCAGCAATACGGTCTGGGCGGCGTTTTAAAACCCGGGGATGTTTTTGAACTGAAATAAACGGTTTCCGACTGCAAAAAAAATCGAGACAGAAATTTCTGCCAGAGCCGGCACTGACAAAACAGTGCCGGCTTTTTTTACGGCAGACGGAGGACTTTCTCCTTAGCAAACTCCGGGAAACAT
>ENA-UOJB01002394-UOJB01002394.1-human-gut-metagenome-genome-assembly--contig:-C48-NODE-2394-length-12437-cov-3.608625_pt1 | contig 12437 bp, 9 predicted proteins | sample MGYA00242338_ERZ723885 | MGnify/ENA metagenome assembly ERZ723885
TATGGATGGCGGCGTGATCGTCGAAGAGGGAACGCCGGAAGAGGTAGTCGTGAATCCGCGTGAAGAGCGGACCCGCGCCTTCCTGAAGCACGTGCTCTGACGCGATTCAATCGCTCGGAACCTCGGCCGGCAGGGGATTTTCCTCTGCCGGTTTTTTCATTTTCCTCTCCGGTTTTCTACAATCACGGAACGGTTTTGTTTTTCTCGTGTTTTAGGAGTCACTCCTCATGGATTCTTTTCTTCTCATGCTGTCAGTCGCGCTCGGAGCGCTCTGCACGGTGCTGCTTCTGAAGATCGCGTTCGGGGAAAAGCGTGAGGAGACGGATACGGCGGCGCTTGAAGCCGCGATCCGGGACGCGCTGGATCGGAATTCGGACGCCGCGGAGGCGCGCCAGCACCGGCTTGAGATGAGGCTTACCCAGGCGAACAGCCTGCACCGCGAGGGAATGGAAGCGGTGAGGCGGGAGTCGCTTGACCTGATCCGGAAGGGGTCGGAAAGCCAGGCGGCGCGCCTCACCTCGATGGAGTCGTCGCTTGCCGCCGGGATCAACGCGGTGAACGAAACGGTGTTCCAGAAACTCACCGCGCTTCAGGCGCAGAACGATGCGAAGCTTGAGCAGATGCGCTCAACGGTCGAGGAGAAGCTTCAGACAACGCTTCAGACACGGCTCTCGGAAAATTTCCGCCTCGTGGCGACCCAGCTTCAGGCGCTTGAAGAGGGGCTCGGGGAAGTGAAGGGGCTTTCTGAAAACGTGGACAGCCTCCGACGCCTGATGTCGAACGTGAAGACCCGCGGCACCTGGGGTGAGGCGCAGCTCGGCGCGATCCTTTCCGAGATCCTCACGCCGGATCAGTTCGGCACCAATGTCGAAACCGTTCCCGGGACCGGAAAGCGGGTTGAATTCGCGGTCCGGATGCCGGGCCCGGATGCTTCGACGCCAGTGTGGCTTCCGATTGACTCGAAGTTCCCGCGAGAGGACTGGGAGCGGCTTGAAGCGGCGCGTGAAGCGGGGGACCGGGACACGGAATCGTCCGCGCAGGCGTCTCTCCGGACGAGCGTTCTCGCTTTCGCGAAAGATATCGCGGAAAAGTATCTCAAGGCCCCGTATACGACGGAATTCGGGATCATGTACCTGCCGACCGAGAGTCTGTACGCTGAGGTGCTTCGGATTCCGGGCCTCTTTGACGAGCTGCAGCAGAAGTGGCGCGTGACGCCTGCCGGCCCCACGGTGATCTCCTCACTCCTTAATTCTCTCCGGATGGGGTTCCGGACGCTCGCGATTCAGGAGCGGAGCGCGGATGTGTGGAAGCTGCTTGGCCGTGTGAAGAGTGAGTTCCAGGCGTTCGCGGCCGCGATGGACGCGGTGGATAAGCGGCTCCGCCAGGCGCAGGAAGCGGTGGAACGGGTTCAGAAACGGACGGAGCGCGTGGACCGGAGTCTCGCCGATATCGAGACGCTCCCATCGGATGACGCGTTTGGCGATAAATCGGAGTCGAGTGCCGGGGCTATTCAGGCTTCAGAGGCGGAACCCCCGAGGGGCTGAGTTCTCAGGCTTTCCGCTGCGCCTCAATCCAGCGCGCGGCGTCCCCCGGAAGCATCACCGCGGTGCCTTCTTTTCTGGAACGGCGGCCGGCCTTCATCACGAGCTTATCCTTGCTCACGATCAGCGGGCAGCCGGAGCCTGAGGCGAGGTCAAAGAACTTCTGATCAAGCGGATCGCGGCACCGGGCAAGCGCGTCTTTCGCCGGGGACGCGGGGCGGCGCGCGATTCGGAACCAGTGAGTGAGAATCGCGGTCTGCTCTTCAGGTGACAGTCTGAACCCCGGCCGGTGAATCACTTCCGCGAATTCGTTTTCCGTTGCCTCATCCCGCAGCATCGTGCAGGTGCCGTCCTCAATCAGTCGGAGCAGCGCCTCGGTCTTCGGATCATGAAACGCCCAGAAGTCGAGGAGCACGTTCGTGTCGACAATCACGGTGAGGGCGCTGCTGTCCGGGGGATCATTTGCCGCGGGGGCGGACCGGAGCTGATCAAGGAGAGACTGGATTTCAGAAGCAATTGGCATCGGGGTTCGGTTTTTCGGTCACTAAACAAAAAGAATCGGCCGGGCGAAGCCCGGCCGGTGCAGAAGGGGAAGCCGCAAGGCACCTCACGGGCGTGAGGGCCGGCGCGGCTTCACGCGGTCCGGTTACTCCGCGATCAGGGGAGCAACGGTTTCGCTTTCCTTCACGAGTTCAGCCACCGTCTTATCGAGGCGGGCGCGGCCGGCAGCCGTGAATTCAATATCCTTCACGATTTCGTAGTTGCCGTTTCCGGTGCAGATCACGGGCATGCCGCAGACGATGCCTTCCGGAATGCCGTAGGAGCCGTCAGAGGGAACCGCCATCGTGACCACACGGCCGTCGGAGCCATTCCACCAGTCGCGCATATGGTCGATCGCGGCGGAGGCGGCGGAGGCGGCAGAGGACTTGCCGCGGGCCTTGATGATCGCGCCGCCGCGCGTCGCGACGGTCGGGAGGAAGTAGTCGTTATACCAGGCTTCATCGACGAGCTCGGTCGCCGCGGTGCCGGCGATCGTGGCAGCGGTGATATCCGGGTACATCGAGTTCGAATGGTTGCCCCAGACGCGGACACCCTGGATCGAGCAGACCGGCTTCTGGGTCTTCTCGGCAAGCTGAGCGACAGCGCGGTTCGCGTCAAGACGCATCATGGCGCTGAAGCACTTCGGATCAAGATTCGGGGCGTGGTGATAGGCGATGTAGGCGTTCGTGTTGCAGGGGTTGCCGACCACGAGCACCTTGACGTTCCGGTCAGCCGCTTCGTCAAGCGCGCGGCCCTGTTCCTGGAAGATCGGGCCGTTCGCGAGCAGCAGGTCCGAGCGGTCCATGCCGGCGCCGCGCGGCATCGAGCCGATCAGGAAGGCGGCATTGGCGCCGTCAAAGGCAACGCGCGGGTCGCTCGTCGTCACAACCTTCGTGAGCAGCGGGAAGGCGCAGTCGAAGAGCTCCATGCAGACGCCCTGCAGGGCAGCCTTGCTCTGTTCGTTATCGCGTTCGAGCAGCTGCAGCTGAACCGGCGTATTGGGTCCGAACACGGCACCGCTCGCGAGGCGGAAGAGCAGAGCGTAACCGATGTTGCCGGCGGCACCCGTAACGGCGACGCGGACAGTCTTATTTAGCTTCGGATGATTTGCAGGACAAGCCATTTGAATCTATCTCCTTCCTTGGATTTTGGGATCGCCCGGCGGGAACGCGGGGGACGATCTTCGCCAGGTGTTCAGAAACGTCCGGCCGGTACTGATTTTGTGTGTTTCCGGCAGGGTTCTTCTGCGATTCTACACGCAGAAAAACGGCTTTTACAGTGAAAAGCAGTACCGTAAATCAGGAGTTTCCTGTGTCCTGTCATTCATTCCGTTTTCGGGACAAAATAGAGACACGTAAAAGAGCCGCGCGCGTTTTTGTGCGGGCGAAGGGAGTCTCTAGAAGATGGATCAGATGAATCTGGCCGCCGCAGGGCCGGCGCTCGGGAGCAACGCCTCCTATATCGAGAAGCTATACGCACGGTGGAAGGAATCCCCGGGCGCGGTGGCAGAAGCCTGGCAGACATACTTCACGCAGCTTGAGACCGGCGCGGTCCCGGATTCCGGCGTCATCGCCCGGGCCGGAGCCGAAGCCCGCCCAAGCTGCATTCCGGAGAATGAGGTGCTCGCTTTCGCGCAGCGCCAGGTCGCGGTGCAGCAGCTCGTCGCCGCGTACCGGAATCTCGGCGCCGAGATCTCGGACCTGGATCCTCTGAAAAATCAGCCTGCCCGTGTGATCCCGGAGCTTGATCCCTCGTACTACGGGCTTACCGATGCGGATCTCGATCAGGTTTTCTCAACCGCGAACACGTATTTCGGCCGCGCCTCGATGACGCTCCGTGAACTGATTGAAGCGCTCCGCGAAACGTACTGCGGAAAGATTGGCGCGGAATTCATGTACATCACGGATCCGGAAGAGAAGCGGTGGTGGCAGCAGAGGCTTGAATCCATTCGCTCCGCCCCGTCCTTCACGCCGGAAGCGAAGGTGCACATTCTTGAGCGGCTGACCGCGAGCGAAGGGCTGGAGCACTTCCTACATAAGCGCTACACGGGTCAGAAGCGTTTTTCGCTCGAGGGCGGTGAGTCCTTTATCGTCGCGATGGACCGGATCGTGGAAGACGCCGCGTCCCGCGGAATGAAGGAAATCGTGATCGGCATGGCGCACCGCGGCCGACTGAATGTTCTCGTGAATATTCAGAATAAGGATCTGCAGGCGCTTTACGACGAATTTGACGGAAAGGAGTCTGCGGAGAGCCTCCCGTCAGGCGACGTGAAGTATCACAACGGTTTTGAGAACTCGGTCCCGACCGCCTCGGGCCCGATCTGGGTGTCGATGGAGTTCAACCCCTCGCACCTCGAAGCCGCGGATCCGGTGGCGCTCGGCTCGGTCCGGGCGCGTGAGGATCAGCTCGGTGACCGCGAAGGGAACCAGGTGCTTGGCATTCTCGTTCACGGCGACGCCGCGTTCTCGGGCCAGGGCATCGTGCAGGAAACGCTGAACCTCGCCTCCACCCGAGGCTTTGGGACCGGCGGCACGGTTCACATCGTGATCAATAACCAGATCGGTTTTACGACGTCTGATCCCCGCGACAAGGGCTCCATGCTCTACTGCACGGACCCCGCGAAGGTGACGGAAACCCCGGTGCTGCATGTGAACGGCGATGAGCCGGAATCCGTGGCGCTCGCGACGCAGATCGCGATGGAGTGCCGCCTCCGTTTCCACCGCGACGTGGTGCTCGATATCGTCTGCTACCGCCGCCTTGGCCACAATGAGCAGGACACGCCGGCAGTCACGCAGCCTCTGATGTATAAGAAGATCGACGTGCACCCCACGGTGCGTGAGCTTTACGGCAAGGCGCTGGAAGAAAACGGCACGATCTCCGAAGGCCGTGCGCAGGAAATGGACCGCTATGTCCGCGACCGTCTGAAGAAGAGTGAAAATCCGCGCGTCATCCCGGAGTCACTCCGCGCGAAGCACGTGGTGGACTGGAGCCCCTGGATCGGGAAGGCGAGGACGGAACCCGCGACGAGCGTTCCGGTCGCGAAGCTGACTGAGCTGGGGCGCGCGATTACCGCGGTGCCTGCGGCGTTCCGGCTGCATCCGCTCGTGATCCGCGTGCTCGACAGCCGCCGCCAGATGGCGGAAGGCGCGGCTCCGGTGGACTGGGGCATGGCTGAGCACCTCGCCTTCGCGTCGCTTCTCTCTGAAGGCCACCCCGTCCGGATTTCGGGCGAGGACTCGGGCCGCGGCACGTTCTCTCACCGCCACGCGGTGCTGCATGATCAGGACCGCGCGAAGCGTGATGTGGGTGAATATATTCCGCTGCAGCATGTTTCCCGCTATCAGGCGCCGTTTACCGTAGAGGATTCGCCGCTTTCTGAATACTCCGTCATGGGGTTTGAGTACGGCTACGCGTCCGCATCGCCGAACGCCCTGGTGATCTGGGAAGCGCAGTTCGGCGACTTTGCGAACACCGCTCAGGTAATCATCGATCAGTTCATTTCGTCAGCGGAAGCGAAGTGGGGCCGTCAGAATGGTCTCGTTCTCATGCTTCCGCATGGCTACGAAGGGCAGGGCCCGGAACACAGTTCCGCGCGTGTTGAACGCTATCTGCAGCTCGCGGCTGGCGACAACTTCTCTGTCGTGCAGCCGACCACCGCAGCTCAGATTTTCCACGTGCTGCGGCGTCAGGTGCTGCGTCCGTACCGTAAACCTCTGATTCTCTTTACGCCGAAGAGCCTGCTCCGTAATCCGAATGTCGCGAGCCCCTTAAGTGACCTCACGTCGGGCGGCTTTCAGCCGGTGATTGGTGACGCGGCGGTCGATCCGGCCCGCGTCACGCGCGCCGTGCTCGCGAGCGGCCGCGTGTACTACGACCTCCTGAAGAAGCGTGAGGAACTTTCGCGGAACGACGTGGCGCTTATCCGGGTGGAAGAGCTTTATCCGTTCCCCGCGGGTCTTCTCACGACCGAGCTTGCCCGCTATCCGGGGCTCGACGAAGTCGTATGGTGCCAGGATGAGCCGCGCAATCAGGGCCCGTGGAACTCGCGCTTCCCGCAGCTCCTTGATCTGATCCCGAGCAGCGTGAGGCTCTCCCACGCCGGGCGTGATGAGAATCCGGCGCCTGCGACGGGCTACGCCGCGCGATTCAAGCGCGAGGAGGCGGCGCTGCTGGAAGCCGCGTTCGGTACGCCTGTGAAGTCCTGGCGTGGTGTGAAGGGCGAATAACGACAACCTGATCGGAGGGCGGCGGAAGATTTCGCCGCCCCGGAGAGATAAGCATGAGTGAAATTGAAATCAAAGTCCCGGAACTATCCGAATCGGTGTCGAGCGCCGAGGTGCTTGGCTGGAAGGTGAAGCCGGGTGACCCGGTGGAAGAGGATCAGGTTCTCGTTGAGCTTGAGACGGATAAGGTGGTCCTCGAAGTGAGCGCGCCGTGCGACGGTGTGGTAACCGAGATCCTCGTGAAGGAAGGGGATACGGTGAAGACCGGTGATGTCGTGGCGAAGGTGGAAGAGCCCCAGGCCGAGACGGATGTCCCGGCTGAGGCTGCAGCTCCGGCAGCCGCCCCGGCTCCGGCTGCGAAACCCGCTGTGTCCCGCGTGATGCCGTCCGCCCTCAGGGCCGCGGCTGAAGCCGGAATCGATGCCCGCGCGCTTCAGGGCACCGGGGTCGGCGGCCGCGTGACGAAGGCAGACGTGGAAGCAAAGGCCGCCGCTCTTCCGACGCCCGCGCCGGTTCCTGCGCCCGCGGCACCGGCAGCGGCTCCCGCGCCGCAGGCTGCCGCGCCGGCAGAGTCCCCGGTTTCTGTTTTCTTCCCCGCGCCGCACGCGGTGTCGCGGGACACTTCGCGCGTCGCGTCAGCGGCGGCCTCAGTCCGGCTGAATTCGAGCCTCGGCACGGCCGCAGTGACGCTTTTCGAGAAGGTGGATGTCACTTCCCTTTTTGACCTGATCGAAAGCGAGTCGGCGTCCTTTGAAGCGCGTGAAGGCGTGCCGCTTGAAGCGTCCGCGGTGTTTGCCGCCGCGCTTTCCCGTACGGCCGAAGCCTTCCCCGCGATCGCGCCGGCCGCGGCATCCGGAGCGGCTCTCGTGAATCTCGCCGTGGATACGGCGCTTGGCACCATTTACCCGGCTGTTGTCGCGTCCCGCCGCGAAGGGATCGCGGGGCTCCTCCGCCGCTTGTCAGACCTGAAGAGCCGGGCTGAGGCGGGTAGCCTCACGCCGCAGGAACTGTCGCTTGGCGACATCACGCTGATCACGGGGCGCGGCGCCGGTACGATTTCATCGACCCCCGCTGTGACGCCGCCTCAGGCCGCGACGCTTGCGGTGCACCGGGCTGAGGAAACAGCGGTTTGGAAGAACGGCACCTGGGAACCCCGCCGTGTGGCGGTGGCGGCGCTTTCCTTCGATAGCCGCATGGTAGAGCGGGAAACGGCGTCAGACGCGCTGCTCTTCTTCCGTTCACTCATTGAGAATCCTGTCCGGATCTTTCTTTAAGGGGGGCGCCTGATGGCAGATGGAATTGATTTTGATGTCTTTGTGATCGGAGCGGGGCCGGGCGGTTATGAATGCGCGATCCGCGCAGCCCAGCTGGGGTTTAAAACCGCGGCGGCGGATCCCTGGGAGGACGCGGATGGAAAGGCGGCCCCGGGCGGCACCTGCACGAATGTCGGCTGCATCCCGTCCAAGGCGATGCTTGCGTCCTCTCTCGCCTACGAGTCCGCGGGTGAGACATTCCGCGAACTCGGTATCAATGTCGGACCGGCGTCCTTTGATCTCGATGTGATTCAGGCGCGCCGCGCCAAAGTGGTCCGGAAGTCGAACGACGGCATTCTCTGGCTCTTTAAGAAAAACGGGGTCGAATTCTTCCCGGAATCCGCGCACTTCCTTCCGGGCGGAAAGCCCGGTGCCTGGAAGATCGGGCTTTCGGACGGCACCGAAATCACGGCGGCGAACGTTGTGGTGGCGGCGGGTTCTGTTCCCCGCCTGCTTCCCGGGGTTACGCCGGATGAAAAGACGATTCTCACCTCGACCGGAGGTCTGGAGCAGACCTCGGTTCCGAAGCGCCTCGGTATCATCGGGGCCGGCGTGATCGGGCTTGAGATCGGCGCTGTGTGGCAGCGGCTGGGGGCCGAAGTGACGATGCTTGAAGCGCTTCCCGGTTTCCTCGGAATCGCGGATGAGGAGATTTCGCGCGCCGCGCTTCAGGTTTATAAGAAGACCGGCTTTACGTTCCACTTCGGGTGCCGTGTGGAGTCCGTTGAAAAGCGGGCGGACGGTGTCGTGGTTCGTTACCGCACCGGGGATGAAGAGAAGGAAGCGGTGTTTGACCGGCTGATGGTGTCGATCGGGCGGGTCCCGGCGCTGCAGTCCGTGAATCCGGAAGCCGTGGGGCTGAAGGCGGACGCCCGGGGGTTTGTCGAAGTGGATGAGGGGTGCCGCACGAATCTCCCCGGGGTCTACGCGATCGGAGACCTCGTGCGTGGACCGATGCTCGCGCATAAGGCGAGTGACGAAGGCGTAGCGGTCGCCGAAGAGATCGCGGGTGAGCATCCGGTGATCAATCACCGGCTTGTCCCCTCCGTGATTTACACGCATCCTGAAATCGCCTGGGTAGGGCTCACGGAAGCCGAGGCCCGGAACGAGGGCTACACGGCGAAGGCCGGGAAGGCGTTTTTCTCCGCGAACGGCCGCGCCCGGGCTCAGGGTCAGACAGACGGGTTCGTGAAGATCGTGGCGGACGCTGAGAATGACCGGGTGCTCGGAATCCATATTCTGGGGTCTGAGGCGGGAGAGCTGATCGCCGCGGCGTCCTTTATCCTTGCGACCGAAGCGACGTGCGAGGATGTGGCGCTCACGACGATTGCCCACCCGACGTTTGCTGAGGCGATCCGGGAAGCGGCGCTCACGGTTCTCGGGCGCCCGATGAATAGCTGACCGGCCGCGTGACAGTCTGAAGAGAGGGGGGAGAACCATTGCTTCTCTCCCTTTTTTACAGCCGGATGCGATTCAGGCCGATTCCTTACGGGAGGAGCTCCGATTTTTCAGGCGTCCTGCGGTAAACTTGAGAATCCCGGTCATGACTCCGGCTTGTCCCCAGTACAGAGGTTTTATTTCCATGCATTTCGCCCGGTCTGCAGTTTGTCTTTTCACGCTTACGCTGATTTCAGGTTCTGTCTTCGCGGCCGGCACCGGCATTGCTGGGAAATCCGGTTCCGTGATGACCTCTGGCTCCACGATCCGGGCACCGAAGGCGAATGCCGCGCCAGGCGCTGATGTGGATCCCGCGCGTCTCACGCCCGCTCCGAAGACCGGGGCTGAGAGACTAACAGACTCGAGCATTCTCCAGCGCTGGCGCGCCGGCTCCATCAAGACGCATGACGAGGCGGAAGCCGCGCTCGCGGACGTTGACCGCAACCGCGCGGCGCTGAAGAAGCAGGAAGCGATTGAACACGATGCCTGTATTGACCGGTTTTTCGTGAGCGCCTGCTGGGAAAAGAACCGCGTGAATTCCTATGACAGTGAAAAGGAATTCCGCCGTGTGGAGCTTGAGGCGAAGGATTGGCTCCGGGCCGAAAACGCTCAGAAGGAAAAAGAGCGTCAGCTCCAGGCAAAGATTGAGGAAGGAAAAGAAGCGAGCGCGGGTGAAATCGGTGCGGTCCTCGATGACAACGCTCCGACGAAGCGCATGATGGGTGCCGAATCCCGTATGGAAGCCCGGATCCGGGCTGAGGAACGGGTCGCGAAGGCTCAGAGTGACGCGCTCGAGAAGCAGGCAAAGGAACTTCAGAACGAAGAAACCTATGCCCGGCGCCAGGCGAACATTGTGGAGCGCCAGGCCAAGGCGGTTGAAGACGCCGCGGCTGCCGCGAAGCGTGTTGAGCAGCACGATAAGACAGTGGAGCGCGTCGCTGAGCGCCGCGCCTCTGACGCCGCGAAGGCTGCGAAGGAACCCGAAAATGTCGCGGCCTACAATAAGCGCGCGGCGGACGCCGCTGACCGCAAGGCGAAGGCTGAGCAGAAGGGGGCTGACCTCGCTCAGAAACGCGCTGAACGCGCGGCCCGGAATGAGCAGGACCGCCAGAACCGTATCGAGCTTCAGAAGAAGTATGAGGCTGAGCGGAAAGAGCGGAGCGAATCCATTAACCCGTTCCAGTAAAAGCGTCCGAGTCCCGGAGGATTTTCTTTCGGGGGAGACAAAAAAGCTTCCGGTGATGAACCGGAAGCTTTTTTCATAAGCTCTGACGCTATGCCTGATCAGGCCTGCTGGTAGTGCTCAAAGAAGTGCTTCATCTTTTCGCAGGCCGCTGTCAGCACGTCAACCTGCGGGAGGTAGACGATGCGGAAGTGGTCCGGGTTGATCCAGTGGAAGCCGCGGCCATGCGTGATCAGGATCTTTTCCTGCTTCAGGAGGTCAAGCGCGAAAAGCTCATCATCATGGATATTGAAGCGCTTCACGTCGATCTTCGGGAAGATGTAGAACGCGGCCTGGGGGCGCACGGCGGAGATGCCCGGAATGTCATTCAGCATCCGGTAAATGCATTCACGCTGTTCGTAAACGCGGCCGCCGGGAACGAGCATCTCTTTCGTGCTCTCGCGCTGAGCGAGCGCCGGAGCGATCAGAGACTGACCCGGGGCGTTCGAGCAGAGACGCATGGCGGAGAGAAGATTGATGCCTTCGATATAGCCTTTATAGCGGCGCTTGTCGCCCGCGAGGCACATCCAGCCCACGCGGTAACCTGCCATCAGGTGGGACTTCGAGAGGCCGTTGAAGCTCACGGTGAGGAGATCGGGGGCGAGGGAGGCGAGCGCCACGTGCTCGATCCCGTCCATCACGAGGCGGTCATAGATTTCATCCGCGTAGAGAATGAGATCAAATTCTCGTCACCTTTTTACGCATATCGTCGAGGTCAGGGAGCCAGCCGCTCTTTTCGTCACAGATATAGTGCACGGCGGTGCCGCCGGCGAGCGTCACGGAGGCGGTCCAGAGCGGATAGTCAGGCGCGGGGACGAGCACCTCGTCTCCGTTATCAAGAAGCCCCTGCATGGAAAGCGTGATCAGTTCGCTCACGCCGTTTCCGGTGAAGACATCATCCACGCCGACATTCGGGATGCCCTTTTCCTTGCAGTAGTCGACGATCGCGCGGCGGGCGCTCATGAGGCCATGGGAATCGGTGTAGCCCTCGGTGTTCGGGAGATTTTCCGCCATTGCCTTGAGAAGCGGTTCCGGGGTCTTGAATCCGAAATGGGCGGGGTTTCCGATGTTCAGTTTCATCACATCTTCGCCCGCCCGGATCATCCGGTTCGCTTCATCCATAATCGGACCGCGGATGTCATAACAGACGTGGTCGAGCTTATGGGACTTTTCGTAAGTCTTCATAGTCCTTTCTCTTCTCTCTCAAAAACCGCGGGCGCAGCGCGTCCGTCGTAGGGTCAGTTATCCGGAAATGCGGGGCGCGCGGCCTTCAGAACCGCGGTTCATCGATCCCGCCTGTTTTTGATTTCCGGATACATAAATATACTCAGTTAGGGTACAGCTTTTTCCCGATATCCGCCATTTGACGAACGCATGTGCCAAAGAGCGGTACCTGAACTATTAGAATGCGAGAATACTGCCGCGGAAGCGGCCGGCGTGCGGGGATAAACCCGCTCACGGATTCAGGAGATCAGAGCGGACGGAAGTCCAGGCGCTCAGAGCTTCCTCAAAATAGGAACAGGTCAGGAAACATGAAAGCGGGTGAAGAGAAATTAGCGCCGGGGCCGGCGGGGGAGGCTGGGAAGCCTTCGCGGCTCGTGCAGCACGTGCGCGAGGCCTTCAGCCCGCATGGTCTTCTCACGCAGAAGCTCCCGTCCTTTGTGCCGCGCGAGAGCCAGCGGGAGTTCGCGGAGGCTGTCGCGCGGACAATCGAAGAGAAGGGGACGCTTGTCGCTGAAGCCGGCACCGGCACCGGCAAAACGTTCGCGTACCTCGTTCCGGCGCTTTTTTCCGGTATCCGGGTTCTCGTGTCGACCGCCGGGAAACCGCTTCAGGATCAGCTGTACTCAAAGGACCTGCCGCTCATTCTCGAAGCGCTGGACCTTCACGCGAACACGGTGCTCCTTAAGGGGCGCTCGAACTACATCTGCAAGAAGCGGCTGGAAGAAGTGGACTGGGTGCCGTCCAAGGAAGATGTCGGCTACCTCCGAGATATTCAGATTTTCAGCCGCACGAGCCAGACAGGGGATCGCTCGGAACTCGGCCACATCCCGGAAAACGCAATGATCTGGCCGCTTGTCACGTCGACCAAAGAGAATTGCCTTGGCACCAAGTGCCCGCTCTACGATGACTGCTTCCTCACGAAAGCACGGCGCGAGGC
>ENA-UOJB01002399-UOJB01002399.1-human-gut-metagenome-genome-assembly--contig:-C48-NODE-2399-length-12404-cov-37.075472_pt1 | contig 12404 bp, 4 predicted proteins | sample MGYA00242338_ERZ723885 | MGnify/ENA metagenome assembly ERZ723885
TATTTATGGGATTTTTATCGGGGCTATTTCATTCCAGAGACAAGCCCACCAACAGCACCAATGGCAGCGCCTATCGTTTTCTCTTTGGTGGAAGCAACTCTGGCAAAGCCGTCAATGAACGAAATGCCATGCAGATGACTGCAGTCTACACCTGTGTCAGAATTCTTTCGGAGTCCATTGCAGGACTGCCGATCCATGTTTAAAGTAGGCTGTATTTTCATAACAGCGTCTGCCGAACTCTTTTAGAATCCAAGTCTTACCCACCTGACGTACGCCCTTCAAGATTAAAGGCTTGCGGTAGGGAGAATCCTTCCAATCCAGCAACTTTTTTAAGATAAATCGTTCCATAGAATCACTCTTCACATTTTTATTGGAGTTTTATGCTTTATAATCACACTTTGTCCCATCAAAGAAATAGGGCTGACCTGTTACAGTCAGCCCTAAGTAAAAATTCTATATTCTGTTAGCAAAAAATCAGTTTTGCATTAACGTCTTGCGCCATAGCTGCACTGCTTGAGTGCACTCCTAGCCACAAGTTTGCTTCCGTCATAGACCAACACGCGGGCTTTGTAGTAATATTTTCTGCCCTTCGTGCCCTTGGTGCTGATAAAGCTGTTCTTGCTGCTTGTCTTGAGCAGCTTGTAGCCTGCGTCCTTCTTCGTCGAGCGATAGAACTGGTACTTGACCGTGTAGCCCAGCGACTTGATGTCGGAGATCATGGTCTTGCTGCTCTTGGCTGCGACCTGTACCTTGACGGATTTCTTGCTCGTCTTAGTGGTGGTCACTTTGAACTTCGCGCTCTGCATCAGTTCTTTGACGTGGGCGGCGTTCTGTTCTTTAATTAACCGCTCTGCTTCGTCTTTGTCGACGACTGCGAAGGTCGAGAAGCGGGTCGTCGTGAAACGAATGTAATCTTCTGCGCCGATCTTCTCTACGCTGTGGTTCAGGATCTCGCAGAGACCGTTGTCGTCGATGTAGATCACGAGGATGTCTTTGCCTTTGAGCTTATCCGGCATCGGCAGAATCACATAAGCCTTGCCGCCTTCAAATTGATGCAGGTGTTTTTCGCCAATCTTCGCGACAAGGTCGAAGAGCGTGCCGTTCTTGCCGACGATCTTCTCCGCCGGTTTCTGCGTTTCCTTGAGCTGGGTGTTTTCGCCCACCACGATGGTTACGGTGTCACCCTTGGCTGCGCCTGCAATCGTTTCTAAGGTCTTGTTGTCGAGGACGACTTCGCCGTTGTCGGTCTTGATGACAAGGTCGGCGTTCGTGTCCTTGGCGATCGCGTTGACGGTCGCCTTTGGCAACTCGACTTCGGTTGCTTTCACGCTGTCTGCCGCGCTCGCGCCTGCGCCGCTGCCGTTGTTGTTTGTCTCGTTAGACTTCACAGTGATCTCGATCGTATCGGACTTATTGGAAACCGCCTGATCGAGCAGTTTGTCACCGAGGTCTTTGGAAACGCTGGCTGTGGTCTTGGAAACATCCTGACCCTGCTCGTTCTTGGTCGTTTCAGTCGTCGTATTCTTGACGGTCGTCTTGGTTGTTGTAGTTGTGTCGGTTTCCGCACCCGGCTTGGAGGTCGTATTGTCCTTTGTGTCTTCTTTGACTGTGATGACATCCGCATCAGCCGGTGTCGGAGCCGGGGCTGCGCCACCGCCGCCACCAGATGCTCCTCCGCCACCAGATGCTCCTCCACCACCGGATGCTCCGCCGCCGCTGGATGCTCCGCCGCCGCTGGAGGCGGACACCACATAAGGCGTGATGCTGCCGGTCAGCTTGTCGTAGTTGACATCTGCCAGAGTATAGGTCCAGCCGTAAGCGGTGTTGGCGGTAACTTCCATGGCATCGCCCAAATCCCACTTGATCGTGCCGCCCGCGGGAGTAATTGAGCCGATAGCCAACGCAGCATCGCTCAGTTTCTTGCCGCTGGTGGTGATGGCGGTGTATGTCGGGGTGCCGGTGGGAGTTGCCTTGTTGATGGTTACCTTGATGTTCGTTTCAACGGCTGCATAGGTGGTTGCATCGTTCGGTGTAAAGACAACGGCCACACTGTCATTGCTGTCTGCAACAAACTTGGGAGCAGTGGTCTTAAAGCCCCATGTACCCTCAACGGTGTTGCCGTTAAAGGTAGCCTTACCGGTGATCTTGCTGTCGGGAATGGCGTTGCCGTCATAGGTGACGGTGATGTCCTTCACAGTGACAGTGGGAGTATCCTTGTTGGTCAGGGTGATGACCACATTGACGATGGAATCCGCATAGTTGTCAGAGCCGATGGTCACGGGCAGGGTGATAACATCGCCATTAGCACCGCCGGTGATAGTAAACTTCACCGTGCTGCCAGTCATACTGGCAGTGACAGATGCAGAGCCGGTCGTGCTTTCAGAACCCACAGCGTAGGTCAGATTGCCTGCATCCGCAGGCATACCGGCACGGCCAATGTCCTTGCTCTGCTTGGTGGTCACGGATTGTTTCTGGCTGACGGTGATATCCAGAAGTTTGCGAGCGTCAGCCTTGCCGATGGAGTAGGTCTGCTCCTTGTCAGCAGGCAACCTGTAGTTGCCTGCCTGTGCGCCAGTCAAGCCGACGGCGGTGGCGGTATGGGGGCTGCCCACAGCGGTCTGATCGCCGCCGGTGACGGTAACATCGACCTCATCGTTGCCGACCTTGTTGCTTACCGTGGCAGTTACAGTCTTGCCGTCTTTCCATTTGCGGTCTGTAATATTTCCCCAATTGAGGATCACTTCCTTGGCATTCAGCGACCAGGTTTCGCTGGCGGTCGCACCGCCCACGGTGATGCTGGCGGTGTACTCGCCCGCGTTGGTGGGGAGCGCGCCGTTTTCCAACATCGCTGGACCATACTTGCCCGTCTTTATGTAGCTGATGGTGATCCCACTCGCCGCCGGACCCTGCCAATCGCTGCTTGCAGTCACCGTGGCGGGTTTGCCTTCCCCGCTGTATGTCAGCTCGGCGGGGGCCTTGATGGTCACGCTGCCGCCGCTTGCGCCGCACTGGCTGCACTTGGCAGTGATGGTCGCGCCGTTTGCCGTATACTTCCACTGATGCGAATGCACCTGCAGCTGTACGGTCTTGCCGTCATTCACCAAGCCAACATCATACGCGGAGTTATCGCTGGTGAAATTCTTTGCAACAACCCAGCCCGCATCCGTCGCCGTAGCGATATTCACATTCCCCTGCGAAAGATTAGCTCGCGTAGTCACGCCGATTTTCGCGTTCGTGACCAACTTCCCGCTGATCGTGATTTGTTTGCCGCTGGGCAGACTGACATTGTTTGTGACACCGCCAGCCTTGTTGTTGCCCTGAATAACAGCATCGCCACAAATCGTCATCGTTCCGGCTGAATAAGCATTATAAGCAGACGCAACATACACGCCGCCGCCATCTACTGCGCTGTTGTTCTGAATCGTTCCGCCATACATATTAAATTGATTGCCCGAACCAACGAACACACCGCCGCCCTGGTTCTCACTAATATTGTTGCCGCTGATTTCGCCGCCGTACATGTTGATTGTAATTGTACTCTTGTTGCTGGTTTTACTCTGTCCGACAACAGTTCCCTGTGTATTCCCTGTGATCTTTCCGCCATACATGTTGAACGTACCGCCACCGGTCTGGCCGATCTCTACTTTGACGCCATTCAGCGTACCACCATAGAGACAGAACGTGTTGCCATTCGATATTGTTACACCGCCATTGGCTTTACCGGAATAAGATTCCAGCTTCCCACCCACACTACAGTCCGTCAATTGCGTGGTGCCAGATGGGTTAATGCGTCCAACATCGGAAAGCGTCACGGTATAGCCGTTCAGACAGACGTTGGCGTTTTGCAGAGTGGCATTTTTTGTCAAGGTCACATTTCTGGTCAGGTAGTAATTGCCAGAAGTAGGCAGTTTATCCGTCGCTCTCCAAGGCTGGAATGTCACGTCCGAATGCGATGTATGCCCCAGGTTGGTATTTCTCCCGCCGCAGATGCAATGCGTATGGGCGCTCTGCTTACCCAGCATAACCGTCTTGCCATCGTCACTCAGATAAAGTTCAAAGCCCACGCCATTATCCTTGAAGCCATCCGCTACAAGCTGCCCGAAATACTGCCCGCCTGTCGCATCCGTCACGGCAACAGGGTCGCTCAAGTCCTTCTGATTTTCCACAGAAATGCCGAATTTCGCGGACGGGTCAAGCGAATCAAAGCTGATTTTCGAGCCCTGCGCCAGTAGGATGTTCTTGTCATTGCCGGTAATCTGCGCCTTGCCGCCGAGCGTAAGGCTGCCGCCATCGACCAGAATGCTCGTTCCTCCGCTGCCCGTGATTTTCCCTTCCTTGCAATCCAGCAGCTTCAGTCTGTTATTGCCGCTCACCTTGATCGCAGGAGCTTTTTCATTCTTAGCCGTAACAGTCTGCCCGTTCAAGCAAAGTACAACATCCCCATTGACCTCCCATGTGCTGCTAACATCAACCGCAGCATCGATATAGTAGTTGCCGGTCGCTCTGATATCCGACAGCGCCGCCACCTTCGTAAACTCCACATCGCCGTGCATATGCGGCTTGTCTCCTATGTTATAACTGCCATCTTGATTTTTGTTTACCCGGCCATCGGTCTTTTTCAAGCTGGGATACTTATTGCTGCCCATGCGCCAAGTATCCCTGCTACCACTGTTGTTCAGCAGCCAAGCCACCTCGCCACTGTTGCATTCACTCGTGCTCTTCCATACCACAGTATCGCCAGTGCCCTTGTTCCCATCAATGTAAACTTCTCCCTTAAGACCGTTGTTCGCATCCCTATAATAGCAATTTGTAATATTTCCACCACTATTTTCCGCAATCGCGTAATCAGTTTTCCCTGTTCGGAAACTTCCCCTGAAAAAGCAGTTGCTGATCGTACCGGTATTCGTGCGGGCAATGCCTGCCGCCTTACCGGAAATAGAAAGTTTATTACCGGTGGCGCTCACATAGCTCAAGCAGTCCGTAATTTGACCGCGATTCTCATATGCGATCATACCAAAGCTGTCTGTATACAATGCGTTGCTAATGGTGGCACTGCAACGCTCGATCGTACCCGCATTATTCACTGAAAGCAGCCCGCTATCTGAAACAGAAAGACTGCTATTCCCGACATACTTAACACTCACAGCCAGATCCTGTACCTTGCCACCCGTGCCGATCCAGCCAAACAAGCCCCTATTTGTTAGGGACTGAGCCTGAACATCAACCAAACGAATCTCTTTGATCTCATAGCCATTACCATCGAACATGCCGACGTACGCATTGACTTCACTGTTACCGATCGGCGTCCATGTCCAAAGGCTATCATTCTGTTTATTGTCAAAATTGAGATCATTCATCAGCTTCGCGCATATCTTAGCATTCCCCGCATTCACCGTATCGCGGAACCATTCCATTTCATCGGTTGACGTGATTTGGTAAGGATCCTCCGTTGTACCCTTACCATTGTGGGGCTTATTGGTATCATCCGCATACAGCGCGATCTCCCCCTGCGCCGCAGCGAGTGCCGCCAATGCTGCAATCGCTGCCTGATACTGCGTCAGATCCAGCGCGGCTCGTTCCTCGTCCCCGAGCGCAGCCATCGCCTCATCGATCTCGCCCAGCTTTGCGGAAACGTCCTCTGCGTTTTCCTCCGTTGGCTCATCGGGCAGGGCATTGATCATCGCCTGTACGGACAAAACCGCCGCCTCTTTTCCAAGACAGGCAGAGAGATCCGCATCTTCCGCAGCGCAGACCGGACAGTCGGGATTGACCGCCCCCTGCTCACAGTGGGTCTCGCAGATGCACTCCGCCGAAGCATTCCCGGACGCGGCGGACACATCAGCTTCCACCGCAGATGCCGGAACGCCCGGCATCGTAAAAATCATTGCCGCCGCCAGTAAAAATGCGGCCGGCCGTTTCCATTTCCATTTCCATATCATTTTATTCATCCTCCTCACGTTGTTCGTTCCTTCTCGTTGTTCTTGCGCCATAGCTGCACTGCTTGAGTGCGCTCCCGGCTATAAGTTCGCTTCCGTCATAGACCAACACACGGGCTTTGTAGTAATATTTTCTGCCCTTCGTGCCCTTGGTGCTGATAAAGCTGTTCTTGCTGCTTGTCTTGAGCAGCTTGTAGCCTGCGTCCTTCTTCGTCGAGCGATAGAACTGGTACTTGACCGTGTAGCCCAGCGACTTGATGTCGGAGATCATGGTCTTGCTGCTCTTGGCTGCGACCTGTACCTTGACGGATTTCTTGCTCGTCTTAGTGGTGGTCACTTTGAACTTCGCGCTCTGCATCAGTTCTTTGACGTGGGCGGCGTTCTGTTCTTTAATTAACCGCTCTGCTTCGTCTTTGTCGACGACTGCGAAGGTCGAGAAGCGGGTCGTCGTGAAACGAATGTAATCTTCTGCGCCGATCTTCTCTACGCTGTGGTTCAGGATCTCGCAGAGACCGTTGTCGTCGATGTAGATCACGAGGATGTCTTTGCCTTTGAGCTTATCCGGCATCGGCAGAATCACATAAGCCTTGCCGCCTTCAAATTGATGCAGGTGTTTTTCGCCAATCTTCGCGACAAGGTCGAAGAGCGTGCCGTTCTTGCCGACGATCTTCTCCGCCGGTTTCTGCGTTTCCTTGAGCTGGGTGTTTTCGCCCACCACGATGGTTACGGTGTCACCCTTGGCTGCGCCTGCAATCGTTTCTAAGGTCTTGTTGTCGAGGACGACTTCGCCGTTGTCGGTCTTGATGACAAGGTCGGCGTTCGTGTCCTTGGCGATCGCGTTGACGGTCGCCTTTGGCAACTCGACTTCGGTTGCTTTCACGCTGTCTGCCGCGCTCGCGCCTGCGCCGCTGCCGTTGTTGTTTGTCTCGTTAGACTTCACAGTGATCTCGATCGTATCGGACTTATTGGAAACCGCCTGATCGAGCAGTTTGTCACCGAGGTCTTTGGAAACGCTGGCTGTGGTCTTGGAAACATCCTGACCCTGCTCGTTCTTGGTCGTTTCAGTCGTCGTATTCTTGACGGTCGTCTTGGTTGTTGTAGTTGTGTCGGTTTCCGCACCCGGCTTGGAGGTCGTATTGTCCTTTGTGTCTTCTTTGACTGTGATGACATCCGCATCAGCCGGTGTCGGAGCCGGGGCTGCGCCACCGCCGCCACCACCGGATGCTCCGCCACCGCCACCACCGGATGCTCCGCCGCCGGAAGGCTGGTTGGAAACGGTCACAGTCAAACTTTGTTCTGCCACATCTGCGTACTCTGCGTTTCCCTGAACCTTATACCAAACGGTGTATTCCCCGGCATTTTTCGCTGTGGGGATCTGCTCGCTCCATTTGGAATCGTCAAGCCGGTAGAGCATCGTGCCGCCAGTGGTCTTGCCTGCTGTAACCAGTGCCTGTTCTGTACCATTGTAGGTCAGGGCGTTTGCCGTAGGTGCCGTAACAGTAGGGAGAAGCTTGTTGGTCGCATTGACATTGACGGTCAGAGTGATGTCCTCATAGTTTGTACTCTTGATTACTACGGTCACTGTGCCCACAGAGCCGGTGGTTTTCACGTCATTTTTCTGAATCGGCAGGGTCAGCTTGCCGTTTTCCACCTTCGCGCCGCTGGTGTAGTAGCTGCCATCCAGTTTGATTTCGCGGATCTCATAGGTGAGTGCACCATACTTTTTGGGCGTTTCCAGCTTGGGCAGGGCGGGGAGGGCCACTGTGTAGGTGTTCGCGTGGCCGTTTACAATGGTCAGCGCGGTTTCCTTAGTAAAACCAGGGACAGCGGCCCTGGTGATGCTGCCAGTCGTGGGGAAGCTGCTCTGCTCCAGGGCGTAATTCTTCGCGGTCTGCCCCATCAGGGTCACTGTGGCAGTGATGTTCTTGCCGTTGCCCACACTGGCATCGTCAAAGCTGGCGGTCACGGTGTAGTCTGTGCCTCGGTTCAAGGTCACGTTGTCGAAGGTCACGCTGGAGATGTCCGCGTTTGTCGTGCCATCATAAGGCTTGGACGCAGCCGTTACCCCGGTGATCGTCAGCGGCTTCTTCCCAATGCTGACCGCCACGCTGGCGGGTGCGGTATCGTTGTGGTTTTCATCGCCAATCACCCGATACCACACGGTATATGCTCCGGCATCGGTGCCGGTAGGGATGTCCTGGCTGTATGTACCGTTCTCGGTCAGGCTGTACTGCATAGTGCCATAGTTCGCCACGCTGCCTGCGGTAATGAGCGCCTGCTCCTGGCCGGTATAGGTCAGGTTTTCCTGCGCTGTGGGAGGCGTGATTGACCTGATGTCGGCCTTTTGTACCGTCACAGCAATATCCTCGCTCATCTTCTCGTAGCCGTCGCAGGTGGCCAAAAAGCGGAAGGTATGATTGCCTGCGGGCAGCTTTTGTGCAGAAAGATCAAATTGATTCTTTGTTGTCGCACCGCCAACTGCTGTCTCTTTGCCGTCCTCCACCTTGTACCACTGGAAGCTTACAGCGCCAGTGCCGGTTTCCTTCTTTACATTGACAAGAAGCGTCCCCGTACCGCCATAAGTCATGCTCATCTTTGTCGGATAGTCCATGCTCTTGATGGTGATCTTGGCCATAGAAACATTGGTCAGCTCCATGCTGCTAAGGTCGGTTATCCAGGTGTTGCCGCTCTTGAACGCGTAGCCCTCCGGCAGGAGGGATGCCAGCGTGACATCTCCGGTGACGGTCAGCTTTGCCGCCGTCTTACCGTTCAGATTCAGCTTGAGCGGGCTGCTGATGGTGATCTCGCCTGCATCTGCCAGTAGCTTCACTGTACCGCCGTTGGCTGCGGCGATGGCCGTGTCTGCCGCCCGATGGTAGGAAATGCTGCCGTCCGTCTTTGTTACCTCAGCGGCATAGCCGCAGTAGGGGCAGACATTCCCGCCGGAATGCTCATCCGGGTGGCTACACTTCACAACAGTTACGGCAGTATTCTCATTCATCTCCGACAGTTTGACCAATGCGCCGTCTTGCTTCCGATAGGCATAGCCCTCTGCCAGCAGGGACTGGTAATCTGGGTTCTTCGGGATTTTGATGCTGTTAAAGGAGCCGCCGGACAGGGTCACACGAATATTGCTATTATATCCCAATTTCAGCTGATCCGCGTTGCCGCCGGACATGCTCAGCGTTCCCTCCGTGTAGATGCCGCCGGTGAACGTGCCGCTCGTTACCACGGCTTCGTTCCCGGTAAGGAAGAAAAGCCCAAATCCACGGACGCCAGTTCCGCCGCCTACGCTTCCCTCCAGGGTGACATTGTCCAGCGTCAGCTTTGCGCCTGTGTGGTCAAATTTTCCAACTTCCACCGCATTAGCGGACTTGGAGACACAGGTGCTTTGCACCTTGCCGTTTGTTATGGCTACATCGGAGCCGAGGATACAAAGAAGCGCCTCCTCACGGGATTTGCTCAGGGTGTGTCCATTCAAGTTCAGTATAATATTTTTGCTGATTTCGATAGGCTCTGCGTTCTCGATGTCCAAAGGCCCCCGCAGCGTGATCGTGTCACCGTCTTGCGCGGCAGCCAGCGCTGTTTCCAGACTGGTGTATCGCTTGCCGCCGGTTTCAAATGCCTCCACCAGCGCATGGCAGAATTTGCAGTAACCGGCGCTGTCCACCTTGCCCGCATGGTCGCAGATTCTGCCGCAGGCGCATTTGCCGTTCTGATATTGGTCGGTATGCGCGACCACCTTGACCGCTCTATTCGCAATATCTACATTGGAAACGTTCAAAATTTCGTTGCTATTAGCGTCTGCAAAGGCATATCCGTCTGCCAGCAGAGCCAGGGCCTCCTCACCAAGTGCTGCATTGATTCCACCTTGGAACGTGCCGCCCTGGAGCTGGGTTTTCCCGAGGAAATTCACCTGATGCTGAAACACGCAGTTGCCCTTTACCGTCAGGGTAAACAGTTTATCAAGGGTGCCCGCGCTTGTTGTAACGCTGTCTAATATCAACACCGCGGGGGCGCTGGTGGCAATGTCATTTATCGTGCCGTTTTTGATGGTAACGCTCTTGTACGGGAAATTTTGCAGATCCAGCGTCTTGACCTTGTGGCCCTGCAGATCCAGCGTAATGTCCATTTTGTTCGCCGGCTCGCCGTTCCCCGCTTTCAAGGTTGCGTTAGTATCCCGCACAAAATAAGCGGTTCCGCCGGAGAACAGAATGAACCCAACATCAGGGTTATCGCCTTCAAACGTATAGGGGATACCGTTGCGAATAAAGAGCACATCCTTACTGCACGGTTCGCCGCACTGTTGGCATTTGCCATCGTGGGTGTATTTTGCATGGGGGCAGGTGTTAACGGTAACGGCGACCGTGTCTGTATTTACGGTATAGTTATTATAGGACAGCTTGCAGTAGACCTGGCCGCTGTACTCCCAGTTCCTGCCCTCCACTTGGGTCAGGTCGGATTGGGTCAGGATGATTTTATAACTGCCGCTGCCTGTGCCCTGAAATTCTTTTCCGTTCACATACCACTGATAGGTGATTTTACCGGACTGACCGCTTTCCAGAGAGGCGCTGACATCGACAACCGCTACACTTTCCCCATCTAATTTCTCATATACGACCTCCGCCTGCTTTTTTATGGTAATGGGGTTTCTGGGCGCGGCGGCGACGGTGACCGTTGCGGTGGCGGTTGCCTTAGCGGGAGAGAAACCATTTTCGCTGTCTGCGGTCAGCTTCAGCTTATAGCGGCCCTCCTTAACGGTGCTGTCGGCGGTAACGGTGATGGTCTGGTTGTCAGCGGATTTTTCCACCGTCAGACCGGTGGGTTTGCCCTCCAATTCCACGTTCAGGGTATCCATCTTGACCTTGCTGCCGGTCACGGAGAAGGTCGCCGTCTGACGGCCTAAGCTTTCCTGTAGGGTTCCCTGCTGCGCGCCGACGGTCAGGCTTGCGCGGGGCGCCATCTGGGCGATATAGATGGTCTTGACGTCCCCTTCTTTTGTCGTATCGTCCGCTGTGCCGACCGACATATCGTCTGTGTTTGCATTCTGATTTTCCGAATACAGAACGGTCAGGTTGCTGTTGATGTTTCGGGCCTTTCCATAACTATTCGAAATCGCACCATATTTTCCGGTGGCGTAAAGGGTTCCTCCGTTCATGGTCAGGGATGCAGTGTCAATACCCCAACCGGAATTTAGATTCAGCGTTCCACTCTCAATCACGATGGTTTTAGCGCTCAAGCCGTACTGACCGCCGTTGGTGGTTATCTTTGCCCCGTCTTTTATGGTAAGCTTCCCGCCGGCGGTGTCACTGTAGGCGGAATCCGCAATACCATATTTCCTGTCAGGAACAGTGACCGTCAGACTGCCGCTTCCCTGAATGGTCAGATTGGCGGAATACATATCCAGAGCGGCGTCATATGCGGTCTCGGTAATCGTAATGGTATTCTCGCCTTTCAGCGTGATTGTTGTGTCGCCCTTCACCGTCACCGGGGTAGTTATGTTTCTGTTCTCCCAGGTAACATTGCCGGAGATGGTTTCATGGTCTGCCGCAGCTGCCATCAGGGGCGTTGCCTGCTCTGTTCCCTTGCAGGCAGAGAGGTCTGCATCTTCCGCAGCGCAGACCGGACAGTCGGGATTGACCGCCTCCTGCTCACAGTGGGTTTCGCAGATACACTCCGCCGGAGCATTCCCGGACACGCCGGATACATCGGTTTCCACCGCAGATGCCGGAACGCCCGGCATCGTAACAATCATTGCCGCCGCCAGTAAACATGCGGCCGGCCGTTTCCATTTCCATTTCCATTTCATTTTATTCATCCTCCTCACGTTGTTCGTTCCTTCTCGTTGCTTTCTGAAGCAGCTGGGATACTGCCTCCCGCAGCTGATATTCCGTCACAGGCTTCACCCAAAAGTCATCTACCCGCATCCTGCAGCTTTGGGGTTCAAATTCTGCCTGATCGCTGATCCATAGGAGAGGGACATCCTTGCTGTACCCTCGTATGCTCATGCAGAAATTCATCCCCCTGGCTCCGTCCTCCATGACTACCACAGCGTCATAAGGCCCATCCCGCTGCATGGCATAGACGCAGAATACGCCATTGTCAAAGCGGTCTACTTTGCCAAGCTTCATCAGCAAAGCGGTTTCTTTTTCTTTCTGGCTATAACTGCATAGCGCAATTCGCATTTCCATACCTCCGTTTCCTGATGGGCGCCATCGCCTCATATAGCTCCTGATCACTACAATCTATGGAGAGGAATGCCGGGATATGAAGCTGATACGCGATCAGGGCGAAGTTTTCATCATCACTCCACCAGACAAGCGGTACTTCCGGTGCCAGCTGCTTTGCCTGAATGGCAGCCTCCAATCCCCTTGCCCCGGTCATGGCGATGACAACCGCATGATATCGGCTCCGCCGCAGTGCCTGAGATAGCTGCTTCTCATTCCATAGCTCGTCGATGACAAGCTG
>ENA-UOJB01002400-UOJB01002400.1-human-gut-metagenome-genome-assembly--contig:-C48-NODE-2400-length-12388-cov-4.176356_pt1 | contig 12388 bp, 9 predicted proteins | sample MGYA00242338_ERZ723885 | MGnify/ENA metagenome assembly ERZ723885
GGAAAGATTCTTGCGGGAAGAAATTACCGTTACTTTGAAGTGTATATCTCACTGGCAATTATTTACTGGGTAATTACTTTCGTACTTGAGAGAGTGATCAGCTATCTTGAGAAGAAGCTCCGGGTACCGGAAGATGCACCGGCACTTTTAGATATCAGAGATACAGAGGTGGAATAAGGTATGATCGAAATCAAAAATATATCAAAAACATTTAAAAATAATAAGGTTCTTGATGGGATCGACCTTACCATCAATCAGGGAGATGTCGTAGCGATCATCGGACCTTCTGGAACAGGAAAATCCACATTTTTAAGATGTGTGGACAGACTGGAAAAACCGGAAACCGGAACCATAACGATTGACGGTGAGACACAGGATCTTGCACATATTCATGGCAAAGATCTGACAGAGCTTCGGAAAAAGACCGGCATGGTTTTTCAGAATTTCAATCTTTTTTCAAAGAAGACAGCACTTCAGAATGTAATGGAGGGGCTGATCGTGGTAAAGAAGATGAAAAAAGAGGAAGCAGAAAGGATTGCGAGAGAGCAGCTTAAAAATGTAGGTCTTCTGGATCACGCAAACCATTATCCGAGACATATGTCAGGTGGTCAGCAGCAGAGGGTTGCAATCGCAAGAGCACTTGCGATGGAGCCAAAGCTTTTACTTCTGGATGAGCCGACATCTGCACTGGATATCTTGCAGCAGATCCGGATTATACCGGACGATTTACCGTAGGCGGAGGAAGTGGTTATGACTATTCCAGATTACAGAATCCGACGAGAGAACATCTTGAGAAGATCGTAGCATCGCTGGAAGAAGGGATCGATGCACTGGCATTTTCGACAGGAATGGCAGCAATCACAGCTCTGATGGAGATTTTCAAACCGGGCGATCACATCATCATTGATGAGGATCTTTATGGAGGAAGCGTCCGTCTGTTCCACAGCATCAATGTGAAAAATGGACTGACATTTACCAGCGTGGATTTAAGCAGTGTGGATGTAGAGGATTATATCCAGGATAACACAAAAGCAATTTATGCAGAGACACCGACCAATCCGATGATGCGTGTATCCGATCTGGAAGAACTTTCAAAGAAAGCAAAAAAACATGAACTTCTTCTGATCGTGGACAATACCTTTTTATCACCATATTTCCAGAATCCGCTGAAGCTTGGTGCTGACATTGTTGTGCATAGCGGGACAAAATATCTGGGTGGACATAATGACACACTTGCAGGTTTTCTGATAACAAACCGCGAGGACCTTCAGGAAAAGCTTCGTTTTATCATCAAGACGACAGGAGCAACCCTTGCACCGATGGATAGCTGGCTGATCCTCAGAGGGATCAAGACGCTTGGAGTCCGTATGGACAGGGCACAGGAAAATGCACTGAAGATCGCACATTTTCTGGAGAAGCAGGAGCATGTGACAAGGGTGCTTTATCCGGGGCTTGAATCACATCCGGGCTACGAACTGATGAAAAAGCAGGCAAGAGGATTTGGTTCGATCCTGACCTTTGAAGTAGATTCCAAAGAGAGAGCATATCACATTCTGGAAAATGTAAAACTGATCCAGTTTGCGGAAAGCCTCGGAGGAACTGAGACTCTGATCACTTATCCGATTACCCAGACGCATGCGGATCTTTCCAAAGAAGAGCTTGACCGGAACGGAATTACAGACAGGATTCTGAGATTGTCTGTTGGAATTGAGGGAGCAGAGGATCTGATTGCAGATCTGGAAGCTGTATTAAAGTAAATCAAATAGAATTGTGTATAAAGCGGAAGATATCTGTGACCGAAGGTGTATTACCGGACAGATAGCCGGCAGATGGAATATGACCGTGCAGATAAGGAAGTGGCAGAAATGAGTAAAATAAAGGTAAATGAACAGCGGGCAGTCGATGAATTTCAGGAACTGACTGCGATCGATGCACCAAGCTTTGGGGAGCGTCAGATGGCAGACCGGCTGATCGTGAAATTAAAAGAACTTGGTTTTGAAGTAGAGGAAGACAATGCCGGAGAACATTTCGGAGGAAATGCCGGAAACTTATATGCATATCTTCCGGGAGATCTTCCGGGAGATCCGGTCCTTTTGTCCGGCCATATGGATACGGTTGAGCCGTCCAAAGGCAAGAAAGGGATCATCGGAGAAGACGGTGTGATCCGTTCCGCAGGAAAAGCAGTTCTTGGAGCTGATGATGTGGCAGGACTTGTGGAGATTCTGGAAGGAATCCGCAGTGTAAAAGAAGCGGGAGTACCACACCGGGATATCGAGATTCTTTTTGCAATTGCAGAAGAGCTTTATATCAAGGGCAGCAGCGTATTTGATTTTTCAAAGGTTCGTGCAAAAGAAGCCTATGTACTGGATATCAGCGGACCGGTTGGAAGCGCGGCATATAAAGCACCGTCTCTGATTTCTTATCAGATGGTAGTAACCGGGAAGGCATCCCACGCCGGATTTGATCCGGAGCACGGCGTTCATGCGATCGCTATTGCATCCGAAGCGATCACGCAGATCAGTCAGGGACATGTGGATGAAGAGACAACCTGCAATATCGGATTGATCGAAGGTGGGAGCGGAACGAACATTGTTCCGGAAAAATGTATCGTAAAGGGAGAAATCCGGAGCTATTCTCATGAAAAAGCGACTCGTTGTGTAGAAGAAGTGGGAAATACCTTCAAAAAGGTGGCTGAAAAACACGGAGCTGAATCAGAACTTACCTGCGAAGTTCATCTGATCGCTTATGAGACAGCAAAAGACAGTGTGCCGGTAAAACGGTTTGAAAGAGTAAGCAAAGAGCTGGGACTTGCAGGAGAACTTGTAGAGACATTTGGCGGAAGTGATAACAACAGCTTTGCGAAGAACGGGATTCCTGGACTGGTGCTGTCAAATGGAATGTACCAGGCACATTCGGTAAATGAATATACGACAATCAAAGATCTTGTGACAGGAGCAGAACTGATCGCCGGGCTGATCACCGATGAACAGTAGTGGATGTTATTATACAGAAAAGACGCCAAAAGCGTCTTTTTTATATTGATAGAAGAAAAACAGATAAAACATATTGAAATTAAATGTTTTTAAAATAATTCCCTATTAACCTATTGACAAAGTAGGTAAAAGTGGATATAATGCAACTATCAAATTTGAAAGATCACTATAGAGATCACGATACATCAGACAGTAGAAAAGAGAGGTAGAAAAATATGAGCGATTATAAATTTGAAACACTTCAGCTTCACGTAGGACAGGAAGAACCAGATCCGGCATCTGATGCCAGAGCAGTACCGATTTACCAGACAACATCTTATGTATTTAAGAACTCTGCACATGCAGCAGCAAGATTCGGACTTGCAGATGCAGGTAACATTTACGGACGTCTGACAAACTCTACACAGGACGTATTTGAAAAGAGAATCGCAGCACTTGAAGGTGGTGTGGCAGCTCTTGCAACAGCATCCGGAGCAGCTGCAATTACATATACCATCGAAGCACTTGCAGCAGATGGCGGACATATCGTAGCGCAGAAGACAATCTACGGTGGAAGCTTCAATCTTCTTGAACACACACTGACACATTACGGAATCACAACTACATTTGTAGATGCACATAACCTGAAAGAAGTAGAAGATGCAATTCAGGATAACACAAGAGCCATCTATCTTGAAACTCTTGGTAATCCGAACAGTGATATCCCGGATATCGATGCGATCGCTGAAATTGCACACAAGCATGGACTTCCGCTTGTAATCGACAACACATTCGGAACACCGTATTTGATCCGTCCGATCGAACACGGAGCAGACATCGTTGTACATTCTGCTACCAAATTCATCGGTGGACACGGAACAACTCTTGGTGGAATCATCGTAGATTCCGGCAAATTTGACTGGAAAGCAAGTGGAAAATACCCGGCAATCGCAGATGCAAACCCAAGCTACCACGGAGTATCTTTCGTAGATGAAGCAGGTCCGGCAGCATTTGTAACTTACATCCGTGCAATCCTTCTTCGTGATATGGGAGCAACAATTTCTCCATTTAACGCATTCCTTCTTCTGCAGGGAACAGAGACACTGTCACTTAGAATTGACCGTCATGTAGAAAATACAAAGAAAGTAGTAGAATACCTCTCTAATCATCCAATGGTAGAGCATGTGAACCATCCGTCACTGCTGAATCCTCCCGTTCATGCACTTTATGAAAAATATTTCCCGAATGGTGGAGCATCTATCTTCACATTCGAGATCAAAGGCGGACAGGAAGAAGCTCACAAGTTCATCGACAACCTGAAGATCTTTTCGCTGCTTGCAAATGTTGCGGATGTTAAGAGCCTTGTTATCCATCCGGCAACAACAACACATTCTCAGCTGACAGAAGAAGAACTGCTTGATCAGGGAATCAAACCGAACACAATCCGTCTTTCTATCGGTACAGAACATATCGATGATATCATCGCAGATCTTGAAGGTGGATTTGCAGCAGTTCAGGGCAAATAAATATTATACACACAGGAATTTTGGACGGAGGTTTTTCGAAACCTTCGTCTTTTTCGATGTGCACAGAAAATTTTAAGGAGAAAACACTATGACAAAGGCACAGATCAGAAAAAATGCTTTTCTGAAATCCATTCCGATCATGTGCAGCTACATTTCCGAAAGGAATTGCGGCAGTCAGGAGTGTTGAAAATGCTGTGCGATAAGCGAAAATAAGCGGAAATCCAGTATTTTCGGATGGATCTCCCTTTGACCAGATGCAGAGATTATGCTATGATATGTACCGATACATGCGCATTTTTTATTTGACAACAATCCAGATGGAACTTTCTGTTCAATAAAGAGGATTATGTGTCAGGGGACATTCTTTTTACAAGGAGAAAATCAATGAGTATAGATATTACGATCGAGGAAATGGAAGCGCTTCCTGCAGAGTCCTACGAGCTTTTTGATATCCGTGGCGAGATTGAGCGCGCCCATGGAATCCTGCCGAATTCGACGGCAAGCTCAGCAGATGTACTGATGGAGAATCCGCCGGAAGATAAGGAAAAGAAGATCATTATCTGCTGCAGCAGAGGACAGATCAGCAGGGATATTGCAGAAGAACTGCAGGAGCAGGGATATGAAGCATACAGCCTGAAGGGCGGTTATGTTGGATGGCTGATGGCAGATATGAAGAAAAAGGAAGCAGATGATGTCTGTGAACATGTGGAGCTTAGTATCCGCAAGAAGTTCAAAAAGAAGATCTGGTCCAAATTTACAAAAGCTGTCAGAGAATATGAACTGGTCAAAGAAGGTGACCGGATCGCAGTATGTATTTCCGGTGGAAAAGATTCAATGCTGATGGCAAAGCTTTTCCAGGAATTAAAGCGTCACAACAAATTTAACTTTGAAGTAAAGTTCCTGGTGATGGATCCGGGATACAGTCCGGAGAACCGGAAGGTCATTGAAGAAAATGCAAGGAAGATGAAGATTCCGATCCAGATCTTTGAATCCAATATTTTTGAATCGGTATTTGAGATTGAAAAATCACCGTGTTATATTTGTGCAAGGATGAGACGTGGATATCTTTATAATTTTGCACAGCAGATGGGCTGCAACAAAATCGCACTGGGACATCATTATGATGATGTGATCGAGACGATCCTGATGGGAATGCTCTACAGTGCACAGGTGCAGACTATGATGCCGAAGCTTCACAGTACAAATTTTGAAGGGATGGAACTGATCCGCCCGATGTATCTGATCCGTGAGGATGACATCAAGGCATGGAGAGATTACAATGATTTGCATTTTATCCAGTGTGCATGTAAGTTTACCGATACCTGTACAACCTGCAACAATGAAGAAAATCAGTCAAAGCGTATGGAAATCAAAAAGCTGATTGCAGAGCTTAAGAAGACGAACCCGTTTGTGGAGGGCAATATTTTCAAGAGTGTGGAAAATGTCAATCTGGATACGGTTGTCGGTTACAAGGCAAAAGGTGTAAGACACAATTTCCTGGATACTTACGATGATTAAAAATGACTGGATGTGCCGGGGCATATCTGAGATATAAAGAAGAATGGAATTCCCGCCGGACAGGTACAGGATCTGCCCGGCGGGAATTTTGAGATTAAATGACAGGAATATTGACCTGTACCAGAATTCCTGACGTTGATCAGGATAAAACGGTTTCCTGCTGGTTCTTGATATCGTGGTAAATAACAAAACGTCCACGTCCGTTGTGCTTAGCTGTGTACAGAGCATGATCAGCAAGGCGGTATAACTGGCTGAAAGATTCAGCATCCGTTGGAGCAACAGCACAGCCGATACTGCAGGAAAGTTTAGTTCCGGGATATCTATATTTTGAAGATTTGTATAGAGCTTTTGCAAATGCAGATGGATACTGTAATCCAGACGTACATTTTTCATCAGGATCATAAATTCGTCACCACCGACACGACCGATGATATCGGTTGTCCGGAACTGTTCTTTCAGAAATCCGGCAAATATTTTCAGTACCTGGTCACCGGTTGCATGTCCATAAGTATCATTGATTTGCTTGAAATAATCCATATCGATCATCATTAAAGCCTGTAAATCTTCAAAATCTTTTTCGCGTAGCCATTCGGAAATCGTGTGCTCTGCATAAACTTTGTTCAGAAGTCCGGTCAGAGCATCTGTATGCGCCTGGCGAAGAAGCGAAGTCTGATTCTTCTGGTTGATCTTCCAGAGTGCGAAGATCAGAAGCAGCACAATGCAGATAAAAAAGGCGAACAGAATGATTTCAAAGTTGTTGATAAAAGCAAAGTGCTGACGGGCTTCGACAGCAGGAACGATATAGCAGAGCATCCAGTCGTTGTACTTTAGTGGCTGGTAGGAAATATAGCGTGCATGTGATAAATCTGCTGTAATCTTGCGGCAGTTTGCGTGTCCTTGCTTAAAATCTTCCTGAAGGGTAGCACCATCTTCCGAGGTCTGAAATACCCAGTCAGAGGAGGAAGTAAAAAAGTTCTCTCGGATTTCGTTGTGTGTAGATTCAATGGAAATGATGTTGCCATCCGAGTCTGTGATAAATGAGTAGCCGGAACCGGAATACAGATCCTCAAAGAGCATGGTAGTCAGTTCCGTAACATCGATGGAGCCTCCAAAGACACCGATAATATTCTGATCTTTGTCATAAACAGGAACTGTGAGGACAACAAGGGTTTCGTTGTCTACGCTGCTTGACAGAGGAGAACTAATGACGCGTCTGCCTTCCAATGTCTTTTGAAAATAGTCCCGTGAACTTGCATCGGTCTTCTTTCCATCGCTGGAGCGCCCGATACCGTCTGTAGAAAAAAGCATAAGCCGATGATAGGAGCTGGAAGAAGCCAGTTCAGCAAGAAGCTGAAGATTATCGTTGCTGAACAGATCGGAAGTTGTTCCGAAGTATGCAGCAGGACTCTCCAGAAATTCATATTCTTTTTCCAGAACCAGTTCCAAGTGATCCTTTTGCTGCAGTGTGTTTTTTTGAAGAACATTCTGTACACTTTTATCAACGCTCTGTTGTACAAACCAGAAAAAAATCAGAAGTGTGAACGTCATTACAATAAGGAACGAAATGATAGCCGTTCCGTATTGCATCAGTTCATGACGTGATAATTTTTTCATGTAAAATCCCCCTCATATTGTGCGTTAACAAGAAGTTGGGGTCAAAAGGTATTTTTGCCCCCTTTGATACCAGATTGCTACGTGCTTTGCACTCTCGCAATCCTCAAAAACATTCGTAATCCGCTCATTTTTCTTTGAAAAATGGCTACTTACTCATGTTTTTGGCGGGTCAAGAGGTCAAAAATCCTCTTGCAAGTAAGCTTGCATCGGCTTTCTGACCTTTTGACCCTGGTATCTTAACAAATAAGTAATTAGATTTTCTAAATTATACCATAAATGTTCTGGGATGTCATCGAATTTGTATGTGAAATGGATAGAAAATATACATAATAAACAAAAAATGAACAAAAAAAGAGAGAATAACGTAAAAAATAACAAAAGCATTACGTTATTCTCTCTTAGTTGTACGTTATTGTTTATTTTGCAAGCCGGTAGATTGCATCCAGATAAATCTTCATCCAGAGATCCAGTTTATCCAGCTCCAGACATTCATTTGTCTGATGCATCAGATCAGGCTGGTCTGGGAGGAGTGCGCCGAAAGCGACACAGTTATCCAGTGCTCTTGCGTAAGAGCAGGCACCGTCTACCAGAGGTTTTGCGGACATATCACCGGTGACATTGCGGTAGGATTCCATCAGAGTCTGAACCAGGAAAGAATCCTCAGGTACGTGGATGGATTCAGTTGCATATGGGTTCTCAAAACGGAATCCGGAACCGATAAGCTGTTTCTGAATGAGCTCCTGAACCTGGGCGCACTGGTAAGTAACCGGTACACGGTTGTCGATGGAGAAAATCACCTTATGATCGCATACTTCAACCTTTCCGACATTGAAACTTAATCTGCCGGAGATCTCATCTGTAAGATCGATTCCAAGTCCCTTTCCGGTCAGGTCAAAACCAATGTGCTCCATGTAAAATGTGGCAATCCTTGCCAACTCATTTTCCGGAGAAAGCTCAGATAAAGCTGACATCAGTCCGCTGATCGCATTGATTCCGGTAGAAGGATGTGCTGCGTGTGCGGCAAAACCTTCTGCGGTCAGCCGGAGGGATGCACCTGCATTTTCTACTGTGAAATGGCATCTGGTCTGTGTCTCCCAGGAGAGCAGGCTCTTGCGGATCACGGTTTCCAGTTCGAGAGGAAGCAGGACGGAAGCATGGTCTGCGACTGCGTTAAATGCATTTCCACCGGATAAAGTGATATCCTCTGAGACATCGGTTACAAGCTGATACTGAAAGACGCCTTTTTCAGCGTAAATAAGTGGGAATACTGCATCCGGTGTGAAGGACATCTGTGGAGCAGGGATCTTTTTCTTGTTGAAATAATAGTCCATGCATTTCCAGTCTGTCTCTTCATTCGCACCTACAATAAAACGGATTTTTTTGCTGAGTGGCACACCCATTTCTTTTAAAATCTTGACTGCATGGAGGCAGGCAAGAAGAGGACCTTTATCATCAAGTACGCCACGACCATACAGCTTTCCGTCAATGATTTCCGGTTTAAACGGATCACATACCCAGCTGCCACTGCATGGAACCACGTCCACATGACCGAGGATTCCGAGAGTTTCTTCCTGATCCCCATAATCTGCGTGTCCGGCATAGTGATCAAAATTTTCTGTTTTAAGACCAATGGATTCTGCCGTTTCGAGAAAGCAGTCAAGTGCTTTGGCAGCGCCTGCACCGAAAGGCATTCCTGCATCCGGTGCGGCTTCCACGCTGTCTATGGACACCAGTTTCATAATATCCTGGATCAGACTTTCACGGTCTGTCTGTATTTGTTTTTCAAAATCCATAAGAGTTTACCTCCTTATGCAAGAAGCTTATACATATAACTGAATGATCAGCATGATCGCACTGAAGACGGTAGTCATACCCATCAGCGGCATGATGAATTTCAGCCATTTATCATAAGTAACATCCACCATCGCAAGGGATGCAAGGATCAGACCGGTTGGTGTGATGAAAGAAATCAGACCAAGACCGTATGCATAAGCAGATACGATTGCTGATCTTGAAACACCTACAGTGTCGGCAAGCGGAGCCATGATCGGAATGGACAGAACTGCAAGCCCTGAGGAAGAGGAAATAAAGAATCCGAGTACGATAAATACAAGCATCATCAAGATGATGAATACGATCGGATTCATTCCACTGATCGCACCTGAGAAGAATTCCAGGATGGTGTCAGAAATCATACCGTCTTCCAGAATGATGTTGATACCACGTGCCACACCAACTACCAGAGCTACGCCCATCAGGTCAGCGGCACCGCCGATAAACTGATCCATAAAGTTCTTTTCGCCGATTCCTGAAGTAAATGCAAGCAGGATCGCGCAGGCAAGGAAGAGGGCAGTCATGTTGTCGAACCACCAGCCCTGAGCTACAAGTCCCCATACAAGCACACCGAAGGATACGCCGAATACGAGGAGGGAAAGCTTCATTTTTCCGGTAAATTCAGGAACCTCGCCCTGATGACCGAATTTCTGCATATGATGTTCATACTGGTCGTAACAGATTGATTTTGTAGGATCTTCTTTTACCTTCTTTGCATAGCGAAGGATGTAGATCAAAGTGATCAGAGTGCCGAGTACCAGAGCAACACCACGGATTCCCATACCGTCAGCAAGGCTGATTCCGGCTGCATTGGATGCGTTTCCGACAGAGAACGGGTTGATGGTCGGGAACATGGTTCCGATAGAAGATCCCATGTAAATTGCAGCGATACAAACCATAACATCATATCCGGCTGCAAGGAATACCGGTACAAGGATCGGGTAAAGTGCAATGGTTTCTTCTGCAAGACCGAAGGTAGTTCCACCGGCTGCGATAATAATCGTGATCAGGATGATCAGGATATATTCTTTGCCCTTGGTGACTTTGGAAAGTGCCGCGATTGCCGCATTGAATGCACCCATATAATTCAGGACACCGATACATCCGCCGAGGATAAATACAAAAAGGATAATATCAATGGTATCGTAAACACCACTGATTGCTGCAAGGAGGATTTTAAATACGCCCTGCGGTTCCTGATCGACTCTCTCGTAGGTTCCAGGAACAGCGATCGGTTTGCTGATACTTCCATCAAGGAATTTATTTAAGTTTCCGGTAACACCCAGCTCGTCCAGGGATTCCTGGGTAGGAGCCATTTCTGTCACTTCACCTTCCGGTGTTGTGATTTCAAATACATCATGGTCTGCGTTGTACGTTAATTTGGAATAAAGCCCTGCCGGTACCACTGCAGTTAAAATTGCAGCGAAAATAAGGACGATAAATAATACAGTGAGCGCAGAAGGGAAAGATATTTTTTTCTTTTTCATAATCAGTATCTCCGTTTCCTATTTGGTATTTACTCATTTGCAAAGATTTTTACAAGTTCTACAATGACACGGACAGCTGCTTCCATACCTTCGATGGTGACGTGCTCCAGTGGTCCGTGATATCCGTGTCCGCCTGTTCCAAGGTTCGGGCAAGGAAGACCTTTAAAGGAAAGCTTGCAGCCGTCTGTACCTCCGCGGATTGGAGAAATATCCTCCGGAACATTTGCTTTCGCACAGGCCTCTCTAGCATAATCAATCAGATACATGTGATCTTTGATGATACATTCCATGTTCTGGTATTCATCGGTAAGTGTCAGTGTGACTGTACCCTCGCCCCAGAGCTCATTTAAGATCTTTTCGATATGGCGGAGCGTATTGCGGCGGGCTTCAAAGCTTGCGCTGTCGTGGTCGCGGATGATGTATTCGGATACGGCATGCCCTTCATCTCCGTGTATGCTCAGAAGATGGTAGAATCCTTCATACTGTTCGGTATGACGCGGAATCTCGAATCTTGGGAGCATATTGTTGATATCTGCGGCAATGAGAACGGCATTGATCATCACATCTTTTGCAGAACCCGGATGTACATTTTTGCCATTGATCTCAAATTTTGCTTCGCATGCATTGAAGTTCTGATACTGGATCTCGCCTTCGCCGTCCCCGTCCAGCGTATAGGCAACCTCTGCGTCAAAAGTATCAAAATCAAAATGTGCAGCGCCGCTTCCACATTCTTCGTCCGGTGTAAATGCGACACTGATCTGTCCGTGCGGAATCTTTTCTGTGATCAGGATCTCAAGAAGCTGCATGATCTCAGCAATACCGGCTTTGTCGTCAACTCCGAGGATGGTATTTCCATCGGAAGTGATGAGTGTACGTCCCTTTAATCCTTTCAGATGCGGGAAATCTTTGGTTGTAAGAACACGTCCACTGTCTCCGAGAACGAGATCACATCCGTCATAATCTGGTGTACAGACCGGATGGATTTCTGCCTCGCAAAATTCTGGTACAGTATCCATATGTGCGATAAATCCAAGTTTTTTCTTATTTTCATATCCTGGTGTTGCTGCAAGGATTCCATAAACGAAGCATTTATCGTCCAGAACAACCTTGTCAAGTCCGAGTTCTTTCAGTTCATCAGCAAGGATTCTTGCAAGATCAAACTGACACTGAGAGGTTGGAACTGTATCGCTGTTTTCATCGCATGGTGTTTTGATTGCGATGTATTTGAGTAACCTTTTTTCTACTTTCATTTGCATTCTCCTTCCACATATTTGTCATACGGATGACTCCGTGGCTTGTGTTTTTATGCTATCATTTTATCCGGGTAAATCAGAAAAGACAAAAGAGGTGCGTTTTATTGACACGAAAAAATCAGACGTGTTATTATTGAAAGAAGAGAAAAAATATGGTGCATACTAGAAAATTGGGGAAATGCGTT
>ENA-UOJB01002410-UOJB01002410.1-human-gut-metagenome-genome-assembly--contig:-C48-NODE-2410-length-12337-cov-7.293193_pt1 | contig 12337 bp, 8 predicted proteins | sample MGYA00242338_ERZ723885 | MGnify/ENA metagenome assembly ERZ723885
AGACACAAGTACAGAAAAGTCGGTTACGATAACGAACGTATCATACGACCCTACAAGAGAATTATACAGTGCGTACAACGAACTTTTCGCAGAGCATTGGAAAGGGCAAACAGGACAGGACGTTGAAGTTATACAGTCACACGGCGGCAGCGGTAAGCAAGCACTTGAAGTTGCAAACGGAAACGAGGCAGACGTTGTAACGCTTGCGCTTGAATATGACGTAAAGGCAATACAAGACGCAGGACTTATAGAGGACGGCTGGATAAATGAATTTGACAAAGACAGTTCACCTTACACTTCAACAATCGTATTCCTTGTAAGAAAAGGCAATCCGAAAAATATCAAGGATTGGGGCGACCTTGTTAAAGACGGCGTCGGAGTTATAACACCTAATCCGAAAACTTCGGGCGGTGCAAGATGGAATTACCTTGCGGCTTGGGCATATGCCGATAAACTTTACAACGGTGACGAAACACAGATTGAGGCATTTATAAAGAAGTTATACGAAAACGTGCTTGTACTTGATTCGGGAGCAAGAGGTGCTACAACATCATTTGTTGAAAACAATCAAGGCGATGTACTTATCGCTTGGGAAAATGAGGCGTTCCTATCGGTTCAGGAAAATCCAGATGAATATGAAATCGTAACGCCGAGCATAAGCATTTTGGCTCAGCCGTCTGTTGCGGTGGTTGATGAGGTGGTTGACCAAAGAGGTACAAGAGATGTTGCAACGGAATATTTAAGTTATTTATATTCCGATGAGGCACAGAGAATTGCAGGCGACAATTTCTACCGTCCGTCAAACCCTGATATATTAAACGAATATGCAGATACATTTGACCTTAACATAAACCTTGTAACAATACAAGACTTTGGCGGTTGGGACGAAGTACAGAAAAAGCATTTTGATGACGGCGGAGTATTTGACCGCATTTATGAAAAAACAGATAAGTAAAGAAGGAATGTAAATGAAAGCAAAGAAGAAAAGAGTAATACCAGGTTTCGGACTTTCAATGGGCGTGACAATTACAATATTGAGCTTAGTTGTTCTTATACCGTTGGCGGCACTTGTGATTTACACATCAAGAATGCACCTGAGCGATATTATCGAAACAATTACACGTCCGCGTGTTCTTGCAAGTTTTAAGGTAACTTTCCTCACTTCGCTTATCGCATCAATAATAAATTCGATTATGGGCGTCATACTTGCCTGGGTGCTTGTAAGATATGATTTTCCGTTTAAACGTGTTCTTGACGGAATGATTGAACTTCCGTTCGCACTTCCGACAGCTGTTGCCGGTTTGGCTCTTACAAACCTTACAACAGAAGAAGGACTTATAGGAAAATTATTCGCACCGTTCGGTATAAAAATAGCACATACAAGAATCGGAATTGTAGTGGCGCTTATATTTATCGGCATACCGTTCGTTGTAAGAGCGGTACAGCCTGTACTTGAAAAGCTTGATCCGTCATATGAGGAGGCGGCAGGGGCACTTGGTGCAAACAGAGGAACGATATTTCGTAAAGTAATTTTACCCGAAATAATTCCTCCTGCACTTACAGGCTTTGGCTTGGCACTCGGAAGATGTATAGGAGAATACGGCAGTGTAATTTTTATAGCAGGCAACAAGCCTTATGAAACGGAAATAACACCACTTATAATTATGTCGGAATTACAGGACTTTGACTATAACAGTGCAACGGCAATAGCACTTGTAATGCTTGCATTCTCATTTGCAATATTGTTCATTGTAAATCTTATTCAGGCGAGAAACACAAAAATATTAAAAGGAGGAAGATAGTATGCAGAAAAATGAAGGCAGTAAGGTTGTTAAATGGATATTGATTGCCGTCAGCGTATTATTCGCATTTGTATTCTTAATTCTTCCGCTTTATACGGTTATATCCGTTGCACTTCGTAACGGTGTGGGAAAATATTTTCAGTACATAACCGATAAAGATACGATAAGCGCGGTAAAGCTTACCGCAAAAGCAACTTTGTCGGCACTTGTTGTAAACACATTCTTCGGACTGTTTGCGGCATGGTTCTTGACAATGTTCCGGTTTAAAGGCAAAAAGGTTTTGACAACTCTTATTGATATTCCGGTAACGGTTTCACCTGTTATAGCAGGTTTGATATTCATATTAGTATTCGGCAGACAAAGCGTGCTTTATCCTTATTTACAGCAAGCCGATATAAAAGTAGTGTTTGCCGTACCGGGAATTATATTGGCAACGATATTTGTAACGTTTCCGTTTATATCAAGAGAAATTATACCGATACTTGAGGAACAGGGCACAGAGGAAGAAGCGGCGGCACTTATGGGTGCAAGCGGATTTACGATTTTCAGAAAAGTAACATTCCCTCATATAAAATGGGCATTGCTTTACGGAGTGGTACTCTGTACGGCAAGAGCGATGGGTGAATTCGGTGCGGTATCAGTCCTTTCGGGACATTTGAGAGGTAAAACGAATACGCTTCCGTTGCAGGTTGAAATACTTTTCGGCGACAATAAATATGTACCGGCATTTGCGGTAGCGTCAATACTTGTGATTTTGGCAGTGATTATTTTGATAATCAGAAGTATTGTTGAATACAAAGGAAAGAAGGCGGAATAGAGTGTACGTTGAATTAAAAAATATAAACAAAAACTTCGGCGATTATAAAGCGTCGGACAATGTCAACTTCGGCGTTGAAAAGGGTAAACTTATCGGTCTTTTAGGACCGAGCGGCAGCGGTAAGACAACTATTCTGCGAATGATTGCGGGTCTTGAAACTCCGGACAGCGGCGATATTATAATAGACGGTGTGAGAGTAAACGACCTTGCGGCAAGCAAGAGAGGGATTGGCTTTGTATTTCAGAATTACGCATTGTTTCGGTATATGACGGTGTATGATAATATCGCATTCGGTCTTAGAGTTCAGAAAGCCGATAAAAAGAAGATAGACGAGAGAGTAAGAGAGCTTATTAAACTTATAGGTCTTGAGGGGTTGGAAAAACGTTATCCGAGTCAGCTTTCGGGCGGTCAAAGACAGAGAGTGGCATTCGCAAGAGCGCTTGCACCTAATCCACAGCTTTTACTTCTTGACGAACCGTTTGCGGCGATTGACGCAAAGGTAAGAAAAGAGCTTAGAAGCTGGCTTAGAGAAATGATTGAAAAGCTTGGAGTTACAAGTATATTCGTAACCCACGACCAAGATGAGGCAATCGAAGTTGCAGACGAAATTATAATAACAAATAAGGGTAGAATTGAACAGACGGGAACACCTATTGAGATTTATCACAATCCGAAAACAGCATTTACAGCATCGTTTTTCGGAGAAACAACATTCGTTGATGATTATTTAAAGTTTCATAATTTTGAGCATATTGAAAATGTCGAAAAAGCAATCGTACGACCTGAATTTGTTAAAGTGACAAAGAAAAACGAAGTACAGAAATACAAAAGCTCCGCATCTCACGGAGTTACGAAAAATGTATTGTTCAGAGGCGACAGTATAGAAGTAGTCGTAGACGTGGACGGTACGGAACTTAAAGCCAGACGCGGTCTTGACGAACAGGCGATTGAAGACGGTGAAGAAGTTGACGTATTCTTGTACAGAATATTTGTTACGGTAGGCGATAAGGCATACTTGCTTGACAATAAATCAATTTCGGAGGATTCATTGGTAATCTGATAAAAGAGGTGTTTATATGACAAATATATTGAAAACCGAAAGATTAAAAACAGATATTTTAATTATAGGCGGCGGTACTGCTGGGTGCTATGCGGCGGTTACAATCGCAGAACATTCCGACGCAAAGGTGCTTATATGCGAAAAGGCACATATAAAGAGAAGTGGCTGTCTTGCAGCCGGTGTCAACGCACTTAACGCATACATAACAGAGGGACGTGTTCCGCAGGATTACGTTGATTATGCAAAAAAGGACGCGGACGGAATTGTCAGAGAAGATTTACTTCTTACAATGTCCGAAAAACTGAATGAAGTCGTAGACAGGCTTGAAAAACTCGGACTTGTTATTTTGAAGGACGAAAACGGAAAGTATGTGACAAGAGGTAACAGAAACCTTAAAATCAACGGTGAAAATATAAAGCCTATTTTGGCAGAGGCGGCATTGCAAAAAGAAAATGTATCGGTGCTTAATCGTGTAAATATTATTGATTATGCGGTTGAGGGTAACAGGATAAAGGGTGCATACGGTATAGGTATTGAAAACGATACGTTTTACATAATCGAAGCGAAAGCGGTTATAATCGCAACAGGCGGTGCGGCCGGCCTTTACAAGCCAAATAATCCCGGATTTTCACGTCATAAAATGTGGTATCCGCCGTTTAATACGGGTGCAGGATATGCAATGGGTATAAAAGCCGGTGCGGAAATGACGACATTTGAAATGCGATTTATAGCACTTCGCTGTAAAGATACAATCGCCCCGACAGGTACTTTGGCACAAGGTGCGGGTGCAAAGCAAATAAATTCGCTCGGTGAGGTTTACGAAACAAAATACGGTCTTACAACCTCCGAGAGAGTGTACGGAACGGTGAATGAAAATATTGAGGGCAGAGGTCCTTGCTATCTTCGTACAGAGGGTATATCCCAAGAGGCAAGCGAGGATTTGAAAAAGGCTTATCTGAATATGGCACCGTCACAGACTCTTAAATGGATTGAAAGCGGTAAAAATCCGTCAGAGCAAAATGTTGAGATAGAGGGTACAGAGCCTTATATCGTAGGCGGTCACACCGCAAGCGGTTATTGGGTGGATACAAAGAGAAGGACTACCGTAAAAGGATTGTATGCCGCAGGTGACGTTGCAGGCGGTTGCCCGCAGAAATACGTTACAGGTGCTTTGGCAGAGGGGGAAATCGCGGCACTTACCGCAATTTCTGAACTTGGCGAAATAAGTGCGATTGACGAAAGTGACATTGAACGTCACCTGTCGGAAGTGACAGATTTCCTTTACGGAAACATTGACGGAACATTCACGACAGAACAGCTTGAAGAGGCAATGCAGACCGTTATGGATTCGTATGCAGGCGGTATCAAGACAAATTATCGCTTTAATGAAAAACAGCTTGATATAGCCGATATGAAAATCCGTCAAATCTATCAGCTTTCAGAAAAACTTCACGCAGAAGATTTTCAGGAGCTTATGTATATATACGAACTTCGTGAAAGACTTGTCGTTGCAAGAAGTGTTATATCACATCTCAAAGCGAGAAAGGAAACACGCTGGCACAGTTTTGCGGAAAATCTTGATTATCCGAATAAGGATAACGAAAACTTTAACAAATACGTCAATTCACGTCTTAAAGACGGTGAAATAGAAATTATACTTCGTGACCTTGTGGAAGGGGGCAGAACATATGAGCATAATGATTGATAAAAGCAAATGTATAGGTTGCGGTAAATGCTGTATGGTATGTCCGGGAAGTCTTATAAAAAAGGACGGAGATAATAAAGCATTTATAAAGTACCCGAAAGATTGCTGGGGCTGTACTTCATGTATCAAGGAATGTCCTATGCACGCAATATCGTTTTATCTCGGTGCGGATATAGGCGGTATGGGAAGTAAGGTACATACAGAGGAAAACGGCGATATTTTGAAATGGGTAATTGAAAAATATGACGGCACGGTTTCCGAAATAGACATAGACAGAAAAGAATCAAATAAGTATTAAGGGACACTAAAAGGAGGGACACTAAATGAGTGAATTATCACATCTTGATGAGCTTGAAGCAGAAGCAATATATATTATAAGAGAGGTAGCGGCAGAGTGTGAAAAGCCTGTAATGCTATACTCAATCGGTAAGGACAGTTCAGTAATGCTGCACCTTGCAATGAAGGCGTTTTATCCTGAAAAACCGCCGTTCCCGTTTATGCACATAGACACAACTTGGAAGTTTAAGGATATGATTAAATTCCGTGACGATACCGCAAAGAAACTCGGTATTGAAATGATTGTGTATTCAAATGAGGAAGGTATAAAGCAAGGTATCAATCCGTTTGACCACGGTGCTGCTTATACTGATATAATGAAAACACAGGCATTAAAGCAGGCGCTTACAAAGTACGGCTTTACAGCGGCATTCGGCGGCGGCAGACGTGACGAAGAAAAATCGCGTGCAAAGGAAAGAATTTTCTCATTCAGAAATGAGGCACAGGCTTGGGACCCTAAAAACCAACGTCCTGAAATGTGGAAACTTTACAACACTAAGATAAACAAGGGCGAAAGTATGAGAGTATTCCCAATTTCAAACTGGACAGAAAAAGATATTTGGCAGTATATCAAGCGTGAAAAGATTGATATTGTACCGCTTTACTTTGCGGCAAAAAGACCTGTTGTTGAACGTGACGGTAATCTTATAATGGTTGATGACGACAGATTACCTCTAAAAGATGGAGAAGTGCCTGAATACAAGTCAGTAAGATTCAGAACACTTGGCTGTTATCCGCTTACAGGCGGTATAGAATCGACTGCCGATACGCTTGACGAAATTATTGAAGAAACACTAAGTGCGGTATCTTCCGAAAGAACTTCAAGAGTTATAGACAATGAGGCGGCAGGAAGCATGGAACGCAGAAAAAGGGAGGGTTATTTCTAATATGAACGGATTACTTAAATTTATAACTTGCGGAAGTGTTGACGACGGTAAGTCAACACTTATAGGACATATCCTTTACGACTCAAAACTTCTTTATGCCGATCAGGAGAAAGCTTTGGAGCTTGACAGTAAAGTCGGCAGCAGAGGCGGAGCGATTGACTACTCACTTTTACTTGACGGACTTATGGCTGAAAGAGAACAAGGTATAACGATTGACGTTGCATACCGTTATTTCACAACCGACAACAGAAGTTTTATCGTTGCCGATACACCCGGACACGAAGAATATACAAGAAACATGGCAGTAGGTGCGTCATTTGCGGACTTGGCTGTAATTCTTATCGACGCGTCACAAGGTGTGCTTGTTCAGACAAGACGTCATGCGAGAATTTGTAAGCTTATGGGTATACGTTACTTTGTGTTTGCCGTAAATAAGATGGACCTTGTAAAGTATGATAAAAATGCTTATGATAAAATCGTAGTACAGATTGAAGAATTGAAAAACGAATTGTCACTTGAAAACGTTAAGATAATTCCGTTGTCTGCAACAGAGGGTGACAACGTAACGGTTAAATCGGAAAACATCACTTGGTATGACGGCGAACCGCTTTTGGAATATCTTGAAAATGTAGATATAAGCGAAGAAAATGCGGAACAGGGATTTTATCTTCCTGTACAGAGAGTCTGCCGACCGAACCACACATTCAGAGGTTTTCAAGGTCAGATTGAATCGGGCAGCATAAATGTCGGTGACGAGATTACAACATTGCCGAGCAATGAAAGTGCTCATGTAAAAGAAATTTATGTAGGTGACAAGAAGTCAGAAACTGCATTTAAAGGTCAGCCTGTCACAATTACTCTTGACAAAGAAGTTGACGTTTCAAGAGGGTGTGTGCTTGTAAAGGGTACAAACCTTGCACCTTATAAGCGTCTTACAGCGTCACTTTTGTGGATGGACGATGAGCCTTTGACAGTCGGAAAAGACTATCTTGTAAAGATTGGTACAAAGACAATCGCAGGTATAGTCGCAGGTATTGATTATGCGATTGACGTTAATACAGGTGAGCATATCAATGCGGAAACAATAGGCAAAAACGGTATTGCGGTATGTGAAATTTTGCTTACAGAGGCTGTTGTTGCAGACTTGTTTGAAGAACACAGAACACTCGGTGAATTAATTCTTATCGACCGTGTGACAAATATGACTTCGGCTTGCGGTGTTGTTGACGAACTTAAAGAAAAGGGCGGTTCTTTCTCGGACAGAGCATCGTTTAAGTTTGAAAACCTTGAGGCAAGAGGCGATATTTTTGAAGAATTCTATTACGATCCACAGAGCTTGTCAGTACTTAAATATCAACCTGTTGACAAGACTTATACTGTCGGTGAGGAAATTCCGACAGAGGGTGAAAGCTATAAATATCCTGACAGCTTTGATATAATTGTACTTCGTGACGGAGTTACGGTTAAAGTCAGAAATAAGAAGATAGGCGATATTATCGAAACAAAGAATTATGAATATGACGGTTACCCTGTCATTAACGGACGCGGTTTTGAAATTAAGGCTGATTCAAGAGAAAAAGTTGTGAACTTCCTTAGGGAATATGCAACAAGAGATGACGAAAACAAATTCTTTGAAAAATGGTTAAACTTCAATACATACAGAAAAGTTACCGTAAAATAAAACCATAACGGTTTTGTATATAATCAGAAACGGCTGTCGGCGAAATGCCGACAGCCTTTTGTATTACATAATTTTAGCGGAAACAAGTTCTTTTTCGTTATCCGCAACAAATTTTGAAAAAACGTAAAGCATTGCAAGAAGTGCTTTATCGTCGATTTCATCACATGAAATTTTGTGATTTGTAATCAAACCTTTGAGTTTGTTATTTATCAGAATATCGAATTTATTGAATTTACTTCGTCTTATACAAAGTTCACCGAAAAAGCTTTCAGCCTCAATATAAAATTCAATCGGGGGTGTTACGAAAATATCGTAAAGTTTCTTTAAAGCAGAGCCGTTTGTTTTGGTGTCGTTCCATTTGTAGTCTGCCCACGCGTAAAATTCGTTTTGTGTTTCGTGTTCGGTAAAGACGTATTTAATGCGTTTGTCAAGCGGTTTAGGGTCGATTTTTACGGAATAAACAATTTCACCGCTGCTGTTACAGACAGAATATTCACCATATGTTTTCAGGTTTTTCTTTATTATAAATTCTGTTTGATTTTCGGTATTTAATATATATGATTTAAAAAATATTTTCTTTATCTTCAATTCCATAAAACAACAACTCCGTTCGTAAAAATTGTTTTTATAAAATTATATAATATATATGGTTAAATGACAATACAAAAAAATTAAAAAAATTTCCTATATTAAATTGACAATAAAAAAAATATGTGTTATGATTAAACCTATCGGATAAGTATGATATAAAAATACGGTGTGAGAAGGGGATTATATGTACAAGGTATTGCTTGTTTTTAAGGATGAAAATATTTCTGAAAAGATAAAAAGAATGAATATTTGGGGCGAAAATTCGGAATTTGAAATATCGGCGGTCGCAAAAGACGGTGCGGCGGCTTATGATGAGGTTAAAAAACAGCACTATGATTTGGCAGTCATGCAAACGGATATTGACGGAATGGACGGACTTCAGCTTTTAAGGCACATCAGAGGTGAAAGGCTTTGTTCGTGCGTGGTGCTTTTCAGCAGTGAGCCGAATTTTGAAAACGCAAGACAGGGTATAATTTACGGTGCGTTTGATTATCTTATAGAGCCTTTGACTGAAAAGTCGTTCTGTTCGATTTTCGACCGTATAGAGAACAGAACTGACAAGAAGGAAGAAGTTTATCATTCCGAAGAAATACTCAGTTGTATAGAACAGCACGGCGGCAATCTTGAAAAACAGCTTGCCGATACACGCACTGATATATACAATATTGCTACCGATAACGTGCTTGCGGAAAATGCGGTTATCAGCACATACGACAATGTTGTAAACGAACTTTTCAAGCAAAACGAATGGCTTGATTTGTATATTCCGCATATTGATGTCAAGGAGTATGTAGGGATAGAGAGAACCGAGGACGCCGAAAGGGCGGTTATCGAAACTGCAAACGAAGTGTGGGAATTATATCCCAAAGTTCAAAATCCGCAAATGCAGGATGTTATATTATACATATTGAACAATCCGGAAAGTGACCTGAAACAAAAGACTATTGCGTCTAAGCTGTATATGAACAGTTCGTATTTAAGTACGGTGTTCGCAACACAGACAGGTATGCGCTTTGTGGATTATATCACAACTGTACGCTTAAAACGTGCAGGGTGGTTACTGAAAAATACGGAAATGAAAATCACCGAAATCGCATTAAGACTTGATTATAAGGACGTTGGATATTTTTCGCAACTTTTCAAAAAGCAATACGGCATTGTTCCGTCACAGTACAGGTTGCCGGATAATTATAATTATCAGATTTAAACTTGTATAAAGACGGATTTAATAGTATAATGTTACTAAAAAAGAAAAAAGGAGCGAATTAATGAAACTGAAAAATATATTGATTTTAATACTTTGTATAGTGCTTTGTCCGCCGATAGTAATGGCGGTAAGTGACAATACGGTGTACACCGAATTTACCGGCGGAAACAGTTCGAGCACAGGAAACGGAACAGAACAATCGCCTTATAATCTGTTTGAGGACGCATTAAATGCCGTTGAGGACGGCGGTACAATATGTGTCGGCGAAAAAGGCACATTTGTAAACAGCAGTGACGATAAACCGCTTGTAATAAACAAAAATGTTACAATCACTTCAAAAAGCGATACCGCACTGGAGATTTCAATACGCAAAGCGGGTGTGGTTTTGGGCGGAAACGTGAGTTTTAAAAATGTGGTTTTGTCGCTTGTAAACGGCAATCACGCACTGATTGCGGCAAACGGATATACACTTACGCTTGACAATGTTACATATTTTCAAAATACAAGGGAAGTACATATTGTAGGCGGTACGTTGTACGACAAAAACGGTGTGAGCCTTAGTCCGACGGTCGGAGAAAAAAGCAAGATAGTTTTAAGCGGTAATAAAACGCATTTCGGAAATATTTATGCCGGAAGTATCAACGGCAGTTTTGATAAAGATGTTGAAATTGATATAAACGATGTGACGGGTAAAAATATCGGTAAGGTGTATTCTTGCGGAGCAAAAGAAGGTTATTATAATTCCGATAATTTCCTTGATCCGAATAATGAGCCGACCGCACCGACTGCCGATTCGGCAGTATACGGAGTGACGGGCAATGTGGATATTAATTTGAGCAACAGTTCTATTTGTGAGATTGACGGCGACTGCGGTAGCGGCAGAGCAAATGTCAGTGTGGTAACGGAGTATCAGTACAGCAGTGCAATGAAAAATATAGGTTTGCTTACGGTTGACAGTGGAATGCTTGAGCTTACCGAGATTAATGACGATGTCAACGTAAAGATTAATTCAAACGGAATTTTGAACATGTCAAACTTGGGTGAATGCAGTGTAAATGATTTTTACGGCGGAGGTACACTTGTTTTGGCAAAGGACGGATTGCTTACAATAAACGGTACGCTAAGCGGTGTGACGGAATTTCAAACAACAGGCGGTGTAAATTCTTCGGGTATTGCCGAGTATGACAGGCTATATATTAAGACATCAAAGGGTGACGGAAGTTTTACTTTCAATCCGTATGCCACTCAATCTGATATGACGCTTGACAAGACAGAGAATGGTTTTAAGACGAGCAGTCAAACGGAAGAAACTGTTGTCTTGAAAAGTTTTGAGATAACGGGGAGTGAGTTTAAAGATACTTCGTTTACGGTTAATCAAGGCTATTTTGATATTCCGATTGAAACTGAATTTGAGAGCAGCGGTTTTTATGATATAAGTATGGTACCGCTTGTTTATACTGTTTCGTATAATGGTAAAACGTACGGCCCGAGAAATTCAACGTTGACAGAGGACGGAAATTATGAGGGTGATTTTGCGGAGCTTAATATGTGCTTTGCACCGATAACGGACAATATAAGTGTGTCGAAACATTCGTCAACGTTTGAATATGCGGGCGATATTGCGGAGGGTGTGTATGATGTGACGGTTACCGCACCGACCGCAAGCGGAAATGTTGAACGTAGCTTTAAACTGATTGTCGGAGATGTGACACCGACAGCAACACCAACAGTCGAACCAACGACAACACCGACAGCAACAGCTGAACCGACGGCGACACCGACAGTTAAGCCAACAGTCGAACCGACGGCAACACCGACTGTAAGCAACAAAGTTGAGTTTACAAAAGACGGTGACAAGGTTAATGCGAAAATTATATTAGACGAGCAAGTGTCGGCGGAAAATATAAAAATGTATGTTGTATACAAAGAAAATGATGTTTTAAAACGAGTTGAAACGGTAAACGTAAATGATGATTTAACGGCAGAATTTACAATACCGAATGAACTGAAAAATGCAGAAATATCGGTTTATATATGGAACGACAAAATGAACCCGTATATGGATATACAACAAATAACGAGCCTGGCGACAAAATGTCGCCAGCTCCAAAAATCACATCTTGCGATGTAATTTTTGAGTATTTTTAGAGAAAAAATCATAAAGTTCCTCCAAAGTCGAAACTTTAGATTTTAAGTCATTTCTGCCGCGCATGTCGCCAGAAATGATTTTTAATGAGGTTAGCACCTCAAA
>ENA-UOJB01002416-UOJB01002416.1-human-gut-metagenome-genome-assembly--contig:-C48-NODE-2416-length-12315-cov-4.848124_pt1 | contig 12315 bp, 9 predicted proteins | sample MGYA00242338_ERZ723885 | MGnify/ENA metagenome assembly ERZ723885
AATTTGCAAGCAGATGGCGTGCAAAGTCGCCAGACGCTCTTTGTGCGGTATTGCCTAAGGAAATTGTTGAAAAGTGTGTAGGAAGGACGTGGAGCATATGCAGGAACAGGAAAATGTGAGAATGCATGTGGTGGTAGTGACCGGAATGTCCGGTTCGGGAAAGTCTGTGGTAATGGACGTTCTGGAGGACATCGGGTATTATTGTATCGATAATCTGCCGCCGCAGCTGATCGGGAAATTTGTGGAGATTTGCAGGGAGTCAGAAAACCACCTGCAAAAGCTGGCAATTGCCGCAGACCTGCGTTCCGGCGATATGTTCACAGATGCCTATCGGACACTGCTGGAGATGAAGCAGCAGGCAGATCTGGATGTGAAGATCCTCTATATCGAAGCCGAGGACGAAGTCATCATCAAGCGGTATAAGGAAACCCGCCGGAAGCACCCGCTGGACGAACGGTTCGGGGGCTGTCTGCACAATGCCATTGCCTACGAACGGGAGCAGCTGCTCCGCGTGAAGGGCATTGCGGATTATTATATTGAAACGTCCTATTTCTCGGCTTCGCAGCTGAAAGAACAGATTCGGGAGATCTTTCTGGACAATTCCTCTGACTCCATGTCCATTAAGGTGACTTCTTTCGGATTCAAGTACGGCGTTTCTACGGAATCCGATCTGGTGTTTGATGTGCGTTGCCTGCCGAATCCGTACTACATTCCGGAACTGCGGCATCATACCGGCTGTGAAAAGTGCGTGCAGGAATATGTCATGTCCTTTGAGCAGTCCCGCACGCTGCTGGAAAAACTCAAAGATCTGCTGGATTTTTTGATCCCGCTGTACATTCAGGAGGGCAAGAGCCGTCTGGTGATCGCATTTGGCTGCACCGGCGGCAAGCACCGTTCGATCACATTTACTGAACTGATAGGGGACTACCTCATTTCCAAGGGCATGCATGTTGTGAAACAGCATCGCGATATTGGAAAGGACCGACCATAAGGAGAAAAGGAAACCGTGTCATTTTCCAATGATGTGCGGGAAGAGATCGCCAGAAGCATCACCGACCGCGACCGGCAGTTTGCCTGTCTGTACGGCATTTTGCTGTATTCCCGCATTTTTACCCAAGAACAAGTGGTGCTGCAAAGCGAAAGTCCGGTGTTCGCACGGCTGATGCCCATGCTGTTCCGTGCGGTGTTCCGGACAGAATTGCAGCCCGATGTGCGGACGATCTCCCGCGGCGGCGACCAGTCCATGGTCAGCTATACCATTACCGATGCGGCACAGATCAGCCGCATTTGTGAGGTCTATCACATTCGTCCGGAAAAGCGGGAGATCCGTCTTTCCAATCTGGTGAACAACAGCCTGAGTGCTTTTCTGGCAGGCGTATTTTTCGGCTGCGGCAGCATGATCGACCCCAACAAGGAATATCATCTGGAATTCAACACGCCGTCGGAACTGCTCTGCTCCGACCTGCAAAAGCTGCTGGGGAGCATCGGCATCAGCGGCGGTCAGCTGCTGCGGAAAAACATGTACGTGCTGTACCTGAAAGACAGCGAGCACATCGAGGACACCCTCACCTATATGGGTGCCCAGCAGTGCACCATTGCCCTGATGAATATCAAGATCCGCAAGGATATGCGGAACAAGGCGAACCGTGTGCGGAACTGCGACGAGGCCAATATCAACAAGGTCGTCGGTGCCGCCATACGGCAGATACAGGACATTCAGTGGATCACCCAGTGCGGGCAGCTGGAGGCACTTTCTCCGGAACTACAGGAACTGGCAGAACTGCGGCTGGAAAATCCGGAACTTAGTCTGAAAGAACTGGGAGAACTGCTGTCCGAACCTATCGGGCGTTCCGGTGTCAACCACCGCTTTCAGAAAATCGCCGCTTTTGCAGAGGAGTTGAGAAAACGTGCCGCAGATGCCTGAAAATGCTTTTGTACATCTCCACGTCCACAGCGAATACAGCCTGCTGGATGGTGCCTGTCGGAGTCCGGAACTGATCGATCAGGTCTGGGCAATGGGACAAACTGCGGTCGCTTGGACGGACCTCGGCGTGATGTATGGCGTGATGCCGTTTTATCAGGCTGCCAAAAAAGCCGGAATCCAGCCGATTCTGGGCTGTGAGGTCTATGTGGCAAGGCGTACCCGTCACGATCGGGAGCACCGGCTGGACAGCAGAAGTCACCACCTGATCCTGCTCTGTGAAAACCAAAAGGGCTATCAGAATCTGGTCAAGCTGGTTTCGCTTGCCAGTCTGGAAGGCTTCTATCAAAAGCCCCGTGTGGATTGGGAATTGCTCTCCCGCTATCATGAGGGTTTAATTTGTCTGTCCGGCTGTCTGGCTGGAGAAGTGCCCCGTCTGCTGTCGGCAGGGGACTATGCCGCGGCAAAGGCGACTGCCCTGCGGTATCAGCAGTTGTTCGGCAAGGGCAACTACTATCTGGAGATCCAGAACCACCAGATTCGGGAGGAACTGCAAAACCTGCCCCTGCTGCTGCGGCTTTCCAGAGAAACGGGAATCCCGCTGGCTGCCACCAACGATGCCCACTATCTCCGACGGGAAAACGCTGCCATGCAGGAAGTGCTGCTGTGTATCCAGACCGGCAAAACGCTGGACGATCCGGAGCATATGCACTTTGAAACGCCGGAGTTTTATCTGAAATCTACGGCAGAAATGGCGGCACTGTTTGCCGATGTGCCGGAGGCAGTGACCAACACAGCAAAAATTGCGGCAAGATGTCACGTGGAATTTCAGGAGGGACAGATCTATCTCCCGAAATTTTCCATGGAGGGCGTGGCGGACTGCCGGAAGCTGTTCCTACAGCTTTGCATGAACGGCTTGAAGAAGCACTACGGAGAGCACCCGTCACCGGAGGTGCTGGAACGGCTGCGTATGGAGATCTCTGTGATTACCCAAATGGGATACGTGGATTACTTCCTGATCGTGTGGGACTATATCAATTTCGCCAGAAGTCACGACATTCCCGTTGGACCGGGGCGTGGTTCCGGTGCGGGAAGTCTGTGTGCCTACTGTATGGGCATTACCCAGATCGACCCGCTACGATACCAGCTCCTGTTTGAACGCTTCCTGAATCCGGAGCGTGTCAGCATGCCGGATTTTGACATTGATTTCTGCGTAGAGGGCAGACAGCGTGTCAAGGAGTATGTGATCTCCCGCTATGGTGCCGATCGGGTGTCGGAAATCATCACTTTCGACCTGATGAAGGCACGGGGAGCCATTCGGGATACCGGACGGGCAATGGGGATTTCCTACGGGCTGTGCGACAAAATTGCAAAGTCTATCGATTCCCGAAAGAGCATTGCGGAATCCATGGAGGGCAAGGACGGGGAAGACCTGCGGAAACTGTATGAAACCGATTCTACAGCAAAAAAGCTGATCGATATGGCAATGCAGGTGGAGGGCATGCCGCGGCACGCTTCTACCCATGCTGCCGGCGTGTTGATCTCTGCGGTGCCGATCACTGATTTGGTGCCGCTGCAGCGAAATGAGGAAACCGTCATCACCCAGTATCCCATGGGCGTTCTGGAAACTATGGGCTTGCTGAAATTTGATTTTCTGGGGCTGCGGAACCTGACAGTTATCTGGGACTGTGTCCGTGCCGTTCAGAAGTATGAACCGGCATTCTCCATAGATGCGATCCCGCTGGACGATGCGGCAGTTTATGCCATGCTTTCCCGCGGAGATACCACCGGCGTGTTCCAGTTCGAAAGTGCCGGTATGCGGCACGTGCTGATGCGGCTGAAGCCCACCTGTCTGGAGGACCTGACCATTGCCCTGTCCCTGTATCGTCCCGGACCGCGTTCGTCCATTGACCTCTATCTGGAAAACCGGCGGAATCCGGAGAAGATCGTCTATGCCCACCCGCTGCTGGAACCGATCCTGCGTCCCACATACGGCTGCATGGTCTATCAGGAACAGGTCATGGAGATCTGTCGGGTGCTGTCCGGCTATTCCTATGGCAGAGCCGACATTGTCCGCCGTGCTATGGCGAAGAAAAAGCAGGATGTCATGGCACGGGAACGGCAGGCATTCATTTACGGCAGCGACGGCTCCGACGGCAGTTCTCCCTGCTGCGGGGCAGTGGCAAATGGTGTACCGGTGGAAACTGCCAACGCGATTTTCGATGAGATCGCTGTGTTTGCGGATTACGCCTTTAATAAAGCACATGCGGTTTCCTATGCCTATCTGGCGTACCAGACTGCCTATCTGAAAGTGCACTATTTCGCAGACGATATGGCGGCACTGCTCACCAGTGTCATGGGTGATACGGGGAAAACCATGGAATACCTCACCGCCTGTCAGAACGCCGGCGTAAAGGTGCTGCCGCCTCATGTGAACGAGAGCACAGCAGATTTTCTTCGCTGCGGTGAGCATATCCGGTTCGGACTGCTGGCAGTAAAAGGGCTGGGGCAGGGGTTGATCCAGAAGATGACGGAGCAGCGGCAGAAAGCCGGAAAATTCACCGGCCTGGCAGATTTCTGCCGGCGTATGCTGCCGCTGGGACTGAACAAACAGGCACTGGACAGCCTGATTCGCTGCGGTGCTCTGGACGGTCTGGGACTGAACCGCCGGCAGATGCTGGAGTATCAGGAACAGGTGCTGATGGACTGCCGCGAGGAACGCAGCAGCATTGTGACCGGACAGATGAACCTGTTCGGCGGCGAGAGCGAAGCCGTGCGGGAAACGCCGATTCCGTCGCTGCCGGAACTGGAACGCTCTGCACTATTGCAGCTGGAACATGAAAGTCTGGGGCTGTATCTCTCCGGTCACCCGCTGGAACAGTCCCAGTGGCTGCGGCAGCTTTGCCGTGCCACGCCGGCGGCTGCACTGTCGGAACAGCCGGACGGTGGGAAAGTACTGCTGATCGTTACGCTACAGCATGTCAAGCAGCACACCACCAAAAAAGGGGAAACCATGTGTTTTCTCACCTGTGAAGACCAAAGCGGTTCGGCGGACTGCGTGGTATTTCCTGCCCTGTACAATTCTGTAAAGCCGTACTTGCAGCAGGACGCGGTGCTGTATCTCCGCGGGAAAATTTCCCAGAAAGAAAACGCCGTCAGTGTACTGTGCGACAGCGTATTGCAGGAAGAAGCCTTTTTCCGGACGTTGCCGCAGGGGCGGCTCTGCGTGAAGATCGATTCCCGCCAGACGGCGGAATTACAGCAGCTGCTGGCAGTGATCGGACAGCATGCGGGAAATGTGCCGGTCTGCTTTTACCTGACAGACCGGAAGAAGATGCTCTTTCCCCGCGGCGGACAGGCGGTGGCGGTGAATTCGGAATCCTATGCCGCACTCTGTGCCGTGGTTTCACCGGAGCAGGTGGGATTTTTGCCGCCGGCGTAACTGCAACAGGTTCGGTAGTAAAGGAAACACTGAATACAGCTGTTGTGATTTTTTGATAAAATATGTATGGGACTTGTTAACTTTTTCGAATACCACTTGACAACCTCTGAAATATCAGTATAATAGAATAGGAATGGAATGGTGAAAGCATAAGCAGCGAATGTGCTGTGCAGCCGTTTCAAAATTTTGCCATGCGGCGGAATGGAGAATACGTTTATGATTAAAACGATTGGTGTATTGACAAGCGGCGGCGATGCCCCGGGCATGAATGCAGCGGTACGTGCCGTTGTCCGTGCAGCTCTGAAAAAGGGCATGACAGTATATGGCGTAAAGCGTGGCTACTGTGGTCTGCTGGAAGACGATATTGAGCCGATGGACGAAATGAGTGTAGCAGGAATCATCAGCCGCGGCGGTACTATGCTGTACACCGCAAGAAGTGCAGAGTTCCGCACCGAACAGGGCGTTCTGAAAGCAAAGGCTACCTGTGAAAAGTACGGTCTGGAAGGTCTGGTCGTTATCGGCGGTGACGGTTCGTTCCGCGGTGCCGCAGATCTGTCTGCACACGGCATTCTGTGTGTAGGTCTGCCGGGTACCATTGACAACGATATTGCCTGCACAGATTACACCATTGGTTATGATACCGCAATGAACACTGCAATGGAACTGATGGACAAGCTGTCGGATACCAGCCAGTCCCACTATCGCTGCAGCGTTGTTGAGGTTATGGGCCGTGGTGCTGGTTACATTGCACTGAATACCGGCGTGGCTTCCGGTGCACTGGAGATCATCACCAAGGAAAAGCCCTATGATCTGGACAAGATCGCGAAGAAGATGATGGAATTCAAGGCAAGAGGCAAGCAGAACTTCATTATCGTTGTTGCAGAAAACATCGGTCATTCCGAAGAGATCTGCAAGCTGATCCAGGAAAAGACTGGTATCGAATCCCGTGCGACCATTTTGGGTCACGTACAGCGTGGTGGTTCTCCGACAGTCCGCGATCGTGTAGCAGCAACAGAAATGGGCTACTATGCTGTAGAACTGCTGGAACAGGGCATCGGTAACCGTGTTGTCGGCATGCAGGGCGGCATGATCGTAGACTTTGACATTCAGGAAGCTCTGTCTATGGAAAAGCCGTATGATGGAAAACTGCACCAGATCGCAGAAGATATTGCATTTTGATCGGCGTGTAGACGCTTGATAAAAGAGGGGTGGGCGTGCGAGAGTGCGTCCACTTTTTCTTTTCTAAGGAAACACTGCACGCAATCTGCGTGCAGTGTTTTCCTAGGGCAATACCGCACAAAGAGCGTCTGGCGACTTTGTACGGTATTGTCCTAGAAATATACGCTGAGGACTTGCATTTTTTACTGTTTTGCGGTATAATATATCCATGAAAAATGTCGTATTTTCGAAAAAACGGCAAAATTGAAAGAGGGAAAGATTCATGAATACCATTGGTTTTATTGGTGCCGGCAATATGGGCAGTGCCATTTTGCGGGGCATTGCCGGAAGCGATATGAAGCCGGAAGCAGAACTGTTCGCCTATAACCCCACGGAAGCAAAAGTGGACGCTCTGGCAGACTGCGGTGTGCAGAAGTGTAAAAGTGCCGCAGAAGTGGTGGAAAAGAGCCGGTATGTTTTTCTGGCGATCAAGCCCCAGAAATTCGAGGAAGTGCTGCCGCAGATCGCGGATGCTGTAACGGAACAGACAGTTCTGGTGTCCATTGCTGCCGGAATCGGTGCGGAGTTTATCCGGAAGCTGACAAAGCCTTTTGCAAAGGTGGTTCTGGCAATGCCCAACACCCCGCTGCTGTTGGGAGAGGGTGCCACGGCACTGGCAAAAGATGATTCCGTCAGTGATGCAGAATTTGCAGTGGTGCGGAATATCTTCGGCAGCTGCGGCATGACTGCGGTCATTGCACCGGAGCAGATGAAAGAAGTCATTGCCATTAACGGCAGCAGTCCGGCATTTATCTATCTGTTCGCCAAGGGCTTTCTGGATTATGCTGCCAGAGTGGGACTGCCGGAACAGTCTGCCAAGGAACTGTTTGTGCAGTCGCTGATCGGTTCGGCAAAGATGATTACCGATTCCGGTTACTCCATTGACGAGCTGATCCGTCAGGTGTCCTCTCCGGGCGGCACTACGCTTGCCGGTCTGGATCAGCTGTATGAGGGCAAAATGCTGGACGCAGTGCAGAACGCCTGCGACAGCTGCACCAAGCGTGCATACGAACTGTCTAAGTAAAGGCAACACCGCACAAAGCCCGCCTGACGGCTTTGCACGGTGTTGCCTAAAGCCCCGGCATTCATAACCGGTGTGCCTTTCGCATAGGATAAAGCAGGTACAAGCCAATTTGCAAAGCAAAGGAGAGATCTGCAATGATCCGAAAGCGAACGACATTGACAACAACGGAGCGAAAACAACGGCTGTTCTGTCTGCTGTTCGGCAGCGTTTTGCTGGGGGCAGCACTGGGGATTGTCATGCTGCGGTGGCAGTATGACGGCGTTCCCACCTCGTGGGCGTGTTTTCTGGGCATGTTTCTGGAAAAACGGTCTAGTCTGGCAGCCCTCTGGCTGGGGAGCATCGGGAACATTTTGCTGTTTCTGATGACCTTTTTCCTGCTGGGGTTTTCCGCGGTGGGACAGCCTTTTGTATGGCTGCTGCTGCTGACTTACGGCGTTTGTATGGGCGGTACCTTGCAAATGCAGTGCGGTTCCGGAAATGTGCTGGTGCGGAGTGTGCTCCTGCTGATTTATTTTGTGCCGGTTTCGGCACTGCTGGCGGTGGCATCGCGGGAGTCCCTGCGGTTCTCTGGAAAATTCACTGATTATGGATTTCGGGACGAACCGACAGATCAGATGTGCCACCAGCTGCGAATGTACTGTGCCCGTTTTGTCGTACTGCTGGTGCTGCTGTTACTGCATACGCTGTTATATAGTGCGTTGTTTTATGCAATTGAAATGTAGCACTGCATAGATCTGTGCAGTGCTGCCGGAATAAAAGATGTATGCTGCTTTTTTCACGGAAAGCAGCTTGAAGAAAGGAAGTTTGTCTATGGGATTATTCGGAAATCATTACGAGCGTGCCGGTTCCGGTATCTCGAAGAATGCCCCCAAGAAAAAAGGAATATTCCGCTTTTTTGAGATATTCGGCAGAAAGTTCTGGAAACTGTTTGAACTGAACCTGCTGTACTTTCTCAGCTTTTTGCCGGTGATCGGTGCAGTCGCCCTGTTTTTTGCGGTGGATTCCCAGCTGGGAACCATTCTGGCGGCGGCATGTCTGGTGCTGTTTGCAGTGATCATCGGTCCGGCAACGGCGGCACATACGAAAATCCTGAAAAATTTTATCATGGAAAAGCCTACGTTTCTGGCACATGAATTTTTCCACACGTTCCGCACAGAATTCAAGCATGCCTGTATTGTCGGCGTGCTGGACTGTGTGCTGGCGTGCTGCATCTCGGCGGCATTTTACGTGTATCCCCGCCTGATCGAACAGACCGGCAGCAAGATGTTTTATGTGCTGTTTGCCATTACCCTGAGTATCGGTGTTATTGCACTGCTCATGAACTTTTACATTTTCCCGATGCTGGTTTCCACGAATCTTTCCATGAAATACGTGCTGAAAAATTCGCTGGCACTGTCGGTAGTTGCCCTGAAAACCAACATCATCACCATATTGGTATTGGCAGCAGTCATTGCGGTCTACGTGCTGGTGCTGATGTTCGTGAATATCCGGTATTCCATGATCCTGCTGTTCCTGCTGCCGGTAATGCCGGCTTCCTGGCTGGGTCTGGTGATTACGTTTCAGTCCTATCCGGTCATTCAGAAGTACATCATCAATCCCTACTATGAACAGCGGGGCGAGGTCAATCCGGAACTGGCACAGACCGTGACAGATGAGGAGGAAGCTGTGTTTGAGGACCGCGGCGGCGAGGAAAAACCGATCGAGCCGGCAAAGAAATCCGGCGGCAAAAGCTCCGGCGGACGTTCGCACAAGGGAAAGGGAAAAATTATTTCTTAATTCACAAAATAAGCACTTTACAAATCGAAAAAGATGTGATATAATATATTTTGTCATGTACTTGGAATTTGGAGTAAGCCCGCAGGGGTGCATGCTTTGTCCCGTCGGGAAGTCACCTGCCTCTTTCTATGTGCATTGATGAAATATTGAATGAGGTGAAAGAACATGCTGTTGAAAGAAGAAAAAACAGAAATCATCGAGAAAAACCGGACCCACGAGAACGATACTGGTTCTCCGGAAGTACAGATCGCGATCCTGACGAAGAGAATCAACGATCTGACTGCTCATCTGAAGTCCCACAAGAACGACCACCACTCCAGACGTGGTCTGCTGAAGATGGTTGGTCACAGAAGAAACCTGCTGAACTACCTGAAGAAGAAGGACGTTAACCGTTATCGTGCGGTTATCGAGAAGCTGGGTATCCGTAAGTAAGAAACAACGATTGAAAAAGGAAAGGCAGCACAGAGCCAGTGGCTTTGTCTGCCTTTCTGTGTATGAAATCGATTCCAAATTCAGGTATTCGCAGGAAGCCGTGTGCTTTGCAAAAGGTGAGGAGAGAGCATAGGGCTTTTTGCGAATTCGAAGGATTGGAATCAGGAAAGGAATTTCGAATTATGTTTGAAAATGTACAGCGATTTGAAACTACATTTGCCGGAAGACCCCTTTCGGTAGAAACCGGAAAAACCTGTGCACTGTCCAACGGTTCCTGCTGGGTACGCTACGGTGATACCGTTGTTATGGCGAATGTCACAGCCAGTGCCAAGCCCAGAGAGGGAATCGACTTTTTCCCGCTGTCAGTAGACTACGAAGAACGTATGTATTCCGTAGGCAAGATTCCCGGCTCTTTCACCAAGCGGGAGGGAAAGCCCTCTGAAAAGGCGATCCTGACTTCCCGTATGGTAGACCGTCCGATTCGTCCGCTGTTCCCGAAGTCTATGCGGAATGACGTTTCTGTAGTCATGACAGTTATGGCAGTGGATCCGGACTGTGCACCGGATATTGTAGGCATGATCGCCACTTCTATCGCTCTGTCGATCTCCGATATTCCGTGGAACGGACCGATCGCCGGCATCAGTGTTGGTCTGGTAGACGGCGAGATCGTGCTGAACCCCACACTGGAACAGCGGCAGCACAATGACCTGCACCTGACAGTTGCCGGTACCAAGGACAAGATCGTCATGATCGAAGCCGGTGCGAACGAAGTGCCGGAAGATACCATGTTGCAGGCGATTCTGACTGGTCACGAAGAAATCAAGAAAATGGTTGCCTTTATTTCCGAGATTCAGGCGAAGATCGGCAAGGAAAAGTTCACATTCGAGGCACACGAGGTCGATCAGGAACTGTTCGAAAATATCGATGCTATGGTACATGAGCAGGTAGAACACGCACTGGATACCAATGACAAAAATGAACGTGATGCCCGTCTGCGTCCGATCATTGATGCCGCACACGAAACATTTGATGCTGTCTGCGGCGAAGAAACCGGCATGATCGATGAGATCCTGTATCTGATTCAGAAGAAGATTGTCCGTGCATGGCTCTATGAAGGCAAGCGTGTGGACGGCAGAGGCATTGACGAGATTCGTCCGCTGGCTGCGGAAGTCGGCGTGCTGCCCCGTGTACATGGTACTGGTCTGTTCACCCGTGGTCAGACACAGGTGTTGACAGTTGCTACGCTGGGACCGGTCAGCGACAGCCAGAAGCTGGACGGTCTGGACGAGGAAACCTCCAAGCGGTACATGCATCAGTATAATTTCCCGTCCTACTCCGTAGGCGAAACCAAGCCCAGCCGCGGCCCGGGACGGCGTGAGATCGGTCACGGTGCACTGGCAGAACGTGCCCTGATTCCGGTGCTGCCCACAGTGGAAGAATTCCCGTATGCCATGCGTCTGGTGTCCGAGGTGCTGTCCTCCAACGGCTCTACCTCACAGGCATCGATTTGCGGTTCGACACTGGCACTGATGGACGCAGGCGTGCCGATTCACGCACCGGTTGCCGGTATTTCCTGCGGTCTGATTACACTGCCGAACAGCGATGAGTTCAAGACCATGGTAGATATTCAGGGACTGGAAGACTTCTACGGCGATATGGATTTCAAGGTTGGCGGTACCAAGAAGGGTATCACTGCCATTCAGGTGGATATTAAGGTAGACGGTCTGACACCGGCAATTATTGCCGAAGCCTTTGAAAAGACACGGAAAGCCCGTCTGTACATTCTGGACGAGATCATGCTCAAGGCAATTCCGGCTCCGAGAGATACCGTGGGCGAATTCGCACCGAAGATGCTCCAGATCAAGATCCCGACTGACAAGATCCGTGATGTCATCGGTCAGGGTGGTAAGGTGATCCAGAAAATGTCCGCAGAGTGCGGCGTGAAGATCGATGTCAACGAGGACGGTCACGTATTTATCAGCGGCATTTCCATGGAGGGCTGCCGCAAAGCATACCAGATGATCGAAACCATTGCCATTGATCCGGAAGTCGGCTCGATCTATAAGGGCAAGGTCGTTTCTATTAAGCCGTTCGGTGCCTTTGTAGAAATTGCACCGGGACGCGACGGTCTGGTACATATCTCCAAGCTGGACAAGGAACGGGTAGAACAGGTAGAGGACGTGGTTTCCGTAGGCGATGCCATTATCGTAAAGGTCATGGACATCAAGGACGGCAAGATCAGCCTGTCCCGCAAAGACGCTCTGGAAGAACTGGAAGCCCGCCGGAAACAGCAGGAAACAGAATAAGTGAAAATGCAGCACCCATAAAATACGCCTGACGGTTTTGTGCGATGTTGTTTGAAAAAGAAAAACGCTGTGCAACGAAGAATTGCACAGCGTTTTTTGTATAGGAAAGAAGAGAAGAATTATTCCTCCTTTTTTTATGATGTTTCCCTTTTTTTCAAAATGGAACAATCTCATTATAGCATGTTTTATTCTAAAA
>ENA-UOJB01002433-UOJB01002433.1-human-gut-metagenome-genome-assembly--contig:-C48-NODE-2433-length-12262-cov-6.144507_pt1 | contig 12262 bp, 10 predicted proteins | sample MGYA00242338_ERZ723885 | MGnify/ENA metagenome assembly ERZ723885
TGTTGCAGCCGTAGCTGGTCAGTGCGAAAGCGGAGATACGGCTGATGTCGATGGAAGTGGAGCCGCCCAGGATGGCGTCCAGAACGTCGTTCTCAGAACCCAGAACGCCGGAAGCCTGCACGTCGATGACGACGGAACCGCCGGTCAGCTCCTCGACCTTCTCCTTGAAGTGAGAAGCGGTCTGGCCAACGATGGTGTCCAGCGGGTTGACCTCGGCGTAGACCAGGGTCACTTCGGGATCGTTTGCAGCAGCGGCGGCATCACCTGCGGGAGCAGCGGAAGCTGCAGTGGAAGTGGAAGCAGCGGTGCTGTTGGAAGAACCGCCACATGCGGTCAGGGCCAGAGCAGCGGCGGAAACACCGGCGGCTGCCAGGAAGCTGCGACGAGAGATCATTTTCATAAGTTTATCCTCCTAAAAATTTTCCTCGGGACGCTGCATGTTGCACAGGTCTGCAGCGCCTTCATCAACTGTTCACACTTTAGCAAAATTTTTTTACTTTCACAAGGGGTTTCAAAAAATGTCCTGTTTTTCGAAAGAATGTGAAGATAATCTCTGTGGAAAATAAACAAACAAAAATCCAAGTCTTTAGCAAATTCAACCAAAGACTTGGATTCAAGAATGGATATTTCATGCCTGCTGGATGCGCCGGATCATCTCGGCCTGTTCGCTGAACTGGTCGTACAGCGGCTGGACGGCGTCCCGGAACTTCTGTTTCTCGGCGTCGGAGAGCAGGGTCACTTCCACGCCCCAGGCCCGCAGGTCGGCTTCGGCCTGGGCTTCCCGCTGGGCCCAGAGGCGGCGCTCCAGCTGGGCGCTTTCCCGCGCGCATTCCTGCACGATGGCCGGGAAGGAGGCATCCAGCGCGGCCAGTTTTTCCTGCGCGGCCCGGCTGGAGATCTGGATCTCCGGCACGCGGGTGTGCTCGTCCTGCAGAAAATAGGGTGCCACCTCATAGTGGCTCATGGCTTCGTAGCTGGGCCAGTTGTTCTCGGCTCCGTCGATCTTCCGGTTGTGCAGGGCGGCATACACATCGCTGTACACCACCTGCACCGACACCGCGCCCATGGCTTCCACCATGTCGCTCATCATGTCCGACTCCTGCACCCGCAGGGTCAGCCCCTGCAGGTCGGCAAGGCGGGTGACCTTTTCCCGGGTGTAAAAGCTGCGCACACCGGCGTCGAACCAGGAGAGCCCCACCAAATCGACTGCATCCAGCATGGCGAGGAATTCGTCGCCGATGGTGCCGATCAGCACCCGCCACATCTGGGCGGCATCCTCGTAGAGGTAGGGCAGCTGCAGCACGCTCAGCGCCGGGACATACTCGGCCAGCTGGCTCAGGGAGATGCGGGCAAAATCAATGCCGCCGAACTGCATCTGCTGGATGACGCTCTGCTCGGCCCCCAGTTCACCACCGCTGTAAACGGCTACCTTCACCCGGCCGCCGGTCCGCTCGTTCACAAGGTCCGCAAAGGCAAGGGCCGCCTGGGTGGTAGGGTAGTCCTCGGGCTGGTTCTCGGCATAGCGCAGGATGAGCTCCGGGCCGGAGGCAGCTTCTTCCTGCCGGGCGGCGGCGCAGCCGCACAGGCCCAGCGCGGCCCCGGCGGCGGTACTGGGTGGGCGTTTCGCCGGTGCGCTTTTTGAAGGCGCGGGCAAAGTAGCTGGCGTCCTCGTAGCCCACCATGGAAGCCACCTCGGCCGAGGAACGGAACGGGTCGGTGAGCAGTTCTTTGGCCGCATTGATGCGCAGCTCGGTCAGACAGTCCAGAAAGTTCATCTTCTGGTACTTTTTGAACTGTGCCGACAGGTATGCCGGGCTGATGTGCAAAATCTCGCCCACGCTGTCCAGCGAGATGTCGAACATGTAGTTGTCTTCCAGATACCGCCGCACATGGTCCATGACCAGGGCATTCTGGCTGCTTTCCGGGGTGTCTGCCTCCGGCTGGCCTTCTGCAGCTGCGGCGGGTTCCGGCTCGGGCTGCACCGGGGCCAGCGTTTCCAGCTTGCGCTCGGTCTCGATCTGGCGGATAGCCCGGCGGATGGAGGCTTCCAGTTCGTCCGGGTCCACCGGCTTGAGCAGGTAATCGCAGGCACCCAGGTGCACTGCCTCGTGGGCGTACTGGAACAGGCTGTAGGCGGTGACGAAGATCACCCGGCAGCCCGGCCGCTGGGCCAGCACGGCCCGGGCCGCATCCAGGCCGCTCATGCCCGGCATCTCGATGTCCATCAGGATCAGGTCCGCGCCCCACAGAATGGCGGTGTCGGCAGCCTTGCAGCCGTTTTCCGCTGTTTCCAGCACCACCTGATGTTCATCAAAGCGGCGGGCCACCATCTCGGTCAGGGCGTCCCGCTCCAGTTTTTCATCATCTGCGATCAGCAGGCGTATCATCCTCAAATTCCTCCTCTACGATCTCCACAAGGGGCAGATAGATGCTCACGGCTGTGCCGAACCCGGGCCGCGAGCGGATCACGAAGCGGCAGCGCTTGTCCAGCAGCTGCAGCCGCGCCGCAACATTGTACACACCAATATGCTCCCACCGGTCCCGGGGGCTGGCAAGGCCCTCCTGCAGCTGGGCCAGCTTTTCTGGCTCGATGCCAAGCCCATTGTCACACACGCTGATGCGCAGCAGGCCCTTCGCCCGCAGCGGTGCGATGCGGATGCGCACCGTGCCGCCCTCCTCTTTGGGGGCGATGCCGTGCTTGAACGAGTTCTCCACAAGGGGCTGCAGGATGAAGGAGGGCACCATGGTCTCGGTCAGGTCCAGCGAATCCGAGATGCACCAGCGCATCCGCACCCGGTCGCCGAAGCGGACGTGGTAAATGGAGTAGTATTCGTCGACGATGCGCACCTCCCGCGCCAGCGGCACCTGCTCGTCGTTGCTCATCAGGCTGTAGCGCAGCAGGTGGGAAAGCGCCATGATCAGCGCCTGGGTACGGTAGCCCTTCTCCGTGCTTGCAGTCTGCTGGATCACGTTCAGAGTGTTGAACAGAAAATGCGGGTCGATCTGGCTGCGCAGCTGCTGCATCCGGCTGCGCTCCATGCGGTTCTGCAGCTCCAGCGCTTCGGTCTTCTGGCGGTGCAGCTCCCGCTCCATCTCGTTGCGCTCCTGCAGGGTGTTCATCTGCTGGGCCATGGAGTGCTTCATTTTGTTGAAGGCGTCGGTCAGCTGGACGATCTCGCGGCCGCCGCCGGGGATCGGCACGTCCGGTGCGTCGTATTTGCCCGCCACGATGTCGCGGGACGCACCGATCATTTGCTGCACCGGGTCCAGCAGCCGGATCACCGACCAGGCCATGAAGCAGCCCAGCACCAGGCAGACGGTGGCCACCACGGTCTGGGCCCACTTCACCCGGCCGCTGAGGGCGGACACCTCAGTGTAGGTGCCCTGGGCGTCCGAGATGGCGGTGTTCAGCAGCTGCTGGGTGTACTGGCGCAGGTAGCTGCCGCAGGGCAGGACCTGGTCGTAGTAGAGCCGGGCGGCTCCGGCATCGTCGCCGGTGCGGACGGCAGCTTCCAGCTGTTCCACAAGGGCGGTGTAGCTTTTATAGGTGGTGCACACGGCGCTGTAGAGCAGATATTCTTCCTCGCTCACGGTCTCGAGGCTGCCGTCGATGCGCCACAGCCAGGCGTCGGTGGTGGAAAACGCGCTGTCCAGCCCGCTGAGCAGGGCGTCGGCGTCGCCGTACTCCCAGCGGTAATCGCCAAGGACGGTCAGCCCGCGCTCCACGCCGCCCTGAAACCGGCTGATGGCGTTGAACTGGCCCATCTGGTCGTCCAGCCGCTGCATCACGGTGCCGGACTGATAAAAGCTGAGAAAGATCTGGACGGCCAGTGCCAGCAGAAAGGCAGCCAGCCCCAGCGTGATGCGCTGCTTCAGCGTCATGGAACGATGCACCGTTTTCCCTCCCTGGCAAAAAATTTTAGCAGGTAACACCTTATTCTAACACGCAGGGTGCGCGGTTGGCAAGGCTTACCCGCGCCGCAGAGCAGGGAAAACTGCGGCCGGGGCAAAGGCTGCCGCTTTTCTGCCGGGACATTTTGGTGTATAATGGAGCCAACATCCCCGCCCTGCGGGAAAAGGAGGACGTTTTCATGATCCAATTCGGCCTGCGTCTGCACGACGCCGAAAAGCTGCCGCTGGAACAGGTGCTGCCGCTGGTGCGCCAGAAGGGCTTCACCTGCGCCCACGTGGCCCTGAGCAAGTCCCTGAAAGAGGTGCCCAACACGCCCGGTGCCCTGACACCCGGCTATGCGCTGTATCTGCGGCACCAGTTCGAGAAGAATGGCATCGACATTGCGGTGCTGGGCAACTACCTGAACCTTGCCCACCCGGATGCGGACGCCCTGCACGCCATTCAGGAAAAATATTACGCCCATATCCGCTTTGCAAGCCTTTTGGGCTGCGGCATGGTGGGCACCGAGACCGGCGCGCCCAACGCCGAGTACAAGTCCTGCCCGGAGTGCCGCAGTGATGCTGCGCTTTCCACCTTTATCAAGAACTTCAAGCCGGTGGTGCGCTGTGCCGAACAGTACGGCGTAACCATTGCCATCGAGCCGGTGGTCAAGCACATCGTGTATGACGCCAAGCGCGCCCGCACCGTGCTGGACGAGATCGGCAGCCCGAACCTGCAAATTTTGTTCGACCCGGTCAACCTGCTGAACATGGAGAATGTGGATCGCCGCGAGGAAGTGTTTGCCGAGGCCATCGAACTGCTGGGCAAGGATATTGCGATGATCCACTTCAAGGATTTCCTGCGCAAGGATGCCGGCGGCCAGCTGGCGGCTACCGGTGCCGGGCAGGGCGGCATGGGTGATTACCGCACCATCCTGCGCTTTGCAAAGCAGGAAAAGCCCTATATCTTCGCCACGCTGGAAAACACCACGCCGGAAAACTCGGTGCAGTGCCTGCAGTACCTGCAGAAGCAGTACGACGAATGCTGACAGCTTTATAAAAATGCAGAAAGCCCCTCACCAAACGGTGAGGGGCTTTCTCTATGGGAGATCACTCGAGATCAAGCTTATTCTGCATCAGCCAGCTGGTGGCGGCAAAGTAGACCGCGCACAGCACCAGGTCGGCAGCCAGTGCGGCCAGCACGGCCCAGAGATAGGTCTTGTTGCCGGTGACCGTGTACACGATGCTGCCGTCCCCGGCGGATGTGCTGAACACCAGGTCCAGGCCGGTGTTGGTGGTGTTATAGGGCAGCAGGTTCAGCAGCTGGTTCTGCAGCACGTTCAGCACCACAAAGGCTGCAATGCTCACCGCTACGAAATATTTTTTGCACCAGTGGCCGATCATGCAGGCCGTGTAGATGCACAGGATGGAGCAGGTGAGGGAAGCCAGCCATTCCAGCACCATGAGCACCAGCGTAACGCCGTAACCCTTGATGACAGAGCTCAGCAGCTTGCCGATCTCGCTGCCGTAGCGGGAGAAGGCGTGGAAAAATTCAGACACGGCAGCGGAATTGAGGGTCCCGAACAGACTGAACAGAACAAAGGACAACAGCACGACAACAATGCTGCACAGCACCCAGACGATGCTGGGAATGAGCTTGGCGAGAATGAGCTGCGCATTGCTCACAGGCAGGGTGTGCATCAGGTAGCCTTCGCGGCCCAGCAGATTGCGGGTGAAGCGCTGGATGATGCTGAGAACGGTCATGACGGCGATGGCTACGCCCAGACCCATATACACGAGCATCAGCACGGCAATGGGGGCGGTGTGCACCAAAAGGGCGGGGATCTGGAAGGAAACGCCCATGAGGACCGCCACGGCCAGAATGGCCAGATACAGCCCGCCGTACACGCGGCCGGTGGCCTTGAACTCGTATTTTAACAGTTTCTTCAGCATTTGAATACCTCCCGGAAATATGCATCCACACTCTTGCCCTCGGTCTCGCGCAGTTCTTCGGCGTTGCGGTGGGCGAACACTCTGCCGTCCTTCAGGAAGATGGCCTCGTCCAGAATGGGCTCGATGTCGCCGATGAGGTGGGTGGACAGGATGACCGTTGCGTCCTTTTGGTAGTTGTTCAGGATGGTGGAAAGGATGTAGTCCCGGGCGGCCGGGTCCACGCCGCCGATGGGCTCATCCAGCAGGTAGAGCCGGGCGTTGCGGCTCATGGCCAGGATGAGCTGCACCTTCTCCTTGTTGCCCTTGGAGAGGGTCTTGAGCTTTGCCTTGGGGGAGAGGTTCAGCTTTGCCAGCATCTCGCTGGCCTTGGCGGGGTCAAAATCGGCGTAGAAATCGCCGAACATCTCCACCAGCTGCTCCACACGCATCCAGTCCGGCAGCCAGTCGGCGTCCGGCAGGTAGGAGACAAGGGCCTTGGTGTCCGGGCCGGGGGCCATGCCGGCGATTTTGATGCTGCCGCCGGTGGGCTGCAGCAGGCCGTTGGCCAGCTTGATGAGGGTGGTCTTGCCGCTGCCGTTGGGCCCCAGCAGACCCACGATGCGGCCGAAGCTCACATGCAGGTCCACACCGTCCAGTGCGGTCTTGTCTTTTTCATAGCGCTTGGTCAGCGCTTCACAGGTCAGAATTTCACTCATCGCGGTTCTCCTTTGCGTCCCAGTGTTCCAGCAGCGCGGCGGCCTGAGCGGGACTGTAGCCAATGCCGCGCATCTTTTCGAGAAAATCGGCCGCCAGCGTCTGGGCTGTGTCGGCGCGGAGCTGTTCGATCAATGCGGTATCCTCCGTGACAAAGCGGCCTGCCGTGCGCTCGGTGCGCACCAGGCCTTCGGTTTCCAGCTGGGCCAGGGCCCGCTGCATCGTGTTGGGGTTTACCCCGGCGGCGGCGGCCAGGTCGCGTACGGAATCCAGATGACCGCCGGGCGGGTAGGTGCCCGCCAGAATTTTGGCTTTGAGCCGTTCCACCAGCTGTGCGTAGATCGGGCGGCTGGCATCGAACTGTTCAGCCATGGTATCATCTCCTTGTATTGCTGTATTAAGCGCTTGATACAATAATACACGATTTGCCCCGCTTGTCAAGGGGGTTAGGCAATTTCTTGTGAAAAAAGAGGGTTCCAAAAGCCCGCAGGCTTTTGGAACCCTCAATATAAAATAATATTTCCACTGAAAATGCCCAGAGCAAACGCGGCGGGCATTTAAAATCGTTTCACTTATTCGATCACCAGCAGCAGGCTCATTTTGAACTTGCCCTGCGGGGTAACGCTGTGCAGGCCGTTCTTATCGAAGCGGAAGCTCTCGCCTGCGTTCAGCTCATAGTCCTGACCCTCATAGCCGATGATGGCCTTGCCTTCCAGCGCGGTCAGGATGGCGTTGCCGGGTGCACGGTGCGGGGTCAGGCCGGTGCCCTCGTCAAAGGCCATCAGCACGAACTTCATGTTGTCGGCGTGGACGAGGTCGAGATTGGCAATGCTGCCTTCCTCATAGGAAATGAGGTCCTTCAGCGCAGTGGGCTGGCCTGCTTTGAGGATGCTGTTCATGGTAAAAGTCTCCTTTTTCAAAATGATTTCGGTGTAGATCATGCCGGTGTCGGTGCGGGTGCCGCACAGCGTTTTGGGCGGGACGGCCAGCAGCTGGCCGGGGCAGACGGCGACGGCGCGGCCGTCATTGCCCAGAACAAATGTGCCGCTGCCCTCGCCGCCGAGGTACAGGGTGGTGCAGTCGTAGGATTCCGGGGTGATGGAAGTGCCTGCGCCCAGTGAGAACCAGGTGACGGGCACTTCCTGCCCGAGGTGTGCCGGGCGGGAGACGGTCATGGCCTCTCGGATGGGCCGCACCTGTGAAAGGGTAAATGGTTGGTTGGACATAAAATACCTCTATTAAGTCTTCCCCCTTGGGGGAAGGTGGCATTGCGCAAGCAATGACGGATGCGGGGCAGCAGTGTCCAGATTTTGTCTGCAAACGGCTTCTTAAGGGGGCTTCCCCCTCATCAGTCACCTTCGGTGACAGCTTCCCCCCAGGGGGAAGCCTATATAATATAGTTTAGTATACCCTCATTTCCCGGCAAAAGCGGTGGTTATGGCAACGAAACCCAATTATTCTTCCTCGTCCCACGCAAGGCTGCGCTGCACGGCGCGGTGCCACTGGTGCAGCAGCTTTTCCCGCCGGGCGGCATCCATAGCGGGGGTGTATTCCATTTCGCAGTTCCACAGCTGGCGAAGCTCGTCTTTGTTCTTCCACACGCCCACCGCAAGGCCCGCGAGGTAGGCTGCACCCAAGGCGGTCGTCTCCCGGATGACCGGGCGGCGCACGGTGCGGCCGATGATGTCAGACTGGAACTGCATCAGGAAGCGGTCCCGGCTGGCCCCGCCGTCGGCCTTGAGGGAAGAAAGTTCCAGCCCGGTGTCGGCTTCCATGGCTCGGACGAGGTCTGCCACCTGATAGGCAATGGACTCCTGCGCGGCACGGATGATGTGCTCCCGCCGGGTGCCGCGGGTGATGCCTACGATGCAGCCCCGGGCATGCATGTCCCAGTTGGGCGCGCCAAGGCCGGTGAAGGCGGGCACCAGGTAGACACCGCCGTTGTCCGGCACCTTCTGGGCGTAGTATTCGGCGTCACGGCTCTCGCTGAACAGCCGCAGCTCGTCCCGCAGCCACTGAATGACCGCGCCGCCCACGAACACCGAGCCTTCCAGCGCATACTGCACCTTGCCGCCCAGCCCCACCGCAATGGTGGTGACAAGGCCGTTGCGGCTCTCGCAAGGGGTATCGCCGGTGTTCATCAGCAGAAAGCAGCCGGTGCCGTAGGTGTTTTTGGCTTCGCCCGCGTCAAAGCAGGTCTGGCCGAACAGCGCGGCCTGCTGGTCGCCTGCCATGCCGGCGATGGGCACCTTTACGCCCTGGATCTCGGTATAGCCGTAAATTTCGCTGGAAGAACGCACCTCCGGCAGCATGGTGCGGGGGATGTTCAGGGCCTTTAATAAGGTGTCGTCCCAGTCGAGCTTGTGGATGTCGAACAGCATGGTGCGGGAAGCGTTGGTCACGTCGGTGGCGTGTACGGCCCCGCCGGTGAGCTTCCACAGCAGCCAGCTGTCCACCGTGCCGAACAGAATTTCGCCCTTCTCGGCCCGGGCCTGTGCGCCCTCCACATGGTCGAGGACCCAGCGGATCTTGGTGGCGGAAAAATAGGCGTCCGGCAGAAGGCCGGTGGCCGCTTTGATGTGGTCGGTCAGGCCCTGGGCCACCAGACCGTCCACGATGGGCGCGGTGCGGCGGCACTGCCAGACGATGGCGTTGTAGATGGGCATCCCGGTGGCCTTGTCCCACAGGATGGTGGTCTCGCGCTGGTTCGTGATGCCGATGGCGGCAAGGTCCGAAGCGCGGATGTTGCTCTGGGCGATGACCTCCATCATCACGGCGTACTGGCTGGACCAGATCTCCATGGGGTTGTGCTCCACCCAGCCCTCTTTCGGGTAGAACTGGGTGAACTCCTTCTGGCTGACGGCGGCGATGTTCTGCTTTTCGTCAAACAGGATAGCGCGGGAGCTGGTGGTGCCCTGGTCGAGGGCGAGGATGTATCGGGACATGGGAAACAAACCTCCTGCATGTGTGTTTTTCTGGCTCTCAGTATAGCAGGATTCACCCGGAATAAAAAGAGAACGCCGCAATAAAATTGCAGAAATTTGGTGAAAACATCTATAAATCACTGCACAACTATAAAAATTTACAAGAAATTCAAGGAATTTCATATTGTAAAATCTTTAACGATATGCTATGCTGAGGGGCAGAGAGTTCCGCCCGGAAAAGAGAATTTGGAGGAAAAAGATTATGGCTGATCGTATCGTTCTGAATACCATTTCCTACCATGGCCACGGTGCCATTGAGAACATCGTTCCTGAACTGACCGCCCGCGGCTACAAGAAGGCTTTCGTCTGCTCGGACCCTGACCTGATCAAGTTCGGCGTCACCAAGAAGGTCACCGACCTGCTGGATGCTGCCGGTTTCGCTTACAGCGTGTACAGCGAGATCAAGCCCAACCCCACCATCGCCAACGTGCAGGACGGCGTGACTGCGTTCAAGGCCGCAGAAGCTGATTGCATCGTGACCATCGGCGGCGGCTCCTCCATGGACACTGCAAAGGCCATCGGCATCATCATCAACAACCCCGAGTTTGCCGATGTGCGCTCGCTGGAGGGCGTTGCCCCCACCAAGAAGCACGCCGTGTTCACCATCGCTGTGCCCACCACTGCCGGCACGGCTGCCGAGGTCACCATCAACTACGTCATCACCGATGTGGAGAAGAAGCGCAAGTTCGTCTGCGTGGACACCAACGACATCCCCGAGATCGCTGTGGTCGATCCCGATATGATGGCTTCCATGCCCAAGGGCCTGACCGCCGCTACTGGTATGGACGCTCTGACCCACGCCATCGAGGGCTACATCACCAAGGGCCACTGCACCATCTCCGATATGTTCCATCTCGAGGCCATCAAGCTGATTTCCGAGAACCTGCGCGGCGCCGTGCAGAACACCCCGGAGGGCCGCGAGGGCATGGCTCTGGGCCAGTACATTGCCGGTATGGGCTTCTCCAACGTGGGCCTGGGCATCGTGCACTCCATGGCACACGGCCTGTCTGCTCTGTATGACACCCCCCACGGTGTGGCCTGCGCCATCCTGCTGCCCGTCGGTCTGGAGTACAACAAGAGCGTGGCCGGTGAGCGTTACCGCGCCGTCGGCAAGGCCATGGGCGTGAAGAACATCGACGAGATGAACGATGCCGCTGCTGCGGATGCAACCATCGCCGCCGTCAAGCAGCTGAGCGCTGACGTGGGCATCCCCACAAACCTGCACGGCATCCTGAAAGAGGAGGACATCCAGTTCCTCGCAGAGTCCGCTTACGCCGACGCCTGCCGCCCCGGCAACCCGCGCGACACCAGCGTGGAGGAGATCGTGGAGCTGTACAAGAGCCAGCTGTGATCCCCCGCTGTAAACTGAATCTGTGATCTTTGGCCCTGCTGTCTTTCGGGATGGCAGGGCCTTTTGTAAATTTTTTACATCAGCCCTTGTGCAAACTGCTCAAACCGGGTACAATCAAACCATCGAGAAAAATCTGGAAGCGAAAGGACGCTTATGACGCTGAACTTTTATACGCTGGGTGTTATTTACCTGATATATTCCTTTCTGGGCTGGGTGGGTGAGACCGTTGTCGCCACCGTGAAGGACAAGCGCTTTGCCAACCGCGGCATGGCGGCGGGCCCGTTCTGCTTTGTTTACGGCACCACTGGCGTGCTGCTGGCGGTGGGCTTCACCGATCTGCGCACGGACCCGGTCTACCTGTTCTTTGCCTGCGCGCTGGCCGCCACCATTGTGGAGTGGCTCACCGCAAAGCTGCTGGAACGGCTGCACCGCCGCAAATGGTGGGATTACTCCGGCAAAAAGTTCAACCTGAACGGCTATGTCTGCCTGCAGTATTCGCTGCTGTGGGGCGTGCTGGGCACGGTGAGCGTGCTGTGGGGCAACGATCTGCTGCTGCGGCTGTGCGCACTGCTGCCGGCCTGGCTGCTGCACCTGCTGGTGTGGGCCGCGTTGGCTGTGGCCGCGCTGGACCAGATCGGCTCGGCGGTGCTGGTGGGGCACTATGCGGCGCAGCACCCGGTGCTGGAACAACTGAACCAGCGCCTGGGCGAGGGCTCGGACACCCTGCGCCGCCGCATCACCGTGTATGTGGAAAAGCGCATCCAGCGCGCCTACCCGGAGGCGGCAAAGCAGGAACAGACCGCTGTGCAGAAGGATGCCAGCGACTTTCTGAGCCTGTCGGACCTTGTGTGGTTGTTCGTCATCGGGGCGTTCCTGGGCGACGTGGTGGAGACCATCTTCTGCCGGGTGACGGCGGGCGTATGGATGAGCCGGTCCAGTCTGGTGTGGGGGCCCTTCAGCGTGGTGTGGGGTCTGGCGCTGGCGCTGGCCACCGTGCTGCTGCGCCAGAACCGGGACAAGAGCGACCGCTATCTGTTCGCCTTCGGCACCATCATGGGCGGCGTCTATGAATATGTGTGCAGCGCCGTGACCGAGCTGCTGTTCGGCACTGTGTTCTGGGATTACAGCAAGTTCAAGTTCAACCTGGGCGGCCGCATCAACCTGCTGTACTGCTTTTTCTGGGGCATCGCGGCGGTGGTGTGGATGCGCTACGGCTACCCGCTGGTGCTGCGGGGCATGAAGGCGGTGCGCAGCCACATCCGCCCTTGGATGACCGTGGTGCTGTCGGTGTTCATGGCGGTGAACATGCTCACCAGCGCGCTGGCCTTGGCCCGCTACGACGCCCGCACCAGCGGGGTGCCAGCTGCCAATGCCGTGGAGGCCTATCTGG
>ENA-UOJB01002444-UOJB01002444.1-human-gut-metagenome-genome-assembly--contig:-C48-NODE-2444-length-12206-cov-17.375689_pt1 | contig 12206 bp, 9 predicted proteins | sample MGYA00242338_ERZ723885 | MGnify/ENA metagenome assembly ERZ723885
AGTATTTTGGCAACGCAGATGCCGTGCCGCAGCCGCCGAAGCGGTGCTTAAGCCGTAAGGCGGGAATTGTGCGGTGTTGCCTTGGATATACCCAGGAATGATTAAGCCCCCGTTCCCGTACATATACTAGGGTGTGGCGGAATAAACCGCTGCAAGCTGGATGGGGAAGGGGGTTTTTGGATTGAAAGAAGAAGCGGCACTGGCCCGTACGGTCATCAAAAAGCGGCTGGCCGGGCAGCCGGCACCGGATATCTGGTTTTTGATCATTTTGATGCTGTTGGTGTGCTATGGTTTGGTGATGCTGTTTTCAGCCGGGTATGCGGTGGCGCTGTACCGGCGCGGGGATGCTTATACCTACATCCGCCCCCAGCTGTTGTTTGCGGCGTTTGGTGCGGCGGCCATGTACGCGGCCAGTCTGGTGGATTACCACATCTGGCACAAACTGGCGTGGCCAATCATGGGGGCATCGCTGGCGTTGCTGGCAATCGTGCTGTTCATGCCGGAATATAACGGCTGCAAGCGGTGGATCGTGCTGCCGGGGCTGGGCACCTTGCAGCCCAGCGAGATCGCCAAGTTTGCGGTAGTGCTGGTGTTTGCCCACATCATCTCCCTCAACCATGACAGGATGCAGACCTTTGCAACCGGGGTGCTGCCCTTTATGGTTATCCTGGGGGCGGTTACGGTGTTGATGCTGCTGGAGCCGCATCTGTCCGGCACGCTACTGATTTTGGGCATCGGCGCGGTGCTGATGTTTGTGGGCGGCACGGGCTTAAAGTGGTTTGCCCTGGCAGGCATTGCCGGGGCCGGGGCCATTGCGGCGGCGGTGGTGCTGCTGCCGGAGCTGGTGCCCTATGCCATGGGGCGGCTGTCCTCCTGGCGGGACCCCTTTGCCGATCCGCTGGGCGAAGGCCACCAGACCATCCAAAGCCTGTACGCCATTGCATCTGGCGGCGCGGCCGGGCTGGGGCTGGGCAACAGCCGCCAGAAATACCTCTATGTGCCGGAACCGCAGAACGACTTTATCTTTTCGATTCTGTGTGAAGAACTTGGCTTTGTGGGCGCGGCTCTGACGGTGGTGCTGTTCCTGCTGCTGTTTTTGCGCGGCATGTCCATTGCAGTGCGTGCGCGGGATAAATTCGGTGCGCTGCTGGCCGTTGGCTTTGTGGTGCAGGTGGTGCTGCAGGCGGTGCTGAACATTGCCGTTGTTACCAACACCATCCCCAACACCGGCATCAGCCTGCCGTTTTTTTCTTCCGGCGGTACCAGTTTGATGATGCTGCTGGGCGAAATGGGCATTGTGCTCTCCGTTTCGCGCCAGGCGGACGCCCGGTAACGGGAATGTGCAAATTTTGTGATGGGGATTTCACAACTTTCGGCAGTTCTGCGCTATTGAAACTGGCGGAATAATACGGTATAATAACCAAAAAAGATTTGTAACTTTTTTGCAATCTTCCCAAAAGAAAAGGAATGCTATGCAGGAAATCAAAACAAACCCAACGGCGCGGCACACCACGTCCCTGCAGCTGCTGGCGGCGTTTGCAGCCACGGTGGCAGTGCTGTTTGTGCTGCTGCTGGGGGCGTGCGCGCTGCCGGCCCAGCCGGTGCTGGAACATGTGTATGATTCAGCCCAAACCATCCAGCAGGAGGGGCTTTACCCTGAATATTTCGGCTTTAAGCTGTTCCAGATGGATAACTATACCGATACCATCATGCTGTTTGAAGCGGCCGCCATGGGCGAGCAGGATCCCTTGACCGCCATGATGACCGCAACGGCCTATAACGTGGATAACTTTGAAACGATGGCCAGTGACCTTGCTGTCTATTGCGAGCGCACCATTCCGCTGGCCACCGGTGCCCAAAAGGCAGTGCATCTGGTGCCGTTCTCCTATGCGCGGTACTGGCACGGCTACCTGATCTGGCTGCGGCCGCTGCTCTGCGTTATGTCCATCACCGGTGTGCGCGTGGTGCAGTATTTGGTGCTGTTTGCGCTGCTGGCGGTTATTTTGTGGCAGCTGCGGCGGCAGTGTGGGCTGCGGGCCATGGTGTGGTTTGCCGTCAGCCAGCTGGCGGTTACCGTGTTCTGGGTGCCGCATCAGGTGCAGTATTTTACCACTTTCTGTATTGCGTATGCGGGCTGCGCGTGGGTGCTGGCCAGGCCGCGCCGCGCCGGGCAGCTGAGCATTGCCCTGGTGGTGCTGGGTACCTGTACGGCGTTCTGTGATTTGCTGGTCACCCCCATCATCACGCTGGGGCTGCCGGTGGCGGTGTGGCTGTGCTGCCTGCCGCAGCGGGCGGCATCCGGTGCCAGGCAGTGTCTGCCGGTCATCGGCGGCAGCTTGTGCTGGGGGGCAGGCTATGCCATGTGCTGGGGCCTGAAATGGGTGCTGGCCACCCTGATTACCGGGCAGGATATCATCGGCGATGCCATCCACCAGGCCGGGGTGCGCACCACGGCGGATACTTGGCACGGCATGGAGCTGAGCTGGGGGAACATCTTCCGCTTTGTGGGGGATACATTAAGCCAGCGCGGGCTGTTGTGGCCGGTGGTGCTGGTGGTTATTTTGTGCATTGCGGCGTTTTTGCTTTGCCTGCGCAATAAGGAAGCTTTGCTGCGCGCGCTGCCCATTGGCCTTACCGCCCTGATGGCACCGGTGTGGCTGGCGCTGCTGCGCACCCATTCCATCCAGCACGGGTGGTTTACCTGGCGCAGTTTAACGGTCAGCATTTTTGCGGGGCTGGCTTTTTTCTATTATTCCTGTGGGATACGGGCGGGCCTGCGGCGTTTGCGCGGCCAAAAACAACAAGGGTGAAAGTAGTTATGAAGGACGAAGAAAACAAGATGCAGTCTGCTGCCCCGGAGCAGCAGGCCCAGCCGGAGCAGACGCAGCCGGAAAGCGAACCGGCCGCGGATGCGGCCCAGCCGGGAACTGAAAACGAACCCAAGGCGGAAACCACAGCACCGGAAACGCCGGACAAAAAGAAACGTCCCCTGTGGCTGAAACTGCTGGCGGTGTTTGCTACGGCGCTGGCGGTGCTGGTGCTGCTGGCGGTGCTGTACATTAACGGCAAGTTGGATCTGATTCATTACGATGACGGCACGGTGGACAGCGTTGGCACCGTTGATGCCGAGGAGGACCAGGATCTGGATACCACCGGCCTGACCCAGGCCACAAATGACGAAATGGAGATGCCGGAGGGCAGCCCCTTTGCGGACGAAGATGTGCTGAACATCTTGTTGGTCAGCACTGATGAACGCACCGATGCCGTGAACGACTGGGATGCGTTTACCCATCTGAACGAGCTGGACGGAACAAAAGCCACCACGGAGTTCAGCTCCGATGCCCGCGCGGACAGTTTAATTCTGTGCTCCCTGAACATCAAGGACGATACCATCAAACTGGTTTCCATTGAGCGCGGCACCGGTGTGCCGATTCTGCTGGATGGGTACGAGGGCCAGTACGACTGGATCACCCACACCTTCCGTTACGGCGGTGTACGCCTGACGATGGATACGGTGGAAGACTGCTTCAACGTGCAGGTGGACCACTATGTGCGGTTCAATTTTAACTCCTTTGTTCAGATTGTGGATGCCGTGGGCGGCATCGACCTGAACCTGACTGAGGACGAAGCCAAGGCGCTGAACTGGGAGGTTCCCTCCAACTCGATGCTGATCGTCAAGAAGGTGGAACCAGGCTGGAACCACTTTGACGGCTATACCGCATTGCAGTATGCCCGCCTGCGCGCCATTGATGATGACTGGCACCGCGTGGCCCGCCAGCGCACCGTCATCCAGGCGGTGCTGGACCGGATCAAGAGCGCTTCGGTCACCGAGCTGAACGACCTGCTGGACACCGCCCTGCCGGTGGTGCAGACCAACTTTACAAAAACTGAGATCGCTGCCTTGATGGTGCAGCTGCCGAGCTTTTTGGGCGTGACAGCAGACCAGATGACCATGCCGGTGCAGGGCACCTATGGCGTGCGCAACGGCATGGATGACCGCCCCATGATGGATCCTGATTGGGCTGCCAACATTGCGGTTTTGCAGAACTTTTTGTATACTGATATGACGGCAGAGGAAGCCATTGCCGCCGGTACCGCTACCCCGGAAACGGCTGACGGTGAGGAAACCGCTGTGCCCGAAACCGTGGAAGTACAGAGCAAAAAGAATGACACCGTCCACACCTACCTGAAAGACAACACGACACCCATTTACTGGGATTACCCGCTGGAAGATGCCGATTTTGGTAATGCGGATTACCGCGTGTTTCTGGCCGGAGAAACCCGCGGACAGCCGCAGAACACTGCCATGCGCAAGGCGCTGTTCCAGTACCTGCACGAACAGCAGGGGGTGAATGTTCAGCTGGTGGAAACCGGCGTGGGCGAAACCCAGGTGCTGGAGAAGTACCTGCGCACGGGCGATGAAAACTGGCTGAACCACTACCTGAAGCTGCAGGGCAGCTGTGCGGATGCGGAAGCCGAATACTGGCGCTGGCTGTACCAGTATAACCGCCAGCAGGGCGGCACTATCTATGTGGCAGGGCTGGGCACCGAGCGCAATACCGTAGTTTCGATGTATGGCCTGCTGGCTTTGGCAGATACGGAGATCGAACCGGCAGAGAGCATTGCGGACTTTGTGCAGGCCCTGCGGGATGAGGATATGACGACTGCCCTGCAGCTGTTCAAGACCGCTATGGAGGAACAGCCCGATGCGATGGCAGACTATTTTGGCGATGCCTATGCCCAGGTACAGCAGCTGTATGCCAACCTGCAGGTGAACACCACCTATAAGGGCAGGCTGGACCGCGACGACCTTGCCATGATGGACAACATGAACTTTGTGCTGCGCCAGTACCCGGACGATAAATTCTTTGGCCAGCTGAGCAACGGCCATGTGACCCAGAGTGCCTGGAAGGACGGCAATTATATTGCCAACTACAGCCGTTTCGGCATGCTGCTGAACGGCGAAGGCTCCCCCGTGCAGGGCGAAGTCTGCTCCATGCTGACGATCTATACCCAGCGCGGCAGCAGCGGCCTGCTGGGCGATGATGCCGAGAACGACTATTACGACCTGAACGCGCTGGCGGAAGCTGCGGGCAAAGAATTTATTGCCACAGGGGCGGATTTGTTCCTGGCGCTGGACAACGAGGACACCCCTTACACCGAGCAGAACGGCCTGATCAAGCCCGAAGTGCAGGCCGAAGAAAAGCCGCTTATGGATTATTGCCAAAAACTGATTGTACTTTTTGACACAGAAAATTAAAATTCCCCGTTGACAAGGCCGCGCCTTTGTGCTATAAATACTTTAAACCAATGAAGCGAAAGTAAAACCACAGGCGCACGCACAGAGAGCCCCCGATGCTGGGAACGGGGTGGTAAGCGGAGTGGATAAATGGTTCGCCGAGGGCACGGGGAAAAGCTGGGCTGAGTATCCGTTGACGGAAGCCTCCGTTACAGGGCAGGGGAATGTTAGTTCTCCGCAGAGCGGCTGTGCAGTTTATGGCACAGCAAGCAAGGTGGCACCACAGATTATTTGATTGATCTGCCCTTGCACAGAAAGCTATTTCTGTGCAAGGGCTTTTTGTTATACCCGGCACAGACCACAAACAGGAGTAACACCATGAAAAAGCAAAGCATTACCACCATGCGGGAGCGATGGCGCCGGGCAGATTGATTGCCCGCCCCGGCACTGCCGGGAACAAACCGCCGATACACCTTAAATGTGAATGATAAAAAGGAGCTTTTACCATGAAAAAGTTTGTTGCTGTTCTGTCCGCCGCCGCTATGCTCGCCACCCTCGCCGCCTGCGGTTCCACCGCCGCCACCACTTCTACCGCTGCCTCCAGCGCCGATACCGCTGCATCCACCAGCAGCGAAGCTGCTGCCGCAGATGATACCGCAAAGTCTTACAAAATTGCGGTGGTCCAGCAGCTGGACCACGCCAGCCTGGATGAGATCCGCACCGCTGTGGAAGCAGAGCTGGACGCCAAAGCCGCCGAAAAGGGCATTACCATTGAGTACAAAGATTTTAACGGCCAGAACGATGCTACCACGCTGAACCAGATCGGCACCCAGGTGGTTTCCGATGGATATGATGCTGTGGTGCCCATTGCCACCCTGGCAGCCCAGTGCATGGCCAATGCCTGCGCCGAAGATCAGATTCCTGTTGTGTACGCCGCCATCAGCGACCCTGCCGCTGCAGACCTCACCGGCCTGGATTATGTCACTGGTACTTCTGACGCGCTGAACACCCAGTTCATCCTGGATATGATGCTGGCAATCAACCCGGATGTCAAGACTGTTGGCTTGCTGTACTCCAATTCCGAAGCCAATTCCACCACCCCCATTGCCGAAGCAAAGGCTTACCTGGATGAAAAGGGCATTGCTTATGTGGAAGGCACCGGCAACACCAACGATGAAATCATGAGCGCCGCCGCCAATATGGTGGGCAAGGCTGACGCTGTGTTTACCCCGACCGATAACGTGGTTATGGCCGCCGCAGCTGCTGTTTCCGAGACGCTGACCGAAGCGGGTATCCCGTTCTACACCGGTGCCGACAGCTTTGTTACCGCCGGTGCCTTTGCAACCTGCGGAGTCAACTATACCGAACTTGGCACCTACACCGCTGATATGGTGCTGGATATCCTGGAAAGCGGCAACGTTCCTGAATACCATGTAATGGATGGCGGCATCATCACCGTCAACACCGAAACTGCCGCCGCTCTGGGCATTGATTACGCCGCTTTCAGCGATATGGCCAGCCAGGTTGTGGAAGTTACCACCCAGCAGTGATAAAATGAATAGAGAATAATGAAAAAAGAATAATGCAGGTGTGGTGCCTGCGGTACCACAATAAAGCAGGAAATGCAGCTCCGGCAAGCGAAAACGCCCGCCGGAGCTGCATACCTGATTAAAAACGCCGCCGCGGGCGGCGTACAGCCATTATTCATTATTCTTTATTACTTATTATTTATACGCAAAGGAGCAACGCTTATGTTTACCCTTGCCATTGTGCAAAGCGCATTGGAGCTGGGCTTTATTTACGCCCTTGTGGCCATGGCACTGTTTTTGAGCTTTCGTGTGCTGAATATTGCCGATATGACCACCGATGGCGCGTTCACCCTTGGCTGTGCCGTGTCGGCTACCGCCGCAGTGGCGGGGCATCCGTTCCTTGGTTTTGTGCTGGCCATGCTGGCCGGTGCCTGCGCCGGGTTTGTCACCGCGTTCCTGCAAACCCACCTGGGCGTGCCGTCCATTTTGGCGGGTATTATTACCAATACCGGGCTTTACACCGTAAACCTTGCCATCATGGGCTTTTCTTCCAACGTTCCCATGCTGAAAACTGAGACAGTGTTCACTATGGCCCGCGCCCTGTTTGGCGAAAAATCTCCCTATAAACTCATTGTTGCCGTCACGGTCACAGTCGTGGCCTGCGCGCTGCTGATTTTATTCCTTGGCACCCGGCTTGGTCTTTCCATCCGCGCTACCGGCGATAACCCGGATATGGTGCGCGCTTCCTCCATCAACACGGCGTTCACCATCACGGTGGGCCTTTGCGTTTCCAACGCCATGACCTCGCTTTCCGGCGCGGTTCTGGCTCAGTACCAGAAATCCGCCGATATCAACCTGGGCACTGGCATGGTGGTCATCGGTCTGGCTTCGCTGATTATTGGCGAAACGCTGTTTGGCCGCGGCGGTATGTGGGTCAAAGCGGCTGCGGCTGTGGCGGGCAGCGTGATCTACCGCTTTATCATTGCGTTGGCCCTGCGTGCCAATGTTCCCAGCGAGTGCCTGAAGCTGATTTCTGCCGTCATTGTGGCGCTGGCCATTGCGGCCCCGGCCCTGAAAAAGAACCTTGCGCTGCGCCGCCGCCGTGCCGTCAGCCAGAAAGGGGGCAAGCCCCATGCTTGATCTGAACCATGTCAGTATGACCTTTAACCCCGGTACGGTGAACGAGAAAAAAGCGCTGACCGATATCAATCTGCATATGGAAAGCGGCGAGTTCGCTACCATTGTGGGTTCCAACGGCGCGGGCAAATCCACCTTGTTCAATGCCATTGCAGGCAGCTTTATTCCGGATACCGGCAGCATTCTGCTGGATGGGGTGGATATGACCTTCCAGCCGGATTTCCGCCGCTCCAAGGCGATTGGCCGCCTGTTCCAGGACCCGCTCAAAGGCACTGCCCCCAACATGACCATTGAGGAAAATCTGGCCCTGGCCTATCTGCGCGCTTCCACCCATACTTCGCCGTTTTCCCGCATTACCAAGGCGGACCGCGAACTGTTTACCGATCGGCTGGTCCAGCTGGGCTTGGGGCTGGAGAACAGGATGAAACAGCCGGTCGGCCTGCTTTCCGGCGGCCAGCGCCAGGCGCTGACCCTATTGATGGCCACCCTGGTTACCCCCAAATTGCTGTTGCTGGACGAGCACACTGCGGCCCTGGACCCCGCCACCGCAGATAAGGTGCTGGAGCTGACCAAGAAAATTGTGGCCGAAAACCACATCACCTGCCTGATGATTACCCACAACATGCACGCCGCCCTGGAATTGGGCAACCGCACGCTGATGATGGATTCCGGCCACATTGTGCTGGATATCAGCGGGGAAGAGCGCGCCAACACCACGGTGGACGGCCTGCTGGATCAGTTCGCCAAAAATGTGGGCCGCCGGTTGGATAATGACCGCATCCTGTTGAGCAGGCAGGAAGAGACGGCCCAGTAAAATAATAACAAAAAGCAGCCCCCGCAGGGGCTGCTTTTTTGTCATATACAATCAGGGAAAAAATCAACCGGCGATTGCACCAAAAGCGGAAATGCCCAAAGTGCTCAGTACGCCCATAATGCAGCCTGCCAGCAGAACGCCGCCCATGCAGGCCAGAACGCTTTCCTTGAAATCCATATCCAGTAGGCTGGCGGCCAGGGTGCCGGTCCATGCGCCGGTGCCGGGCAGGGGAATGCCCACAAACAGCAGCAGAGCAATAAAAAGGCCGCGGCCGGCGGTGGCTTTCAGCTTTTGGCCGCCCTTGTGGCCTTTTTCCAGGCAGAAAGTGAAAAACTTGCCGATCACCGGTTTGTCAGCGCCCCATTCCAGGATCTTGCGCGCAAACAAAAAGATGAACGGCACTGGGATCATGTTGCCGATGATGGCAATGATGTAGGTGCTCCACAGCGGCAGACCAAAAATTACGCCATAGGGGATTGCGCCGCGCAGTTCGATCAGGGGAATCATCGAAACAAAAAATACAGTCAGGTATTTCTTAAGCATTCCAGTACCTCGCAGTTGATTGATGTCAAATTTGCATACAAATTTTATTATACAAGAATCCGCGATATGCCGCAAGACCTGCACCACAGGTTTTGTGTAAAATTTATGTCAAGCGGGCAGGATGCCGGTTTCCGGCATAAAAAGGGTGCAAAGCCCTGCGGGATATGGTATAATTACAACATACATGCCCACAGAATAAGAAAAAATGACGGAACCACAACAGCAGGAGGAGGCACAGGATGCAGCGTATAGAAGCCATAGATGAATACAACCGCGCTCAAAGATTGGGCATGCGCGATTACCGTGAAAAGACAGCGGCAGGCAAATACCCCTATCTGCCTGCGTTGGATGAACTGCTGGAAAAAACAGATACCGAAAGCCAGATACCGCTTGGCACCATTGAAATACCGTTGGATTATGTGGTAGGCACCAAAACCACCGGCCGCACCATGGCGTTTGCTTCCAACTTTATGCCGCTGCTGCCCGAAGACACTGAGTTTGCCAGCAAGTGGCTTTCCCTGTGCATGGCCCATATGGAAGAGGGCATCCACGATGCCATTAAAGCGTATGAGTACATGGGCCGCTTTTATGTCCAAGAGGGCAACAAACGTGTCAGTGTGCTGAAATATTTTGGCGCGGATTCTATTTTTGCCACCGTTACCCGCGTTGTGCCGCGGTTCAATGATACGCCGGAAATTCGTGAATATTACGAGTTCATGGAGTATTACCCTTTGTGCGGGCTGTACCGGCTGCACTTTACGCAGGAGGGCAGCTTTGCCCGCTTGCAGAAAGCGCTGGGCAAAGCGCCGGATGAAAAGTGGACCGCAGACGATAAGGCGGAAGTTGTCAGCCTGATGAACTGGATCACCAAGGCTTATAATGCCCACGGCGGCGATAAAATGCGCACCACCCCGGCGGATGTTATGCTGCTGTTGCTCCGCTTGTATAAGTTGGATGAGCTGAAAACCTATAGTCCCGCCCAGTTTGCCGCAGCTATTGACGCTGTGTGGGATAACGTTCTGGCGCTGGAGCGCCCGGAACCGGTCAAGCTCAGCACCCAGCCGGCCGCTCCGGCCAAAAAGAACAGCCTGCTGGACCGCATCCTGCCGGGGATCCGCAGTGAGCCCAGCCACTTGAAAGTAGCGTTTGTCAACGAGCGCACGCCGGAAACTTCTACCTGGACCAGCCAGCACGAGTTTGGCCGTACCCAGCTGGACCAGGTGTTTGCCGGCAAGGTGGAAACCGTGGCTTATCATGGCGCAGAGCCGGGCAAAAATGCCGATGAACTGGTGGAAAAAGCCATCCAGGACGGCGCGGATATGGTGTTTACAACCTCGCCAAAACTGGTGGGGGCTTCGCTGCGCGCGGCGCTGCGCCACCCGGATGTGCGCATCCTGAACTGCTCGGTCGATATGCCGTATGCTTCCATCCGCACCTATTACAGCCGCGTGTATGAGGCAAAGTTCATCACCGGCGCCATTGCTGCCGCTGTGGCGCGGGAGGACCGCGTGGGCTATGTGGCGGATACGCCCACCTTTGGCGTTCCGGCCAACATCAATGCGTTTGCCCTTGGCGCGCGGATGGTCAACCCGCGCGTTAAGGTCAGCCTGCAATGGTCCTGCCTGCCGGGGGACCCGATCCAGGCCTTCCAGAAGCAGGGCATCACGGTGATATCGGGGCGCGATACCCCCACGCCGTTCCGCCCTGCGCGAGAGTTCGGAACTTTCCGCATCAGCCCTGGCGGCACGCTGATGGATCTGGCTTCGCCGTTTTGGCATTGGGGCCAGTTCTATGAAAACGTGGTGCGCACCGTGCTGGATGGCGGCTGGACCCGCGATAAATCCGGCACCGACGGTACTGCCGTCAACTATTGGTGGGGCATGAACAGCGGTGTGATGGATGTGCTGCTCAGCCGCGAGCTGCCCCATGATGTGCGCCACCTGGCCAACATCTTGCGCAGCGGCATTATTGCGGGCAGCATTGACCCGTTTGCCTGCTATATTACCGCGCAGAACGGTACTGTGATGAACGAGGGCCGAACCGGCTTTACCCCGGAGCAGATCCTGCATATGGACTGGCTGTGCGATGCAGTGGAGGGCCACCTGCCGGAATTTGACGAACTGATGGACTGTGCCCGCCCCATGTACCGCATGCAGGGCATCCACCGCGACCGGCTCCCTGCAGAGAAAGAGGCCGATCTATGAAAATTCTGGCAGTGGCAGACGAAGAGAGCAAGTACCTGTGGGAATACTATGAGCCCAGCAAGCTGCGCGATATCGACCTGATCATCGGCTGCGGGGACCTGAGCCGGCATTATATGAACTTTTTGTCCGATGCAGCGCCGGTTCCGGTGCTTTATGTACACGGCAACCATGATGCCAGCTATGATAGAGAACCGCCCCGCGGTGCGATCTGCATTGACGATGACCTGTACTGGTACAAGGGCTACCGCATTGTGGGCCTTGGCGGCAGCTGCCGTTACCGCGCCGGTGCCTGGCAGTTTACCGAAGCGGAAATGAAACGCCGCATCAGCCACCTGCGCAGCAAGATCCAGCACGCGGGCGGGGTGGATATCCTTGTTACCCATGCGCCGCTGCACGGCTATGGGGATTTCAGCGACCTGCCGCACCGCGGGTTTACGGTGTTCAATGAAATTTTGGATACCTATCACCCGGCTTTGATGCTGCACGGGCATATCCACCTGACCTATGGAGCCAACATCCCGCGGGAGCACCAGTACGGCCAGACACGCATTGTGAACTGCTATGAGCGCTTTGTGCTGGACCTGCCGGATAAGCCGGATCCGCGCCGCCACTCTTTGATTGAGAGGTGGAAACAGTTTAACCGCACGGGGCACTTTTAAGGTGTAGCTTGAAGGCGTACCTGATACCTAAGGCAACACCGCACAATTCCCGCCTTGCGGCTTAAGCACCGCTCCGGCAGC
>ENA-UOJB01002446-UOJB01002446.1-human-gut-metagenome-genome-assembly--contig:-C48-NODE-2446-length-12191-cov-49.690590_pt1 | contig 12191 bp, 4 predicted proteins | sample MGYA00242338_ERZ723885 | MGnify/ENA metagenome assembly ERZ723885
AGATCCTTCGCTCGCGCTCAGGATGACGTCTTACCGTCTTCCTCATTACGGTAACAGATCCTTCGCTCGCGCTCAGGATGACGTTTAACGTTTCCCTCACTACAACAGCAGTCCTTCACATTCGCTTTGGATGACGTCTTATGGTTTTCTTCATCACAGCAGCAAGTCTTCGACATCGCTTCCGGGTAACGCTTATCGTCAGTCGTCATTCTGAACGGTGGCAAGAATGCCTTGTGGGAAAGACGGGAAACAACAACATGACAACGAGTGAAGAATCTATTACCCGGATACGTTTAACATTTCCCTCACTACAACAAACAAATCCTTTGCTGATGTTTCGTATGACACCTAATGGAAATCATATGCTTCGGCTTTTAACTCACAGCTAATAGCTAACAGCTCACAGCTGATAGCTTTTATCCTCTTCCTCCAATCGTCATTCTGAATGGATGCAAGAATGCTGTTCGAGAAAAACGGGAAACAGCAACATGACACCGAGTGAAGAATCTATGACTCTGATGACATCTTACCGCTTTCCTCACCACAGGTACAGAGCCTTCACATTCGCTTCGGATGACGTTTAACGTTTCCCTCACTACAACAGCAAATCCTTTGCTGATATTTCGTATGACACCTAATGGAAATCATATGCTTCGGCTTTTAACTCACAGCTAATAGCTAACAGCTAATGGCTAACAACTTGTAGCTGACAGCTCACAGCTGATAGCTTTTATCTTCTTACCACTTTCCTCACCACGGTAACAGATTCTCCGGATGACGCCTGACCGTCAGCTTATCCTCACTCATACAAAAATACGGTACCCATCACATCTGACAAGTACCGTATTTTATGTTTCTTAAGTTATTTCCTTACCCTTGCTTTCCATTACGCTTTCGGGGAAATATGAGAACCGTATACATCGCGGTAATCATTTTTCGCCTTATTGTCTTCACTGTTGACGCGGACACGTTCTACCTTGTTTCTGTCATTGTCCTTGCCGGAAATGCGGTCGACACGGATACGATCCAGACGGATCTGGCGGAGTTCCGGTTCGAACTCATTCATGGCTCTATCCATATTGTCATCTACCGGCGCTCCATTCTTCAATGCACGATAGAACATCGCCGCAAATTCATAGCGGGTCATGGAACGGTCACCCTTGAACTCACCGTCCGGATAACCTTCGATAATACCGTTTCCTGCCAATGTAGCCACATATTCATAAGCCCAGTGGTTTTCCGGCACATCGGGGAAATCCTTCTTCTTACCCATATCCAGGATGCCAAGAATGGAATTCATCTTCTGCTCCATGGTATCCAGGCGCTTCTTCAAGTCCTTGTTCTCATCACGGAGATCGACGATTTCTTTTGCCATGGCTACTTTGGATGTGGATACATGGTTGCCCTGTCCCAGCTTCACGCTGACTCCGGCATTCACCATGTTTTCACCGGCACCGAAGGAACCGCCTACACTAAACATGGTATCTTCATTGGGGCGGTAGAATGCGCCTACCGATACGGCATGAGCGTCTTTGTAGTTGCCGTAGCCGGCTGCGAAATCCCACTTATCATCCGGGTCGAAATCAAGGGGATGAAGGGCTGCCAATGCTGCAGCGCCCGCTCCTACACGGTTCACACGGGTTCCCAGTTCGCCTACTTTATTGGTTACATTTTTGATATCCTGCGAAGACGCAATGCCGGAAACGGAATAGGTGCTGCCGTCATTACGGGTGAAGTTCAACGTATCCCCGCTGAGTGAAGCAGATGATGTATAGCTGTCCTGCAATCCGGTGACGGTTGCTGTCGTTCCATCACTGTTTGTCAGCGTAGCAGTGCCTGCACCGTTCGAGGCATAGGTCGCCGTGCCGCCGGTTACTACCGTATCCTTGGCATTGATCGTGTATATAGCATGTCCATCCCCAGGATCTGCCGTCTTATTCACCGACGTAATATTCGTCCCGGCCCTTACTTCTGTGGAAGCAGCCGCTACGATGGATGTTTTTACTTTCTTCAGCTGCGCTACATTGACAGCATCAGTATCATTTGTGCCGGCTGCAACTCCTGTAATCTGGCGGGTGATACCTTTGGACGTATCGCCTACGGAAACAGCTGCTTGCGTAGATTTCCATACCGAAGATGTATCCGTGGAATTCGTACCTGTTCCGGGATCATAGCCCGCAGCGCCTTTATCCACGGACGCCACAGAACCTGCGCCAAGCGCCACACCGCCTTCTTTGGTCACGTTGGCTTCACTGCCGATGGCTACGGCATTCTTGACACTGGTACTGGTACCGTTTTGAGACGAACCGATGACAACGCTGCCGTCAGCACCTGTCAGTGTTCTCTTATCCCCAAAGACAACAGCGCCATTGGTATTAGTCACATTATTTTCAGAACCGATGACGGAAACATGCTTGACATTAGTCGCTGTATTATTATAACCGGTGATCGAGTTGAAAGTACTCGGACTGCCGCTGGTACCGGTCACGGTATTGTTGACGCCAATGATGGATGTCTTCTGTGTGTAATCGGCTTTATTGCCGCCGCCAATGGCAAGGGTGGCACCGCCGCTTTTGGAATCCCGAATAGAAGATCTTAAGCTATCAGCAAAGGCCTTTGCTGAAGAACCACCATCCGTAGGTGTACCAGATAAACTGGTGATGGAATTGGTAATTTCATTGCCGGCACCATAAATAAGAGAGCCATTGGAATTAGCTGTGCGGTTAGCAACACCCGTAATTGTATTGGCAATACCTGAATCATAGCTTCCTGTTTTCGATTCAATGCTATTCAAAGAACCTGTAATGGTGGCACCCAAGTTCTTTGTTGCATTTGAAAATCGTCCACCGGTATAATCACCGGAAATGATATTATACGCGCCGGTACTTGTCGTAAAAGCGCCATTGCTGAAACTGTTGGCACCGATGGTGGTGGCATAGACATTCAACGCGTCTGTCCGCGTAGAAGCGCTGTCTACCGTGGTATCCCCCAGTGCGCCTTTGTAATTATGTGAACCGATCATCGTACTACCGGTACGGGCAAAAGTATTATCACCGATAGCAACACTGCCTACGACCTTCGTCGGATCAGCCGGTATTCTTGCTGAAGATAACCAATTTCCGCTAAATGTTGTCTGTCCAAAGGCAAAGCTGGCTTCTCCGCCGCCAGCCATATTTTCTACTTTTGCATTTTTGCCAATGGCAATGCTGCCACCCTGGCTGGCATAGTTATTGATGTTAGCACCGTTGCCTACCACAATATCACCGGTAGCGTTACTTGCACCACTGGAATAGGAAATACCTGCCCCTTTGCCAATGGCCACATTTTCTGCTTTCGGCGCGTCACTGCCCGTACCATACGCCACGCCGCTGCCGGAACCTGTCGTTGTATCCGCCGCATTCGCCGTGTATCCACCCATGAGGACTCCCATCCCCACAGCTGCTGCCAGAGCGGCTTTCACTGCTTTTCCCGAAGCGCTTTTCGTGTGGCTCTTTGCCACTTCAGAAGTGACGACATAGGCATGTTTTGCCTTACTCCATACGACCTTGTAAATTTTGTTCATACTTTCCTCCCAATTTAAAGAAAATAAAAAATATAAAAGAGCTATCATGTTTTACCCTTCGCGCTCCGTCTCACCTCTCCCTGTCACACAACCGGTTTCAGATTTTAACAGACAAATTCCGCAGGTTACACAAAACTGCTTTTCTAATAATTAAACATTATTAGCAGAGAATTTATCTTATTTCCACTTTTTTTAAAACTATCATGAATAATTAAGAAACAAGGTTAGTTGTAAAATGAAATCAGACACTAAACCGCAACAGCAAATCGGGCAGTTACACAGGAAAACATTTCATTCCGTATTCTTCATCCCACTCCCGCAAGTGAGTATCCCCAGATCTACAGCATCGATGATGATCACAACTTCATGCGCCGCTTAGCGTCTTTGAAATCGGCGCCTTCCTAAACCCGCAAGGGCAAGACGTTTCATTTATTTTCAAAATCGTTCACCTGCTTTCTTTATAGACAATAGAAAATCATGCCTCCTGAATTCTATCGCATATTCATGGAGGCATGATTTCATACTACATGGAAATTATTTTACAGGATTATCTATTGTGAATAACACGTACACGTTCGATTGTCGGTTGTCCTGCTTTGTTCTGCGCAATCGTGTCCACGCGGAACCGTTCCAATTCAGGTTCAAATTCCTTGAGCATTCTAGCAGGTACTTCGAATCCTCTCTGCATCGCGCGGTATACAATAGCACCGAATTCATAACGTGTCATCATACGGTCGCCGCCAAAGTTTCCGTCAGGATACCCTTCAAGGATACCATTCCCCGCAAGGGTGGCGATATATTCGTAAGCCCAGTGGTTCTCCGGTACATCAGGGAAGAGCTTGATCTTCATCGGATCCAACGCCTGTCCCTGAACGACCTGGCCAAGCGCGCCGCGCAGCTGTTCCACTTCATTGCGGAGGTCTTTGATCTCTTTCGCCATTGCCACTTTTGATGTGGATACATGGTTGCCCTGTCCCAGTTTCAAGCTGACGCCGGCATTCACCATATTTTCTCCTCCGCCGAAGGAGCCTCCCACGCTGAACATGGTATCTTCATTGGGGCGGTAGAATGCTCCTACCGCTACCGCATGGGCGTCTTTATAGTTGCCGTAGCCGGCTGCCACATCCCACTTGTCATCCGGGTCAAAGTCCAGCGGATGGAGGGCTGCCAAGGCGGCTGCCCCTGCGCCAACTTTGTTCACGCGGTCTCCCAGCCTGCTGATGCTCTGGTTTGTCTGGAACAGCTGGGAACCGTTCACCGCGTCTTTGCTGGTCGGGCTGATGTCACCGGGCGCCACATTGGTAATCTTCTTATCTCCCGCATCTACACCATTTTTAGTGATAGAAGGACCGTTATTAATGGTCAACCCGTTATCATTGATCGTGGTATCTCCTGTCTTGACAGTCTTGGCATTCACCGTATCGGAATTTACCGTAGTGATATTTCCTGTATCGGCAGTAACTGTCTTTGTCGTCACAGTTTCCAAACCTTTCAGGTCTTTGGCCATGCGGACTTTCAGGTTGTTATTGCCGTCGGATACGACGCCGAGGTTGTCTTCTGTGGTGAGTTTGTTTGTGTCTGTAATACCTCCGACTACGTTCACCTGTTCGTTCAGTTTCTTCTTGATGACCGCCCCTGTATCGCCGCCGTACTTCATACCATCGTCCAGGGTCGCAATGTCATGCTGCGTCCCGTCTTTTTCTTCAATAACAAGGCGGGTGATATTCGTGCCATCAACACCCGGTTTTCCGTCGCCGCCTTTGATCGTGGCGCCGTCTTTTCCATCTTTGCCGTTGATAGCAAGGCTGTCCGCTTTCAGGTTCTTATCCAGGCCGACAATCATCTCACCGTTACCGTTCACCATGGTCTTGATGTTGGAAGAATCATATTCCGTATCTAACTTCGTACCGGTGCCCTTGATGGTCATGGTTTCATTCAGCTTTTTAGCTACGGTACCGGTATTCCCTGCAAACTTGAGCCCATCATCCATGGTGGCCACTTCATGAGTGACATGGTTCTTATCTTCATAAACGATACGGGTCATGCCATTCGTCCCGTTATGTCCGTCCGTGCCATCCACACCATTCTTTCCGTTGGCGGATTTCATGGTGAGACCGTCCTTTCCGTCTTTGCCGTTCATACCGATAGAACCATCTTTGCCGTTGATCACTACGGCAGAGCCATCTTTACCGTTGACTCCGATGGAGCCGTCTTTGCCGTTCGCGCCCTTTTCACCAAGATTGATGTTATCTTTCACATTGACTTTATACGGATTGGCTGCTGTTCCGTCGCCTTCAACGGTGGTATTCTTTCCATCTACCAGCTTGGTCGCATTGGCTGCGATCTCGTCTTTCAGCTGATCTACATTGACCGCATCTGTACCAGCCGTGCCTTTTGCTACATTATGGATTTGGTTGCCGCCATTATTCAGGCCATCCGCGGTTAAAGAAACATTCGTCTTGCCGGTTCCCGGTGTTTTCGGCGTAATGGTGATACCGCCGGCGGTGACCTCCGTCTTGTTCCCGGCACTGTCTGTCATGGTCGTACCGGCTCCGTTGGTTACTGTCGTATTTCCTGCCGCGTCTTTTGTCGTCACGCTGTTGACATTAATATCATCTTTTAATGCCACTTTGACCTTGCCGCCCTCGACTTTGGTCGTGATATTCTTTCCGTCGCCTACGACTTCCACATCGCTGCCAAGATCTTTATGCACTTTTTGTCCATCTTCCGCCTGGATACCGAAACCCTTTTGAATAAGACCGGAAGACTGGTCCTTCAGCTGGCTGACATTGACCGCATCCGTATCGGCTGTGCCTTTTTCTACATTATGGATCTGGTTACCGCCATTATTCAGGCCGTCCGCGGTTAAAGAAACATTCGTCTTGCCGGTTCCCGGTGTTTTCGGCGTAATGGTGATACCGCCGGCGGTGACCTCCGTCTTGTTCCCGGCACTGTCTGTCATGGTCGTACCGGCTCCGTTGGTTACTGTCGTATTTCCTGCCGCGTCTTTTGTCGTTACGCTGGTCAGATCTTTCAGCTCTTTAGCAAGTTTGACGTTGAACTTATTATTCGCCGCATCGGCTACCACGCCGATATTGTTATCACTCAGTTTGCTGCCGTCAGCGCCGCCCAAGATGGACATCGCCTGGTCAGATCCCCGTTTAACCACATTGACGTCTGCCGCGCTTGTCGCGCCGATAGTGGAATTGTCTCCGCCAAAACGGAGCGGACGGGTCATGGTATAGAGCTGGCTGCCATTAACCGCATCCGTACTCTGCGGAGCAACCAATCCGGCCGCCACGTTCTGAATACGGCGTTCCCTGCCTTTAGCTCCTACCGTGACGACACCTGCCGGTGTGCCCCCTGCATAGGCATAGGTACCATCACTATTATAAACCGCCATACCTTTTGTGGACACGCTGTCTGCCACATAAGCGGAGCCGCTCCCCAGATATACGGAATTCCCCATGGTAGCATTCACGTTGCTGCCCAGTATCTGGGTATTGGACAATCCCTGCGCATTACTTGATGCATCTACTGTATTATTATTCCCGACGATCTGGACATCTGTAAGATTCTTTGTATTATTTTTTGTCTTTACCGTATTCTTGGAACCGGTAATCGTGATACCGGACATCTTGCCGGCATCATCCTGTGTCGTCGTATCCGCATCGCCGCTGACTGTATTATTATTCCCCGTCAGCATAATATCCGTCAGTTCTGTTGCCGTTTCTTTTTTGACAATGTTGCTGTTGCCGGTTACTCTGTTATTCTCGCCGTCCAGTGTATTTTCATTTCCAAACACACCGGAATTGACCGCCGTGATATTTGAACCATTGCTTGCTACCGGAGTTGTGGGAGCACTGTTCCGTGCGCCGATGACATATGTTCCTGCCCCATTGACAGTGTTAGCCGTACCGATTGCGCCGGAAGATTCTCCTGTAGCACTTGCCGTTGTACCTATAGCCAAAGCATCATTCGCCAATGCGTGTGCCTGATCACCCAAAGCTACCGCGCTCCGGCTGTTACTCTTGGCTTCACTGCCTATTGCTACCGCTTTATCATCAGAGGCTCCGGCGGCATAACCGATGGCCACCGCCTTATCCACACTGGTTCCGCCATTCTTTATGGTGGTGACGGCACGGGTACCCATGGCAATAGAATGATTCCCTTCCGACTGTGCTCCTGCACCAATGGCCATATTGTATTTATAACCGGAAGCCGCCACAGTCTGCGTAATGGTAGGTGTACCGCCATTTATTTCCTCATAGCCGGTTCCCAGGGCGATGCTGCCTTCTCCCTGTGCCTCCACATTATTCCCAATGGCCGCGCTGCGTTTTTCCAATGCTTTGGCGCCGACGCCTGCTGCCATAGAATCTTCACCGGCAGCCCCGTCATTATTGTAATTATTCGCATTTGTGGACTTCACAGAGTAATAATGAGTCTTTGCCTGATCCACTGTTTCATTCAACTGATTAACATTAACCGCATCTGTTCCCGATGTACCCTTAGCCACATTGTGAATCACGGTTCCTTTGTTATTGGTATTCTTTAAAGTGATACTCTCTCCCTGCCCGGTAGTTACAGTATCATAGTAAACTCCTGTAGCCGTCGTACTAGTGATACTGGCATTCACCTGCCGAACCGTTTCATCGATGGATTTCTTCAGCTGTGCCACGGTAACGGCATCCTGATCCTGCGCGCCATCCGCCACATTCGTAATACGGCGCAATGCTGCCGCCGTACCGACTGAAACACCTGTGGAAGGAGCAGCAGTCCCTGTCAGATAACCAGTACCACTGATCATGGCCGCGCTGGCTTCCGAACCATTACCGATGGCAATGTTCCCGCCGGAAGCCTTTGCCCCTTGTCCCAGCGCCATGCTGGCCGCGTCTTCCGCCAATGCATTAAACCCGGCAGCTATGGATCCATTTCCTGCTGCCTGCGCATGAAAACCAAGCGCCAACGCGTCATCAGCGGCTTTCGTATCACTGCCGACTGCTGTCGCCTGGAGGCGGGACACCAGGGTAGCATTCTTATTGGCATTATATCCGATGGATACATTTTTCCCAATAGAAGGGTTACCGGCAGTACCTATATTCGTCCCTGCCTCTACACCAATGGCAATATTATAATTGCTGGATACATTTCCGCCCGCCTTGGTGCCGATGGCAATATCATGCTGTCCATCCACATTTTGTCCGGCTTCGTCACCAATAGACACATGCGAGCCCTTCGTTCCCAATACATCACCAATCATGCCCTTACCGGCACCAATACCGACAGACACAGATCTGCCGGCTGCCGCGCCGGCCTCATCACCAACAGCAACAGAACTGGAACCGGCTGTCTGACTGGCATTCCCAATAGCGACCGCATTTTTTCCTTTTGCTTCCGTTCCCTGACCAACAGATACGGCATTTTCTCCTTCGGCCACAGCAGAAGTACCGGCTGCCAGACTGTTCTTACCTTTAGCAGCCGCTTCTTTGCCGATCGCCGTTGCGGCTTCCTTACCGGCCTGGGCACTTTCGCCGACAGCAATCGCACTGTGGCTGTTTTTGGCAACAAAAGCACCGTGCCCGATAGCTGTCGCATTATCAGAAGACACCGTCTTTGCCGCTGTTCCAATCGCCATACTGTTGTTATTAACTATACGATTGCCGCCATCATTTTGAACAACCGCTCCATCTCCCAACGCAATAGAAGAATTACCACGGGCATTGGCCTTATTCCCGACAGACACACTATTCTTGCCGCCGCCGACAAGTACGACCGTGCTGTCTCCATCCGGTGTCATACCGCTGACAGCACCGTTAATTGCCCCATGGCCGATGGCCACGCCATTTACTGCATTAGAAACGTTTCTGGAAGCATGCCCTACCGACACGGAATCTTCGGCTTCTGCTTTGGCCTCTACCCCCATTGCCATCGCATTATCTTTGGTGGCTCTGGCCTGCGTCCCTACCGCGACAGCATCCGAGCCAACAGCTGAAGCATCTGCCCCCGTGGAATTGGCACGGAAATACTTAATCCCCGGTTTTGTAGCATCAAGTCCCAGGCTATTTGTCAGTGCTGTGAGCGTGTTGATTTTTAATGTATTATTGCTGATATTGCCGGCGTTTGTGCTGATATTGGTAGCATTCGTACTGATATGGGTAGCATTATTGTTGATATTACCGGTGTTGGTATTCACCTGCGTACTTAATGTAGCCAAATCACCCGTCGTGGCCAGCCCGGTCGTTGATATGGTAATCGTCTTGGTTGCCGGATCCTTAGTTACAGTGACATGGGTACTGCCGTTCAATGTATCCCCATCATTGACTGTAGCCGCCTCACTGCCGACAAAACCGCCAAAGCCCAGCATCGCCGTTAAAACCGCAGCCAGCGCAGATTTATATGCTTTATTTCCCTTATTTTTGCTGCTGCTGACGGCAATTTCTGGAACTACCACATAACTGTTCTTCACTTTGCTCCAAATGACTTTGTAAATTTTGTTCATATAACCCTTCCTCTCTACATACCCAAAAAATATAATGCTATATCAAAAATTTATTTATATGATCCGGCAGATCTCCTACACCTCCTTCTATACTTCTCATCATATTTACCAGCCTTTATAAAAACACAAGATTTTTCACTGATGAATATTTATCTACCGGTTCAGTGCCATTTCATTCATATAATGTAAACAGCTGTGCTCTTAATTTTTGCAATAACAGTACAGCTGTCCTTACTTTAATTCCAAATGACTTTATGAATATGATTCATATCAATATTTCTTAAGAATGGAGATGAATTTCAGAGCGATCGATTATTTCCGAGGCATTCCTAAAAAGCTACCTTATTCTCCATACTTCTGTTCAAGTCCACTTTAATAAAAGAGTTTCCTTATTTCCCGTCATGTGTATGCCGTTACATACTGTAACAGCATACATACAAAATGGCCCAATCATATGATTCTAAATTTCAAATCGACTCCCAAAAAAAAAGCTTCTCCAACGGCATATCCGTTTTTAGAATCGTTTTAATCTTCACAGCCTCCTTAAAATTAATTCCATGACGGTTTTCCATCTTCAGCAGCAATGTCTCCTGCTTGATCCCCATTTCTTTTGACAGTTCTTCAAGGCTCATCTCCTGTTTTGCCAATTCTGCCATCAGATTTTTATACACGTTCCTCTCTCCCTTTAATTTGAAATTTCAAATTATTATATCATTATAACTTTTTATTACTAAAAAATCCACATCCCACTCCTGATTCATTGAAATTTCGATATTATTTATGTAAAATCAACAGTAAGGAGGCGATTATGACAAAAGAGGAATATTTGAAAAAGCTGATCCTCCAACGATGGACACTGAAAGATTTCGCCGCAAAGATCAATATGCCATATGGAACTCTATATTCCATTCTGAAGAATGTAGATGGCGGATCCATGTACAATATAGTAAAAATCTGCAGTGGTCTGCACATTTCCACTGACGAACTGTCTCAGATAGGAAAGCCCCGGAATTATATCCTGCAGGAAGATAGAAGTACGTACAACACAAAAGAACTACCGGATCTGAGATCTATCCTGAGCAGCACATTTCTCTTCAATGGAACGGAATATACTCTCTCAGAGAAAAAACAGGATATGCTGTCTCAAATCATCCAAGCTGTACTGAGCGAAAAAACACAGTAGCTCCTGCATCGTATTTTTCTCGGAAAATAACAGCGTTACCAGCTTATCTCATCCAAACCGGCAGGCGTAAACACACATAGCACTTCCACATCCATTTCCTATGTATTCATACATTTACTTTATCAGTACAATTATTTATCTTCCGCCCCAACCAAGCGGGTCTCGGTTTTCTATACCATAATCTTCACATAGTGCTACCTAAAGGTAATCATAGAAGAATCACGGGCAATAAGCTTTCCACAAACAGAATCACCCCCGCAAAACCCAAAGCGTCAAAAATATATCCTCACAACACAAAAAGCGTTCCTTCCCAGATATACAATTAGGAAGAAACGTTTTTATTTTTATACCTTATATGTACAATATGGGTTGTGCCAATAATTTTTCACAAATTCAGACATATCATCGGTAATGGATCAAATCAACCGGTACTTTCCTATTCAGAAACTCCCCTTCTTTAGAAAGCAAAGTTTGAGGCAAATCAAGCCGGCGCCTTTCTTGCCAATTCAGTGCACTTATTATTATGCGCCCGATGACCAACGAAGCCGAAACGGATACTCGCATGCCAAGATGATTCAACCCGTAAAAGAATATTTAGCTTATAGCTAACAGCTCACAGCTGATAGCTTTTATCTTCTTACCGGCTTCCCCACCACGGTGACAGATTCTTCGCTGGCGCTCAGAATGACGTTTAATGTTCTCTGTCATTATGATGCTTAGCGTCCCTCCCTCATTATGACGCCTTACCGTCTGCTGTCATTCTGAACGGGAGCAAGAATGACTTGTGGAAAAGACGGGAAATGGTAATGTGACACAAAGTGAAGAATCTATAACTCTCATGACTCCCTACGGAGTTCTTTCTATTTATCTCCTCACGGTGGCAGATCCTTCACGTTCGTTCAGGATGACGTTTAATGTTCTCTGTCATTATGATGCTTAGCGTCCCT
>ENA-UOJB01002454-UOJB01002454.1-human-gut-metagenome-genome-assembly--contig:-C48-NODE-2454-length-12171-cov-8.605480_pt1 | contig 12171 bp, 4 predicted proteins | sample MGYA00242338_ERZ723885 | MGnify/ENA metagenome assembly ERZ723885
TGATCGGGGCGGCCGTATGTGCCGCCCTTTTCCTTTTCTCCGGCATCATGCTCTGTCGGCAGTATGCGGACGGAAAACAGGCCACCGAAGCCTTTGAACAGGTCGCCGCACTGGTGGAAACCAAGCCGTTGCCGGAGCTGACGGCATTTGAAAAGTACCGGGCGGTGCAGGAGCAGAACAGTGACTTTGTGGGCTGGCTCTCCGTTCCCGGCACAAACATCGACTATCCCGTGATGCAGACCGTGGACGAGCCGAATTTCTATCTGAAACGGGGTTTTGACAAGCAGTACAGCGATTACGGCGTGCCCTATGTGCAGGAAAACTGCGACCTTGCGCTGTCCGACAACTGCGTGATCTACGGCCATCACATGAACAATGGGACGATGTTTGCTTATCTCTGCAAATATGAAAGTGAGGACTTCTATCAGGAGCACAAGATCATCCGCTTTGATACGCTGTCCGGCTTTGGCGAATATGAGATCGTAGCGGTGTTCAAATCCATCGCCTATTCCGAGCAGGGCTTCAAGTATTATCATTTCACCCGTGCGGAGTCGGCGGAGGACTTTGATGCTTATATCTCCCGATGCAAGGCACTTTCTCTCTACGACACCGGCGTAACGGCGGAATACGGCGACAGGCTGATCACGCTTTCTACCTGCGAATACAGCCGCAAAAACGGGCGCATGGTCGTTGTTGCCAAGCGGATCGCCGTACCCTCTACGGAAGTGGACAGCGATGCATGATATTAAAACACGAGATGTTGTTAAAGGCACGATAAAAGCGATAGACAAATCAGCGGTAGCCGCCGAACGGATGAAAGATGCCTATGTTCGCACCAAGGGCGAGGCGGAGCACGGCGTTTTTGCGGCGGAATCCTCTCCCGAAGAATACGCCGCCGACCGCACTTTGACCGGGGTGGAAACGGCAGCTCACGAAGCCGCATACGGGGTGGATAAGGCTAACCGCAAGGGTGTAAAGGTCACCAAGCAAAACATCTCCAAGGCAAAAGAGCACTTTCAGCTGAGAAAGGCGGATTTACCAAAGAAGCCGGTGCATAACACCATCAAAGCAAATAGCCGCAGTAGGCAGGCGTTTGCTAGTTCCACAAGGAAGACGGCTGTCAAGGCTACTACTACCGCTGTTAAAGCCGTAATTGCCAAAGCGAAGGCCTTAGCCGCAGCTATCGCCGCCGGTGGATGGGTCTCTGTCACCGTCATCATCGTAGTCTGCCTGATCGGGCTGATCGTTGGCTCTTGTTTCGGCATCTTCTTCTCCGGCGAGGGCAGCGGCACGGGGCAAACTATGCGGCAGGCTGTGCAGGAAATTAACGCCGACTATCAGTCGCAGATCGATACCGCAAGGGCAAATCTCACCTATGATGAGCTGGAGATGTCCGGCTCCCGTGCCGTCTGGCCGGAGGTGCTGGCCGTGTATGCGGTGAAAACCACCACCGACCCCAACGATCCGCAGGAGGTCGCCACGATGGACGATGCCAAGAAAGCCATCCTCAAAGATATTTTCTGGCAGATGAATGAAATATCTTCTCACATTGAGAGAAAGCCCGGAAAGATTATCACCGAAACCGATGACGGCCACGGGAACATTGTAGAAACCATTACAACGGTCACACACACCTACCTTTATATTACGGTCAGCCACAAGGCCGCCGAAGAAATGGCAGACCGTTTCAACTTCAACGCCGATCAGCGGCAGCAGCTCTCTGAATTGCTTGCCGAGGAAAACCGCAGTATGTGGTCAGCCGTCCTTTACGGCATTTACTCCGGGGACGATGCTATCGTCACGGTGGCCTTGTCGCAGATCGGCAATGTGGGCGGTCAGCCCTATTGGTCATGGTATGGATTTAACTCCCGTGTGGAGTGGTGCGCCTGCTTTGTATCTTGGTGTGCGAATGAGTGCGGCTATATCGACAGCGGCGTTATTCCGAAGTTCGCAGGCTGTGTCAATGGGGTGCAGTGGTTCAAGGACCGTGGACAATGGCAGGACGGCAGCTTTGAGCCGTCTGCCGGTCAGATCATTTTCTTCGATTGGGACAACAAGGGCTCGTCCGGTCCGCAGGACGGGCAGTCCGATCATGTCGGCATCGTGGAGAAATGCGAAAACGGCATTGTCTACACCATCGAGGGCAATTCCGGCGACAGCTGCCGACAGCGCCAATATCCGGTGGGATACTACGAAATTTTAGGCTACGGTATTCCAGAATAGATAAGAAAGAGCACGAAAAACCATATATAATGGCATTTGTTCATTTTTCTTGGCGCGAACGCAACCCCACCAAGAGAAACAAAACGCGGGCGGTGCTGATGCACCGCCCGCTGCGATCAATGCTTTTCGTATTTTTCAACCCGCCGCTTTTTCCGGCGCTTTTCGCGTGCCTTTTTGCGCTTGGCTTTCCATTTCTGCCAGTCGCGCGCCCGCTTCTCCTTCGCACGTGTGTAGGCTTCTGCACGCGACTGAAACATGGGTTTGTACCGTTCCGGAAGATATTCGCTGAACACCGCCGCATCCCGCATCAGGAACTGATACTTGATCAGTCCATCACCGCTGCGGATTTTATCAATGCGGGTTTTAGGCAAGGAATCTACAGACATCAGAACGTACTCCTGACCGGTGCGATACAAATCCGCATTTCGCATCACATTTCCTTCCCGGAATTGCCGGATCTCTACGTGCCGAAGCTCCGAATACGGAATTTTGACGCTGCGTATAAAGAGTCCATGCCATTTGACATAGTTCTCTGTCAACGTCAATTTTCCAAAACATAGAGGCCAATAATGGGGGATAAAGTAAAAGAATGTTGCCGCAATTACAGCCGATGAAACAACTATACCCAAAAGATCAGCGAAGTTGAATCCGCCTAACGCCAAAGACTTTACTTCCATAAGTAAAAACCAAATGGGGAATAGAGCAAATACAACACATCCCAGTCTGCCTTCTGTTAACAAGAATATATGAGGGTACAATGTTTTTCGCATACCGATCACCTCTTGAACAGATGTTTGATGCGGAACTGCGTATACCACGAAGTAAAGCCACTCAGTATATTTTCCACGATTGTTCGGCCTGAGTTCCTGGCTTCGTTCCGAGTCGTTCGCTTTACAGCATAACCTACGGTGATTCCCCTATTTATGGCTTTTTTTCCGGCTACCTGCCGCACTTGTTTCATCATGGGCGTAACGCTGCCCGTCATCAAACCTCCAATAACACCAAAAGCGGCACCAAATGTACCTTCAACTGCTGCTTCTCCTAAGTTAACTGGTTTCCCTTCAGAGCGCTGCGCGGCAATAGAGCCAGCAGCTGAGCCAACAAATCCAGCTATACCATATGTTACAGCCACACCAAGGGCTGTTCCTCCTGTGACGATTATGGCATCCGTAGCAAAGCCAGCTATTCCGCCAGAAATTGCGCCGGAAATGGCCGCTGCTTTTACGTTCTCGCCTGTGACGAGCGCAAGAGCCGCACCCAGTGCAGCGCCTGTAACCGCACAGATAAGGGTGTTTAAGAATTCTCCGTTCGGATCACTGTTGCCAACCGGATTATTCTCGCAATATGCGAACATATTGGCGCTGAGGAAGCCGTTGGCGTCGGTGGTGGCGAAGGTATCCGCGTTGATGAACCGGCAGTTGGCGAAGTCATAGTACCGGCTCTGGAGGTAGTAGAGACGCGTTTCACGGTCGTAGTAGTAACCACGGTAGCGCAGGGGGTTGATGTGCCCGATGAAGGTGGGATCCGTGGTCTTTTTGCCGTCAGCACCATGCACGGAATAGTTGCCCCACGCGCCGTAGTTGTAGGACGCGGCGAGCGTGCCGTTCGCGTTCAGCAGCGCAATGACATCGCCCTGCGCGTTGAGGACGTAGTAGTAGAGCTCCGTTGTCTGGCCATGCTTGTAGATCATGGCGAACGGCTGGTTGCCGTCGTCGTACACGAACTCGAGGGACTGCATCGCCTGGTAAACCGTATCGTCGCTGTTGCGCGTCTCCCACTGCTGGCGCATGACCTTGCCGGAGAGCGTGGTATAGGTATAGGTCGTCGTGCGCTGGTTGGAGGTAGTGTAGACCTGCTTGCCGCTGCGGACGCCGGACATGTCGTAGGTGTAGGAGACCTGCTTGCCATCGACCGTTGCGGAGGCGAGCTGGCGGCCCTTCGTCCACGTGAAGGTATAGTCCTTGCCGTTGTAGTACGTGACCGGATTGCCGGAGGACGGGAGGTCGCTCGTCTGCGACTGCCCCTCATACAGGACATCCTTGGTCGTGCCGTTCGCCGTCACGCTCGTGAGCAGATCCGGCCACGAGGGGTTGGTGTAGCCAAAGGACTTCGTGACCGTGCCGTCTTTCGTGATGCTCCGGATGTTGCCCGCCGTGTCGTAACCGCTGCGGCGCAGCGTGATACAGCAGGCAACGATGATGATCTGTGGTTGTGTGCCGACGGTTGTACGCATCATAGTGACCACTTGTCCATTTCCCAGCGGGCGGTGCCAATGCACCGCCCGCGTTCGTAATCGTAAATGCAAAATAATTTTTATCTAGTACTATCTAAATCTAAATGCTCTTCACACCATCTCTCCACCAACTATCATTTTTGTATTTTTGGGGAATCGTGTCATCAAACAATGGATCTTCATATCCCATATCAAGCAGATCATTCACCCAGCGTTCACGAAGTGAAGCCGGCAACAGAGCTTTTCCACACCATGGACAATAGCGAATTTCAATATGTGAATGTCCATCACAGCAAGAAATACCGTATTCATTAAATTTCGGAATGTAAGATATTACCGTGCCGCCATGGCAATCAAGTTGAATAGTATGGTTCATCACGGTTTGAACATGCGCTTGCATATCCGAACAACAATAATCCGCCATTTGTTTAGCACCTCCTAAACCTCAAAATAAAGTTCTTCCCGGAACAGCCGGCTTTATCATTTTACCTGTCGAAGGATCCATAACCCCAACATGCTTTCCGCTATGATTATAAACCTCAATTTCATTATGGGTATAATCCCAATCATAATAGTATTTGTTATGCCCATGCCCACTTGTTCTATATGTCTGGTTTTTTACGCGCTTAAAGCTGTTCCAAACATCACTGTTTTGTTTGTCAATTCCGCGCTTTCTCTCTGAACTTGAATGTGTAATCTTATTTCCAGCACTTCCAGAAGCAGCTGCCAACACTCCTATAGAAGCAGTCGCCAATGCCGTTGTAAGCATGGCATTAGCAACAGCTACTGCAATTGGAATAGCTGATGCTCCTGCGCCGCCCGTTCCAATGGTAAACCCTATTGCACCTGCAACAAGGGAAATTGCACCACCAACACTGCCAATTACAGCAGCTACTTCAACTGTTCGTTTTCCGAGTTCTTCAATTTCGCGCCAGAACATCCCCTCAACTTCAGCTCGCTGAATTGGGTTATTTTCACAATATGCGAACATATTACATCCAAGCAGATCTGTAACGTCAGTAGTCACATATATGTCGGCGTTGATGAACCGGCAGTTGGCAAAGTCATAGTACCGGCTCTGGAGGTAGTAGAGGCGCGTTTCGCGGTCGTAATAGTAACCACGGTAGCGAAGCGGGTTGATGTGCCCGATGAAGGTAGCATCCGTAGTCTTTTTGCCGTCAGCACCATGCACGGAATAGTTGCCCCACGCGCCGTAGTTGTAGGACGCGGCGAGCGTGCCGTTCGCGTTCAGCAGCGCAATGACATCGCCCTGCGCGTTGAGGACGTAGTAGTAGAGCTCCGTTGTCTGGCCATGCTTGTAGATCATGGCGAACGGCTGGTTGCCGTCGTCGTACACGAACTCGAGGGACTGCATCGCCTGGTAAACCGTATCGTCGCTGTTGCGCGTCTCCCACTGCTGGCGCATGACCTTGCCGGAGAGCGTGGTATAGGTATAGGTCGTCGTGCGCTGGTTGGAGGTAGTGTAGACCTGCTTGCCGCTGCGGACGCCGGACATGTCGTAGGTGTAGGAGACCTGCTTGCCATCGACCGTTGCGGAGGCGAGCTGGCGGCCCTTCGTCCACGTGAAGGTATAGTCCTTGCCGTTGTAGTACGTGACCGGATTGCCGGAGGACGGGAGGTCGCTCGTCTGCGACTGCCCCTCATACAGGACATCCTTGGTCGTGCCGTTTGCCGTCACGCTCGTGAGCAGGTCCGGCCACGAGGGGTTCGTGTAGCCGAAGGACTTTGTGACCGTGCCGTTTTTCGTAATACTCCGGATGTTGCCCGCCGTATCGTAGGCATAGCCGAAGGTCGTGCCGCTGCTGTTCTTCTCAGACACCAGCTGGCCCTGCGCGTCGTAGCCATACTCCTTCGACGCGGCCGCCTTGGGCACGCTCGTGCCCGCAGTGACGACCCTGGAGATGTTGCCGGCTGCGTCGTAGGTATACGTGAAGCCGCGGCTGCTTGAGCCGAACGTATAGCCCGTGCTCGCCAGACGCGTGCCCATCCGGTTGCAGCCGTCATCCTCCGCGATGACCGCATAGGTATAGGTGCGGTCATAGACCTTGGTCTGCGTCCCGTTCTGGTCGGGCCCGGTGACGCTCTTGGACTTCAGCTGGCGGAGGTCATTGTATTTGTATTCGGACGTGATGGCGCTCCGGTCCGGAATCGTGGTCGTGATGGCGCTGATCGTGCCATCGACCTGTTTGCCGTCACTATTCTGGCCGGTGTAGGTATAGCTCTGCCGGAACGTGTCGCCGCCGAACTGCCACGACTGCGATGTGAGCCGGTTTGCGTTGTCGTACATGTGCTGCGTGAGCTGCACGAGTGTGCCGCCGCCCGTCGACTGGCGCGAATGGATGAGCCGGCCGAGGCTGTCATACTGGTAGCTGTACTGCTCCGTGACCGCGCCGCTGCCGTCCGTGACGTACTGCCGCGCAAGGTCGTTGTCGCCGCTGTAGTCGTAGTGGTATGTTGTACCGTCATTATACGCGGCGGTGCGCTGCCTGTCAAACGCGTCATAGGTGTAGCTGACACTGTCGCCGTTGCCGTAGGTCATCGTGGCCAGCCGGCCGTTATTGACGTTGCCCTCATATGTATACGACGCGAGGGTGACGGGCGCGGTATGCCCCTCTCGCTCCGCGCTCGAGGCGCAGACCTGCACGCGCGTCATGTTGCCGAAGGCGTCGTAGCCCAGCAGGTAGTGCTGCCAGAAGGGGTTGACGTTCTGCCCGTCGGCATCCGCCGCCTGCGGGAACGCCTTGCGGATGAGGTCGGTCAGCTGGGCGCGGTCGTACCGGTAGGTAAGTGCAGCCGTCTGGTCGATCGCCGTCTGCGACACGCGGTCGCGGCCGGACTGGTAGGTATAGGTCTGAGTCGCTCCGCCGGAGCCATGGACGCTGGTGAGCTGCAGCGTTGTACCGTCATAGGTGTAGCCTGTCTGCACACCGTTTGCATCTATGGCCAGCGTGCGGAAACGGCCGGTACTGTCGTAGACATTTTGGGACTTGAGGTAATCTCCGCTGTACCCCTCGCGCGTCATGCTCGTCGTGGGGCTGCCGGAATCGTTGTGGTAGGTATAATTCGTCAGGCCGGCCAGCGTATCCTCCTGCAGGTTGTTGCTTGCGTCGTACCCCAGCGTGTGCTTTGCGCCGCTGGGCGTGGTGTAGCTCTTGAGGCGCTGGGAGTCGGCGAAGAACTCGCTGGCCGTCTTGGCGCTGCCGTCCGTTGCCGCGATGGGGTTGCCCTTGCTGTCGTAGCTGTAGGTCTCCGCCGGTTCGAGCACGAGGCTGATGTTCGTGAAGTACGCGTCGTTGGCGTTGTAGTCATAGGCGCAGCGCACCGTGATCTCTTGGACCCACTTGTCGCGCTTGCCCGGCACGATGACGCCCGATGCAAACTGCCAGTCCGCGTAGTCCCCGTTGAAGCTCACGTACTGGTTTTCGGTCGTGCCGTCGGTGTAGGCAATCTCCGCGACAAGGCCAAAATACCGCTCGTCGCCGTCCTCATGCTTGCGGGCCGTGCCGCCGACGGAGTTTGCCTTGCCCCAGCCGGAGAGCAGGAACGTCGCCTCATCTGCCAGGAGATTGAGCGGGATGACCTGGTGCGTGCGCGCGTAGCCGTTCATCGTGTTGCTGACACGCATGGATTTGCTCAGCGGCTGGCCGACCGGGTGCTCATCGCTGATCGTGTAACTGTTTGGGACCCAGCCTTCCGGTTTCCCGTTGACGAGCCACGCAAATCTGCCGTTTTGCACCAGGTTGATCTCGGAGGCGGCCTCGCTCTCTTCCAGCAGCAGGTCGTCGCAACAGGCCGTGCCGTCCGCTCGATCCTGCAGGAACGCCATGTAGTATGTGCCCGACGTCTCCGGCATGAACGTCACGCTGATCTTCTCCCAGCCGCGGTTGATCGAGGCATCCGTTTTGTAGTTCACCTGTTCGCTTTTCCACGGCGAGGCACACGCCTGCGACAGATCCGCGATCTGGTCGGCCGTGAGTGCCGCAAGATACACGCTGCCGTTGGAATCAAACGCGGTCATGTCGCATGTGTTCACATAGCCTGAGAAGGTGTACGTTGTGCCTGCCTGCAGGGTGGCTTCCTGATACATGCCGCTGCCGCGCGCCGTGGTTTTAATTGAGGCTTTGCCAAGGCGCGCCTTGTTTCCGGACTGTGTACCCGCCGAGGCAGACGTGCTGAATGAAAGCTGCGCCCAGTTGTCCGCAGCGTTGCCTGTGCAGGTCTCCAATCCGGAGTTGGACAGCATGTTGAACGACGATATACCCATAGCCGCCGCGCCGGTCAGGCGGTTGTTCGTTTTGCTGGTGCCGCTGTTGTCCGTATAGTTGGCGGCGCTGGTGCCGATGATCTCTGAGTAGTCCGTGTTGCTGTCATAGGTGCAGATCGTCTTACCAAAATGGTCGAGCACGCAGGTCATGACCGTGTCGTCGGCCGTGTCCCGGGTATGGTCCGGCCCGTAGAAGCGGTACGATGTCTGGTGGATGCCGTTGCGGTAGGCATGAAAGGCGCTGCCGGTCTGCTTTGCCCCCGAGGTGTTGGCAAATTCCTGCACGCGGAACGTGGACACGACGCCGAGATTGTAGGTGTAGGTAATGTCCAGTCCGTACTGGCTCTCGGCATCATACAGCGTCGACAGGCGGCCGTTGCTCGAGTAATACTCGTAGGACGCGGACGTGCCGTCTGCATAGGTCACCTGCGTCAGGTGTCCGCCGGAGTCGTAGCTGTAGTTCGTGCTGCGACCGGCGTAGTCCGTCACGCTGGAGAGCCGGTCGCCGCTGTAGGCCAGGTTCGCGACCGTCTGGAGCGTCCTCGGATTGTCGTTGCTGCTGCTGTTGATGTCCATGACGATCTGCACGAGCCGGTTGCTGGCAGAACCCTTGACCGGCTTCCACGCGCTGCCGCCGCTGCTGTACGCTGCGTTGTAGGCGAAATAGATCGTGTTGCTGTTGTTGTCCGTGACGGAGATCAGGTAGCCGTTGTGGAACACCCACGTGTGGTACTTGTCCATATCCGTCATGGTATAGATCGTATTGCCGCCACTGGTGGACTTGACGATCTTCAGGCTGAGGCCGTCCTCGTCCTCATACGTGTTGGTCGCCGTCTTGCTGAAGTAATGCTCGGTGCCGTCCTCGTCGTTGTAGACCAGATACGTCTCGTCGCCGACCTTGCACTCCACCACCGTCTGCTGCGCAGAGAGCTTCCAGCCGACACCGACTTGCATGGACGTGTAGTCACAGGTGTGAATACCGCCCGCCTCGTTATTGGAAAATTCGATGCCGGAGGTGGCGCTATTATAGATGTGGCGCAGCGCATAGGATGCCGGCTCCAGCGAGAGGGAGACATCCGCACGGTCGAGCGTGAACTGGTTCGTAAAATTATGGATAGAAAGATCTCCGGCTTTTCCCGCCGATGCCTCCTGATAGGTATAATAGCTCTCCAGACCGACCGGATTGCGGTAGTACACCGCAAAATACGGGCTGTAGTCGTGGTATCCGCTGCCGATCAGGTTCGCTACGCGATAATTCTCACTACCGTCAATTCCCTCGAGGAGTACGCCGCGCCCGCCGCTCGTGTCGCCTTCGTTCTGCTTCTGGTACCACTGCATGACTGTGCGCGTGATGTCCCATGTGACGTATTCCCCAAGAGTTTTCTTACTTAATTTTTGGTAGTCAATGGTTTCTTCGTTAACAGGTGTAGAGCCAAAATGGACCAGATACCAAGTCAGACCGGAAACATCGCTGACCGCAGCGGGCCATTCATGCGCTTCCACCGTCAATGATCCATCCGGAGCCGCACAGCCTACACCATCGGATGTGAAAAAGCCGGCGTTATACATTGCCAATTGCGCGCTAATTGGAACACAATTTTGCGGAATCTCCGGCAGGTTTGCAAACTGAACATAAATATTACAGGCATCATATCCTTCGTTTGCCCTATACCCGACAAATTGATCTGCAGAATTCGGGGCAACAGACCCCGGCCATGCCGACCGGATGAACGTCGTCAGAACGTTGCCCTTGTTGTGCAGCAGGATCGTCGGGTCGAGCGTCACGGGGTAGGCACGCTCCGGCGCGTTCATCCACTCCGGGTCCGCCTCCACGGTCAGCAGATAACCGCCCGAGATGCGCTCGAGCTTGTAGGCGGCGTCCTCCAGTGACGTTGCGCCGTCGGCATCCGCCAGATACGGTGCCGGGATCTCGTAGACCGGCTCGCCGTCGGCACCGCGCAGCAGCACAGAGCCGTCGGCCTCAAGCGTCGGCGTCAGGCCCTGCAGGTTCAGCACAAACGAGTAGGCATACTGTTCCTGCGGCTTCTCGATGATGATGCTCTCTTTTACGTTATATCCATAGTTCTGGTACAGCAGGCTGACACCGTCCATCACGTTGTCGAACGCAACGCTGGAGCGGATTTTCTGCGGCTGGATCTTGTCTTTCTCCGCCAGCTTGCTGAAGGTGCGCATTTTGGCCCCCGGGTTTTCCATCCTGGCCGCCGCCGTGGACGTGACCAGCGTATACGCCGCGTCGTCCAGCAGCGGCAGCTCCTCTGCCGTCTCCTGCTGCGGCACATCCGTCTCCGCCGCGGCTTCCGCGGGCTCCTGCGTCTGGTCTGCCTCCGTCTGCTCCGCCTCCTGCGGCTGGTCGGCAGTCTCCGGCACCGCTGTTTCTTCGGGGGCTGCCGTTTCCTCCGCTGCCGGAACGTCCGGCGCGACCGCCACAACGTCGCGGCTGCTGCGCCGCGCCAGCGACATCGACACGCTCTGCCCCTGATACGCCGTCTCGAACAGGAAGCCGCTGTCGAGCGACGCGGCAAATTTCCGCGTCATGTCTCCCGCCTGGGCAACATACTGCTGACCGGTTTTCTGCAGTGTGTTGTCGATCTCCTCCCAGGACCCGTCCGCCGTCTGGTAGTGCACTGCCGTCTCGTACTCCACCAGCATGTAGCCCCCGTCCCGCAGCCGGAAATGCTTGACGGATTCCTCGCGCAGCGCGTCCTCCTCGCCGACGATCTCCGCATCGTCGTCCTTCATGGACACCGTTTCGCTGTCTGTACTGATGTCCAGATCGTTTGTTTCGTCGCCGACACCGAATGCCACCACCGGCAGCAGCTGCACCAGCAGCGTCAGCACAAGGATGAGGGATATGCTCTTCTTTACGCCTTCTTTCATATTTCTTTACCCCACAAAGTAAAATTTTGTACGTTTCTGTAAAAAAATGAAACGTATTGGTGTAATTATGACAAACCCATTTCCCTCTGTCAATACTGTTTTTATATTTTTGATAGAATTTATTAGAAAATATAATTCCAAAAGATGACCATGAAAAATGATCTCCTTCTCTCCGCTATGATGTTCGCATGTTTTTTTGTTTTTGGGCTTGACTTTTGTTAATGGAGCTTCATTATAGTAAGTAATTGTTATAGCAGCGCCATTCATGTCAACTGTACAAGTATCGGCAAATAAGCGATGCAACAAATACGAAATCATATATCCCGCCAAATAAAAAAACGAATGTTGGCGGGCTGATTCATTGCGCGTATATCCCTCCAATCTGAGTTTTTTAGATTGGAGGGATTTTTTGTGCTTATTTGTTTGCGAACCGCCTTTCCTGTAAAAAGTAGCAAATTTTATTTCATTCTATAGCCTGCGTTGCGAATGGTGAGTTCCTCAAAAAGTGCTCTCCGAGCAATGAAATATGTAG
>ENA-UOJB01002458-UOJB01002458.1-human-gut-metagenome-genome-assembly--contig:-C48-NODE-2458-length-12158-cov-5.152359_pt1 | contig 12158 bp, 9 predicted proteins | sample MGYA00242338_ERZ723885 | MGnify/ENA metagenome assembly ERZ723885
TTCCAGCGTCGTATACGAACGGACGATTTTCAAAATCGAAATTTTCTTTCCTTTTCAGATCTTCCTTATATACGGGCGAACGCTGCGGCTTTTTGTCAAGCATTTTCGCACACGGGAACATAAACGCCATAAGTATGACGTAACACAGCACAAACGTCAGAATCCTTATACCGATTCCGCTGAACATGGGCACGCCGACAATCGACTGAGCGATACCGACGTTGAACGGGTTTACCACGCCCGCCATAAAACCGAGCCCCGCCGCAAGCACCGAAAACCCAAGCCCTATCAGCGCGTCCCAACCGAGACCATAGCTTAAAATCACCGCAACCGGCACGATGGGTATCACTTCCTCGCTCATGCCCGACGTCGTGCCGAGAAACATAAACGCCAGAGGCAACAAAAACAACAAAAGATATCGCTTATGACCGTAATTATGGCGTATGGATTCCACCATGTAAACAAGCACGTCGGTTTTGTCCAACGCGTTGAATACCGCGCCGATTACGACAAGCATGAACAATATCGCGACAAGCGTCAGCGTGCCGCTGCCGCCAAGCACCAGAAACGGCGAAAGCAGTACTTTCCACCAGGGAAGCCGCCCAAGCGACGGGTCTTCGTGATAATCGCCGCTGATATAAACGTTGCCATCTGCGTCCGTGCTTCTTTCGTACTGTCCGAGCGGCAACGTGTAGGCAAGCACAATCGACGCAATAATAAGCAGCACGACAACCACGACGGATATAATCACCGACGCTTTGCTTATCGCAAGGATTTTCGGCTTCTTTTGCTGAATCGCAATCGCGTCTTTGCCGTCGAGTATCGCAAACTCGTCCCCGACAGGGGTGTTTTCTTCAATTGTTTCCGCAACTTTTCCGCTTTCTTCGACGGGGTTCACGCCTGCCGAATCTTCCGAAAACGTTTCGTTTTTCTTTTTTCCTTTCATAATTTTATCCGAAAAAATTTAATGAGTTTACTATATCACTATATTCATAAAAACGCAAGAAATATTGCATAAATAATCGTTTTTCATTGCAAATTAATTCTTTTCTCGCATATTTATGCAATTATTCACGTTCTACAACAAAAAACCGCCCTAAAAAACACGACTTCTCCCCCCCCCATCCTGCCTTGCAAAGCAACGGAACTGATTTTGCCGTGCAAAATCCCCGCATTGACAACATAGAAAAACAAGTTGAACAGGAAGTTCAACTTGTTTCTCGTTTGTCTTTAACATACGAAAAAGCTACACCAAAGATATTGCCATTATGCTACGTTTTTATAAAAAGCGCAAGAAAAACCAGGAGTATTACCCGGGCTTATTCTCATATTATATCTGTACAAAATATCCCACAGAATAAATAATTTAATTTTATTACCTTTCGTTTGCCAATTCGTTTTCCTCCTTCCTCGTTTTTATAGAAAAGAGCCGGCTCTTATTTGTTAAAACGCCAGTGCGTTTATCTGCTTGCCATCGTTTTCAAACGAAACGAATGCGAAACTGCCCGAGCCGCCCGTTGCTTTCAGCGCATAGACAAAACCGGGATTTTGCTCCGTACCGATGAGGGCGTTTGCGGCGGTTGTTCCGATTTTCGCGTTCAGTTCTTCCGCGCTGCCAATTTTTAAGACGACGTCCAGCGTATGGAAGAAATCCGAGGTATCGTCACCCGAAAGGTTGTTGAGCGTAAGATACTTAGGAACGACAGTGTAGGAAATCCCTTCTCCTTTTTCAATGCGAACGACGGAAGTCACATACAACGCATCCGGGACGATACCTTTAAGCAGATTGAAAGGAAAACCTTCCATATCGTTTTTGAACGGAGTAAGATCCAGTTTCACCGTCACGTTCAGGTCGGCGTTGCCCGTTTCTGCGTCGATTTCGGTAAAGGCAATTTGCAAAACGCATACGGAAATTTCTTTATCCGCTATCGTCAGTTCTCCGCCCGTCTGCTGATGAAATACGATTTCGGCAAGAGCACCCGCCTGCCGTTCGGAGAGGAAAACGGGCTTTGCCGTAGCGCCCGACAATGCAAGCGCCGTAAAATCGACGGTGTACCCCTCGTAGCCTTTGCCTTCCTCGTAAAGCACGACGTCGCCCAACTGACTGTCCGTCTGCGATTTCAGATCGGCAAGATCTTCGCTTCGATACGCCGCAGGGAAAGATTCCTGCTCGTTTACAGGTTGACTTAATGTTTTCAACTGTCCTACGGTGCGGAACAAGTCTACGCCTAAATTCACCCGCGCGACGATATACACGCTGATCAGCGCCACGGCTAAAATTCCGATAATTACGATAAGACTGATAATCAGTTTCTTGATTGCGCTCATTTTTTCTCCCGTTTTACTTCTTTTTGAAGATGGCAATGAGGTCGGCGAACTTCTTTTTCTTGATTACGAACCAGAACACCGAAAAACCTCCGACACCCGCTACTGCAACAGAGCCAACCGCGATACCCGCAATCGCGCCGCCCGAAAGTCCCGTCTTTTCGGGTTGCTCGTCGCCGGGTTGTTCGTCGCCAAGAGCCTCTACGGGCGCGTTTTCCTTGAATCCGCAGACGGAGCATTCGCGCTCCTTTTCGCCGGCAACTCCCACCTCGGGTTTAACGGTGATCGTCCAATCCCCGAACGCGTGCGCCCCTTCATCGAGTTTTTGACTGCAACCCGTGCAGTTGTGCCAATGTTTGGTTGCGTCAAAGTGCCATTCTGCATCCGGGGCGTGCGTGTCGTGTCCGAGAGCGGGGGTAATGATATATCCGCAGACGGTGCATTTGACGGCTTCGGTTTCGGTGGCTTCGGAGCGGTCGGGCGTGTGGGGAGCGACGTCAACTTTCGTGCCGCAAGAGCAGTCGTGCCAGTGTCTCGTGCTATCCGATTGCCATGCTTCTCCGTTTGCAGAATGTAACTCGTAGTTTGATTGTATCGTCACGTTTGTCGTGGACACGGTAAAGTCGGTTGAAGTTGCGGCGTTGTTTGCAAAGTCGCCTTCGCCCGTTTTTGCCCAGCCTGTGAAGTGATAGCCTGCGGGCGCGGCAATCGCCGTGAGATGGACGGTTTCTCCTGCCTTTTTGTAAAGGTCTTCGGTATTTGTGCCTTGCTTGATCGTCACTTTGGAATAGATCTCCAACGTCTTGGTTGCAACCTTTTCGGGATCTCCGTTGGCAACTGCTTTTATGGTGAGAGTGGAAGCGGCTTCGTTCGCCGCGACGGTGAGAACGCCGTCGCTTGAAATGCTCGTGCCTGCCGAGCCGCCTATGATGCTCCATGTGACCGTGTTGTCAAACGCGCCGGTGCCCGAAACGGTTGCTTTGAACGTGTAGGTGCTGTCTCTGACAACTGTGGTTTCGCCCGATGCAAAATCCACTTGAACGCCCGTTACGGTGACGGGAATGGTGGTGTCCTGCGCAACGAGAACAATTCTGCGCAAGGGCGAACCGCCGAGAGTGGTTGCCGCCGACAATCCGGTTGCATTTCCGTTAACCGTAAACGTAGACCAATACTTGCTATCCATCTCATTGTAAACGTAAGAACCGACTGCTTCAAATTCGATTTCAATCGCATACTCGTGCCCCGCGATAAACTTGCTGGCTTTGGGATATTGTCCGTCGGCGGTGTTCAAAGCGTTCTCCGTCAAATCGAACACGCGCCAGAGCGCAACCGTGTATTTTTCTTCGTCTTGCGACGTGAAAACAAGGTCGTTTGCCGTCATTTTGTCCGTGATCGCGGCGGGAGTCATGGTTGCCTGACTCACTCTGATGTACTTGCCTGCGGGGATAACCGTGCCTTCTTCTGCCAAGGCACCGCACACCGAGCAGTATTTGTCGCCGGTGTATCCGTTCGTGTCAAAAGTGGCTGCGGTGGCATTTTTCAACTCACCCTTGGTGTCGTGCGCGGCTTCGTTGCCGTGGACTGCGCATCCCGTGTCTTTGCAGGGATTCCAGTGCGTATGCTCGTCGTATTGCCACGTGGTGGTGTCAAAATCGTGCTCGGTGACGACAAACCTGACGGTTGCGGTTGCTTCCACGCTCGATCCGCCGTACTTGGAATATTCAGGTGGTCCGCTGAACTTTATCGTGGCGGTGTAAGTGCCCACCGGCAAACCGTTGTTTGGTTTTATGCTCCAACTCGAAGTATTTTCAGCGCCCGCTCCGACGTAATAGGGGCTAGAATAGTAACCTAACGTGAAAGAACTTGCGTTTTCCCCTTCGAGAGTAATGGAAGTAAGGTTGCAGTTGATTTTCCCCGTACCCGTGTTGACAACGCGTAGGGGAACTTGCGTGACCGGAGAATATCCCACTCTCACCGTGCCGAAATCCACGGGATCCACGGTTGCGCTGTACGTGGGGGCGGCAACCTCGCCGATACGTACGGTGACGTCCTTTGAATATCCGCCTTTGTCCTTCACCCTGACGGTGATTTCCGTGGCTTCGCTTACGCCTCTGATGTTTGGATTGACGTATATCTTATTCAAATCGGTTTCAGTCGAAATAATACCGACGCCTTTTGTATTCCCGTCTGCCGCGCTCACGATAGAGAAGACGTATTCTCCGCTGCCGCCGCTTGCCGAAAGCGCAATCGAAGAATAGCCGGCGTCACCGCCGTAAACGGTGGCGGGAACGTCGTACTCCGCCTTGTCTTCAAACGTAAGGGGCGTTGCGATTTTGTTGTAAGAGTAATTTTTGAAACTTACGCCATTGGCGCACTTATCCCAAACGTGGACGAGGCAGTCGTCGTTTTCAAAATACTGTTCGCTTGTCAACACCTTTGTCCAGGAAGAAATCATTTCAGCGCCGTTGGCAACAAGTGGAAACGCGGTCAGCGACGAGCCCGAACTTCCGGGGCATACGGAAGTGATTTTTGCATTCGTTTCGATCGCGCAGGTTGTGTACGAAGCATACGTAAATACGTCTTTCCACGTGTTGCTAGCCGCACCCGAGCCCGTATATTCCATTTTGATATCAACCGTGCCGTTGAGAGCAACGTTGCCTTTGGCGAAAATGCCGTAGGTCTGACTGGCGCTGTCACATTCCAGGTCGATATTGAGCGTGGCGTTCTCGCCCACGGTCACGTTGCCCGAATAGATGTCGTTCGTCATCATGTAAATTGCGTCAACCGAACCGTTTTTTTCTGCCACTTCGCCGTAAACTTTTACGGTGACGGTGCAACTTTCGTCAAACGTCAGATTGCCGTTGTTTTTAGAACTGCTTTCGCCTTCCATTAAAATACCATGCATAGACACTTTGTTTGATGCTACTACTTGATAGTCAATGGTAAGCGAACCGTTCCCCTTGAACGTAAGGGTGGAAACGTTGTACGTGTAAATCGCCCTGTTTCCGTACGGCGCGGTGACGGTGATTTTGTTATCGCCGACAAGCACGATATCCACTTTGCCGTTATCGACTCCGCCGATTGAGATTTCTTCGCCGTCGTAGCCGTTGAGAGTAAGCGTACCGTTATAACTCTCGTCGGTATCCCAAGTCCAGCCAGCGCCGGATTTGTCAATCGAACCGCAAGTGACTTGCAGATACGGGCTTGCCGACTCCGCATAAACGACGGTAGGCATTATTGCCGTCGCGATTGCAATGCAGGCAATCATGCAGACAAGCAAAAGCAAGCCCGCTATTACGTTTTTCTTTGATTTTGTATTCATATTTTACCTCGTAAATTTATTACCGTTGCGCTCACATTTCGGTGTGCGCGTAAGTTATTTTGCATTCGTTTCGATTACAACTCGATGATGATTGCGGGTACGACACCGACAAAGGTCTTGGTGGCAAGATATTTAGTTGTTTGGTCGAACGGCGGGCAGGAAGTGACGCACGTAACGTAGTTTTTGCCGTCGTCTCCTTTTACGATTTCGTCGCGTAACCAATAAGGACAGTAATTGTCGCCGTAGCCTTGCAAAACTTCTTTATACGCCCCCAGACAGAACGGATACCTGTAAAGCCGCGCCCTCCGCAAACGTTCCTTCAACGGTAACGCCGTTTTTGCTTTCAAGCGTGCCGTTCGGCGCGGCAGGCGAACCGTCGCACGCCGCTAACGGAATAGCTATAAGCAAACACAGAATGATTGTAAATATCCATCGAGTGCGAATTTTCATATTTCTATCCTCCCGCAAAAATGTATGCGCAAACGCCTATTCGGGCGTTTGCGCAGATTATTAAGTTTTGTCGTTTTTATCAATTCTGTTTGCAAATCGTTTCGTTCCGTCAGCAAAGACTTGCGCTGACCGTCACTCCCGTTTGCTTGGTTGCGGAATAGATGACGATATAATACGTTCCTGCCGCAGGTGTGCTGTAATAGGTGTCGGTGTCGCCTTCTTTCTTTTCGACAGGGTTGCCGTCTGCGTCAACAAATTGCCAGGTCAGACCGGTTGCGGGAGACGCATCGAGTTGCAAATTCTGACCGTAATTTATATCTCCGTGCAGAATGTCATCCGTCAACGTAATCGAGTAATATTTGTAAGTGTTGTCCCACAACGTTACGTTTGTTTTCGAGAAGGTTCCGTTACTGTAATCGAGAGCAGTAAAGTTGTTTCCGGCAAAGTGTGTGACGATCATCTCGTACTCGCCCGGAGTGACGAAAGGCATTTCAAGATATTTGACGCCGTTGTCCATCAATCCTTTGCGGGTTTGCGCGTCTTCATCGCTCACCGCCATAAATTGACCTGGCCCTTGCGTTTGAAGGCCTTCTTTGACAAGTTGTTTGTTTGCGTCGTAAATCTTTGCTTGCGCATGGTTGGTGTCGGTCTGTTGCAGAGTGCCGTCAACCTTGTTCATATTGATCCAATAGTAGCCGTTGGCAAAACCGCAGTCCTGCACTTCGTAGCGGAAGTAATAGGTGCCTGCCTCGGCCACGGTAAATTTGACTTTCGTCTGCACTTCGGCATCCGATTTCACGAAGTTGACGTCGATATACTCCATGGTGATGGTTTCCGTTTTCGTCTTCTGGCAGACGGTGCAGGTGTAGGTCTTCTCGCCGTCGCTCGTAAAGGTGGTTTCGGTTGTGATCGTGCCTTCGTCCCAGACGTGCTCCGCTTTGTCGAATTGCTCGCCGCAACCGCTCACGGTGCAATCGTGCCAGTGATACGTTGCGTCGCTCGACCAGGCGATTGCCGCGTGATCGTGCGCAGGTCTTTCGTATCCGCACACGTTGCAGGTCGTGTCCGCGTCGTTGTCATACGTATGCGCCGCTTTGTCGGCAACGTCCGTGTGTCCGTCGAGTGTGCATTGATGCCAATGCTCGCTTGCGTCGTGCGACCAGGTTGTTGAATAAGTATGCGTTTCGGGCTCTTCTCCGCCTTTGTTGTTGCACGCAACGAGCAAAGCCGCTCCCAAAACGAGCACGAGCACAAGGCTCAAAATCATTCTGATTGTTTTTTTCATCATGATCTCCTCCTGAAATTTTTTATGCTTCACCGCTTACTCTTGTGAGAGTGAGCCTATAATAAGTTGTATAGCCTTCGCCTTCTTTATCGCGGATTTCACAGAACAATCTGTCGTTTTCTTCGTCGTATGTAGTCAGCGTATAAACGGTGCCACCCATAATTGTAAGCGTTGCAACGTAAACTCCATCGGTTTTCGTATAAGTTGCGGAATCGGACATAGTAGATTCACCCTTTGTCATAGTCAAGGTTAAACTTGTTTCTTCCACCGTCAAATTGAACAGATCTTCTGACAAGGTTGTTCCGAGAAAAGTGAATTCTTCTCCCAAATTAATAACGGTTCCTGCGGGCATAACGACTTGATATGTTTCCCAACTGCCGATCACCGCGTCCTGCCACTTTGCATAAAGGGTGATGTTTTTGCTAGGCATATAGCCGAATACGAACGCGTCAGGTTTGAGAGTCGTGCCGCCGTCGGTGCTTTCGTACCAACCGACAAAGCGCTCTCCGCTCTTTGTCGGCGCAGCCGGTACGGTGATCTCATCGCCCGCTTCGGCTTCGATTTGTGCAACGGGGCTTCCGCCGTTCGTCTCAAAAGCAATCGTATAGGTTTTGACAGTCGGCACCACCGCTCTTTCATAACCGCAAACGTTGCAGGTCGTATCCGCGTCGTTATCGTAAACGTGCGCGGCAAATTCCCCCTTCTCTTCGCAGTTTTCGCCCGTGCAGGCATGCCAATGTCCCGTTTCGTCGTGCGTCCACTCATCGGAAAACCCGTGTTCGTGTTTGCTTTCGCACGCAGTAAATACGGTCGCTCCCAAAACGAGAACAAGCACAACGCTCAAAATCGCCTTAATTGATTTTTTCATAAGATAACACTCCTATAATTTTTTATTTTTTCGGGGCGTTAGCACCCGTCAAAACCATTTTGCAATTTGCTCAAAGAGAATCCACAACGTCGCAAAGGTAATCGGTCTGCACGGACTCGTAGAAGAATACGTCTATAAACCCATTCTCCTTTGCTTGTTTTACTTTTTGAGCAATTTCGGGGTCGGAAGCATTGTCGCACAATAACCCAGCTTTCATAGTCGTATTTTTCTTTTTTGAGCGCAAAATCGCTTCCATACGGCGATCTAAAGATTTCTCCGTCGGACGACCGACGTCCATCAAAAGAACGTCAGCAAAAAACGTTTCGCACGCCGTCGCAATCTTGTCGGGGTCTTGCGAAAGCGATTGCTCCACAAAGAAGCCCGCCTTTTTCAATGCGCACCTCACTGCTTCGCACACGAGAGTGTTTTGGATTGCGACAATCACTTTTTTCATTCTTCTTTTTTCTCCATGGCTTGAGACGTCACCCGACGGGGACGGACGATATGCAAGCCGTATAAGTTGACTTTATAATATTTTATAATTTTTCTTTTTGCGCGGGGAGTGTCAAATGACACCCTTTTGACGATTCTTATAAAAAATCGCGTCGCATATAAAGAAAAATCGACTGCAAATCGCAGTCGATGATTACGTTTTGGTTTTTTGTCACGGATTGTCCGCATATGCTTTTGTTCACTTAGATATCGTCTTCCGTCCTATCAAGTATGGTAAGCCCCGATTCTCTTGCGCGCACGGCAAGTTCGGTACGGCTTCTGAATCCCGTTTTTTCAAGCATATTGGCAACGTGATTGCGCACCCGCTTTTCCGAAATGCCGAGTTTTTCCGCAATTTCCGCGTTCGTGAACCCGCCCGTCATCTCGCGTAAAATTTCAAGTTCTCTCGCTGTCAACTCTCCGCTTTTCGCAAGTCCGAGTTGAATTTCTGGCACGTCGTCGGGATAAACGGATTCGCCGCTCAGCACGCGTTCGATAAGCGTTAAAATCGGTTCCGGGCTGAAATCCTTATACCAAAAGCCCTCTACGCCGATCTTTTTCGCCCGTTCTACGTAAGAACATTCGGGCATACTCGTAACGATGATTATTTTTACTTTTTTATTCTGCGCCTTTATTTTTTCCGCCGCGACGAGACCGCTCGCTCCGTTTTTGGTTACCACGTCCATCAACACAAGGTCTACGGCGTGCCTTGCGCAGCAGATGTCCGCAATGGCGGCGTTGTCGATGGATACGGCAAGATTAAATTTAGGTTGCGCCTTTATAATCACCTCGAAAAGTTGCCGCGGCATCGCCTGATCTTCCACGATCATCACGTTTATTTTATCGCTCATCTTCTTTTTCTCCTTTCGGAATACTCACGGAAAGCAGAAACCGCGGAAAACTTTCCGTTTTCATACTACCGCCCGCCATTTCCGTTATTCTACGCAAAGAGGAAAGTCCTCCTCCCTCTACGATTTCCGCTTTCGGCGGTCTGCCGTTATTACCGATTCTTGCCGTAAAAAATGCCCCTTCGTCCGATATCGTTATATAAAGTTCGTCGCCGTCTGCGTGCCTTGCGGTGTTGGTGATACACTCGAACACGGCGTTTGCAAGAATTTTTTCGGCGACGCTCCCTTTCGGCGGGCGCACGCCCGTGTACAATATTTTCACGCCTACGCTTTCCGCCGTTTTTTTAATTTCCTCCGCCCTATCCTCTTCCGTTTCGGGCGAGGAAACAAACGAAACGACGCCGTTCCATTCGCGTATCAACGCCTCTTTGTCGCCTTCCCCCTGCAAAAGCGCTCTTTTGGTTTTCAGAATCAGAGAACCCATACCGTCATGCACCTTCACCCGCGCCGCAAGCGTTTCCCGCTCTTTGGTCACCTCGGTTACCGTTTCGCCGTACTTGCGGAGTCTTACGTTCATTTTCCGGAGTTCCTCGTTCTGTTCTTCGACTTTCTTTTTGAGTGCGAATTCACGGCTGATGTCCGAACCGGATAACTCGTAAACGGTCTTGCCGTCTAAAATATGGTTGATCCGCTTGTAACAACATGCCCTCCCGTCTTTTTTCTCGACGAGCACCGAATCGCCTTCCCGGCTGCAAACGATACCGTCCGCTACTTTGCCTTCGCACATAGCCGACCAGAACGCCGCGCCGTCCGAAAGCGGCATTCCCGTAATTTCTCTGCATTCGTCGCCTATTTTTCCGTTCGTTAAAAGCAGCCGCCCCGTTTCGTCGTAAAAGCACAGCCCTGCGGGCAATACGGAAATCGCGTCTTTGACGAACATAGCGGTAAGAGACGACAACCGCTTTTTTATGACGAGCGCCAGGCACAAACAGACCGACGCGAGCAGTAAAAAAGCCGCCGTAACAACGCACCACGCGGGCAAAAAACAAAACGAACCCGAAAAGTCGCTTCGATTTTTACCTAAATCGCGAATCTGAATGCCGTCCGCCAAAAAGCAGAACGTCAGAACCGCGCATACCGTACAAAGTAATTCCGGCAGAATATACCGCAATTTCAGCCGGTACGAAAGGCTTATCGCAAAACATACCACCCCGACAAACGCCGCAAGCAACAGCAGGATAAGCGTGCCGCGAAAAACGGCTTCGTTGCAATCGACGAACGGTATCATACAATCGCCTCCCTTTCGCCGAACGACAGCGTTGCATACAGCGTTTCGTCCTGTATCTGCAAACGAACCGACGCTCCGAGTTTTTCGCATTCACGGCTTCGCCAATTCTCCGGTATGCTTTCTCTTGCGTTATCGAGGGCTATACGGCAATGCAATAACCCGTTATTAACCGACAGCCGTACAAGACACGCGGAAAGATCGGGAAGCGCGCTCTCTATGCAGTCCTCGAAAAATTCGTACAGAAAAGTAACCTGCCCGATAAGGGCTGTGCCGTCGCCCTCAAAAATCACCGACGCCGCCGCGCCGTAGAAAGAAAGCGCGTCCGTAGATTCGCGTATAGCGTATAAAAGTTCAGATAATTGCACCTGCCCGTTTTTTGCAAGCATTGCAAAATTACTGCGCCGTTTCAGATACACGCCGTAAACGACGGCAAGGCGTAGTGCTCCTTCTTTCTCTTCTTCGCTTATCGCCTTGGCAAAGCATTTTTTTATCTTTTTCAGATGCGGGCGAAACACGGCGAATATCCCTTTGTACAGGTTGTTCTGTTCTTCGATTTTAGAGCGCTGTTCTTTCAGTTTGTTTTCTGCGGCAATCAGGTCGCTCTCCTCCGCAAGCGTTTCGTTTATTTCCGCAAGAGATTCGTTTATTTTATTGATGACCGAATAATCCTCCGTCCAGAACACCTCTCCGCCTCGTATTGCTTTTGCGCGCAGAACAAGGTCTTCTCTCAATTCGGTTTTGCTTCCGTTTGCCGCTTTCATCGCCTGTTCGCGCGTGATTTCGGGCGCGTTTTTCGAGGTTAAAACGACGTTCAGGTCTTTATCGGCAATGCCTGCGGAAACGTCCGCCACGTAAAAAAGTTCTTCGTGATTGACGTTCGACGGGATAAATCCTATTCGGATAAGGCTTTCAAAAACCACAACCACGCTGAAAACAACCGCTTCCGGCATTCTGATAAAGACGGGATCGAACACTTCTCTCAAAACGCAGAGCACGATACAAACAATAAACAAAACGAGGGGAATCCACGCCTTTTTTCTGCACCCCGAAACGCGGCATTTGATATAGAGCAATACGCCGATGGAAAGATACAATACGGCAATCCACGACAGAATAAAATAGTACCCCCATTCCCATTTATATATTTCGTTGGAATATTTGAGCCCTTTTGCAAAAGAAAACACCTGCTCGTGGAGATCGTTCGTAAAAACCAATAGAATCAGCGCCGCCGCAGGCAGAAACAGCAGATACCATCCTTTTGCAAGCAGTATAACGTCTAT
>ENA-UOJB01002463-UOJB01002463.1-human-gut-metagenome-genome-assembly--contig:-C48-NODE-2463-length-12133-cov-4.763868_pt1 | contig 12133 bp, 9 predicted proteins | sample MGYA00242338_ERZ723885 | MGnify/ENA metagenome assembly ERZ723885
TTCTTGTTGTTGTTTTGGATATAGTATTTTTTGCGGCCATCCTGTTGTCGTTTGCATGGTTTCATCATGCAAAGCCGCAGAAGCTTTCACCGACGAGAACATTCGACCCGAGAGTGTCGCCTTCACCAAGCCCGTCGCCGGATTGGTGGATTCCGAAAGACACACCTGCCCCCGGCGAAACACCGGATCCGTCGGCATCCACTCAACCCACTGTTGCCCCCACCTCCGAACCGAACGATCTGCTTCACGGAAAATATTCCGAAAAGTTTACTTCCGGTGAGGTGGTTCGCGATGAAAACGGCTATCGCAGCGGAAATGTATGTGTTGAGATGAGCAAACACACTATGACCGTTCAGGGGCAGCCCGTATGCTACTATGTTGCCGACATTTACATAAAGGATATTACAAGCCTTCGCTGTGCAATTTCCGATTCGCCGGACAGGGATGAATGGGTGACGGAGCTTGCGGGCAAGAACAATGCAATCGTTGCAGCTTCGGGCGACTTCTTTGTTTTCAAGCGGAGCGGACTTGCGATTCGAAACGGACAGGTTTACCGCGAGGAGCTGAACAGAAGTCAGGATGTTTGCGTTGTCTATTCCGACGGCACAATGGCAACTTATTTTGCCGGTTCGGTGGATTTAGATTCGATTTATGCTAAAAACCCGTATCATGCGTTTTCGTTCGGCCCAAAGCTTTTGAACAACGGCGAACCGATGACGGAATTCAACACGAGTGTTGCAACATGGAATCCGCGCTGCGCGATAGGTTATTATGAACCGGGGCATTACTGCCTTGTTGTTGTTGACGGAAGGCAGAGAGGCTATTCCCTCGGGCTTGAAATGACAGAGCTTTCAAAGCTCATGAAACAGCTTGGCTGCACGGAGGCATACAACCTTGACGGAGGCATGACCGCTATGATGGCATACGGTACTGAGCTTTACTCACAGCCCTGCGGCGGCGGCAGACAGAATTGCGACATTGTTTATGTTGCGGAACCGCTGTCCTGAACGTTCGGATTCGAAACGGAAGCTGAAAACTACTTGAAATTTAAAATTTAACGGGGAAATAATAATGAGAAAATCACTCTTCAATTTCAATAACAAACGCCGCGTGTTCCGCGTGCTGCTCTCTCACCTGACGGCAATGCTCGCATTGCTCGTGCTGATTTGCTTCGTTATCGACAGGTTCAACACGGCAATGGCATTTATGGACAGTGAACTTTCAAAGTGGTATATTGCGGTGCTTGCAGTCCTTGCACTCATATCATCGATACTTAACATCGTTGCGTTGTGGGTAAATCCCGACAAAATGAAGAAAAATCGAACGCCCGACAACCATTGACGGTGCAAAACGGCGTTGCCATTTGTGGATATAATTACGACTGTATGAAAAATAACACAAAGATTTTACTTGTTGTTACGGCGGATATTCTTGTTTTTGCGATTATACTGCTGTCTTTCGCATGGTTTCATCATGTTAAACCGCAAAAATTTGATGCGAACCATGCGTTCCCTCTGCCGGAAAAACGTGAAAACCTTCTGCACGGCAAATATGAAGATAAGTTTACCGCTGACGGAAGCATTCAAAAAACCGAGAATTCCTATCGCAGCGGCAATGTATCCGTTGAGATTTTGAGCCGGGATATTACCGTCGGCGGCTATCCCGTGCACTACTACATGGCGGATATTTACATTAAGGACATTTCAAGCCTTCGCAGTGCGGTGTCGGAAGAGTCCGACAGGAGGGAGCGTGTTGAAAGTCTTGCTGCAAAACATAATGCAATAGTTGCAACTTCCGGCGATTTTTTTGTTTTCAAACAGAGCGGGCTTGAGATTCGCAATGGGTATGTCTATCGCGAAACAATAAATAAAACGCAGGACGTATGCGTTATTTATCAGGACGGCACGATGGAAACCATACTTGCAGGTTCGGTTAATCTTACGGCTGTCTATCGAAAAAAACCGTATCACACTTTCTCTTTCGGCCCGAAGCTGTTGGACGGAGGGCAACCCATGGAGGAATTCAACACAAGCGTTGCGAACTGGAACCCTCGGTGTGCGATCGGCTATTACGAGCCGGGTCACTACTGTCTTGTTATCGTTGACGGCAGGCAGGAGGGGTACTCCATGGGGCTTTCAATGAAGGAACTTTCAAAGCTGATGTTTGATCTCGGCTGCAAGGAAGCATATAATCTTGACGGCGGCGAGACAGCAATGATGGCTTTTGACGGAAAACTGACTTCAAAGCCCAGAAACGGAGGAAGATAAAAATGTGATATCGTGTATATCGGCGAACCGATTGAATAAAGCTGCAAGCAGGAATTGTTCAGAATATTCAGAGTAATACATGTATGCCGCACCGTTTTTCGGCGCGGCATTTTGAACCATTATATGCTAATATATGCTTATTAAAACACGGAGACTGACCGATGCTGTATATATCAAAATTTGAATTTCCGGATGCCGAAACCGAGACAGATTTCCGATTCGGGTTGAAAATGACGTGTTATGATTCAATCTATCCGTTTGGCGTTCTTTCCCGAAAAGGACTGACGCAGCTTGATTTTGAAGATATAACGCTGCTTTGCGGCGGCAACGGCACAGGAAAGACAACCGCACTCAATATCATTGCAGAGAAACTGAAACTGACAAGGGCATCGTTGTATAATCGCAGCTGCTTTTTCGAGCGTTACCTTGAGGATTGCAGTTTTATATGCGAACTTGAAATTACTCCGCACAGCAGGATTATCACGAGTGACGACGTATTTGATTTTATGCTTGATCTCCGCAGCCTTAACAGCGGGGTTGACAGGCGGCGCGATGAACTGTTTGATGAATATCTTTCACTAAAACACAAAAAATCAAGTATTCGTTCACTTGAGGATTATGAGGCTCTTAAGCGGCTCAACACGGCGCGCAGCAAGACCGCTTCGGAATTTATTCGCAGGAGCTTGCCGGCAGGCTTGCGCGAACGGTCAAACGGGGAAAGCGCATTCATGTATTTCCAAAACAAAATTGAGGAAAATGCGCTGTATCTGCTGGATGAACCCGAAAACAGCCTTTCTCCGGAAAAACAGATTGAACTGCTTCAGCTTATTGAGGACAGCGCAAGGTATTTCGGCTGTCAGTTTATAATTGCGACTCATTCCGCGATTATGCTTTCCGCCCGAAACGCAAAGATTTATGATTTTGATTCATTCCCGGTGGGAGTTTGCGCATGGCAGGATATTCCGAGTGTTCGCTGTCAATATGAGTTTTTCAGAAAGCATGATGCCGAGTTTGAATAATCATCGGACGGAACCATGCAGAAAAATCGGCAAATTTAAATCTCACGAAAATAAGTCATTCGGAGTATTTCAGACATTAATCAGCAAATTCATAGCCGTCACTCGGCGAGGGCTGCCTGCCTGTTTCATCGAACAAAAGCCTTCCGATGAGCGAATCGGACCTTGCGCCCAGCTCGATGAACCATTCTGACGGGATATAAATCGTCGGTTCGATTGTCGGATCGGCGATAAGTTCATATTTTCGATAGCAGAGCAAAATTCCGCAGTCATAGAACATGAACATGCGATCCGAATAAATCGGTTCAGGCAGACAAATGACAGTATCACCAAAATTCGAAACTGCGGTTTCGTATGCTTTTTTACCGAAATCTGCCGCAAAATCATCGCTGAACGCAACACCGAAACAATCGTCAACGGAAAGAATCCGCCCCGATAAGATATCTATGTTTATCGGTCTTGTTTCAAAAACCGCATATCCGTTAACGGTCGGAACATCATAATCCGCATTGAGTTGTTCGAAGGGAACATAAACGCACATTTTGATTGAAAGCAGGTTATTATCGTTATACATAACATCGTAAGTTATGTACCTGTCAGCAGGCTGCTCACGCGCATATTCCACGAAAGCTGTTTTCACGGCAGCATTAACAAGGACGGAGTTTCTGCAAACGAAAACAGGGCATACAACATAGCAGCCGGATGTTCTCACATGCTCTTCAAACCCGACATATGGCGTTTGGCTTTCCGAAGGCTGATTTTCGGGAACATCGGCCGTCGGCTGAACAGATGCAGCGGAGAAAACGTTCACACCGACAGCGGATGATGCACCGGAGGCGGCGGAAAGCGTGAAATATGAACCCGACCGCTCCCTTACGTTGTGCATCTGCGGTTGTGCCGTTTGCGTGTCGAAACGGATTTGCTGCGATTGAGCATATGTTGAACAGGCGAAACAAGGCAAAACCGCAGCGGCCGCTGTCAGCATTGCAAAGAATCCCGCCGCAATGCGCGGAATGCGACGGATAGCGTATTGTGTTTTTGTGTTGTGATTCATATCGAATGCCTCGCCGAACATATGCCTGATGCAGCTCAACGACCGAATAAGCCTGCCCTTTTATGTGCAGTTTACTTAATAATCATAAGCTCGCTGTCCGAAATCGCATGCTCAATCATTTCGGAGAAATCAACCTTTGCTTCGCTTGCGCGCAAATCCTCAAGCACAGGTTTTGTCACGGGATGCTTGGGAACAAACACGGTGCAGCAATCCTCATAGGGAAGGATGCTTGTTTCGTATGTTCCGATTTTCCTTGACAGATCCATAATATCATCCTTGTCGAAACCGATGAGCGGACGGAAAACAGGCATGGTCACGGCGTCGTTGGTGACGCAAAGGCTTTCAAGCGTTTGACTTGCAACCTGTCCGAGAGCTTCGCCCGTGATGAGTGCACGTGCGCCTTCCTTTTCGGCAATGCGCTGCGCAATCTTCATCATAAGCCGGCGCATGATGACGGTGGTCTCTTTACTCGGACATTGCTCGTAGATGGTCATTTGGATATCCGTGAAAGGAACAAGGTGCAGCCGGATCGGACCTGCATAGCGTGAAAGCAGGCGGGTCAGGTCAACAACTTTGTCGCGGGCGCGCTCGCTTGTGTAGGGATAGCTGTAAAAATGAACCGCACTCAGTATAAGCCCGCGTTTTGCCATCATGTAACCTGCAACCGGGCTGTCAATGCCGCCGGAAATGAGCAGCGTTGCACGTCCTGCGGTGCCGACAGGCATTCCGTTTGCGCAGGGAATCTCCTCGCAATACAGGTATGCTCTGTCGCGTATTTCAACGGAAAGAGAAACCTCGGGTTTGTGAATGTCAACACGCACGGATGGGTAGCGTTCGAGAATCAGATGCCCGAGTTCGCGGTTGATTCCGTCCGAATTCATAAAATAGTGCTTGTCCGAACGGCGGGCAAAAACCTTGAAGCTGAAATTCGGATTTTTTTCAATCTCTTTGTCCATAAGCATATATGCCGTGCTGCATACACTCTGCCAATCCTTATCAACGGCAAGCGCGGGACTGACGGAGTGAATGCCGAACACGCGTGTGAGCCTTGAGATTGCTTCGTCAAACTGTACATCCGGAATATCCATAACATATATTCTGCCGTGTTCGCGGTCGATTCTTGAGGGAATGCCGCGAAGGGCGGAACGCATGTTGTCAACGAGCTTCTGCTCAAAATAGGGACGATTCAGCCCCTTAAGATGAATTTCGGTGTAGCGAACAAGAATAACTCTTTCCATTTATAATAATACCTTTCGTGTTTATCTTCTGAATAGAACGTTTTTGGGTTAAACTTTCGAGTGTGCTTTATCTCCTGCGGAACCGTCGAAGCAGGGAGAGGCTGTCCTCGATCATCTGAGCGGCCGTATCGGCTTCTTCCTCGGTGTTGCCGGCGCCGAAGCTGAAACGGATTGCGCCGTCCTGCCTGTCGCCGGTGATTCCCATTGCGGTTAAAATGCGGTTTTTGCCGCGGTTCCTTGCCGCACAGGCGGAGCCGGTTGAAACAAGCAGGCCTTTGTCCATTAATGAATGCAGCAGAACCTCACCGCGCACACCGAGAAAGCTGATGTTCAAAATATACGGCACACTGTCGTTTATTTCGGGTCCGTTGAGCTTTATATCCTTGATTCGGGACAAGTTGCTGTAAAGGCGGTGTTTGACGCGGGTCATATTTTCGAGCCTTTCGGTGCGGTTGTCCGTCCAAAGTTTTGCGGACACGTCAAGAGCCATGATTGAAGGTACGTTCGTGGTTCCGGAGCGAAGATTGTTTTCCTGCCCTCCGCCCGTTTGCCCGCCTTTGAAGCGCGTTCCGCGGCGCACATAAAGCCCGCCTATGCCTTTAGGAGCGTTAAGCTTATGTCCGCTGAAGGAATACATGTCGCATTGCACGGCGGGCATTTTGATGTATGCCTGCACACCGTCGCAATGGAAAACCGCTGAGGGGCTTTTTTCGCGCACAAGATGATATATGCCGTTGATATCATTCACGGTGCCGACCTCGTTGTTGACGTGCATGATGCTCACATAGCCCGTTGATTCGGTAAGGGCGGCGGAGAGTTCATCCATGCGCACACACCCGGTTTTGTCAACGCCGACAACAACAACATCGTATCCCTGCGCTTTAAGCGCGGCAAAAGGCTCAAAAACGGAGGGATGCTCAACTGCGGATGTTATGATGCGGCATTTGTCGCGGCGCATTGCAAGTGTCCCGGAGAGGGCGATATTGTTGCTTTCCGTTCCGCCGCTTGTAAAAATAAGCTCGGATTGCTCCGCATTAAGATAGGATGCAAGCCTTGCTCTTGCAGCGTTGACATCCCGCTCGACAGAAACGGCGGGGGAGTATGCAGCCGCCGGGTTATAAAACTGCTCGGTCATGTATCGAAGAGCCGTGTTTGCAGCCTCGGGGCAAACCGGCGTTGTTGCACTGTTATCAAAATAAATCATATAAATTACCAACCTGTTGTTTATTGAGCAATCGCCGGATGCAGTGCCTTAAGACACAATGCCAGCAAATGCACGTTCGGCATGTCCGGCGATTACTAAATAAATATGCTGTCAATTCCGCTTTTGTTAAGAATGCCGTTCGAAGGGAGTTTCAAAGCAGCACACGACTCCGATTTATCCGTTGGGGAATGTCGGTTCATCCGTGGGTTCGGCGGGCTGATTCGGAGGCGGATAAAGTGCGCTCAGCACATCGTAATTCCGCTTCAGTTCGCTCATATACTGACTGATGAGCGCAGCATCGGATTGTGCAATTGCATTTTGCAGCTGCGTGATTCCGCCTTCGAGAATGTGGCGCGCCGTTTCTGTCAGTGTCTGAACGGTGTCAAGATAACGGCGCACAGTCGCAATAAGCTCGTTTGAACGCGCAATAAGCTCATCGAGCGGAATATCCGTCCCGCCGCCGGTGTGTACCGTGCAGCATTCAAGATGCTCCGCGTTGCTTATGAATTCGTCTGCGGTAAGATCCGTGCGCACCGCGTTAGGCATGTATTGATAGAGTTTATCGTTGCTCAGTCTTGCATAAAGCGATGTTGAAGGAATCAGCACAATGCATTTTGCATAACGTGATTCGGCGGGGCAATGCTGTCCTGCCGGCATTTCGGAATCCTTGCAGTACACAACGGTGCAGTGCATATCACAGTATTCAGTGGGCATTTTTTCAACCGCGCACCAGTCGGTAAGCGGAGGGTTGTTCGTGTCGTGCAGACATTCTTCGGTGGCAAGCTTGCCCGAAACCGGGCAGATCGTGGCTTGGGTCAATCCGATGTCGGACGGGGAAACATCGAGGAGCGGACGGTCCGAGAAACCGTCATGCACCTTGCTCATGAAAGCCTGCCAAAGCGGAGCGGCACTGTTGCCTCCGGTCGAGCCGGAGGCAAGCTTTTCGGAATACTTGTCATGGCCGATCCAGAGGGAAGCGGTATAGTAACCGGTAAATCCGGCGAAATAGACGCTTGTGCAATCATCATTTGTGCCGGTTTTGCCCGCAACGGTGATACCGGGTATGATTGCACTTGTGCCCGTGCCGGAAGAAACAACGTCCTTCATCATGTCGGTGAGCATAAATGCGCTGGATTCTTCAAAAACGCGCCGCGTCTTCTGATAGTCGCGCGCATCGATAACGATGCTGCCGTCCTCGGCAACAACGGTCGTGAAGGAGATGGGTTCCATATACATGCCGCCGTTGGAAATGCAGGCATATGCGGCCGCCATTTCAAGCGGAGTGATTCCGCTGGTGCCGAGCGCAAGTCCGGGGCCGTCAACGTTGATTCGCGAAGGATCAACACCGAGCCGCTCAAGGTACTTTGCACTGAGTTCGGGGGTCACAATGTCGAACAGAATCCTTGCGGCAACAATGTTGAGCGAGGATGTGATGCCTCGGCGAACGGAAGTCAGTCCTTCCCAACGACGCGAACCGATTTTCGGGTATCCTCTTTCACCGCCGTAACCGTCGATTGCAAGCTCGGAATTCAGCACGCATGTTGCCGGCGTTGCGCCCATGTCGAGCGCGGGACCGTAAACCGCAAGCGGCTTGATGGATGAACCGACAGGCATACTGCTCTGGTAAGCGCGGTTGAGCTGCCGTTTCTGAATCGGCTCTTCACGTCCGCCGACCATGGCAACGATATAGCCCGTGTGCTGATCGATAATGACCGATGCCGCCTGCGGCTGCGCACTTGTGATGCCGGAATTGGGGTCTGTAATTTCAGATGCAGCCGAATTGCGCAGACGGGGATAATTCTGCCATTCGGTAATGGTTTGCTGAACGGTGTTCTGAATGTCCGGCTTAACTGTCAAATAAATGTGGTATCCGCCGGTGCGCAGTTCCCTTTCGATTTCGGCACGGTTTGCAGGCGTGTCCGCAAGGTCACGCGCTTCAAGCATGTGCGTCACAACATCATAAACACCGTATTCAACAAAATATGCCATGTCATAGAGCTGCTTTTGAGCGCTTACTTCAAGGATGTTGACATGTTCAACAAGTGCGGCGTCGTATTCGGCGCGCGTTATGAAGCCCTCATCATACATTGCTTTAAGAACAACATTCGTCCTGTCGTTGGTTATATCCATTTTGTTGCGTCCGCTGCTGTAAAACCGTTTATAGGTGTTCGCACGGGGATTGGTAACGTTCGGCTTTTGAACCATGCCCGCAAGCATTGCGCATTCGCGAATGGTCAATTCATCGAGTTCCTTGCCGAAATAGTCTTTTGCGGCTGTTTTAAAGCCGTAGTTGGAGTCGCCGAGGTAAACATCGTTCATATAGGCTTCAAGTATTTTGTCCTTTGAAACGGTGCTTTCAAGCTCATATGCAAGGTATGCTTCCTGAATTTTGCGCTTATAACTCTGAACGTTGGAAAGTACTTTGTTTTTGATAAGCTGCTGGGTGATTGTTGAGCCGCCGTGGGTGTTGGTGTTGCGCAGCGTGTTGATAACAGCCGAAAAAAGCCGCTTGAAATCAAGGCCGCTGTGTTTATAAAAGCGAACATCTTCAACCGCAATAAGCGCATTTTTAAGATTGTCGGGAATTTCGTCGATATTTGCCCAATCGCGGTATTCCATGCTGGCAAAGGTCGTTATCATATTTCCGTTGCCGTCATAGATGTAGCTTGTGCGGTCGCTTTCCGTGAGCGCGGAAATATCAAGCGTCGGCGTGGTGTCGATATATGCTTTTGCAATGCCGAGCACAAGGCCGAGTCCGATGAAACCGCAAAGTATTCCCGCAACAACAACAAGTTTTATGACTGTGAACACGATGGCGAGCAAGGTTGAACGCGGTCGTTTGCGCGGCGCAAAAACTCCCTGCGGCGCATCCGCTTTGTTCGGCGAAGTGCGTTCTGCACGGGAATGATCTTTGTTATTCGGTTTTGAATGCATTGATTCGTTTGCTCCTTTTTTGTCTGAAAACAGTTTGGCAAAAAAACTGCGCACGGAAGCGAAGGTTTTTTTGAAAAAACCCGAATTCCCGCCGTCGGCGGGTTCTCCGTTCGCATTTGTCGCCGCAGCGGGACTCTCAAAAACGAGAGTGTCGCCGTCCGCTGCGCTGTTATGTTCATTTTTGAAATTATCCATCTCAAAATACCTTTCGCATATTTTCCCATTCAAATTATACCACAGTGTGCACCGCTTGGCAAACCGAACATCAAATATTTGCAGTTTTGCCGCAAATATCCGCAATTATCCGCGTTTGCTCCCGCATTGCGGGTAACACTCATGCCGTGTGCGGAATATTTTAAAAAGAAAACGATAAAAAGGAGGGAATGCAATGTCGGACTGCACGGGGGGCGAAAGCAATGCTGTTGTAAGGAAAAGAAACAGAAAACGCCGCTTCCGAAGAGTGCGCGGTGTAAAATCAGCCAATATCCGCAGGATACAAAAACCGAATCTGCATTTTGGCCTGCGGGGTATAATCTGTGCTGCGGCTGCGCTGTTTATTGCGTTCGCAATCCTGTTTGACTCGGCGTTTTCCGTGCCGCTGCGCGCTCTTGCAGAGGAAAAGGCAGCCCGGCTTGCAGCGGAACTGCTGAACTCTGCGGTATTGGAAGTCATGGGAGCCTATTCGGAGAAACATGATCCTTCCGAACTTGCAAAAGTGCAGCGAAACGAGAGCGGTGCGGACATTCTTTTTATTGACGCCGTGAAAATTAATCTGCTTGCAGCGCAAATAACCGATTGCGCCCAAATTCGGCTTCGGGAGCTTTCGAATGCTTCTGTCGGCGTATCACTCGGGACGGCAAGCGGAATTTCATTGTTTACCGAAAAAGGCCCTCGTATAAGCGTCGGGATTTCTCCTGCGGGAAGAATCGATTCCGGACTTTCCGCTGCATTTTCTCCTGCCGGAATCAACCAAACAAGATATTCGGCATATCTAAAACTGACTGCAAACATTCGGATAATACTTGCCTCTTTTGAAAAACATATCGCCGTGTCCCATACCGCCGCGCTTTGCGAAACCGTTATTGTGGGCGATGTCCCGCAGGCATACACAAACGTTGAATCGGTTGATGACGCATTGAACCTTTTGCCGTCAACGGGCGATACAGAGTAAGTATTGACGGGAATTTTTGTGATAAAATATCAGACATATACCAATGCTGCGCGAAAAATCCGTCAATTAAAAATATTAATTGATGTTTTTTTCGCAACGGCTGCAAATCCGTAACATGCCGCGTAAACAGCTTGAATTTCGGGAGAGAATTATTAATGTTAAAATTTTTATAAAAAAATAAAAAAAACACTTGCACTATCCGGCAATATATGGTATGCTTGACTCGAAGAGCGGAAGAGAGCCGAAACGAGGGCGATCGATCCGATTTTCAAAAGCTCCAAGCCGCAGTTCCTCGGGTCTTTGTGCATTCCGGCTGTGCTGACAACAAAGACTTCCCCGTTTCCGATCTCCGCCCGATAAATGTTTTGGCTTGCAAAACTCATTTTTGACCGGGAACGGTTCAATCGACAGCAATCGGGCAAGCTATCACCATAACATTGCTATGGAGGTTTAATTATGAAAAAGAAAACTCTTACCATCATCATCGCACTTGCATGTGCGGTTGTGCTTGCTTTGGGCTGCTTTGCCGTGCAGGCACTGACGATCAGCGGAAGGAATGCAGCCGATGTTGCTTTGAACGATGTTGATCCTTTTGAACAGAACCGGGATGCGTCCGAGTATTACGACTACTGGACTGACGAGAACGATCCGAATTCCTGTTATCAGATTCCTTGGGCATGGGATTCGCAGGATACTTCCGAATTCGAAAATTCGGAAGCTGTTGAGAGTGACACTTCGGCTGTTTACGGCAAGCTCTATGCAGAAGCAAATGACGAGCAAAAGCGGATGATTGAAAACATCGAACGTGAATTCGGTGGATTCAATTATGATTACAAGAAAAAGATCTTGCAAATTATGGGGAGGCTGCCCTCGGATACTCCGATTCTCACTGTTGAACAGGCACGCGCAATCTGCGCCGAAGTTAACGACATGGGAATTGAAGATTGGTGGGAATGGCGCAGTGAACTTGACAGAAGACTTTGCGCAGTTACCGGCGCCCCGGACTATGAAGGCGGAAGCGAAATCGGATTCACAGTATACTACCTGAACGGTGAACACACACGGTATCTGCAAGTAACGATAGGCTTCGCAGCGGTGTTTGATGTTGCAATGCACACAGTCGTGGAATACATAACTGAACCGATTGCATAGCATTGCGTTAAAACGGCTGACTGAAACCTGTTCTCGCAACGGCAATTCTGCCGTTGCGAGAACAAAAAGAATCATTTCTACCGGATTCAAGGAGGAA
>ENA-UOJB01002464-UOJB01002464.1-human-gut-metagenome-genome-assembly--contig:-C48-NODE-2464-length-12128-cov-8.132858_pt1 | contig 12128 bp, 7 predicted proteins | sample MGYA00242338_ERZ723885 | MGnify/ENA metagenome assembly ERZ723885
GAACCGGCGCGACGGCCGGTAGATGAGCAGTGCGATGAAGATGAGCACCGCCGTGGTCGCAAGACTGATCGGATACACGAGCATGATCGACCGGAACGTGTGGTGCAGCGGAAACACGGTGTTGATCCACACGATGCGCACGCCGCACACGCCGAAGAGCGTCAGGATCGCCGGCACGAGCGAGATGCCGAAGCCGCGCAGGTAGCCGGACAGAATCTCATACGTCAGGCTGAAGATATACGATCCGAAGAGGATGAGCAGGCGGCTGTAGCCGATCTCGATGACCTGCGGGTCGTTGTTGAAAATGGCCAGCAGATACTTGCCCGTCAGCAGCACGATCACGATGGCGATGGCGGAAGCGATGATGTCCTCGCCGAGGGACAGAAGCATGGTTTTTTTGCAGCGGTCGATCTTGCCGGCGCCGTAGTTCTGGCCGACAAAGGTCGTGCACGCCTGACTGAAGGAGTTGAGCACGTCATAGGCGATGATCTCGATGTTGAACGCGGCGCTCGAGGCGGCCATGACGACGGTGCCGAGGCTGTTGATGGCCGACTGGATGATGATGTTCGACACCGAGAAGAGCGCGCTCTGAATACCGGCCGGCAGACCGATGCGCATGATCTTGCGGAAGATGGCGGGGTCGATGCGCAGCTGCTTCAGCTCCACGCGCACCAGGTCGCCGTGCAGCAGGCGGCGCAGCAGCAGCACGGAACTGACCGCGTTGGAGAGCACCGTTGCGATGGCGACGCCGTTGACGTTCATCTTGAGCACGATGACGAAAAACAGGTTGAGGATCACGTTCAGAACGCCGGAGACCGTCAGCGCGATGAGCGGCACCTTCGTGTCGCCGACGCTGCGGAAGATGGCCGCCTCGAAGTTGTAGAGCAGAATGACCGGCATGCCCAGCAGGTAGATGCGCAGGTACGCGAGTGCGAGCGGGTACACATCGTCCGGCACGTTGAGCAGGCCCATGAGCCCGGCCGCAATGAGCTGGCCGAAGACCGCCACGAGCACGCCGCCGATGAGGGCCGTGACGATGGAGGTGTGCACGGCGCGGTGCACGGTCTCGCGGTCGCCGCGGCCGATGGCGTTGGCGATGACGACGTTCGCGCCGAGCGCGATGCCGATGAACAGATTCAGGATCAGGGCGATGACCGGGCTGTTCGCGCCGACGGCGGCCACGGCGGCCGTGCGCATATCGCCCGTGAAGTTGCCGACGACGGCGATGTCGGCCGCGTTGAACAGCTGCCCGAGGATGCCGGTCGCGGCGACGGGCAGGGCATAGCGCGGGAGTTTATTCCAGATCGGGCCGTTGAGCATGTCCAGATGCTGCGGCTTGGTCGCTGTCTGCATAGATCTTCTCACCTTTTCTTACAAATGGGTAAAGTTCCAAGGCCCTATGATATGCCAAAGGCGGCACGGATGCAAGAGCAAAAATATACAATTTCTTAGCGGCCGCTTCCGCTGCGATGCAGCAGAAAAACGCCCGGGAAAACGCAGCTGCGTTTGTCCGGGCGCTGTTTTTTCCCGAAGGAGGACTGCGGACGGTGTCCGCCGCTTATTCCGCGCTCTTGAGTGCTTCATCCATGGGGATCTTCCGGATGCGGCGGAAATCGAAGATCGTCACGATGGCGTAGCCGAGGAGCACGAACACGAACATCTTGACATATCCGGCCGGCTCCATGTGGAAGGCGAACCAGCCGCTGTAGGAGAACATGATCTCCCGCCAGGCCAGCTTCATGGCGGCGGCGCCGAGCCAGACGCTGACGGCGTCGATGAGCACGAGCACGATCGTCGTCGACAGCAGGTACAGCCGCGCGATCTCCCGGTTTTCATAGCCGAGGATCTTCACCATGGAGATGGCGTTTTCGTTCTTTTCCATGATGAGCTTGGTCAGCAGGTAGATCAGTACGGCCGACAGCAGCACGCACAGGTACTGGAAATAGGTCATGTAGGAGCCCATCGAGTGGTCGAGCTGATCGGCCATCTTCGTGATGTCGCGCTCGGTGATGACGGTCGCAACGTTGTCCTCGTCAATGTCCGTGATCTCCGTGTCGGACAGAAAGCCCGAGAAAGCGTCCGCGTCGAGGTCGAAGATGTCGCGGTAATGATCCATCGGCAGGAACACGGCGATGCTCTGGCAGCGGTCATAGATGCCGGCGACCGTGAAGGTGTACTGCTTGCTCTCGTACATTTCGTCCAGCGTGAACGTGTCGCCGACGGCCAGACGGTATTTGTCGGCATAGGGCGCGGAGATGTAGACCTTATTGCCTTCCAGCCCGGAGAGGTTATTGATCTGCACGTAGCGGCTGCCGTCCGCGATGCCGTAGACGCTGACTTCCTCGTCGAGCACGTCGCTCTTGCGCACGAGGGAGGTCATGCAGAAGGCTTCCGCGTCCGGGTTTTGCGTCGTGACGGCGTCGCCATTTTCGTCCTCGCAGGATTTGAGCACGTACTGGTAGTTTGTAAACATCATGTCGGCCGTCCGGCTCTGGTAATACTTGAGCGTGCTGGGCATACCGATGGCCATGGCCAGCATGACCATGATGAAGAACACGCCGGCGAACAAAATGAGGTAGTTTGCGATGTTCTGGTAGATGATGCGCAGCCGGAAGCGGGCGAAGAAGCTCCAGTTTGGCAGGCGGAGCGCCTTTTTGCGCCGGGCCTTTTTCAGGTCGTGGCGCAGAAACTGCAGCGGCGTATGGCGCATCATGCGCGTGATGATGAGAAAGTTCACCACGAACATCAGCACGACCGGGATCAGCGTCGTGCGCAGGAAAGCGTCCGGATTCCAGACGGTCTTGTACGTCGGCAGGCTGTAGCTGTTGTAGTACATGGACACGACGACGTTTTTGAACACCGTGTAGCCCAGCGCGTTGCCGACGCAGGCGGCGGCCAGCGTCACGATGACGGGCATGGCCAGATAGTGCCGCACCAGCTCGCCGCGCGTATAGCCGGAGGCGCGCAGCGTGCCGATGGCGGAGGCTTCCTTCGTGATGGTGTTGTTGATCGTGACGGCGAAGATGAAGGCGATGATCACGATGAGGATGTCGAGCAGCACGCCGCCCATCGCCTCGTCCGAGCCCATGTCGTCGGGCGCGAAGTTGATGGCGGGGTTGGCGTAGCGCGGCGTGTAGTCCTCGAGATCATTTTCCGCCACGACCGTTTGCGTCAGCAGCGCGCGCAGAAAGTCGTCCGACAGCGCCTTCTCGGCCGTCTCGTCCGCGGGCACGTCGGCATACTGCCAGGCGTAGACATAGTGCACCGGCTTCTGCAGGCGGGCAAAGCCGCCGGGCGTGACCATGGCGACGTCAAACTTCAGCGCGTCGAACATGAGATCCGTCGCCTTTTCGTGCAGAGTGGCGTAGTTGACGTAGGCGATCAGGCCGGAGATGCGGTAGGTCTTGCCGCCGACGGTGATCGTGTCGCCGGTGCGCAGACCGACGTTGTCGGCGTGCATGCGGTCGATGGCGATCTCATCGTCGCGCACCGGGAACGCGCCGTCGATGAGGCAGGCGAGGTTCACATCGTCCGTCTGGGTATAGACGCGGATGGTTCCGTCCGGCGTGCCGTCGTTGTCGTGATCCTCGTCCTCGTTGCGGTAGAAGTTTTCATACAGCGTCACCGGCACGGCCTGAAAATCCGGGTCGTTGAGGTCGTATTTTTCCTCCGCGTCGGCATACTTTTCGTCGATCTCGTCGGCGATCTTTGCCCACGCCTCGTTATAAGCCTCATTGTAGGCGGAAGTATACGCGCTCTGGTAGGCGGAGGAATAGGCGCTCTGGTATGTCCCGTCCGCCTTCGCCTGCGCGACGGCGGTGTCGAGCATGGCGGCGGCCGTGTCGGCGTCAAGCCCGCCGGCGAGCAGCGTCTGCTTCACCTGGTTTTGAAACTCCGCGTCAAACTTCGTGTGGAATTCGCTGTCGAACTGGCCGCGGAATTCCCCAGGGAATTTTTCGTTGAGCTCCCGGCGCGCCTTGTCGGTGTAAAACTGCCGGACGTCCGCCTTGTCGCCGGTCTCGATCGCGGCGAGCAGCGTATCGTCCGCGGCGCGGCTGAGCTCGAAGTGGCCGTACTCGAGCTTGTAGGTCGTCACACCGTCGACGGATGCGCGCATCATGCTCTCGTTGGCAACGTACATGCCGGACACGAAGCCGATCGTCAGCACCAGAAACAGGAACACGACCAGATACTTGCGCCAGTCTCCGGCGAGCTCGCGCGGGATGCGCCGGGTCAGGGGATTGGTCCTCTTTTTCATCCTGTCACGCCCCTTACCACTCGAGCTCGGCGGCCGGAATCCTGCGGCTGTTGCTCTCGTTGCTGCGCACGGTGCCGTCGCGCAGCTTGATGACGTGGTCGGCCATGTTGCGGATGGCCTCGTTGTGCGTGACCATGATGACGGTGTTGCCGTACTTTTTGTTGACGTTTTCGATCAGCTGCAGGATCTCCTTGGACGTGGCATAGTCCAGCGCGCCGGTCGGCTCGTCGCAGAGGAGGATGTCCGGATTCTTCACGATGGCGCGGCCGATGGACACGCGCTGCTGCTGGCCGCCGGAGAGCTGGTTGGGCAGCTTGTGCCGGTGCTCGTAGAGCCCGAGCGTGTGCAGCAGCTCGTCAATATCCAGCGGCGCGTCCGAGAGATAGGCGCCGACCTCGATGTTCTCCTTGACGTTCAGGTTGGCGATCAGGTTATAGAGCTGAAAGACGTAGCCCAGGTGCTTGCGGCGGTACTGCGTGAGCGCTTTCTCGCCCATGTCCTCGAGCTTGTCGCCGCCGATGGAGATGAAGCCCGCGTCGGCGCTGTCGATCCCGCCGATGATGTTCAGCAGGGTGGACTTGCCCGAGCCGGAAGGGCCGAGCAGGACGCAGATCTCGCCGCGCGCGACCGAAAACGTCATCCCGCGCAGGACCTCCTGCCGGGTCTCACCGCTGCCGTAGCCCTTTTTCAGGTTCACGATCTCCAGAAATTTGTTTTCTTCTGCCATGACATCCTCTTTCTATGCAAGCGCGCCGGGATGCGGAGGGAAGCGGCGTGTTGTCATGTGGTATTTCGTTAGATACATCTAACCAATGTTTATAGTTAAAGTAAACTAACCGGTGAAAGAGTATAGCATATCCGCCCGCGGATGGCAAGCCCCAAAATGGCAGAAAAATGGGCAGGCACCGTGCCCGGTGTCTGCCCATGACGGAGGGGTCAGTTGATCTTGAGCGTCTCCCAGAGACTGTTGACATAGGTCAGCGTGTCCTGGTCGAGGTTGCGGTAGGCGCTGCGGTTGTATGCATCGCGGAACGAGCCGATGTCGGGGTAGAGGATGGCCATCGTGTCCTCGCCCATGTCGTCGATATACTCCGGGTCGTCATACACGAGCCGGTTCGGCGAGGCGTAGTAGATATACTCGGCGTTGGCCGCGGCGGCCTCGCGGCTGAGCATGAAGTTGATGAAGCACTCGGCCAGCTCCTGATCCCGGCAGCTTGTCGGGATGCACATGGCATCAATGAAGTAGTTCGTGTTCTCGGGGTAGTAAAACTGCAGATCCACGCTGTCGGCCTGTGCGTCGCACATCGTGAAGTAGTCGCCTGCGTAGTAGGCGGCCACGGCGGCCTCGCCGGACTCCATCATGTTGTAGATCTCATCCATGACGTAGCTCTTGACGAGCGGGCGCTGGTCGACGAGTGCCTGCAGTGCCTGCTGCCAGTCGGCGTGGTCGGTCGTGTTGACGTCGATGCCGGCGCGGTACATGGCCGTGCCGAGCGCGTCGCGCGCGTTGTTGAACTGCAGGATGTTGCCGGCGTATTTCGGGTTCCACATCAGATCCCAGCCGCCGGTGTCGGCCTCGTCCACGACATTGGCGTTGTAGATCACGCCCACGATGCCGTAGGTGTACGGCACGGTGTAGGTGTCGTCGGGGTCATAGTACAGGCCGCGGAAGTCCTCGGAGATATACTGATAGTTCGGGATGTTGTCGTAGTTGAGCGGCAGGAGCATGTCCTCGGTTTCCATGCGCGCGATCATGTAGTCCGACGGGATGACCACGTCGTAGCTCACGGCGCCGCTCTTGAGCTTGGCGTACATGTCCTCGTTGCTGGCGTAGGTGTCATAATTGACCTTGACGGGCACGCCGTAGGTCGCCTTGTACCAGTCCTCGAACGCGGCGATGGTGTCGAGCGAATCGTCCGAGCCGTCGGAGATATATTCGCCCCAGTTGTAGACGTTGAGCACGCGCGTCTCCTGCCGGCTGCTGTAGATGCTGATGCCGGCGATGAGCAGCGCGGCGGCGGTAAGGATGCCCACGGCGGCGCGCACGGGGCGGCGGCCGCTGCCGCTGCGCTTGGCGCGGGCGGGCTTGCCCGCGCGCTTGGCACGGCGGGCGTCGCGGATGCGCTGCGTGTCGTCCTCGTCGACGAGGTTCGTCAGCAGCAGCAGCGCGAGAATGACGAAGAAGATGATCGTCGCCAGGGCGTACATTTTCGGCGTGACGGTCTTTTTCGTCATGTTGTAGATGCGGATCGGGAGCGTCTGGAAGCCGCTGCCCTGCGTGAAGTAGCTGATGACGAAGTCATCGAGCGAGAGCGTGAAGGCCATGATCATGCCGGTGATGATGCCGGGCAGGATCTCCGGCACTTCCACGCGGAAAAACGCACGCACCGGCGTGCAGCCGAGATCCATCGCGGCCTCGGGCAGCGAGCGGTCCATCTGCTGCAGCTTCGGCAGCACCTGCATGATGACATACGGCAGGCAGAACGTGATGTGCGCCGCGAGCATCGACCAGAAGCCGAGACTCGTGGACGTGCCGAGCAGCCGGCCGAAGAACACGAACATGAGCATCAGCGAAATGCCGGTGATGATGTCCGGATTCATCATGGGGATGTCGGTCGCCGTGTCGAGCGCGGCGCGCAGATATTTGTTGCGCATCCGGTTCATGCCCACGGCGGCAGCCGTGCCCATCGCGGTCGAGACGACCGAGGCAATCACGGCGAGGATGAGCGTGTTTTTGAGCGCGTTGAGCGTTTCCCCGTCGCGGAACAGCTCCTGATACCATTTTAATGAGAAGCCGGAGAACACCGACAGGCTCTTGGCCTCGTTGAACGAGAATACCAGCAGGATCACGATCGGCGCGAACAGGAACACGAAGATGAGGGCGGTATAGATCTTAGCAGCTCGTTTCATGTCACACACCTCCGTAGACGCGCTTGTTCGTGCCGCGCTTCATCAGGGCCATGGCGGCCAGCAGGATCAGCATGAGGATGAAAGCGATGGCGGCGGCAAAGTGCAGGTTGTTGGCTACGTACTGCCCCTCGATTGCGTCACCGATGAGGAAGAACTTGCCGTTGCCGAGCTTCTGCGAGATATAAAAGGTGCTGATCGACGGGATGAGCACCATCGTGATGCCGGACATGACGCCCGGCAGGCTCAGCGGGAAGATGACCCGCCGCAGCACGCCGAGACTGTTGCAGCCGAGGTCGCGTGCGGCCTCGATCAGGCGCGTGTCCATCTTGGCCATGACCGAGTAGATCGGCAGGATCATATACGGGAAATAGTCGTACACCATGCCGACGACAACGGCGCCCTCGGTGCCGATGATGTGCGCCTGGCCGAGGTGCAGCGCGGAAAAGAGCATGTTGAGCAGGCCAGAGTCCTGCAGGATGGTCATCCACGCATAGGTGCGGATGAGGAAGTTCATCCACATCGGGATCATGATGAGCGTGATGATCGTCTTCTGCGTGCGCGGGGCGGCGCGGGCGATGATATACGCGATGGGGTAGCCCATGAGCAGGCAGATCGCTGTGGAGATGACGGCCAGCTTCACCGAGCGCCAGAAGATGAGCAGGTACGTGTGCACCTCGCGCGCAGCGCCGCTGTCGTCGGTGATCGTGCTCACGGCGGTGAAAAACTTCGTCAGGTTTTCGGTCGTGAACCGGAAGCTCTCGTCCGTGAACGCATAGTAGGCCACGAACACGAGCGGCACGGCCACGAAGATGACCGCCCACACGGAATACGGTGCGAGCGCCAGACGATGCGCCAGCGAGGCGCGGCGGTTTTCGGAATGGATGCGATTGTTCATTCGTCCGGCTCGCTTTCCGCGTCCGAGAGCTCGTCCAGCTCGTTGCTGAACGAGGAGTAGTCGCCGTACATGCCCGAATACTCGGACTTTTTCATGATGTGGATGGCGTCCGGCTCGATATACAGGCCGACCTCCGCGCCCTCGTCGACGTAGTCCGTCGTCTGGATCATCCACTTGAAACCGTTGATGTCGATGATGATCTCATAGTGCACGCCCATGAACGTGACGGACGTGACCGTGCCGCGCAGCATGCCCTGCTCGACGGGCACGATGTCCACGTCCTCGGGGCGGATGACGACGTCCACGTTCTCGTTTTTGGCAAAGCCCTTGTCCACGCATGTGAACGTGTGGCCCGAGAACGTCACGCGGAAGTCCTGCCGCATGATGCCGTCGACAATGTTGCTCTCGCCGATGAAATCCGCCACGAAAGCATTCTGCGGTTCATTATAAATATCGAGCGGCGTGCCGATCTGCTGGATCTTGCCCTCGGACATGACGACGATCGTGTCGGACATGCTCAGCGCTTCTTCCTGATCGTGCGTGACGAACACGAACGTGATGCCGGTGGCCTTCTGGATGTTCTTGAGCTCCTGCTGCATGTCCTTGCGCAGCTTCAGGTCGAGCGCGGCGAGCGGCTCGTCGAGCAGCAGCACGCGCGGCCGGCTCACGAGCGCGCGCGCAATGGCGACGCGCTGCTGCTGTCCGCCGGACAGGCGCGTGACGTTGCGGCGCTCGAAGCCCGTGAGCTTGACGAGCGCGAGCATCTCGTTGACCTTCTGCTCGATCTCGTCGCGCGGCAGCTTCTGCTCGCGCAGCGGAAACGCCACGTTTTCAAACACGTTCAGGTGGGGGAAGAGTGCGTAGCGCTGGAAAACGGTGTTGATGTTGCGCTTGTGCGGCGGAATGTCGTTGATGCGCTCACCGAGAAAGAGAATGTCGCCATGATCCGGCGTTTCAAAGCCGCCGATCATGCGCAGGGTCGTGGTCTTGCCGCAGCCGGACGGGCCGAGCAGCGTCAGAAATTCGTTGTCGTAAATGTCGAGGTTGATGCTGTCGAGAACGGTCTCGCCGTCAAACTGTTTGCTGACGTTGCGGAGTTCAATGACTTTTTTCATGGCTGTGTTTCCCCCTTGTGCACAAAAAACGCCGCTGCAGATCAGCAGCGGCGCTTGTGAACAAACATATGCCATTGGGCGCGCAGCGGCCGTCCGCGGCCCGTGCGCACCGTTCCCAACAGGATGTTGTGTCTTGAGAGTCTATATAGCAAAGATTACTTTTACTACTCTTATTGACCATTTCACAAGTTTGGATGCTGAAAGCAGCCTGGTTTTAAGTGACCAACTTATAAAACTTGAGCTTTTAACTCAATCAATAAGGCAACAGAAGTTGCCACCGCACGCGGTGCGGTTTGCGGCATTCGACCCGGCTGTCCGTATGGCCTTGGCCGGCGCGCGGGGCGCGGCGGCGGTCGCATCTTGCTTCGGAAAGACTCTAGGCATCATTCCAATTGAGACGACTCATTGTAGCAAGATTTGCACGTCCTGTCAATCACTTTTCGACAAGAATCGCACTTGCCGTCCGTACCTGCACTGAGGGCGGCAGAGCGACTTTGCAAGATGGTTTACATAATTATATTTTGCTGCAGGAAAAGATCGTCAAGCAAAAAACGCAGCCACATTTTCGCTGAAAAATCAGTGTCCGCACAGGTGAAACGTTTGTCTGTTCCTTACGGAAAATGATTTACATAATTCCAAGTTCTTCGACATTTTTGTGCGTACGTTATGAAAAGTTGACAAAAACGGATGTGGATATTTGTCATTAATTTCACTTGAAAGATTCCGGGTGGCGCGCTATCATAACCTTAGCGGTATGTTTACACTTTGTTCTTAGTTTGTTCATGAAATTGGTGAAATCATACCATGAAAATTTTGCATCAAACAGGGAGGACGGCGTATGACCCGCGAGGAAGCGCTCGACAAACTGTGTCACAGTTATTCGGGATATTTTGATGTTGTGCGCCACGACGAGCCGAAGGGTTATCTCGTCGCGGAGGCCGGTCTGCACATCCACTCCGAGAAGTATGTGCTGGTCAAGGCCGCCAAGCTCTGGGAAGCGGACAACAACGAATATGTCTACATTTTCTCGGTCCCCGTGCTCACGAAAGAAATTTTCGAGCAGTGCCGCGAGCAGGCGCGTGCCGACGGCATGCAGCGGATCGAGCCGGGCCCGAATCATATGTGCTCTTATATCACGGCGATCTTCTTGTGTGACACCTGTGAGCCGGATGCGCTGCGCGCCCTGCGCCGCACGCGTATTTATAAGAGCTTCAAACTGGCGTTCCACGGCTGGATGGATTACCACACCGGCGTCGTGGAGCTCAGCACCGGCAAAACGGCTGCCAATGGCAGCGGACGCAGTACAGCACAGTTGTTGAAGACAACACTGTTTAAGAATATGAAAGAAGGGAGTTAATTCAATGAATGCTGCTGTAATTCTGATTGTTGGCATTGTCATTCTCGCCCTGGGCTACGTTTTCTACGGCGGATGGCTGTCCAAACAGTGGGGCATCGACCCGTCCCGCCCGACCCCGGCTCACGAGCTGGAAGACGGCATGGACTACTGCCCTGCAAAGGCCCCTGTCCTGATGGGCCACCACTTCTCCTCCATCGCGGGCGCCGGCCCGATCAACGGCCCGATCCAGGCCGCTGTTTTCGGCTGGGTCCCGGTGCTGCTGTGGGTCCTCATCGGCGGCATCTTCTTCGGTGGTGTGCATGACTACGGCGCGCTGTTTGCCTCTGTCCGCAATGACGGCCAGTCCATCGGCACCGTTGTCGAGACCAGCATCAGCAAGAAGGCCAAGCGCCTGTTCCTCATCTTCTCTTACCTGACCCTGATCCTGGTCGTGGCCGCGTTCGCGTCCATCGTTGCCAATACGTTCAAGGCCACCTATGTGGACGGTGTTGTGGATATGGCGGCTTCCGCGGCCAACGCCACGACGGCGATCATCTCGCTGCTGTTCATCGTCCTGGCCATCTTCTTCGGTTTCTTCGTGTACCGCAGAAATGCGCCGATCGGCGTGTCCACGATCATCGGTGTTGTGGCCATTGCCTTGGTGATGTGGCTTGGCATCAAGTGGCATCCGATCTACCTGAGCTACCAGACCTGGATGATCATCTGTGGCATCTACATTCTGGTCGCTTCCGTCACGCCTGTGTGGATCCTGCTCCAGCCGCGTGACTACCTCAGCTCGTTCCTGCTGTATGCGATGATGATCCTCGCGATCATCGGTGTCATCGGCTGCCACCCGACGCTGGATATGCCTGCGTTCACCGGCTTCAAAGACACCATCGCCCCGACGGGCAGCTCCCTTGGCTATATGTTCCCGGCTCTGTTCGTCACCATTGCCTGCGGCGCCATCTCCGGCTTCCACTCCCTTGTTGGTTCCGGCACGACGGCCAAGCAGCTCAACAATGAGAAGGACGCACAGCCCATCGCCTACGGCGGCATGCTCATTGAGTGCGTGCTCGCGCTCGTCTCCCTGTGCGCTGTTGCGTACATCTGGCAGGATTACAAAGCCGGCACGACCGTCACCCCGACCGTCGTGTTTGCGACTGGCCTGTCTCAGATGCTCGGCAAGATCTTCGGCTCTGGTGCCGTGTCCGTCACCTACACGCTGATGGTCCTGGCCGTGTCCGTGTTCTGCCTGACCTCTCTGGACACCGCGACCCGTCTGGCTCGCTACATGTTCCAGGAATTCTGGCTCAAGCCCGGTGAGAAGGCCGGCGATCCGACCGTGACCGGCGCTCGCAAGGTCCTCTGCAATCCGTACGTCTCCACCGCAATCACCGTCGTGCTTGGCATTGCCCTCGGCATGACCGGTTACGCAAAGATCTGGCCCCTGTTCGGCGCTGCCAACCAGCTCCTGGCCGGCCTCGGCCTGCTGGCCGTCGCCGCGTGGCTCGGCAAGATGGGCAGAAACAACAAGATGTTCTACTTCCCGATGATCTTCATGATCCTCGTGACGCTGACGTCTCTGGTCTTCACCATCAAGTCCCAGATCACTGC
>ENA-UOJB01002471-UOJB01002471.1-human-gut-metagenome-genome-assembly--contig:-C48-NODE-2471-length-12104-cov-4.226990_pt1 | contig 12104 bp, 14 predicted proteins | sample MGYA00242338_ERZ723885 | MGnify/ENA metagenome assembly ERZ723885
TTTTTTTACTTTATAATTCTTCTCAGATGTTCAGCATACATTTCTCTTACTTCCGCATATTCGCCCAGCCCCTTTACAACGGGAACGACCTCAAAGCCCTGAGAAGCTAGCGTTGACTTCCAGCTGTCAGGTTCATCTCCAGCCATATCGTTGTTGGCATGGTCGCCCGCAACAAGAAGAAAGGGCGTAATGATGACTTTTTTGAAGCCTGCCGCCTTTATCTGCGGGATAATGTCTTCAAGAGTGAGTGTTCCCTCAACTGTTGCCGCAAAAATGTTTTTATATCCCTTTTCTTTGCATTTTTCGGCAAAGCGGGTATAAATGGCATTGGCGCTGTGTTCTGTGCCGTGACCCATAACTGCCACAGCATTTTCGGAGCCAAGCTCATTTTCAAAAAGGTCGCATACCTTTCCGATATCTTCATCGGAATCAAGAAGAGGTGTGCTTGTTTCAAGCACGGTGAATTTGTCCTTATATTTTTCTGCCGCCGCAGTGATCTTATTGTATTCAAAGCCGTTTATTATGTGTGTGGGCTGGATATACACGTGAGTATAGCCTTGATCTGCAAGCTTTTCAAGAGCTTCTTCAACAGTGTCAATCTGTTCGCCACGCTTTTTAAGGGCAGCTATCACCATTCGGCTGGTGTAAGCCCTGCGGACTTCAAAGCCATTAAATTCCTGCCTCAGCTTTTCTTCCACGGCTGAGATGGACTTTTCTGCCGCCTGCTCATAGGTAGTGCCGAAGCTTGCAGCGATTATTGCTTTTTTCATTTTACGGTCATTCCTTCCTTTGCAGCTTTTCTGAAAAAATACTGCTTTACATTTTCATCATATATTATCTCAATGCCAAGGGAATCCTGCACGGCTTCACTTTGGGATATGTGCCGTGGAGAGCCTGTTTCGATTATCCTGCCGCTGTCCATGGCAATGATATTGTCGGAATATATCAGTGCAGTGTTTATGTCGTGAACTACCATAGCAATGGTTTTTCCCGCATTTTTTAGTTTCACAGCCAGCTCCATAAGCTCCAGCTGACTGCTCATATCAAGATATGTAGCAGGCTCATCAAGGAGCATGATATCCGTATCCTGCGCCAGAAGCATGGCGATATATGCCCTTTGGAGCTGACCGCCCGAAAGCTCGTTTGCGTACTTATCCGCAATATCCGTCACCTCTGCAAGCTCCATTGCATCGGCAATTTTTCGCTTATCCTCAGAAGAATATTTTCTCGGATACCCAAGATAGGGAAAACGCCCGTGGGAGACCAGCGAGCGCACCGTTATGCTTCCCGCTGAGTGTGACTGGGAGAGATATGATATTTTCTTTGCAAGGTCAGCGTGCTTTATGCTTGCAATATTCACGCCGTCAATGATAATGCTGCCCTCAGATGGGGTCAACAGCCCGCAGCACATCTGCAAAAGAGTGCTTTTTCCGCAGCCGTTTTTCCCGATTATAGAAGTTATCCTGCCGCTTTCAAAGGCAGCGTCAATGTTATAAAGCACCTGCTTTCTGCCATATCCGCCGCTGACGCTTTTCATTTCAAGCACCGTGCTTTCCTCCCTTCTTTCTGAGAAGCAGATAGATAAAGAAAGGCACGCCGATGTATGAAACAACTATGCCCAGCGCTATCTCATGGGGAGCAAAAAGCGTCCTTGCCAGCAGGTCGCACATTGATGTGAAAACCGCCCCCATAAGTGCGCACACAGGTATTTTCAGCGTGTGACTGCTTCCCGTCAGCTTTTCGGCTATGTGCGGGATTATCAACCCGATAAAACCGAGAAGCCCCGAAAAGCTCACCGCAGCTCCTGCCAGAAGCGCCGCAAGAGTAAGCAGAACAAATCTCAGCAGCTTCACGTTCATTCCAAGGGTAAATGCAGTGCTGTCTCCAAGGGCAAGCACGTCTATATCGTGTCCCAATAGGATTACGGCAGCTATGCCCGCAATTATCAGCACCCACGCAGGGGAAAGTGCGCCAAGAGAAATACCCTCAAGTCCGCCTATCCTGAAATCAGAAAGACCCGAAAGAGTATCGGTCACAAAAGTCGTAACAGTATCGGTTCCCGCATTAAATAGGCTTGAAATGGCAACTCCCGCAAGAACAAGAGTTATCTTTGATGCCCCGGTTTTCCTGGCAATGAAATATACCAGCATCACCGCCGCCAGCGCTCCGATAAAGGCTGCCAGCGACCTTACTCCAAAGGTTGTCGGAAATATCGCCAGACTTAGAACTACCGCAAAGCCTGCGCCTGCGTTAACGCCGATAATATTCGGCGAGGCAAGGGGATTGCCGAGAACCGCCTGTATAACAGCGCCCGATACGGCCAGAGCAGCCCCTGCCAGAAAGCCTCCAAGCACACGGGGGAGCCTTACGCAGTAGATTATCCTGCCGTTGGCGGTTGCTTCTCCGTCCATTATGCCGTCAAGCACTTCTTTTGGCGAAAGGCTTACCGCTCCGAAAGCAATGCCCATAAACGCCGCTGCTGCCAGAGCCGAAAAACAGCACAGGAGGATTGCTGCGGGGTGTTTTTTATCATTCACCATACAGTATCTCCGCTAAATTCTCGTAGGCCTCGCCCCATTTTGCGTTGGGCTTGTAGTGGTAAAGCGCTTTCGGAAGTATGTAAAATCTGCCGTTCTTTACGGCATCAAGCTCTGACCATGCGGGGCTTGATGTAAGAGTGTCATTAAGGGTCTGTATCGCCTTGTCCTCGTCCTTTCCCATGGTGGTGACGAAAATAAAATCGGGGTCGTCCTTGATTATCTCTTCAAGGCTGAGGTTATCCAGCAGGGATTCATCGGTATCGGCAATGTTTGTGCAGTTAAGGTCTTTTAGCATTGCGCCTGCCGTGGTGTCAGCGCCCTTTGCATGGACTTTTTGAGAAGATGCCCTCAGCAGCAGCACTGTGGGAGACTCATGCTCCTTAGCTTCACTTACCACCTTGTCAACAGTTGCCTTTATATTCGTTCCGTTCTGCTCATACAGATCATCACGTCCTGTGATCTCTGTAAATTCTTTCAGAACGCCAAGATAGTCGTCAAAGCTTTCAACGCTGTAGTAGCACACATCAATGCCCGCATTTGTCAGAGTATCTTTGAGCTTTGTGTGCTCGGCTATTTTTGATGACATTATAACAAAGTCAACGCCCTCGGATATTATCATTTCCACGGAGGGAGACTTCATTTCGCCGATGCACACCACATCGTCAGCCACCTCAAACTGGTGTTCGTCATAAGCGTCCTGCGTTACGTATGACAGCTTTCCTCCTGCCAGAAGCCATATTTCCGCAAGGCTTCCCGTACACGCAGCCACCTTCTGCGGCTCCGAAGCCTTAGCAGCCTCGGATGAGCTGTCGGCTTTGGGTGCTGAGCAGCCTGTTAAGATAAGCACAGCTGTCAGCATAAGGCAAATTATTCTTTTCATACCAAACCTCTCTTATTTTTGCTGTATTCGCAGCATTTCTTTGCAAAACGCACCGCCATTTCGGTGTCCGCATAAAAATGCAGATGTGGGTAGCCTGCGTACATATTATCATCTGCATATGCGCAGTCATATTCAGCTCCGCTGCTTGCTTTCTTTGCGTGCAGGTCGCTTCCGCAGGCGGTGCTGTTCCAGTAGTGGAACTCGTGTGCCCTGACCGATCTTCCTTTGTCAAGGAGCATACAGTCTTTTTTGGCGATAAGGCTGACATAGCCAAAGCGCTGGAGCCTGTCAGTCCTGTAAGCCTGCCCGTTTATAACGCCAGCCATTTTGCGGCGGATACCATTCACATCTTCAATGCTCTCGTTCAGGTACATAAATCCGCCGCATTCGGCAATAACAGGCAGTCCGCCTGAAATGCTCTCCTTTATCTCATGCAGAAGCGGAGTGTTTTCCGAAAGCTTTTCTGCATAAAGCTCGGGATATCCTCCGCCAAGGATAAGCCCGCCGATATTCTCGGGCAGTGCCTTGTCACTGAGTGGCGAAAAGGGGACTATCTCGCAGCCAAGCTCTTCAAGCAGAGAAATATTGTCAGCATAATAAAAGCAGAAAGCACTGTCATATGCAAGGGCTATCCTTACATTCCGAGCAATGTTCTTTGGAATATCAGGCTCGGTGCATGGCATAACCACAGCATTTTCGGCTGCTTCAAGGAGCTTGTCGATAAGTATGTACTTTTCCGCCAGCTGAGACAGCCGCAGCAGCTTTTCTTTAAGCCCCGTTATCTCGTCAGCCGTAACAAGCCCCAGATGCCTGCTTTCAATGGAATTATCCTTTGAAAAAGGCAGCCTGCCGAAATATGTCACGCCCATTTCATCGCAAAGGCTCACAGCAGTCTTTTCCATGCTTTCAGGCAGACGGTTGAAGATAAATCCAGCGATGTTGTTAGGCGTGCGGAATGTGAGAAAGCCTTTCATCACCGCACCCATTGACGCGCCCATTCCCTTGCAGTCGATGACGATGACCGCAGGCGTTCCCGTTTCAACGGCAGTGCGGCAGGCAGAATGACTTTCGCCAATGCCGTCGTAATAGCCCATAGCTCCCTCTATAATGTTCATATCCGCCGAATTTTTCTTCAGCAGGTAATTCAGCGTGCCTGCGGGGCAGAAGTAGCTGTCAAGATTATAGGACTTGGTGCCGATTATCTTGCTCTGCAACATAGGGGCACTGTAATCGGGGCCGCACTTAAACGCACCAACGTTAATACTGCGCTCCGAAAGAGCTTTCAGCAGTGCGCAAACAACAGTCGTCTTTCCGCAGCCGCTGTTCGTGCCAGATATCATTATCCTTTTCATGTCCGCCTCGCTCCGCTTATGATAAATATGGGATTTTCGGCGTTCAGCATAGTGCTGCTGCCAACTTTTCGTGTCCGTGTGACGGCTATCTGCGATATTTCGCAGGGGATATTCGCTTTGGCAAAAATCTCAACAGCTCTGTTAAGCGTTTCAAGGGTCACAGCGGTTATAACAATATTGGCATAGGGATTTTTGCTGAGAACAATGTTCATTATCTCGCTGAGCTTTCCGCCCGACCCGCCGATAAAAACGCTTTGAGGAGCAGGAAAGCTTAATGCCTCTTCCTCTGCCTGACCGCAAAAAACGGAAATATTATCGCACCCGAACTTTATTGCATTCTGCCGTGTAAGCTCCTCCGCTTCGGGCGACTTATCTACCGCATACACCCTGCCGTCAGCACATTGCAAAGCCATCTCCACCGTAACGGAGCCTGTTCCGCAGCCAATATCCCAGCAGATGCCGTCACGCTCAGCCGCCAGCTTTGATATGCAAACCGCACGCACCTCTGATTTGGTCATGGGGATTTTCCCACGGATAAAGCAGTCATCGGATATCCCCACAGGCGTAAATCTCTCGTAATTATGGTTTATGACAACCATTACGCAAAGGTTCGCATTTTCATATCCTGTAAAGTCAGTAGCCCTGCCTGAGGATATCTTTTCATTTTCAGCCGCAAGGTCTTCACCGATATAAACCTCTGTATCGTTCAGACTGTATTCACACAGCCTTTGGCATATTTCCGATACCTTAACCTTCCCACCAAGGAGAAAAAATACCTTTTCATTTGAGAATACATTCCGCACAATATTGGCTTCCGCACCGTGAAGGCTCACAAATTTGCAGTCCTGCCATGGAATGCCTATCCTGTCAAAAAAATAAACAGGGGAGGATATGCCGCTTATAACACGGCAGTCACCTATAAGCGGCAATAGCTTTTCCGTGCCGCTGTAAAAGCCGCAGTCGCCTGACATAAGCACTGCGATTTTGGTGAATTCCGAAGCCCTTATGCGCTCGGCTATCTCTTTCGGGTCATAGGAAATAAACAACTGCCTGTTAAGGTGTTCAAATGGTTTGACCATGCGCCTTGCGCCTATTATAAGCTCTGCGCTTTCTATCGCTTCCTTTGCCTCGGCGGTGAGAGTTTTATCGCCGTCCATTCCAATGCCTATAACAGCTATGTCCTTATTCACTTCTGCACCTCCCCAGCAGGATATTTTCCGCCTCTTCCAATGAAATTCCATTTTCATCGGGGCGCTTTATAATAATAAGCCCTGCACCGCATACCTGAGCCGCATTGACTTTTTCTGCAAAACCGCCTGCGTTTCCGCTGTCCTTTGTTACCAGAAATTCTGCACTGCTTCTTTTAATATGCTCAATGTTCTGCTCCAGCGTAAAAGGACCTTTTTCCGCAATTATCTTTTCATTGGGAAATCCCAACGCTCTGCACTCGGCTATGACCTTCGGCAAATCAAGCACACGGGCGGTAAAACGCTTCGCATAGTCATGCACAGCCGTGAACGCCGCAAGCTCCTTGCTTCCTGTGGTTATAAGCGCATTGCCGTTTACAGTGTCAAGATACTCCGCCGCAGCCGTAACATCGTCAAAATAAATGGCGCTTTCGCATATTGCGTCGTCCGCACGTTTTATCCTATATAAAGTGACATTTTTTTCGGTGCAGGCGGCAGTTATGTTCTTTGTGACCTCTTTTGCATATGGGTGAGTAGCATCTATCACTGCCGATACTCCAAGCTTTTCTATCATACCTGCAATACCGCTTGCATCTTCTCTGCCAATATTGATATGCACATATTCCGACTGAGGGAGCAGCTCAGCGCCGTATTCCGTAGCCACGCTTATGCAGGCATTTATCCCGTGATCTGCGCAGAACTCCGCCAGCTGCCTGCCCTCGGTAGTTCCGCCGAAAATAAGTATATCACACATTTTTATATCCTCGTGGAGTGACCATTTTTCCGTTTATATTCTTGGTTTCGCTGTTGCCGATGAAAACGGTTGTGAACATATCCGCCTTAAAATCACGAAGCTCGGCAAGGGTCATCACACCGCTTTCCATGCCGATTCTGCCGATGTTGCGCACATATCCGCATACCGTTTCGGGGGACTTATATTTAAGCGTTATGTCACAGGCTTTTGCCAGATAGTCTGCACGCTTTTTGGACGACGGATTGTATATCGCCGTGGTAAAATCCCCCATAGCGGCGCAGGCAAGGCGCTTTTCAATCTTTTCCCACGGGGTCAGCAGGTCGGAGAGGCTTATCACAGCAAAATCATGAGTTAGGGGAGCACCCAGCACTGCCCCTCCGCTGAGTGCCGCCGTAACACCTGCCACTATCTCAATATCCGTGTTGGGGTAATTTGCCGAAAGCTCCAGTGCCAGCCCTGCCATGCCATAGACCGAGCTGTCGCCGCTGCATACCAGCGAAACGATTTTGCCGCTATCAGCCTGTTCAAGTGCAAATATTACCCTGTCCTTTTCCTGCTTCATGGCAGTTGAAGCAAATTCCTTGCAGGGGAACATCTCTTTTAAAAGCTCAACATATACCGTGTAGCCCACGATAAGGTCACTTTCCTGCAAAGCCCTCTCGGCTTCAAGGGTCATGCCCTCCTTGTTTCCCGGGCCAAAGCCAATAACATATAATTTCATAATACCCGCCTGTTAAAATCAATTTTTACGGGAGCTTCCGCCGCCGCAAAGGTCATTCCGTTCATAGCCTGCTTTTTTACAAGCAGACTTTTTCCCATGACCATAGCACTGCGCTCGCAGATATTGTCTGCTCCCGTTGTTTTCAAAACAAATTCAGATGATGTGAACTGTCCTTTTACCGCCATAAGCTCCGCAGCCGAATAAAACTGCGGCGGAATGTTATGATTGTGGCAGAATGTAAGTATAGCGTTTTCCTCCCGCTTGATGTCAATGGTGCATAAAGCTTTCACACGGCGTATATCAAGCTTGTTTTCCGCAAGCTGTGATAATAAAAATAGCTCAAACTTTTCTGCCGATGTGCCCTTTTTGCACCCTGCCCCGATAATGATATCCTTAGGGATAAGGTGCAGAGTGTGTTCAAACGGCATTTTTGCTGCGTCAGAGGAAATGCAGATGCCAAGCCTTTTATTGTCACAAAAAGGGGGAGTGTTCAAGCAGCCTGTATCGCTGTAAAATCCCACATTTCCGCCGTTTGCCGTCTCTGCCGCAATTTCCTTTGCAATGTCATATTCGCAGATGTACAGGTCATTTGCAGCTGCAAAGCTGTCAGGGGAGAATTTGCCGCCGACGTCCGTAGCAGTGGTTATAACAGGCTCCGCACCGATGATCTCCGCAACTTTTTCGGTAAGGGCGTTTGCTTTTCCGATATGCCCCGATAACAGCGATATAGCAAATTTCCCGCTTTCGTCTATGACCACAACCGCAGGGTCACTGAGCTTTGAGACCACATGGGGAGCAATCATTCTCACAGCTATCCCGCAGGCGCATATGAAAATGATCCCGTCATATTCCCCAAAGCATTTTGCGGTCATCTGCTTCATATCATCAAAAGGCACAGCAGAACCGTCACAGTGCTTTGAAAAAGCAAATCTGTCGCAGGCTATGCCAATACCCGCAGCTATCCTGCGTGATATTTTGTTTCCGTTCTCGGTGACGGATATAACCGCTATTTTCATATCCGAACATTCCTTTTTGTGACTATAGCTTTTAAATCTCAGCCTTTCTGAACTCAGTCTCAAAGCTCTTGTCATAAAGCTTTGAAAGGGAATAATCATTGCCCAGGAAATACCCCACGCAGATAAGTGCTGTTTTGGTAATGCCGTTATCCGACGCAGTCTGAGCAAGATCCTCCACAGTACAGCGGCAAACCTTCTGGTCAGCCCAGCTTGCCTTGTAAACTATGGCAGCAGGGGTGTCGGGCTTGTATCCGCCCCTGATAAGCTCAGCCGAAAGCTCCTTTAGAAACCCCGTGCTGAGAAAGATGACCATGGTAGCATTATGAGCAGCCAGAGCAGCAATGCTCTCCTTTTCGGGGACAGGCGTTCTGCCTGCCATTCGTGTGATTATCACCGTTTGGGACACATCGGGGAGAGTATATTCTGCCCTGAGAGCTGCTGCCGCCCCACAGAAAGAGCTTACTCCGGGGCAGATGTCGTATTTTATCCCCAACTCGTCCAGCCTGTCCATCTGCTCACGAATTGCACCGTAAAGCGACGGGTCACCTGTGTGGAGCCGCACGGTCATTTTTCCCTCATGCTCTGCCGATTTTATCACGTCAATTACCTGCTCCAGCGTCATATAAGCGCTATTGTGTATCTCGCAGTCTTTTTTTGCATATTCCAGCAGCTGCGGATTTACAAGCGAGCCTGCGTAAATAATAACATCAGCCCGTTCAATAAGCGATTTTCCACGCACGGTTATAAGGTCTGCCGCACCGCAGCCTGCGCCCACAAAATTAACCATTGTACTCCTCCATAAGCGTTTTGATTATCCCGTCTGCAGAGCTTGTCATGCCGATAATTCCACGCTTGTCCGAAAACATTACAGCGCCTATAGGTATCTCTCCCTTGACCTTTGCATCAAGATAATACTGAGCCTTTTCCATAAGCACAGCCGCCACACTGTCAACTGCATTTGCCTTGTCAAGCTCATCAAGAGCGGCATCTACCGTTGCGCAGGAGGGGAGCTTTTTTAATATCTTAGGGTCAACATCGGCCATAACTCCACAGGTAACAAGCACGTCCATGCGACCGTCAGCCTGAGCCGAATGGGTGTTCATTATGCCTGCCCCCAGCTTTACAAGCTTGCCGATATGCCCCACTATAAGCACGCTTTCAAATCCCAGCTCCAGCGCAATATCAATGGCGTCGCCGATGTAATTGCTGCATTTAACTCCGTAATTCATTATCATAGGCATATTTTCAGCAAGAAAGTTTTGGCTGTAGTTACCTATGGTCAGCAGCAGATTTTTTCTGCCCTCGGAACGCCTCATGCGCTCCTCCACTTTAATCGTGTCTATAAGTGCACGGCTGCTCATTGGCTCAACTATGCCGCTGGTACCGATTATGGATATGCCGCCCTCAATGCCCATTCGGGGATTATAGGTTTTAAAGGCGATCTGCTCGCCGTCGGGAACGGATATCGTTATCCTTATCCCGCCGTGATAGTCGTATTTTTCGCATATCTCCGTGATCGCCGCCGATATCATCTTGCGAGGAACGCTGTTTATGGCGGCATTTCCCACAGGCTGGTCAAGTCCTGCCTTTGTGACCCGTCCGATGCCCTTGCCGCCGTCAATTTCAATGCCGAAAGGTATCTTTTCCGCCTTGGCATAAACAAGAATGCCGTTGGTGATGTCGGGGTCATCGCCGCTGTCCTTGCGCACAGCGCAGGAAGCGCAGGCCTCGGATATCTCAGCATTTTCTGTGGAAAGGTGAAGCTCAATGCCCTTGGGCGTCATAAGCTGAGTTTCGTGTACAGATTCGCCTGTCAGCAGCATTTCCGCAGCTGCCTTTGAAGCCGCTGCCGCACATGAGCCTGTGGTATATCCGCAGCGGAGCTTTTCTTTTCCGTGGTATATGTATTCGTCAAGCATTTATGTTCTCCGTTACTTTGCCTGTTTTCCTGTCGTACAGCCTGTAAAGCAGAGCATTGCAAATGGCAGCCGCCACACCGCTGCCGCCCTTTCTGCCTGCTGCAACGATATACGGCGCACTTCCGCCCATGATTATCTCCTTTGACTGCACAACATTTACAAAGCCCACAGGCACGCCGATTATCAGCGCAGGTTCTACCTTTCCAACCCTTATAAGCTCGTCCAGGCGGATAAGCGCTGTTGGGGCATTGCCCACTGCGAATATCACATTTTCATGACCGAAAAGCTCCGCAGCCTTATCCATGGAAGCTACAGCCCGTGTAGTTCCGTCACGCTTTGCCCTTTCCGCAACATCACTGTCAGACATAAAGCAGCAGGCACGGCAGCCCAGCGCTTTCATGGCAGGCTTGCTTATGCCCGATTCTGCCATGTGGGTGTCCGTTACGATAACAGTGCCGTTTTTAAGTGCTTCAAGCCCATTCTGAACGGCATTTTCGGAGAATTTCATATTCTGCTTGTAGTCAAAATCAGCGGTGGTGTGTATCACACGCTTAACTATCAGCTTTTCGGTCTCGGATAAACCCTCTGTGCTGCCAAGCTCGCTTTCGATTATTTCCATGCTCCTGCGCTCTATATCCGCAGGGCTTACGTTCTCAATATTCATAATACCTCAAAAAAATACACCCTTGCCATAATGTGCCGAGACGGACAGATATGGTAAGGGTGTATATCAAAAACGTACCTGCCAATTCCTCGTGGCTTTTCTTGTACAAACAGCAGGCAGGTCTCCCGACTTAAACTTCATCACAGAAAGGAGCCTTCCCGATTCCTCAGTGGCATATTTCCCTCTGCTCATTTATCACGGTGACGAGATCGTACAGGATTTTCACCTGTTTCCCTTTTCATCGGACCCGTTAACATAAACGCCAACGTCCGACACCTGATGTTTTTATATTCATTTTCTTTATTATATCATTGCTGTATGCTGTTGTCAATGAATAAATTGTATGGAATTGTTTTGCTTGCATGATATATGGAAATATTATTCATATTCCAGAGCTATAACCTTATTCCTCACCAGACAGTTCTTGCCAACGTTGAGCTTGCACTGACCATCTCAGGCGTTTCCAAGTCGGAGTGCAGGAAGAGAGACGTGGAAGCACTGGAAAAGGTGGGGCTGGGAAATCAGCCAGATGTCAGGCGGTCAGATGCAGCGAGTTGCCATTGCCCGTGCCCTTATCAATAACCCGGATATACTCCTTGCCGATGAGCCTACAGGCGCACTTGACAGTGAGACCAGCATTCAGGTAATGGAGCTGCTCAAGGAAATTGCCAAGGACAAGCTTGTTATAATGGTAACTCACAACCCCGAGCTTGCGGAGCAGTATGCCAACCGTATAGTCAGGATAAAGGACGGAACGCTGACAGGGGGACAGTAATCCCTACACTCCCGCATCGGGACTTATCGGCGTAGGAATATCCTACCTTGCAATAATCCCCATCAATGCAATAGTTTATAACCTTACAGGCATTGAGTGACTTAAAGCATTCCTGCCTCTTCAGGCAGCAGTGGTGCTTGTAGCTATCAGCATGGTGCTTACACTTATTGCAGGCCTTATCCCCTCAAGAGTTGCTTCCAAAAAGGACCCCGTTGAGGCACTCAGAACCGAATAACGATCACTTATACTAAGCACCAATTAAAAACTATACAAAAAATTGAGCATAATCTTGCGTA
>ENA-UOJB01002480-UOJB01002480.1-human-gut-metagenome-genome-assembly--contig:-C48-NODE-2480-length-12073-cov-25.706524_pt1 | contig 12073 bp, 9 predicted proteins | sample MGYA00242338_ERZ723885 | MGnify/ENA metagenome assembly ERZ723885
ACAAGGTCCGCAAGACCCCCCTGCGCGTCATCCTGAACGGCCTGGGCAAGGACGCAGCTTACATCATTTCCCGTATCAACGGCTTCACCTATGTGCAGACCGAGTACGATATCCCCACCCAGACCCTGACTGTGGTCAAGGAGATCCCCTTCTCCGAGGGTGAGCGCGCAGCCGTTAAGTGCTACGGCGCTAACGACGTTATGGAAGGCGTTGCCATCATGAAGAAGGAGGACGTGCAGTGCTCCATCACCGGTAACTCCACCAACCCCGTCCGCTTCCAGCATCTGGTTGCCGGCACCTACAAGAAGTGGGCTATCGAGAACGGCAAGAAGTACTTCTCCGTTGCTTCTGGCGGCGGCACCGGCCGTACCCTGCACCCCGATAACGTGGCTGCAGGCCCCGCAAGCTACGGCCTGACCGACTCTCTGGGCCGCGTGCACGGTGATGCTCAGTTCGCAGGCTCCTCTTCTGTGCCCGCACACGTTGAGATGATGGGTCTGATCGGCATGGGCAACAACCCCATGGTCGGCGCTACCGTTGCCTGCGCTGTTGCTGCAGCTCAGGCCAACGCCTAAGTCTTTCCTAAGTTTCAGCGAGGGGGAGCTGCTTTCCGAATGAGCAGCTCCCCTTTTTTTGCTGATAGATATCCGAACACAAGCAACCCAAAATAAGAAGGATGAAACAATGAAAAAGAATCAGATCCGCAAGAGCGTGGCTGCGCTGGCCATGGCGGCTGTTGTAAGCGTCAGCCTGCTGGGCTATGGCTGCGGCAGCAAGTCTGCCTCCTCCACCGCAGGCGTGTCCGGTGAGTTCACCGGCACCGCCAAGGGCATGGGCGGCGATGTTACCGTCACTCTGACTTTGACCGATGGCAAGATCACCGGCTGCACCGCTGAGGGCAAGGACGAGACCCCCGGCATCGGCACCATGGCTCTGGAGCAGCTGCCCGGCGCGATTGCCGAGAGCGGCAGCATTGCCGTGGACGGCGTGGCCACTGCAACCATCACCTCCGACGCCATCAAGGAGGCTGCCGCTGCCGCTCTGGCCGCAGCCGGCCTGAACGCTGACGACTACAAGACCGAGGTCAAGGCTGAGGAGAACAAGGCCGAGGACTCCACCATTGATGCAGACATTGCCATCGTGGGTGCAGGCGGTGCAGGTATGACTGCTGCCATCACGGCTGCTGCCGAGGGCAAGAACGTGGTCATTCTGGAGAGCCAGCCCATGGTGGGCGGCAACTCCGTGCGCGCTACCGGCGGCATGAACGCCGGCAAGACCGTGTATCAGGATGAGAACGAGTTCGGCGAGTCCGCAGGCGTGGAAAAGACCCTGAAGACCGCTGCTGAAAAGTATGCCGACAACGCTACCATCACCGCTCTGGCAAAGACCGTCTCCGAGCAGTGGGCTGCTTATCAGGCAGCCCCCAAGGGCTACTTCGACTCTGTGGAGCTGATGGAGCTGGACACCATGATCGGCGGCAAGGGCATCAACGACCCCGCTCTGGTGGAGACTCTGTGCTCCAACAGCGCTGACGCCATCGACTGGCTGGACGAGCACGGCATCACCCTGCACAGCGTTTCCAGCTTCGGCGGCGCATCCGTCAAGCGTATCCATCGCCCCGTGGATGCTGAGGGCAAGACCCTTTCTGTGGGCTCTTACATGATCCCCCTGCTGCAGGAGAACTGCGACAAGGCCGGCGTGCAGACCCTGCTGAACACCACCGCTACCGAGCTGCTGACCGATGCAAACGGCGCTGTTGTGGGCGTGAAGGCTACCGGTTCCACCGGCGAGACCATCACCGTGAATGCCAAGGCTGTGGTGCTGACCACCGGCGGCTTCGGCGCAAATCTGGACATGGTCACCGAGTACAAGCCCGAGCTGAAGGGCTTTATGACCACCAATGCCGCAGGCGCACAGGGTCAGGGCATTGAGATGGCTACCGCTGTGGGCGCTGACACTGTGGACATGGATCAGATCCAGATCCACCCCACCGTGGAGGCTAACACCGCTGCTCTGATCACCGAGGGTCTGCGCGGCGACGGCGCTGTGCTGATCAACGCCGAGGGCAAGCGCTTCATCGATGAAGTGGGCACCCGTGACGTGGTTTCTGCTGCCGAGATCGCTCAGACCGGCAGCTACAGCTGGCTGGTGGTGGATCAGGCTATGGTCGATGCCTCCAGCGTCATTCAGGGCTACATCAAGAAGGGCTACACCGTGACCGGCCAGACCTACGAGGAACTGGCAAAGGCTATGGGCGTGGACGAGGCTGCTTTTGCCGAGACCATGAAGACTTGGAACGGCTACGTTGCCGCCAAGAACGACCCCGACTTTGGCCGCACCAGCTTTGCAAAGGCTCTGGATACTGCTCCCTACTATGCTATCAAGGTCACCGCAGGTGTGCACCACACCATGGGCGGCCTGAAGATCAACACCAACACCGAGGTGCTGAAGGCTGACGGCTCTGTGATCCCCGGCCTGTTCGCAGCAGGTGAGGTGACCGGCGGCGTGCACGGTGCAAACCGTCTGGGCGGCAACGCTGTGGCCGACTTTACCGTCTTTGGCCGCATTGCCGGTGCAGCTGCCAGCAAGTACGCTGCATGAGCATAAAGCAAAAAAATTCTGACACCGCCGCCCCCAAGGGCAGCGCGTGGAAGAAAAATGTGATCTTTGCACTGGTGGTGCTGGCACTGGCCGCAGGTATTTTTCTTGCGGTGCGGGCGCAGCACCCCGCCAAGGGCAGCGGCTTACAGGCCGTTGTGGATTTCGGTGACGGCGTTACCGAGACTTTGCCCCTTGCGCAGGATCATGATTACCTGTACGAGGTAGGGGACTACATCGTGCACTTGCAGGTAAAGGATGGTGCCATCGCGTTTTTGGACAGCCAGTGCCCGGACCATGTCTGTGAGCAATTCGGCTGGCTGGACAAGGACGGCGCATGGGCCGCCTGTGTGCCCGCAGGGGTGTATGTGGTGGTAGAACCCACCGCAGACGCAGAGTAAAAAAGAATAAATCAGCCGGGCCTTCGGGTCCGGCTGATTTTCTTTTTGAGGAAAAAAACGGCAAAAGAACCCTCTCAGGCATCGCTGTGCGATGCCAGCTCCCCCGAAGGGGGAGCTTTTTAGCGTGAGCCGATAGTTGCAGAGAATCTCCCCCATCTGAGATTCTGAAAAGCCTGCGGGCTTTTCAGAATCCTTTTTCACAGGAAGGAGAGCAGAGAAGAGGCAGTTTGAATCGTATTATATAAAGATATGCAACTGCTCAGCGGCGCACAAAGAAGGCCGTTCTTTGTAAAAAAAGTCTGAAACTTTGTGGAAATGCCGTGAAACGAAAAATGGACGCTTGTTTATCTGGGCAAAATGCGATACACTACAAATAAGAGCTTCTGACGGGTGCTTTTGCAAAAAGCACCTTGTCATAAAAGAACCTAGGAGGAACGGCAAGAATGATCTGGAACAAGTCTAAACAGCCCGCCGACCCGCAGCAGGACGCAGCGGCTGCACCCAAAAAAGGCGGTGCGGCAGCCTTTGCCCAAAAGAACTGGAAGTGGCTGGTGCCGGTGGCCATCGTGGTGCTGGCAGGCGGCTGGTGGCTGCTGAAGCCCAAGGGTGCAAAGCCCGCCAACGTGGATACTTCCTATACAGAAGCAGTGCCGGAGACCCGGGATGTCTCCAACACGCTCAGCGGCACTGGCACGCTGAAGCCTGCCAATACTTACAGCGTCAAATCGCTGGTGCCCGGCAAGGTGCTGACCGGCGGCTTTGAGGAGGGCGATATCGTGGAGGAGGGCACTGTGCTCTACACGGTGGATTCCTCCGATGCAACCACCAAGGTGGAGCAGGCAGCCATCACCCTGCAGCAGGCGCAGCGCAGCTACGACAAGACCGCCGACCATCAGTATGTGCGTGCCGAGGTGGCGGGCGTCGTCAGCAGCCTGAAGGTGAACAAGGGCGATGAGGTAAAGAGCGGTCAGGAGGTGGCCGTGGTGCGGGACAGCTCCAAGATGAATCTGGTGCTGGAGTTCCCGGCTGCGGATGCTGCTAACTTCTCGGCGGGGCAGACCGCCCAGGTGACGCTGGACGGTACTTTTGAGGTGCTGCCCGGCACTATTACCGCTGTGACCGGCACCGATGCCCTGAGCACGGGCAACCTGCTCACCCGCACTGTGACCCTCTCGGTGTCCAATGCGGGTGGTCTGACCACGGCACAGGCTGCAACGGCTACTATCAACGGGGTGAGCTCCATTGCAGCAGCCAACTTCCAGTATCAGGCCGAGCGTACCCTGACTGCGCTGGCTTCCGGTACCGTCACCGCCATCAATGTGCGGGAGGGCGGCAGCGTGAACAAGGACGATATCATCCTGACCCTCAGCGGTGAGGAACTGACAGAGTCCATCCAGTCTGCCTCCGAGACCCTGCGCGGCGCGGAACTGTCCATGCAAAATATGCAGGACGCCATGGATAACTACACCATCACCTCGCCCATCAGCGGCACCATCATCGAGAAAAATGCCAAGGTGGGCGATGCCCTGAGCACCGGCAGCGACCTGTGCACCATCTACGACCTGAGTTATCTGGAAATGACCATCAACGTGGACGAGCTGCAGGTCAGCAGCCTGAAGGTGGGGCAGTCCGTACAGGTGACCGCAGATGCCGTGAAGGATAAGACCTACGAGGGCTTGGTCACCCGTGTGTCCATGAAGGGTGATACCAGCGGCGGTACCACCACCTACCCGGTGACCGTGCGCATTGACGAGACCGATGGTCTGCGCCCGGGCATGAATGCCAACGCCGAGATCGTGGTGGCGCAGGCGAAAAATGCGCTCACCGTGCCCAATGCCGCCATTGTGCGGGGCGGTTATGTGCTGGTGCGGCAGGATTCTCCCAGCGCCGTGAACGCCGATGATTCCATGAGCGCACCGGAGGGCTATGTGTATGTCAAGGTCAAGACCGGTGTCAGCGACGACAACTATACGCAGGTGACCAGCGGCCTGTCCGAGAGTGATACCATCGCCTACGACCCCAGCTCCGTGAGCAGCGACAGCTACTATGACGACGGCGGCTATGATGATATGGGCGGCGAAGTGATCGGCGGCGCCGGAAACAATGCAGACCTTGCCGAGGGCGGGGAGGAGACGCTGCCGGAGGAGACGGAAAACGGTGAAGCCCCCGCAGCGGACGCTGAAGAGCCCGCAGAGGGCATCGACCCCGCCGAGGCCGGCGCAGTCGTGGTGGATTGACGCAGGAGGGATGAATGAGCGCTCTGATCGAGTTTGATGCGGTGTGCAAGTACTACCAGATGGGCGATACCACGGTAAAGGCTGCCGACCACATCACCATGAAAATCGAAAAAGGCGAGTTCGTGGCCATCGTGGGTCAGTCCGGTTCGGGCAAATCCACTTGTATGAACATCATCGGCTGTCTGGATGTGCCCACCCACGGCACCTACCGGCTCAACGGCCGGGATGTGGGCAAGATGAACCGCAACGAGCTGGCCGCTGTCCGCAACGAAATGCTGGGCTTTATCTTCCAGCAATACAATCTGCTGCCCAGGCTGAACCTGATGGAAAACGTGGAGGTACCGCTGGTGTATGCGGGCATCTCCCGCACCGAGCGCCACATCCGCGCCCGGGAGGTGCTGGAGCAGGTGGGACTTGGCGACAAGCTGAAAAACCGCCCCAACCAGCTTTCCGGCGGCCAGCAGCAGCGCGTGTCCATCGCGCGGGCACTGGTGCGCAACCCGCCGGTCATTCTGGCGGACGAGCCCACCGGCGCGCTGGACTCCCATACCGGCCGCGAGGTGCTGGGGCTTTTGCAGCAGCTGCACAAGCAGGGACACACCGTAGTGCTGATCACCCACGACAATTCCATTGCCGTGCAGGCCGACCGCATCATCCGGCTGGAGGACGGTCAGGTGGTGTATGACGGCGACTCCCACGCACCGGAGGCCATGGTGCAGCCCACCCTGCTGCCCGAAACGCCGGAAAAGGAGGAACAGGCATGATCTTTGAAACCTTCCGGCAGGCTATCCAGAACGTGTGGAGCAACAAGCTGCGCACCTTTCTGACCATGCTGGGCATCATCATCGGCGTGATGGCGGTCATCGTCATCGTGGGTCTGGGCAATGGCATGACCAAGAGCATGCGGGACAGCTTTTCCGCACTGGGCACTAACACCCTCAGCATTCAGGTGTGGGGCTACGGCTCCCGCTCCGTGTCGGTGGAGGAGATGTACGACATCTGCCAGCGGCATTCCGACCTGATCAAGGCGGTGTCGCCGCAGGTCAACTTCAGCGGCAAAGCCAGCGGTACGCTGAAGATCGGTACCACCAGCTACCGCTGGTCCAACATGAGCGGTGTGGACGAAAACTTTACCGAAATGAAGAATTACCAGATCGTTCAGGGGCGCGGCCTGCAGTACATGGATATGCAGGACAACAAGCAGGTCTGCGTCATCGGCGATTACCTCAACCGCGTAGCCTTTGGCGGCAACGGTGTGGGGCAGACGCTCAAGATCGGTGCCAACAAGTTCCGCGTCGTAGGTGTGCTGTCTGCCAAAGTCAGCGACCCCACTATGCAGCAGGGCAGCGATGACGACTGCGTTTACCTGCCCTACACCACCGTGATGCGGCTTTCCAGCCAAAGCATGGTGGACTGCTACACCGCCATGATGGCCGACGAAAGCCTTGCCAACGAGACCAAGAGCACGATGGAAGAGGAATTGATGTCGATCCTCAAGACCGAAAACGGCTACTATGTGTACAGCGCCAGCGAGTGGCTGGAGGAAATGAACAAGATGATCAACATGGTCATCGTGATACTTACCGGTATTGCCAGCATCTCGCTGCTGGTGGGCGGCATCGGCATTATGAACATCATGCTGGTGTCTGTGACCGAGCGCACCCGTGAGATCGGCATCCGCAAGGCGCTGGGAGCAAAGGAGCGCACCATTCTGGCGCAGTTTGTGGTGGAAGCAGCCACCACCTCCGCGCTGGGCGGCGTTTTAGGCATTGCGCTGGGCTATGCGGTGTCCATGGCGGCAAACAAGGTGCTGCCCATGTTCATGACCGATACCACCGTTACGGTAAGCCCCTCCTTCAACTCCATTGTGGTGGCCTTTGGCATCTCGGTGGGCATCGGCGTGCTGTTCGGCTACCTGCCGGCACGGCGCGCAGCCCGGCTGAACCCCATTGAAGCATTGCGCTACGATTGATCGCGGCGGCGTGATAAACAAAGAACAAGAGGTACGACCAATGAAAAAACGGATTCTCGCATTTCTGCTGGCGGTCAGCATTGCGGTGTCGGTGCTGGTGCTGCCGGTCTCGGCGGCCAGCATCAACAACACGGCCCTGCAGACGGCTATTACTCTGGGCGCTGTGCCCACCGGTCAGGAACTGGGCGCCAACATTACCCGCGGCGCCTTTGCCAAAATGCTGGTGTCCTTTTCCACTTACCGGGAGAGCGTAGGCGCACAGGGCACGGTGGGCACTTTGTACCGGGATGTGCCCGGCAGCTCCCAGTGGGCACCCTACATCCGCATTGCGGTGCAGCAGGGCTGGATGAACGGTTACACCGACGGCTCCTTCCGCCCGGACAACACCGTTACGCTGGAGGAAGCCTGCGCAGCGGTGCTGAAGCTGCTGAGCTATAAGACCACCGACCTGACCGGCTCCTTCCCGCAGGCACAGCTGAACAAGGCACAGCAGATTGGTCTGCGGGATCAGCTGACCTGCACGCAGGGACAGGCCATGACCTACGAGCAGAGCACCCTGCTGCTGTACAACGCCCTGCGCGCCAACACCGCCAGCGGCAGCGCCTACGGCAGTTCGCTGGGCTTTACGGTGTCCAACGGTCAGGTAGATACCTCTTCGGTGCTGCTCAAGAGCCGCAAGGGTCCCTTTGTAGCAGAAGAGGGCACCCAGCTGCCCTTTACGCCGGTGAGCGTCTACCGCAACGATAAGGCCTCTGCTTCGGCAGAGCTGAACAAGTACGACGTGTACTATTACAGCGAGAGCCTGCAGACGGTGTGGATCTACACCCGCCGCGCCGCAGGCCGCATTACGGCGGTATCGCCCAGCGCCAGCGCGCCTACCGCGCTGACCGTGGCGGGCAGCAATTACACGCTGGGCAGCTCTGCCGTGGCGTCCAAGATCTCCTCCCTGAACGGCGGCGGCGTGGGCGAAGTGGTCACCCTGCTGCTGGGCATGGACAACGAGGTAGCCGATGTGATCACCGGCGAGGAAGCCGACAGCGTGTTCTACGGCGTGGTGCAGACCGCTACCCGCAGCCTTGTAGAGGATAACGGCGCAGACGTGCTGCAAAAGATCTCGGTGATGTGCACCGACGGCATTACCCGCACTGTGAATATCGACAAAAGCCTGAACTACCCCACCGGCTGGCTGGTGGAGATCAGCGTGACCCCCGAAGGGGAACAGGTGACCGCCATCGAGTCCAAATCGGTCAGCGGCACCATCAACGACACCGCCACCGCGCTGGGGGACTATGCTCTGGCCGATGACGTACAAATTCTGGATACGACATCGGAGGGGTTGGCTGGGACGGTTCGTCCCAGCCGAATAGCGGGGACAAAGCTGAATGCACTGGCCGTGCGCTACTATACGCTGAATGAGCAGGGACAAATCGACCGCCTGATCCTAAACGATGTCACCGGCGATCTGTGGAAATACGGCGTGCTGGACGATGTGAAGAATCTGGCCTTCAACGCCAGTTCCATTCTGGGCACCCTGACCGGCAGCGGCTCCTCCGGCTCGGGGGATAGCTCTTCCGGGGACAGTTCTTCCGGCTCCGGCAGCGGCTCTACGGGGGACAGCTCTTCCGGTTCCGGCTCTACCGGCGGCACCACCAACACCACCACGGTGGTGGATGATCTGCGCAGTGTGCTGGTGCCCACCACCAGCGAGATCCTGTGGGGCGTCATTGACGGCTCGCTGCTGAGCACGGTCTGGAACCGCATTACCAGCAGTTCCGGCTCACTGCTGAGTATCGGTCTCAAGCAGCTGGCCAACATTACCGGCCAGCCTATGAGCACCATCCTCAATTTTGTGGGCGGCGGCGCTACCTACATCTGCTACGTCAACGGCAGTCAGGCCAGCTTTTCCACCTCCATCAAGTATCCGGTGCTGGCGGGCGGTTTGGCAGTGCGGCAAAACGTGAACGGCACTGTAAAGGCCATGATCCAGCTGATGCCCATGAAGATCGATCAGGTGGGTGCAGCCTCGGTGATGAGCAACGGCACCCGCTACGAGACGGCTGACGATATGCAGGTGTACCTATGGTACAAGGGGCAGTATTACGCCACCAAGCTCTCTGAGGTGAACTCTGAGGGCTACTACCTGACCGGCTGGTACGATAACTTTGGCTGCGCAGCAGGCAAGCGCGTGCGGGTGATCGTGGCGGTCAAAAAGGACTGATGGACTACTATGACCCCCGGCGCAGGGCGCTGCGGGCGGTACGGCAGCTGCTCTACCCGCGCGAGTGCCCCTTCTGCGGCCGGGTGCTGGGAGATGTGCGGGATTGCCCGGACTGCGCAGAGCAGCTGGAAGTGTTGCGCCGCAAGCCCGGCATCCGGCTGGACCCGGCGCAGCACTATATCAGCAATCTGGCCGGTGCGGCTGCGCCCTACCGTTACAACGGCTGTGTGCGGCGCGGCATCCTGAACGCGAAGTATCAGGGCAAGCCGTGGCGGGCTGTGGAGATGGGCAACCGTCTGGTACAGCTGGCCTTTGGCGGTGAACTGACCGTGCAGTACGGCGAGCTGCTCCCGCAGCCGGTGCCGTGGGCGGCCATCGGGTACGACCTGATCGTACCGGTGCCGGCCTCCGGTAAAAGGCGCGGCTACAATGTGCCGGAATTGATGGCGCTGCCGCTGACCAAGGCTATGGAGGTGCCGTTGGCACCGCAGGCACTGGAGCGCACCCGCGCCAAACGGCATCAGGCCGGTCTGCCGCTGGAACAGCGCATAGCCAACGTGGCAGGTGCTTTCCGGGCGGCACAGCCGCAGCAGCTGGAGGGCAAGCGCATCCTGTTGGTGGATGACGTCATCACCACCGGCACAACAGCTGCCGCCTGCGCACAGGCACTGCTGCACGCCGGGGCAGACAGCGTATTCGCGCTGGCCTTTGCCACGGTGGAGTTTGGCGCACCGCCGGACGGCACCACCCCCATCCATGAGGACGATGAGGAAGATGTGTATCGCGATTTTTGAAAATAACGCTCTTTCGCGCATCCTTTTGGCGGGCAAAAGCCGGGACAGTAAAATGTAAAAACTACACCAGAAATTTGGAAAAAGCGCTTGACAAAACGGACAAAGTCGGGTATACTAATCAAGCTGTGAGCGGCAAACGCAAACAGATATCCGGGTGTAGCGCAGTTTTGGTAGCGCGCTTGAATGGGGTTCAAGAGGCCGTGAGTTCGATTCTCGCCACTCGGACCATAAATCCAACGATTTCACGTTAGAAATCGTTGGATTTTTTTGTTTATAGGCTGGCCTCATTTGGTTTTGACCACAATTTTGACCACAATGCCAAAGATTTTATCTGGTCTAATTAGTGCCGTTCCGTCCAATTTTCAGGCCGAAAATGCCTCGCTGAACAACTGGATCGCACTCTGCCGAATGGATTCCTGAACATGGAGATAATGCTCAGTCATTTCGGTATCGGCATGGCCTACGATGCTCTGGATGGTCTGAATATCCACGCCCAACGCCTGCATCTGCGACACATAGGTGTGGCGGCAGCTGTGCGGCGTGAGCAAGCGGACATCGCCCGCTTCTTCCAGAGATTTGCGGAACACATCCCGGAAATGGGTGGGATTGCAGGGCAAGCCGGTCTTGGGGCTTTCCCAGATGAACTGGTCGGTGGTATCCCGCAGCTTGATGGCACACGGGCGGACATTCAGCGGCACCGGAATATCCCGGATACTGTCTTTGGATTTCGGACTGCCGATGCTGACTGTACCTTTTACGACCTTTACTGCCTGCCGGATGTGAATGACAGAGCCATCTTCTTCAATAAACTGCGGCTCCAAAGCCAGAAGTTCCTGCATTCTCATTCCAGTGCCGAGTAAAAGCCGAATGCTCAAGCCCATGCGGTCATCGGGCAGCACCTTCATCAGGTGTGCGACTTCCGCTGTGGTAAAGGCTTCCTTGCGTTTTGCGGTGCCGGATGCCCGCATCTTTTCAGCAAGCCGGACCGGGTTGCGGCGCACAAGGTCATTGGCTTCTGCCTTTTGAAAGATCTGGTAGAGCATCCCTCGTGCCTTGCTGATGTAAGAATCCGAGCGGCCATCGCGCCGCATCCCTTTCAGGAAGTTTTCAATGTCGATGGGGCGTATGACGGTCAAGGGGCGGTGATAAAATCCCTCTTTGAGCATTTTCAGGCAGTATTTGTAGCTTTCCTGTGTCGTGGGAGCGATATTATCCTTGTGACCCTCGAACCATGTATCAGCCCAATCCTCAAAGTACAGGATCGTGTCCAGCTGGACACCGCTGATAAGCGCATCCTGATACTCTTTCAGTTTGAGCTTGACCTCCTTCTGGGTCTTGCCATAGAAGGTCTTGAAGCGCGGCGAACCATCTTTCTGGTAGCCGTCCATCATACGTAATTCCCAGCGACCATCGCTGCGGTGGCGAAGCGTACCCTCGCCGTGTGAACGTTTGCTTGGCATATTGCCTCCTTCCTGATGTCAAGTCGTTTCGGGAATAGTATAGAAAAAGAAACCTCTTGAATCAAGGATGTCAGATCAGCCATTTACGCTGTCCGTGATCCACTGAAGAAAACGGTCTTTGGGTACGACCATCCGCTTACCGATGTGGAGCGTGGGAAAGCCGTCCGAACGGAGCAGGATGTAAGCGTTGGCGCGGGAGATGCCCAGCGCAGCAGCGACATGATCGGCTGTCAGGGTGATGGGAAGCTGCTCATACGAAGTGAACTGAGAGCGCATAGAATACCTCTTTTCTCTATATGTTGTGTTAAGTGAATACAAGAACACTATATATTGCACTTTGATATGTAACAAGGGGCATCTGCGGTTTGCGGATGCCCCTTGTGTATATGGGAG
>ENA-UOJB01002492-UOJB01002492.1-human-gut-metagenome-genome-assembly--contig:-C48-NODE-2492-length-12037-cov-5.788349_pt1 | contig 12037 bp, 7 predicted proteins | sample MGYA00242338_ERZ723885 | MGnify/ENA metagenome assembly ERZ723885
TATCAAAATAATTTTACAAATTCTTTACATTTACCCCGTTGACTCGGCGCAAATGCGGTTGTAACATGTTATTTGTCCCATTTTGCGCAAAAGCGCGGGGCAGGATATAACGACGCAAATATTGCCGCCGATGCCGCGGGGAAACGGCACGGCGTGCTGATTCGGAGGAATGTATGACATTTTTTGACGTGCTGTCTTTGGTTGGCGGCATTGCTCTGTTCCTTTACGGAATGGATGTTTTGGGCAAATCCCTTGAAAAAGCAGCGGGAAGCCAGCTCAAAAGCATACTGTCGAAGCTTACCAACAGCACAATAAAGGGACTGCTGCTCGGCGTTGCCGTCACGGCAGTCATCCAATCATCTGCGGCAACAACGGTAATGGTTGTCGGCTTTGTAAACTCGGGACTTATGCAGCTGGGGCAGGCTGTCGGCGTTATTATGGGTGCAAACATCGGAACGACCGTCACGGCATGGATTCTCAGCCTTAACGGCATAAGCGGCAGCAGCTTTTTTATTCAGCTTCTGAATCCGATGAGCTTCACGCCGATTCTTGCCATCATAGGCGTTGCACTTCAAATGTTTTCAAAGCGCGAACGCAGACGCAACATCGGTTCGGTCATGATCGGCTTTGCTGTGCTGATGTTCGGCATGAATATAATGAGCGAAAGCGTTGAACCGCTCAAAAATGTGCCCGAATTCACAAACCTATTCGTAATTTTCGGAAAAAATCCGATTCTTTCGATAATTGTCGGCTGCATTTTGACGGCAATAATTCAAAGCTCTTCCGCCTCGGTAGGCATTTTGCAGGCTCTTTCCGCAACCGGTGCGGTCACATTCGGCAGTGCGATACCGATAATCATGGGTCAGCATATCGGCACATGCATAACCGCAATGATCGCCGCGATCGGAACAACCAAAAACGCAAGAAGAGCATCGTTTATTCATCTGTACTTTAATGTAATCGGAACAATTATCTGCACGATTGTTTTCTACACGCTGAACGCATTCCTGAAGTTCGATTTTATGGATAAAACAATCGACACGTTTCAGATTGCGATTGTGCACACGCTGTTCAGCGTGATTTACACGCTGATGCTGCTGCCGTTCGGAAAACAGCTTGAAAGGCTTGCGGTGCTGTCCATTCCCGATTCAAAGGATGATCCGCAGCCGGTCATGCTTGACGAAAGGCTGCTTGCAACACCCGCAATTGCGGTTGAACAAACGCGTGTACTTGCGGCGGATATGGCGAAGCTTGTGCGGAAAAGCGTTCAGGCTGCAATTGCGCTGCTCGGGAACTACAGCGAAAAAGGCTATAATGAGGTTGCAAAGCTTGAAAAAGAGGCCGATAATTACGAAGATGAAATCGGCACATACCTTGTAAAAGTTTCTATGCAGGAGCTTTCGGATGCGGACAGCCGCGATGTTACAAAAATTCTGCATTCAATAACGGATTTTGAACGCATAAGCGACCATGCGCTGAACATTGCTCAGAGTGCACGCGAAATGGCGGAAAAGAAATTAAGCTTTTCTCCCGCGGCGCAGGCGGAGCTTAAGGTTATGACGGGCGCGATCGATGAGATCGTCGGCATAGCAATCGGGGGGTTCGTTTCCGATTCCGCGGATGCCGCAAGGCGTGTTGAGCCGCTTGAAGAGGTTGTTGACGAGCTTAACACAAACATTCGCGCCGCGCATATCAAACGGCTTAAGGACGGCGAATGCACAATTGAGCTGGGATTTGTTTTGAATGATATTCTTGCAAATTTCGAGCGAATAAGTGATCACTGTTCGAATATTGCCGTTTGCAAACTGGAGCTTGTTGAGGGCATGATGGATGCACATGCGTATCTGCATAATCTCAAAAACACAAACAATGAAGAGTTTGTGAAAAGCTATAACGAATACAGAGAAAAATATGCTTTGAAAAATACGCCTTGAAGGAAACGGGAAACGGATTTCAAGGATTAGCATTTGACAACACCGCCCGCAGCGAAAACTCTGCGGGCGTGTTTGCGTTTAAAGGGAATCTTGCTTCGGACGCCTTGCAAAAATGTTGTTAAAAGGCTATAATTTAACGCGAAACAGTGTTTCCGCAAAGTCGGACGGAAAGAGGAACGGATGATATATATCGTTGAAGATGATGAGAATATAGGACAAATGGAATGCTATGCCTTGAAAAACAGCGGTTTCGGTACGGAGCTTTTTGAAGATTCCGAAAGCTTTTTTTCGGCTGTTGCAAGGCGTCTTCCCACGCTTGTGATATTGGATCTCATGCTGCCGGGCGAGGACGGATTGACAATTTTGCGCCGACTGAGGGATTCCGCCGAAACAAGAAAGATTCCGATAATAATTGTGAGTGCAAAGTCAGGCGAAGCGGATGCGGTACGAGGGCTGGACAGCGGAGCCGATGATTACATAACAAAACCTTTCGGGGTTTCGGAATTGATTTCGAGGGTCAAAGCCGTTTTACGCAGAACAGACGGAGCGGCTCCGAATAATTACAGTGTCGGCGGCATTTCGTTGGATGACGGGCGAAGGCTTGTGTGCGCCGAGGGACGGCAATGCGCATTGACCTATACCGAATATGAGCTGCTTAAAGCTCTGGTTTCCAACTGCGGAATGGTACTGAGCCGCGAAAAGCTGATGGTTCTTGTTTGGGGAACCGATTTTGCGGGTGAAAGCCGAACAGTGGATGTTCACGTCAAAACACTTCGGCAAAAGCTCGGTTCATGCGGAGATCTGATAAAAACTGTTCGAAATGTCGGATACAAAATAGAAATGCAATGACAAAGAAAATCTACAATCAATGTATACCGTTTATTCTTATTGTGCTTTTGTCGGCGTTTGCAGCCGGAAGCATTTTCGGTGCTGCATCCGCATTATCGGAGCGGGAAGCAGGCGCGGAAACGCTTGCATGTTCCGCAAAGGAAATCTATGATTCAACCGGAGAAATTCATCGGTTAAGGGCATTTGCTCAAAAGGGCTGCATTGCGCTTGTTTCGGAAGATTTGCAGCGGGTTAAAGCGGTGAATGCGGCGGGAAATGCGGAGAGCGTTTCGATTGACGATTTAAAAAGCGGCAGCAATTCTGCGCTTTGCTGTTTCGCAGGCAAAACCATCGAACGTTTGAGGATGAAGCTCGAGGAGAAAAAATGTCAAACAGCAGCCCTGCTTTGCAAACGGAACGGCTTTTTTTTAAATTTGAATTTCTGCACGATAACAAGGCTTAACAACGGTGACTATTTGCTTTTGTCCGTACACGGCGGCGATTCCGCAGCAAAACACTTCCTTTGCGCGGGGGCTTCACTGCTTGCGCTCGCCGTCGGTGCAGCGTTGTTTACAATAAATCTTTCGAAACGCATTACAAAAACGCTTATCACTCCGCTTCAGGGCATTGCGGAACATGCGGACGGCAGCGAGTTTGCGGTTCCGTTTGACGAGCTGAAGCCCTTTGTTGAAACCTTGAAGCAGCGTCAGGCAGCAAAAAACAATATGGAACAGATGCGGCAGGAATTCACGGCAAATGTTTCGCACGAGCTGAAAACCCCGCTCACAAGCATTTCCGGCTACGCCGAAATGATTGCCACCGGCATTGCAAAGGAAGAGGATGTTCAGAATTTTGCGCGGCGCATTCATTCGGAATCCTCCCGTCTGCTGTCGTTGATTGCGGACATAATTCAGCTCAGCGAACTGGATTACATTGAGGGACGTGATGATTTTGAAAACGTTGATTTGCTTGACTTGGCACACGCGACCGAAAACAGCCTTGCTCCCGGAGCGGAAAGATACGGAATTGTGATTTCCGTTGAGGGTGAGCATTTTCAAACGTTCGGATGCCGCAGCCAGCTTGAGGAATTAATTTATAACTTGTGCGATAATGCAATTCGGTACAATAAACGGAACGGAAAGGTTTCGGTAACTGTTTTCGGCAGCGAGGGACGGCCCGCAATTTCCGTTGAGGACACGGGCATAGGCATACCGGAGGATAAGCTTGACCGCGTTTTTGAACGCTTCTTCCGCGTTGATAAGGGGCGCAGCAAGCGCACGGGCGGAACGGGACTCGGTCTTGCAATCGTCAAACATATTGCACTGCGTCACGGAGCTCAAATCTCAATTTCGAGTGAATTGGGAAAGGGAACAAAGATTACCGTTGTTTTTGAAGAGAACAAAGGCGAAAATTCCGATTAAGACATAAATAATTTCAACAAAAAACAGGGCTTTGCCGTTTCATTCGCAGCTAAGCCCTGTTTTTGTTCGCTATAAAGATTTATTCTTTCAGAAAAAATCCGTTTTATGCTTTCAGCATAAAGATTTAACTCTTCGTGGTAAATCCACTTTAAGCCTTCAGCATAAAGATTTAACTCTTCGTGATAAATCCACTTTATGCTTTCAGCATAAAGGCATGGTAAGCCTTAACTGCTTCGTACAGGTCGGCCTTGGAGATGATTTCCCACGGAGCATGCATGGACAGCACTGCAACGCCGCTGTCGATGACTTCCATGCCGTAATTAGCGCAGATGTAAGCGATGGTGCCGCCGCCGCCCTGATCGACTTTGCCGAGTTCGGCAGTCTGGAAGTTGACGTTTGCGTCATCCATCAGCCTGCGGAGCTTGCCCATGTATTCGGCGTTGGCGTCGTTGGAACCGCCCTTGCCGCCGGAACCGGTGTACTTATTGAAGCAAACGCCCCTGCCGAGGTATGCCGCATTCTTGCGTTCAAATACGCCTGCAAAATTGGGGTCATAGCCCGCGCTGACATCGCAGCTGAGCATACGGCAGGCGGTGAGTGCGCGGCGAACGAGCAGGTCGGAATATTCGCCTGTTGCGTTTACAAGCTCTGCAACAGCGTTTTCGAAATACTTGCCGTGCATACCGGTTGCGCCGACGGAGCCGATTTCTTCCTTGTCGGCAAGCAGGCAGCAGCAGGTGTATTCGGGCGTTTCGTCAATGCTGAGGATCGCATTGACGGAAGCATATGCGCAAACGCGGTCATCGTGGCCGTAACCGAGGATCATGCTGCGGTCAAGACCGAAATCGCGTGCTGCACCGGCGGGAACAACTTCCAGTTCGGCGGAGAGGAAGTCCTCTTCTTCGATATCGTATTTTTCTTTGAGCAGAGCAAGAACAGCAGCTTTGACGGGCTCTTTTTCTTCATCGTTGAGGGGTTTGCTGCCGATGATGATGTTCAGCTCTTCGCCTTCGATAACAACGGAACCCTTTTTGCTCATCTGATCACGGCTGAGGTGAGGAAGCAGGTCGGAAATGCCGATGACGGGATCGGAGGGATCTTCACCGATAACGATGTTAACAAGCGTGCCGTCCTTCTTTGCAACAACGCCGTGCATTGCAAGGGGCATTGCAACCCACTGATACTTTTTGATACCGCCGTAGTAATGCGTGTCGAGATATGCAAAATCGGTGTCCTCATAGAGGGGATTCTGCTTAAGGTCAATGCGGGGGGAGTCAATATGAGCACCGACGATGTTCAGACCCTTGAAAATGGGCTGTTTGCCGATTTTGAAAAGCATGAGCGCTTTGCCCATGAAGTCGGAATAGACGCAGTCGCCGGGGTTGAGCTTTTCGCCGTTTGCAATGACGGTGTTAAGGTTGCGATAACCCTTTGCTTTTGCCATTTCAACAGTCTGTGCAACGCATTCGCGCTCGGTTTTGCCGTTGTCAAGGAACTTGACGTATTCGGCGGAGATTGCGTTGAGCTTTGAAATATCTTCTTCGGAATAGGTTTTCCAAGCATTCTTTCTTTCCATAGAAACAATTTATCCTCCGTTTTTTGATTGGGTAAACGCCGGTTTAAGGGCTTTGCGCAAAACATTCGGAACATTTTGCACAAAGCGCGGTTTAATCACCGTTCACCCGAGAGCAACTTTGCGCCGCCCGTTCCCGTCAACGGGCAAAGGCGGCGGGGATGCCTCTGTTTTCAAGCAATATGGTAACATTTTTGAAGAAAATATTCAATACCCGAACAAGAAAAAATTGCATCATACCGATAAATTCGGGCAAAACACTCGAATGCACTGCCGAACAGCGGATTAAACCGATAAAAAACATTTAAAGAAAACTTGAAAATCCTTCATGATATATGTATAATATCACTTGCGGAATACATCAAAACACGATGTGATTCCGCAAAGACTTTCCTCGGCACGAAAGGAGAACCATATGAAAAGATTTATTGCGGCAATGACGGCGGTTATCATGCTGCTGGCACTTGCCTGCACACCTGCGCTTGCACTGAGCGTTCGCGATGCAGCACTGGATGCAGCACTGAACGTTCCCGACGGAAACATTCAGTTCGTTACGGAGGGCGAGTATCCTTGGACCGTTGACGGTGCGAACGGTTGGGCAAAAAGCACCAACTTCCAAGTCAGCAGTTCCGAATCCACCGTCACGGCAACAGTCACGGCGGAAGAGGGCGATATCGTTTCCTTTGACTACAAAGTCAGCAGCGAAGCACGCTATGACAAACTCGTTTTCGCTGTCGACGGCAACCCTGTTGCTTCAAGCCCCTGGACTTTCTTCTCCGGCGAAATTGACTGGACGAATGTAAGCTATGCACTCACCGCCGGCGAGCATGTTCTAAGCTGGAGTTATCAGAAGGACAGCAGCTCAAACAGCCATGATGACACTGCCTACCTTGACAATGTTTATGTCGGTGCTCCCGTTGCGCCCGAAAGCCTTGAACTGACTCCGAGTCTGACGGTGCAGACTCAGCGCCGCGCACAGCTCAACTGGACGGTTCTTCCCGAGAATGCGTACAACAAGGAAGTTACCTTTGCTTCCGCGGATGAAAGCATTGCGGTCGTTGATGCAAACGGACTCGTGACCGGCGTTTCCGTCGGACAGACCGTTATAACCGCAACCACCGTTGACGGCGGAATCACCGCCGAGTGTGCGGTCACCGTTGAACAGGGGCCTGCGGCTGTAACGCTGAACGGCTTCTTCTCCTCAAAATGGTACAGCTTCATCGATGCGGATCCCGCTGCCGCTTCCGAGCTGCCCTATACAATGACTGCAAATGTCACCGCTGCCGAGTTTGCGGGCGGCTATGTTTACGGCTATATGACAAAGGATTATTTCATCCTTAACCCCGAAACGGGTGAAGTTACCTACCCTGCGATGAACACCGGCGATGTTACGATTCGCGATATGGCATATGACCACAGCGCACAGAAAATGTACGCAATCGGCACGGGTGCCGCTTCCGGCAAATTCCTTTACACCGTTGATATTTCAACCGGTGCGGTCACGGAAATTGCACAGATTGTATGCGGAAGTGAAACACCCATGACGCTTGCGATTTCAACCGACGGCACGGCATATGTTCTTACCGAAAGCTACTCAAATGCAAGCAAACTGTACAGCATCGACCTGCAAACAGGTGTCGGCACGCTTATCGGCAGCACGGGTTTCGGTCACAAACGCTTCCAGTCCATGGCATATGATCACAACACGAACCAGCTCTTCTGGGCAAGGTTCTCCGATTACGGTAACGGCGGCCTTGCCGTTATTGACACGGCAACCGGCGCGGCAACGGACCTCGGCATGATAAACGGTTCGGCGGTGCTCGTTTGCGGTCTTTATATTGCAAATAACCTTCCCGTCGGTTCCGTTATCGGCGATGAATGCACCGTAACTTTTGTTGACGGATTGTCGAGTGAAACGATTTCGACGGCAACCGTTGACAAGGGCAGCGTACTCACTGCGGCTGACTTCCCCACCGTTCCCGCACACGAGGGCTATGCCTTCACGGGTTGGGATTACAACGGTGCGGCAGTCAACGCAAACATCATTGTGACTGCAAATTATTTCGATATCACCAAAGCTTCCGTAACGCTCCGCGTTATTGACGAAGTGTATCTTGACGGTTCCGGCTTCCAGATGCTGCTTGATGCCGATGCTGTGGAATACGGCGTCGGCATTCCCGAAACGGGTGATGTCCTGGCTTACGGCGCAGAAGGCGCGGAAGAGCTTTATTCACGCTTTGAGTATAAGCTCCCCGAGAATGCGGACGGCAACTTCATGACCGAAACGGATATCGTTTTCAACGGCGAAAGCGTCACCGTAAGCATTCCCGCAGGCACATACGACTGGTGCATTGCAAACCCGCGTTATTGGCATGATGACGGTCCTCAGATCGGGCTTGTCAGCGATATAGGCACGGCGCACGGCAGAAATGACAACTATGTTTTTGAAGCAGGCAAGAGCTATGTGTTCACGGTTTATCGTTACGGCGAACTCGGTGCGGTCGATGTTGAGATCACCGATTACAATTCCCAGCCTGGTACGGCAGGCGATGTTGACGGCAACGGCGTTGTCGAAACTGCGGATGCACTGCTTGCACTGCGCGGGGCAATGGGTATTGCTGCACTCACACCCGAACAGGCAGAGCGTGCGGATATGGACGGCAACGGTGTTGTTGACACGGTTGACGCGCTTGCAATTCTTCGCCGCGCAATACTTAACGGCTGAGTTCGGCAGCTGAATTAATCGGCAGCTGAGATTCACGGCTTTGAAACTGTGTTCGGCGCACTCGGTTCGGGTGCGTCGAATTCTTTTAAACAAAACATATTGATGAGAACATCAATATTTATAAAAAATTGATGAAACAATGAATAACAAAGGAGCCTGAAATGTCTGTTGAAGTTGAAAAAGAAATGCTGAATGCGATATTTGCCGCGCGCGATGAAGAATATGCGGATTTTACGGCAAAGCTGATTCCGAACGTTCCGCGGGAAAGCATTATCGGCGTGCGCACGCCGCAGCTCCGCAGCATTGCAAAACGGTTCGGGAAAAATGCGGGAATTAACGAATTTCTTTCCGCACTGCCGCATGAATATCACGAACAGAACCTTGTTCATGCATACATTGCGGAGAGCATAGGGGATTTTGATTCCGCCGTAAAAACGATTGAAGCGTTCCTTCCGTATGTAACAAACTGGGCTGTTTGCGACAGCATGACTCCGCGCGTTTTTGCAAAGCATACCGGGGAGCTTTTGCCGATAATCAAAAAATGGCTGCAATCGGCACATCCTTACACGGTGCGTTTCGGGCTGCGGATGCTGATGTGTTTTTACCTTGAAAAAGAGTTTGCTTCCGAAATCAATGCCCTTGCTGCCTCCGTATGTTCGGAAGAATACTATGTGAATATGATGCAGGCATGGTATTTTGCAACTGCGCTTGCAAAGCAATACGATTCGACCGTTCCCTTTGTTGAAGAACACAGGCTTTCCCCGTGGGTGCACAACAAAACGATTCAGAAGGCGGTTGAGAGTTTTCGCATAACGGCGGAACAGAAGGCGCATCTTAAAACGCTGCGGCTGAATTTGCGCCGCAAGGGTGCGAAGCACGAACCCGTTTCAACTTCAAAAAGCGACAGCAACGAACCAAAGCGGATTGAAGTTGTTGCTGCAATCATTGAAAAGGATGGTAAAATTCTCATCTGTCGGCGTGCGGAAAACAAAACCCGTGCGCTGAAATGGGAATTTCCGGGCGGAAAAATCGAACCCGGGGAAACTCCGGAACAAGCCGTGCTGCGTGAATGCCGCGAAGAATTGGACGTCGATCTTTGCGTAAAGGGCGAATTTATGCGCGTTTTGCATTCATATCCGGATATTGAAATTCAGCTCACAGTGTTCCGAACAGCGATCATCGGCAGCGACCCGCGCTGCATTGAACATAAAGAAATTCGTTTTGTTTACCCGTCGGAACTTGCAGACTTCGAGCTTTGCCCTGCCGATATCACGGTTGCGGAAAAAATTATTTCGGAAGCGCATCTTTTTTGAACGAAAGCATGTATGCGGGGGAAAAAACAGAAACGATGTTTAAAACCAACCGATAATAAACCGACGGAAATTGACCGTGAGCAGAAGTTAAAACAAGCAAACATGCCCCTGAAAGGATCGATCTTTCAGGGGCATGTTTGCGGATTATGCTGCGATAAACAGCGGAAAACATTTTGATTACGGACTGTTATCGAAATGTTTTATATTTTGTCAAGCATCAGCAAACGGTAGTGCCTGCCTTGCCCTCAAGAGCTTCAACCGCCTTGTCGAGGGAAGTGATGATGGCCTTTCTGCCGGGCTTGCTTTCAACGAACTTGACGGCAGCTTCAACCTTGGGCAGCATGGAGCCGGGTGCGAAATGCCCTTCCGCCATATAGCGGCGAGCCTCTTCAACGGTCATGGTTGCGAGGGATTTTTGTTCGGGTTTGCCGAAATTGATGCAAACCTGTTCAACAGCGGTCAGGATGACGAGTGCATCGGCATCGATGTCCTCTGCGAGGCGTTCTGATGCAAGATCCTTGTCGATAACGGCTGCCGTGCCGATATAGTTGCCGTTTTCGTCCTTAATTACGGGGATTCCGCCGCCGCCGACGGTGATGGCGATGAAGCCGCCGTTCATAAGGCATTTAACGGCGTCAAGCTCAACGATTTCAACGGGCATGGGGGAAGCAACAACCCTGCGCCAACCCCTGCCGGCATCTTCCTTCATGGTGTAGCCTTTTTCGGCTTCAAGCTTGCGGGCTTCGTCTTCGGTATAGAAGGGGCCGATGGGTTTTGAGGGTGCTTTGAACTTCGGGTCATCCTTATCAACAACAACCTGCGTAACAACAGTCACAACGCGCTTTCCGTTTTTACGGGCGCGGAGGACTTTCTCAAGCCCTTGCTGCATGTGGTAGCCAATGTAGCCCTGGCTCATTGCACCGCAAACGTCAAAGGGCATTGCGGGGGTGACGGCGGAAGCATATTCGTTCTGGAGCACGATCCTGCCGACCTGCGGGCCGTTGCCGTGAGCAAGAACGACATCATAGCCGCTTTCGATGATGTCTGCGATGTATTCGGAAGTTTTTTCAACAACTTCAAGCTGGGATTCTGCGGTTGCGGGCTTGCCTGCTTCCTGCAATGCATTGCCGCCCAGTGCAATAACGATTCGTTTCATTTTTTGTTTCTCCAAAGAAAAATAATGCGGCGAACATTGCGCCAAAGTCAATTATGCCAAATATCTCGCAGAATGTCAACAACTTTTTGAATTTTCCTGCTGAAAAATCAAAAACTTATGCAAACAGGTATTCATTCGACCGCATTTTCGCCGAAAAGAGCCTTAACAGCGTTGAACGTTATTCCGATGTTTCTGCTGCCCACGGAATAATCAACCCTCCGTTTTCCTGTCGGAGCTCAAGTGCGCCTGCGTAATTTTGGGGGAACACCGTTGCACGGGATTCGGGCTGACTGCGGCTTTTTGATTTTCGACAGCAAAAAAGCCCGGGCGGAATCGCTCGGACTTTTCTTTGGCAGGGGTACTAAGGCTCGAACTCAGAAGAACGGTTTTGGAGACCGCTATGTTACCATTACATCATACCCCTAAGGCTTGATAAGTTTATCATACTTCGAGGCATTTGTCAACAGTTTTTTTAAAAACTCTTAATGATTAAGAAACATCATTGCTGACTTGGTTCGGATCGTCAACGGCGGCGGGTTCAACGGGCTTGTCCTTTGCGGATTGTTTATACTTCTCGTTAATGTTTTTAATATGCTGTTGTTTTACGGATTCATCGACAGCAGCTAACGGGGAAAGCTTTTCGAAAATTGCATCGATCTGTTCAACGGAAAGCTGATTTCCCTTTTCTGCATAGTTTTTCTGAATTCGTGAAAGCACATCGGCGCGGTGGATGACGACAGTGTGCGTTTTTTCAAGCTTAACATTCTTCAATTCACAACGATCACTGAATAAAACGTATGAGTATATAGGAAGGTTGTCAGAAGCAAGAAAAGCTTTCAACTGCTTGATATGCCCCGCGTTTTGCATTATCGGGTTAAAAAAACGCGACTTTTGAGATTTACCCTTCCCGGAGGGCAGCGTTTGGGTCCAAAAGGTCTGCGACTCGTTCCCGAATATCCAACCGCTGTAATTTTTTGATTCAAAAACATAGATTCCGGATTCGTGAAGAAGAATGACATCAACTTCGGTCGTTTCTCCGTCGGCCTTAGGAAGATAGCAGTTAAAGATAAATTTTTTGTAGCCGTTG
>ENA-UOJB01002518-UOJB01002518.1-human-gut-metagenome-genome-assembly--contig:-C48-NODE-2518-length-11879-cov-4.630751_pt1 | contig 11879 bp, 10 predicted proteins | sample MGYA00242338_ERZ723885 | MGnify/ENA metagenome assembly ERZ723885
CTATACCCTGTAAAATATAACGTCTTTTTCCTGTTTTCAAAAACAGGCGATAGCGAGTTTTTAAACCAATTTCTTGCTTCTACCTCACTTACTTCCCCGTTTTCTATCTTTGTATTTACATTCGACTGAATCATCATAAAATCAATAAACTGCTCCATAGAAAAATCATAGAATAATTCATATGTGATCTGATTTTTAATGTGAAAATAATCCGACAGTTCACTTTGTTTCCACGTGTTTTCGTTTCTGGGCGGTTTGGGAAAGCGCTTTAAATATTCTTCATGATACCAGTTTGTATAAGCATCATTTTCCTGCATTTTATCTATAATCCAGAAATCATAAATCAGCAAAATACCCTGATCCTGCAGAACATGTCCCATATTCTCTAAAAACAAATCCCTGTCAACCCAATTTACCATTCCAGCTGCAGTTACGATATCATATTTTTCTGCTGGTTCTTTTGTTTTCTCCGCTTTTGCCCTGTAAAATGTATATGCTTTATTATCCTTATATTCCTCTTTACACACTTGAATCATTTGTTCTGATATATCAGTTCCTGTAACCCTGTCGCAAATCAAGTGGAGTGCTTTTGTCGATAATCCAGCCCCACATCCTACATCCAATCCATTCCGAAAATTGGAAGTAACTTCACAATCGCTTACAAATCGTTCTATTACTTTTTTATGAAGCCATGGACGGTTCACATATCCTTCTGCGATTCTCTTTTCATCAAATGTAATTTTATCCATTTCCCCTCCAAATTAAATAATTGCCTGTAAAAGATGAATTCCCCTGCTGAGCAAACTATATTGATAATCTTTGTCATATGTTTTTTTTAGGATTATTTGCGGCATCGCTTCTTGAGGTACATATCTTAAACAATAATTCTGCAATTCCTCTATATTTATATCTGTCAGGGGATATAAATATAGCTTATACGGATTTATTACTGTAATAATTTGAAGTAACAATCTCCCTGTATATTCTATCATATCAATATTTTGATATCCTTCTAAAGCAATCTCTCTAAACGTCCTATGTTCATCATAAAAATTAAATCCAACTTCTCCCTGAAATCCAAATGCACCGCTTACTGGCTTTCCATTAACAATATAACTGCTTCCAGGTCCATTTTTACCAATATGAATACATGAAATATCTCCCAATTCCTTCTGAAAACCGGAAACAAGAATATTCATATTATTTGCTACTTCTGTTTCTATATTAAATTTTTGAAAAATTTCAGTTTTTAAATTACATCCGTTTAGCGCTTCTTTTCCTTCCGCCATTCCTATTTCGATAACTTTAAGTATTTTTTCAGCAGATATTGATTTTTCTTCAATTTTGTCATAACTGATATTCTGTTTATATAGATCAACTATAAAAACTTCTATATATTCTCTTTCTACCTTTAAGCAAAGACTATACGCATATTCCTGATTCAGAATATATTCATTTGCTTTTCTCCCCCCAGTTTCACCGCGTTTATCTGATAACATATGTATAATATCCTGCTCATTCAATTCATCTACCAGCTTACTTACTGTTGGAAAACTCAGTTCTGTTTTTTTTGTAATATCTTGTTTCGTATTTCTACTAAAATCCCAAAAAGATTCAAGAATGATTTTTCTGTTGATATCTTTTACCATGCTCGAAAACGCCATATCCATCTCCTTTTTCAATCTATTATTAAAACTATTTTAATAATAGATTGAAAACTTTCTTATGTCAAGAATTAAAAAGAACGTCTTCCAGCTACAAAAAAGCGCCCCGGAGATTTCTCTCCGAAGACGCTTTCCTCTCGCACCGACGTTTTTGCGCCGGTAATATCTTTTCCTGGAAGAAACGCGACTTGCGTTTTCTCCTTACGCCAGAGATCCCATCGGGTCCCAGGGCCTTAATACGATCGGCTCCTGCTCGTAAGCTTCCAGAACCTCTTTCGGCAGGTACTTGCGGTTTACAACGATCTGATAGGTATACTCGTCGAACCATCTGTCTGTCATGGTGTAGTAGCCATCTCTTCCGGCATCAGGTCCCCAGCTGTTCTCCACTCTCCAGCGATTAGGCTGTCCGTTTTCGTCGATGTTCACGCCCTGGAATACCATTGCGTGGGTCATCAGGCTCTGTCCGTAATCCAGACGCTGTGCCTTGGTCATAGGGAAGTCGGTCTGGAACAGATCTTCCAGTGCAAAGATCTTGGTATCCATAACGCCGCTCTCTCTGGTGGAGCGCTTGCCGACGTCACAGCCGAACCATACCGGCTCGCCATCCTTCATCTGTGCAATTGCAGCCTTTTTCAGCTCTTCGATCGGCAGATTGACATATCTTACCTGACGGCCTTCTGCAACGTTGCCCAGGTACTGTACAGTGTAGCTTCTGTAGTACGGCTTGTCCGCAGTCGGCGCATTGATCAGGCTGATGTAATCATTTAAGTTCAGACCGATATATTTTGCATAGAATTCCTTCGGGGTCAGGCCGCATTCCCGATGGAACTGCTTGTCCTTGTCACGGTATTCGAAATCAAAGGTTTTGGGCGGATTGCCGAGGCAGATGCAAAGCATGTTGTAAACAACCTGCATCATTTCCTCCTTCTTTGCAAGCAGCTCTTCTTTGGTGCTGCCGGCACGGTATGCTTCCCGCAGCGTGCATGCGAACTCCCGCAGCTTTTCTGTCATGTAAGATACCATTTCGTTTGTGTTGGAGGAAATCTCGCTTTCCGGCATCGCTTCCTTCGGAACCAGTCCGTATTTGTCTACGATTGCGCAGAGCATATCCCACTGCCCGCCGTCATTTAACGGTGCGGAAAGCAAATGTGCGATCAACCGGCTGTCTGTATCCTCTTCCAGAGTATCCAGAATTGTATTCAGGAAATAGTTGGATTTCTCCAGCTTGTCATAAAACAGGGTATAGTTCTGGGACAACTCAAAAGTTTCCAGATTGCAGTGCTTCATTACCTGAAAACGCATGCAGTTTAAGGCTGCGAACATCCAGCAGCGGCCGCTCTTTTTCTGGTTGGTAATCTTGCCCTGCTCCAGGCTGATAGAAAATGTATTCGCAATCTCTCTTTCTACACTACTGTCTGTTGCAGCTGCATTTACGCCCTTGCCCACAACTGCATTCTGAGCAACGCGGTTTGCACGATCCTGCACAAATTCTTTTCCGTACTTTTCCAGAAGTTCCATTGTCACTTCTCTGTTCATCTTACGGTTCTCCTTTCGTTATGCCTTACTTTGTTCCTTTATGCTTCTGCCCTAAAAACATATTTATCCAGACGATGAAAGGCCTCCTGCACTCTCGAAAATGGCAGCGCCAGATTCATCCGGATGCTGTCCGGGTAGAAAAATGCTCTGCCGTCCTGCCAGATAACACCGACTTTAACACCTGCCTGCAGCAGCTCATCCATTGTCTTATGATGTGCTTCACACCATTTATGACAATCCAGATACAGCATATAAGTGCCCTCCGGCTTTGCAAGCTCTACACCATCCCAGTTTTTCGTGATAAAATCATATGCCCATTCCATATTTTCTGTCAGCACAGCTTTCAGCTCATCCGCCCATTCCTGACCATCCTTACTGTAGGCACCGATCAGTCCGTGCATGGAAAAAATGTTCATATTGTTATAATGAGACAGTGAGGTCTGCTTGTTCATCCGATCTCGAAGATACGGGTTGTATACAATATGATAGGAACCGATCAGTCCGGCAAGATTAAAGGTTTTCGTCGGCGCATACATTGCAATCGTTCTGTTTTTTGCATCCTCGGAAACCGTCTGTGTCGGAATATGCTGACGATTGCCCAGTGTCAGGTCTGACCAGATTTCATCCGAAATAACAATACAGTCGTTTTTACGATAAACCTCCATCGCAGCTTCAATTTCTTCCCGTTCCCAGACACGTCCGCTCGGATTGTGGGGAGAACAAAAAATTGCCAGATGAATATGGTTTTCTTTGAGCTTTTTATCCATATCCTCATAATCCATCCGCCAGATGCCCTCTGCATCCCGTTTCAGCTCGGTATGTACTGCCCGGCGTCCATTATTGTTCAGGACGCTGGTAAATCCGGTATACGTCGGAGAATGAACCAGGATTGCCTCGCCCGGTGCAGAAAATGCCTGCAGCGCAGCGACAACACCGCCCAACACGCCATTTTCATAACCAATCGCTTCTTTTGTCAGCCCTTCAACGCCGTTGCGGACCTTCTGCCAATTGATGATGCTGTTGTAATATTCCTCGGACGGATCAAAATATCCGAACACCTGATGCTCCAGACGCTTCGTAATCGCTTCGCAAACTGACGGCGCTGTCTGGAAATTCATGTCCGCCACCCACATCGGAATCCGGTCAAAACCCTCTGCAATCTCTGCATTCGGCACCGGAATGTTTTCCCATGCGATGGAATCCTTTCCCGTTCTGTCGATCACTGATGTAAAATCGTACTTCATGTTTCTTCTTCTCTCCTGAATGAATTGTAAAATTCTGTCCGGCCTCTTCCTGTCTCAGGCTGCGTCGACTTTTTGCATCCCTTGAATTCCATAATCGGCTCCTCCTTTTTATCTGCAAAAAATCGCACTTCCCCTGTTTGCCTTTCCCAGTGGTTTAAGCATATTCCTTTTGCAGTGCCATGTCAAGCGAGCGCAAAACGTACGCAAAAGCTCTACTGTAGTCCACGCCTGCGCTGACATTTTCCATGCCACGTATTTTTCTGCCATGCTAAAACGGGCTGCCTGTCTTTCGACAAAACAGCCCGTTTTCCCTGTTCATAATCTCTATCGTAAATTAAGCGTCGATTTCTTTATCTCTGATGTAATCCATAACATCGCCGACGGTTTCCAGCTTTTCAAGGTCTTCGGAAGGGATCTCAACATTGTAAGCTTCTTCAAATGCCATAACCAGTTCAAACAGATCCAGGGAATCTGCATCCAGATCATCTTTAAAAGAGGTTTCCTCTGTAATTTCAACATTGTCCAGATTCAGCTGCTCGCGAATAATGCCTGCGATTCTCTCTAACATAATACTATCTCCTTTAATTCCAAATCATATTTCAGTGAATTGACATTCAAAGTATATTATCCATCCTATCAGTTGTCAACTGTTTTCCAGTATTTTTTAAAGCAGGCTCTGATAGATGTCGCGCTTGCTCACGCCCCTGTCTTTTGCCGCTTTTTTCATGGCTTCCTTCCGGTCAAAGCCCTGGCTTTCATACAGTGCAACATGTTCCTCCACCGGCATTTCCAGCCAGTTTTTCTGTGCTTCCTGCTTCTTTTCCTCGTAGCTTTTTCCCTCGATCACAAGGACATATTCTCCCCGCGGATCGTTCGTTTCGAAATAGTCCGTCGCGGCAAAAATCGTCGTCGGCATCACCGTTTCAAACCGCTTTGTCAGTTCACGGCATAACGTAATTTTCCGGTCGCCCAGCACCGCCGCAAGCTCCTGCAGCGTTTTTTTCAGATGATGGGGCGCTTCATAAAAAATCATCGTCCGGCTCTCCTCCCGGCAATCCTCCAGGATTTCGGTGCGCTCTTTTTTATCCGGCGGCAAAAAACCTTCAAAGCAAAACCGTCTGGTCGAAAGCCCCGACATCGTGAGCGCCGTGATGCATGCAGCCGCACCCGGCAGGCTCGTCACCCGGATTCCTGCTTCCAGACACATCCGCACGAGCACCTCGCCCGGATCGGAGATCGCCGGCGTCCCCGCATCCGTAATCAGCGCAATATTCTGTCCCTCCTGTAGCTTTGCAATCAGCGTATATGCTTTTTCCACTTTATTATATTCGTGATAACTTGTCATAGGAGTATGAATTTCAAAATGCGTCATCAGCTTCAGGCTGTTTCGCGTATCTTCCGCCGCAATCAGATCCACGCTGCGCAGCGTTTCCACCACCCGGGGTGTCATATCGCCCAGATTGCCGATCGGTGTCGCACACAAATATAAAATTCCCGTCATTGTTCTTCCTCCTGTGTCAGCAATCCGCCCTCCGTGTATCGGTTGGCTGCATTCCAGAGAATCCACTCCTCATATCCGGCATCGTAGACCGCCTGAATCTGCGCGCGGATTTCCTCCGGGCCATAGGAAATATGCCCCTTTACCCATGTCGCGGTAAAATCCTGCAGCCATGGGCGAACCGTCGCCTGCACGCCGGTCGTAGGGTCCAGCTGGGCGATCTCTTCTTTGCTGAGAGCAAAGGTTTTCGCAGCCGCGTCCTCTGCGGCTTGCGCGTCCGCTGCAGCTTGCGCACCATCTGCAGCTTGCGCGTCCTCTGCATCCTGTGCAGCGTCGTTACCGCTAACTGCGGTTGTGCCGGACGTACTCTTGCTGTCTGCTGCCGCGTCCGCCGCATTGTTGCCGCTGACCGCTTCCCCGCCTGCAATCGCTGCGTCCACCGCATCATTCCCACTCACATCCGCCGAAACCGGCTTCTTTCCGGTCTTCGGATCAAGCCCGGCCAGCACCATTTTGGATGCCTGCATCGCTGCGAGCACCGTGTCGTATGGCTGTGCATCCGGAACCGGAATCTGATAATTATACGGTCCATAGTGCGACGGATAAATCATCGGGCTGATCGCATCCAGTGACCTGGACATTTCCACATAGTTCTGTCCTACGATCTGCTGATCCTCTTCACTGTCGATCACAACACCATAAACATCTGCAGAAATCCGTCCGCCTGCCGCGTGGATTCTCTCCGAGGCATACAGCGTAAATCCGCTGATCGCCTCGGTTTTCGTTCTTCCCTTCGTACTGTCGCCAAAATCTACCTGCTTCATCCGGCTGTCTGTCGAAAAACGCACATAATCATACTGTACTTCATCAAATCCGGCTTTTATCGCCGCTTCCCCGACAGATGCCAGATATTCCCAGACTTCTTTGCGGTAAGGATTGACCCATGCCAGCCCGCTTTTATCCCGGAAAATGCTTCCATCACTGTTATGTAAGCTCCACTCCGGCATTTTTTCCGCCAGAATCGGATCTTTAAACGCAACCACGCGCGCAATCAAATAAATGTTCTTTTCCTTGCAGGTCTGCACGAGCGTCGGAAGGTCTTTGATATAGTGCTTCTCAGAGCCGATCTGCTCTGCCAGCGGCACATCCAGTTCACAGGTCAGATACCCGTCGTCATTTTTGACGTCGATGACGAGCGCGTTTAACTCTGTACGATCGACCAGCGCAATCAGATTGTCCATTCCCGCCGTGCCCGCCATCGGGCCACTGACATAAATGCCCTTTACCTTGACGCGATTCAGCTCTTTAACGGTGGCTGCATCCTCTACACTGCCTGTATTTGCGCCGGGATTTGCAGTTGTGTCGCTATCCACAGTGGTTTCAGCCCCAGACTCGTTCGACATCCCGAACTCGCCGTCTACGCTGTCTGCGGCTCCAGTGCCGTCCTCTGCTCCTTCCTTTTCCGCAAACGCCGCCATCGTTTCCACATTTTTTCCCTGGCATCCGCTCAGGCAAAGCCCTGCCGCAAGCACTGCTGCCAGAACACCGCAGCGCAATCGACGGCACTTGCGCCTGGTACAAAACTGTCCGTCTGCCGCACCCTCCGGGCGGTCTCCATTAATACCCATAAATCCCATAGATCTCCTCTGTATACACACCTGGCTCTTTATAGATCACCAGCGGCTTTTCCACCGTCATCCGCGGTTTCCCACCGCGCACCGCCTGCAGCAGCACCATGTTCGGCTCGCGGTCGGCATACGGATACACCAGCTGCATCCTTTTAGGCTCGAGCTTATATTTCGACAGGGTGACGATCAGCTCTGCCAGCCGAAACGGGCGATGCACCAGATAAAAGCTTCCGCCCGGTGCAAGCAGCCGAGCCGTCTGCGCTGCGATATCCTCAAAGGTACATAAAACCTCATGTCTCGCAATCGCCTTCGGCGCTTCAGGATTGGTCAGACCATGCTGCCCGATCATATATGGCGGATTGGACGTTACAACGTCAAAAGAAGCAGCCGCAAAAAGCTTATCTGCTTCTTTGATATCTCCCTGTATGACAGAAATCCGATCCTCCAGATGGTTCATGGCAACGCTGCGCCTCGCCATATCTGCACTGTCTGCCTGAATCTCCAGACCGCACAGGGACTCCGCCTGCGTCTTTGCGGACAGCAGCAGCGGAATAATCCCCGTCCCGGTTCCCAGATCCAGCACACGCATACCCTGCCGGATGCCTGCAGAAGCGAAACCCGAAAGGAGCACCGCGTCCATTCCGAAGCAGAATCTTCCCGGGTCCTGAATGATTTTCAGCCCGTTTCTCTGCAGATCGTCAATCCGTTCGCCTGATTTTAACAAATTTGTCCGGTCAGTCATCCAGCTTTGATTTTCCTTCCTTCTTCTCCTGGCGTTCGAGCTTTTCGAGTTCTTTCATCTCTTTCTCGTCGCCCTCACCGTTCTTGCGTCCGCGTCCATGCTGTCTGCGGCGGAATTTCAGCTGCTCTACCTTATATTCGCGCAGTTCCTTTTCGTCGTTGACCTCAACCAGCACCTTGACCAGCTGGCGCAGGACGTTGACAGAGGAAACCTCGCCCTTTAAGCCGTCGTCCGTTGTCACATAATCGCCGGTATTGGGCAGACGGCGGTTCAATTCCTCATAGGTTTCCTCCTCATGCTTCAGACAGCACATCAGTCTTCCGCACACGCCGGAAATTTTTCCCGGATTCAGGGAAAGGTTCTGCTCCTTCGCCATCTTGATGGAAACCGGAATAAACTCGGACAGATGGCTGTGACAGCAAAGCACTCTGCCGCAGATGCCGATTCCGCCCAGAATCTTCGTCTCGTCGCGCACGCCGATCTGGCGCAGCTCGATTCTCGTTTTAAAAACGCCTGCAAGGTCTTTTACCAGCTCGCGGAAATCCACACGTCCGTCCGCCGTAAAATAGAACAGAACCTTATTGTTGTCAAAGGTATATTCCGCATCGATCAGCTTCATTTCCAGACCGTGCTTGCGGATTTTTTCCTGACAGATCTTAAACGCTTCTTTTTCTTTTGCCTTATTTCCGGCTTCCTGCTCGTCGTCGCGCTCTGTCGCCACGCGCAGCACCGGCTTTAAGGGCTGTACAACCTTGTCGTCCTCAACTTCCCTGGGGGAACCGACTACCGTACCGTACTCTACCCCTCTGGCAGTCTCTACAATGACATGGTCGCCTCTTTTTACCTGAAAGTTCAGCGGATCAAAATAGTAGATCTTGCCCGCTGTCCGAAATCTTACGCCAATTACCTTTACCATCTAATCTATCTACCTCCATGTTCAGGTATTCTCCTGAATCGTCAAAAACAAAAGCTCCATCGTCAGTTCGAAGCTGACATTTGCACGCAGTCTCGCCTTTGCCTTTTCAAGGGCGTCCAGAATTTTTTCCAATCCTTCATAGGAGCTTCTGTCAGCCACCCTTTTAATATACTGTATTTCTTCCCGGAAAATCAAGTGATTTGCGTCATTCATCGCCTTGAACATCAGTACATCGCGGTACCAGACGGAAATGATATCCAGATAATCCGTCATGTCGAGCTGATACTCCGTAATCTTGCGGACTGCTGCTGCCAGCTCCGTGATTTCCATCTCGTTAATATATTTGAGCAGCGTCACCGCCTCTTCCCGCACCCGGTCAAAGTCCTCGCTCGATGCAAGCAGCTTTGCCTGTCCGATATTCCCGCGCGCAAACGCCGTACACAGCTTCGCCCGGTAATCCGGCACCTGCAGCTGCTCCATCAGGTATTTCTGCACCAGCTCGTCACGTACCGGACGCATATTCAACAGCACGCACCGGCTCTGGATCGTCGGAAGCAGCGCTTCGAGACTCGACGTCATCAGAATAATCACGCCGTATTCCGGCGGCTCCTCCAGCGTCTTTAACAGCGCGTTCTGTGCCTGAACCGTCATTTTTTCCGCTTCTTCCATCAAATAAACCTTATAAGGTCCCTGATAGGGCTTGATTCCCATATCGTTATTGACCTGCGTGCGGATATCCTCTACACCGATGCTGTTCGGTTTTTCATGCGTAATCCGGATAATATCCGGATGGTTTTCCGAAAGTGCCTGTCTGCACGAACGGCAAACCTGACAGGGCTTTTCCCCCTCTCCGGTACACTGCAGCGCCATGGCGAAAATCCGCGCGATAAATTTTTTGCCGGAATTGCGTTCTCCGTTGATAATATAAGCATGCGATACTTTTTGAAGCTTCAGCGCAGTTTGCAGATGCTCGCAGATCTGTTCCTGCCCGATAATATCCTGAAATCCCGCCATGTCACTCATCTCCTTCCAATTTCGTAATTTTCCTGAAAATCTCCTGCAGACAGCGTTCCAGATCGTCGTTTTGGAATCTTTTCACAATTCCCGCTTCGGAAAGCTTTTCTTCGGAGAAATCCGCTTCATCCGCCAGGAACCGTCGGCACAGCTCTGCATACTTCGGCTCCCTCTGCGCCCGTTCCCGTTCAACGGCACGGGACAGTCTCAGTCCGTCCTCGACCTCCACATAAATCGGAATTACCTGTTCCAAACCGTAGTAAGCCTGGACTTTCCGGTAGGATTCCAGCGTCCCCACCAACAGATAGCTATCGTTTGCCAGATCCACCTGCCCGTCGTCTACCGTAAAATAATTCCAGATTCCATGCACTGTCTGATACGAACGCAGCTCGATTACCCTGCCCGCTTCCTGCAGCCGGGACAGCCCTGCTTCGTCTGTAAAAAAATAATCCCTGCCGTTTACTTCCGTACTCCGCATCGGTCTTGTGGTATACGGTACCAGCGTGTGAAACGCAAACGTTTTTTCTTCCATCAATCTCCGGTAAATCGTATCTTTTCCGGAGGCACTTTTTCCCATAATATAATAGATTTTTCCCATAACAGCTTACTTCTTTTACTCTTCCTCGTCATTGGCGAAATACAGCGCCGCACGGACTGCCTTTTTCCAGCCCTTTAAACGTCTGTCGCGGTCTTTGGGCTCCATTACCGGTGCAAAGGTACGCTCCAGTGACCAGTTGCTTCGGATATCGTCCTTATCTTTCCAGAAGCCGACCGCAAGTCCCGCCAGATAAGCGGCTCCCAGCGCGGTCGTCTCGATACATTCCGGGCGCAGCACATGCTTCTGCAGCATATCCGCCTGAAACTGCATCAAAAAGTTGTTAGCGCTCGCACCGCCGTCCACACGCAGGGCCCTCAGCTCGATTCCAGAGTCCTTTTCCATCGCTTCGATGACTTCCTCCGCCTGATAGGCAAGCGATTCCAAAACGGCGCGGATAAAATGCTCCTTCGAAGTTCCTCTCGTCAGCCCGGTCACAATCCCGCGCGCATACGGATTCCAGTAAGGCGCACCTAATCCGGTGAATGCAGGCACAACATATACGCCCTGGGTATCCTCCACCGCCGACGCATATTCCTCCGACTGCGGCGCACTCTTTAACATCCGCATCTCATCCCTCAGCCACTGCAGCGCAGCGCCTGCCACGAAAACGCTTCCTTCCAGTGCATAACGCACCTCGTCTTTGCCGCTCGCTGCGATCGTCGTCAGCAGTCCGTTTTGGGATTCAATCGGCTTTTCTCCCGTATTCATCAAAAGGAAGCAGCCGGTTCCATATGTATTTTTTGCTTCGCCCGCATCAAAACAGCACTGCCCGAACAGCGCCGCCTGCTGGTCACCCGCAGCTCCTGCAATCGGAATTTCCCCGCCGATCACGGATTCCTCCGTCATGCCAAACATCCCGCTCGACGGCAGAACCTCCGGAAGCATGCTTTTCGGAATCTGAAAATAATCCAGAATTTCCGGATCCCACTGCCGTTTGTGGATATCAAACAGCATTCTCCGGGATGCGTTGGTATAATCCGACGCAAACACCTGTCACTTGGTCAGGTTCCACATCCGCCAGCTGTCCACAGTGCCGAAC
>ENA-UOJB01002520-UOJB01002520.1-human-gut-metagenome-genome-assembly--contig:-C48-NODE-2520-length-11875-cov-18.518697_pt1 | contig 11875 bp, 10 predicted proteins | sample MGYA00242338_ERZ723885 | MGnify/ENA metagenome assembly ERZ723885
GGGATGGGCTTGGGGTTGCCGTCCTTGAAGATGATGGGCAGGTCGGTAAAGGTGGGGTGGGTGATACCGGTGCGCTTGGCGCGCATGGCCATCACTTTTTGCAGCTCGGGCACAACGTCCCGGGCAACCTGATCCCGGAAAGCCTGAATCTCGGCCTGACCGTAGCCGATGCGGTTCATGCGCACATAGGAAAGCTCGCTGTAATCCTTGTAGCCCAGCACCTTGGCCTGCTGATTCAGGTTCTTGACGATCTTGGTGTACAGTGTGTCCAGCTCGTCCCGGTGGGCGTCAAAGTAACCGGCCTCGGCTTCGTAGGCGGCGCGGCGCACGGCGGGGTCCAGATCCTCCTTGTAGGGGCCCAGCTGGGGGATGGTCAGCTGCTTGCCGTCCAGCTCCACCAGCGCACCGCCGTAGATCTGCTGGTACTGGCTGACCAGCGCGTTGAACTCCTGCTGCAGCTCCACGGTGCGGTCGTCCATGCCCAGCACGGCGTTCTTCATACCGGCTACGCAGGTGGTGCCGAAGTGCTCGGTAAGGGCATCCACATAGGGGTTTGCCAGAAATGCCCGGCTGATCTCCACACTGGCGTTGGTCACGGCGGGGCCGTTGGCATCAAAAAAGTCCTGCTCAGCCTTCCAGTAGGCATCGCGGGTGTCACAGGTGTAGTGGATGTTGGCCAGCTGGGAGGCGGTGGTGTAGTCCGCAAAGGCGCGGCTCTGCTCGTAGTACACCTGAATGAGGGCGTCGCCGTCCTGCGCATCGGCGGCCTTGGCGGCCAGCTGCTTGCACCGTGCCAGCAGGGCGTTGATGTCCGGGCGGGTATAGGTCATTTCGCTGAATTTCATGGAAAATTTCCTTTCCGGGGCAGTTTCCCCTTTGGTATCTTGTGTTCATCTTACCACGTTCTGCGCCAAAAGAAAAGAGGGAGGCAAGCGGGCAAAAGTCCTACGTTTATACAACACTGCCAAAAATAAAAACGCTCCTTTGGCAAAGATGTCTGTTTGGGTGCTTGCAGTGCAGCAAAAAAAGGATTATAATGGCATCATCAACAGAGTAAGACCCTGCGCGTTAAGTGCCGCATCAACGGGGAGTTGTGCTGCGGACGAAGGTATTGACCGCGGTGCAGGGTCTGCATCCCGCTGCTGCATGGACTTGGGTGCAGGCGAGAGCCGTCTGCGGTTTTTGCCCGGAAGTGAATGTTGTTGGAATTCACGCCCTCCTTTGTGCGGTCTGTCACAGGGGAGGGCGTTTTTGCGTCCTGCCTGCTGTTCCTTTTTAAGGAGGACAACTACAATGAACGACAAAAAAACTTCTGCGCGTACCCTGACCATGCTGGCTTTGCTGGTGGCTATGAGCATCGTGTTCAGCCGGGTGCTCAGCATCTCCACCGGCTTCGTCCGGTTCAATCTGGGCAGTCTGCCGGTGCTGCTGGCGGCGGTGGTGTTCGGCCCCGGCGCAGGCTTTGCGGTGGGCGCGGTGGCCGATATCATCGGCGGTGTGCTGGCGGGCTACGCCATCAACCCGCTCATCACGCTGGGTGCGGGTGCCATCGGCTTAGTGGCGGGTTTTGCGTGGCAGAAGCTGAGCAGCCTCTCCACCAACCTGCGGCTGGCGGCCAGCGTGCTGCTGGGGCATTTTGTGGGCTCCATGGTCATCACCTCGCTGGCGCTGCGCCTGTTTTACGGCTATCCGTGGGCAACGCTGGCGGTGCGCATCCCTAACGCCCTCATCCTGAGCGCCGTGAACGTTGTGCTGCTGCGCATCCTGCTGGAAAACCGCAGCCTGATGAAGCTGGCAAAGAAGTAAGAGATTCGTAAAATAGAACACCGGAGCGTCGGCAGACGCTCCGGTGTTCCGAAATTTTTAATATTATTCCTTGAATCGAGGCAGTATCTATGAACTACGAACAGGCAATGGAATACATCCACGCGGTGCAGTGGGCGGGGCATAAGCCCGGGCTTACCCGTACCCGCACCCTGCTGGCGGCATTGGGCGACCCGCACAAAAAGCTGCAATTCGTCCATGTAGCGGGCACCAACGGCAAGGGCAGCACGGCGGCGATGCTGGCTTCCTGCCTGCAAGCCGCCGGTTACCGGGTGGGGCTGTATACCTCGCCCTTCATCAACCGGTTCAACGAGCGCATCCAGATCAACGGGCAGCAGATCCCGGACGAGGCACTGGTGGCGCTTGTGGAGCAGGTAAAGCCCGCCGCCGACGCCATGGAGGACGTGCCCACCGAGTTTGAGATCATCACCGCACTGGGAATGCTCTATTTTGCGCAGCAGCAGTGTGATATCGTGGTGCTGGAGGTGGGGCTTGGCGGCACGCTGGATTCCACCAACGTCATCGAAAAGCCTGCCTGCGCGGTGATCACCGCACTGGGCATGGATCACGTCAAGGAACTGGGCCCCACGCTGGCGGATATTGCCGCCGCCAAGGCGGGCATCATCAAACCGGGCTGCCCGGTGGTAAGCTACGGCGGCGCACCGGAGGCAGACGCTGTGCTGCGCCGGGTGGCGGCACAGCAGCACGCCCCCTTTACGGAGGTGGACTTTGCAAAGCTGCAAATCACCGGCGGGGATCTGGATGCAGTTACCTTCAGCTTTGACGGGCTGGACGGGGTGCGCCTGCCGCTCATCGGCAGCTATCAGCCCCGCAACGCCGCGCTGGCCATCACCGCCCTGCGGGTGCTGCGGCAGCAGGGCTGGAACATCCCGGAAAGCGCCATCCGCACCGGACTGGAGCAGGTAAGCTGGCCCGGGCGCTTTGAGCTGCTGCGCCACAGCCCGGCCTTTGTGCTGGACGGCAGCCACAACGCCCACGGGATGCGCGCCACAGTGCAGAGCCTGAAAGACCGCTTCCCCGGGCAGAAATTTGTCTTTCTGGTCAGCATCATGGCCGACAAGGATGTGGACGAGATGCTGGCGCTGCTGGCACCGCTGGCCGAGCGGTTCGTGACCGTGACGGCGCACAACCCCCGCGCCATGCCAGCGCAGACACTGGCAGAGCATATCCGCGCCTACGGCTGCACCGCCGAGGCTGCGGACAGCATTGAGGCCGGTGTAGCGCGTGCGGAAGAACTGGGCGGCGAAGGCCCGGTGTGCGCACTGGGCACGCTGTATTTCTCCGGCGATGTCCGGCAGGCTTTTGCCAAAATAAATAAAGCATAAAGCGATGGGGCTACTGCATTTTGCAGTAGCCCCATCGCTTATATAATACTATTTATACCCGCAGCTGCTTTTTTGCCATTTGCAGCGCACGGCGCAGCGGGCGGTAGAGCAGCAGCATCAGCACAAAATTGCCAATGCCGTGCAGTGCATCGTAGCTCAGCCCGCTGAGCCACCAGCCGCAGCACCCGGGTGTGCAGCGCCACCGGCTTTTTACCCCTTGGTGTAGGTAAAGGCATAGCTGTCACCGTCGTGGAGTTCAATGTCGGCCACGCCCACGGTGGTCATCTCACCGGCAGCGTCGGTCAGGCACCACCATGCCTGGTCCTTATTTTTTCTGCATGGCTTCAAAATATGCGGCGGCAACGCCTACCTGATTGGCCTCGCTGCTGAAGGCGCAGGGCACGATCTGGCAGCGGGGTAAGCCCTCCATGTAGGCCTGTCCCGCCCGGGAGGCGTACAGTCCATCGTAGGCGCTGCGCAGGCTTTCCAGCAGCAGGGGCTGCTTGCTGATGCCGCCGCCGATGGCTACCTTTTCCACATCCAGCAGAACGGTCAGGTTGTAGATCTGCACCGCCACCGCGTGGCAGAACCGCCGCAGTACCTCCAGCGCCTCCGGCTCCCCGGCGTTGGCGGCGGCAAAAAAGCTGCGTCCGTCCAGCGGGGCGTCCTCCGGCAGCGCCTTGCGGGCGCGGTACCATTTAAGCAGATTGCTGGTGCTGCACTGGCAGGCCATGTTCTGGTCCGGGGCGTCCCACGCCTCGGCGTTGGTGTTGACAAAGCTGTACTCTCCGGCGGTAAAGTGCACCCCGCGTACCAGCTGTCCGTTGGCAATAATGCCGCCGCCCACGCCGGTGCCGATGATGAACACCGCAGCGTTGCAGCAGTCCTTCAGCGCGCCGTTTGCCAGCTCTGCCATGGCGGCGGCTTTGCCGTCATTTTCCAGTATGACAGGGCAACCGCACTTTTCCGCCAGCAGCTGCCCCACCGGGGTGGCGGTGTTGTACAGCAGCGCCCCGCCGTTGGATACATAGCCGGTGCGGTTATCCACAAAGCCCGGCAGCGCCATGGCGATGCCGGTCACCTCGTCCTTATGGGGCGCATACAGCCGGTAGACTGCATCCAGAAACTGCGCCTGCGTATCCTGCGGCGTGGGCACCGCGCCGCTGTCCGTGCGGTGCATCTGCTCGTCCATGACCGAGTATTTGATCTCGGTGCCGCCTACATCAAAAACCATGATCTTCATCTTGTAGCCCTCCCGTAAACGGTCGTTTTCTGTTCCTATTATGGCAAATCATCGCGGGAAAGTAAAGCCCTGACGGTAAAATGAAAACTGCAAAAATCGCCCCGGCTTGCGGTTGCAATCCACCCCGCCCTGTGATATCCTGAAAAGAGAGTATCTGTTATATAAAGGAAGAAACTGCCATGGATTGCAAACTGCGTGCCAAAAACTGCGGCGGCTGTCCCCTGCTGGGGCTGGACTATGCCGCACAGCTGAAACAGAAGGAAGAAAAAGTGCGTGCTCTGGTGGGTAAATACGGCCCGGTGCACCCCATCCGGGGCATGGAGCAGCCCTACCACTACCGCAATAAGGTGATTTCCACCTTTGCTCCCGGCTTTGGTGGAAAACTGACCTCCGGCATCTACGCGGCAAACAGCCATAAGGTGCTGCCGGTGGAAAGCTGCCTGCTGCAGGACGAGGTGCTGGACAAGACCATGCAGGCGGTGCGTGCTGCCGCCAACGCCTGCCGCTACCAGCCCTACGATGAGGACAAGGGCACCGGCCTTGTGCGCCACTGCCTGCTGCGGCGGGGCGTAGCCACCGGGCAGGTGATGGTGGTGCTGGTGACGGCGCAGCCGGTGCTGCCGGGGGCCAAGAACTTTGTAAAATCGCTGCTGGCCGAAGCAGCGCAGCGCGGCGTGACTGTGACCACCGTGGTGCAGAACGTGAACAGCCGCAAGACCAGCGTGGTGCTGGGCGAAGCGGAAAAGGTGCTGTACGGCAAGGGATTCATTCTGGACACCCTTTGCGGCAAGACCTATGCCATCAGCCCGCGCAGCTTTTATCAAATCAACCACGCCCAGACCGAAGTGCTGTACGGCCTTGCGGTGGAGGCTGCGAAGCTGACCGGCAAAGAGGTGGTGCTGGACGCCTACTGCGGCATTGGCACCATCGGCCTGACCGCCGCCGACCATGCAAAGCAGGTGGTGGGCGTGGAATTGAACCGGGACGCCGTGCAGGACGCCATTGGCAACGCAAGACACAACGGCGTAAAGAACGCCCGCTTCTTTGCCGCCGACGCCACCCGCTGGATTGGCGAAGCGGCCGCAGCGGGGGAAAAGGCAGACGTGATCTTTATGGACCCCCCGCGCGAGGGCTCTACCCCGGAATTTCTTGCCAGCGTGGCGCGCATGGCGCCGAAGCGGGTGGTCTATGTCAGCTGCAACCCCGTCACCCTCGCCCGCGACCTTGCCACCCTGACAAAGCTGGGCTATAAGGCCGAGGGCTTTACCCCGGTGGATATGTTCCCGCATACGGAGCATATCGAGACGGTATGTGTATTGTCCAAACTGGAGATCCACCGCAAAAAGCCATCTGGGAAGCGCTGAAGCATTTTTAGCGTGTCCTCTCTGCCGGGGACTTTTATGCAGAGAAAAGAACGTTTTGCAATTTTCCCTGCAAATGGACTGCGAAGGTAAATCCGCAGCTCCCGGTTGAGAAAAGCTTTGTGGAGTGATACAATAATATTGTATATGCCCTGTCCGGGGCATCAGTTCACAGAACGGTATAACTTGCAATGGATAGATATTTTTTTATTTTAACGACCATTGATCTTTTTGTGCTCGGCTTTATGTGTCTTCTTACAAGGCTGAGCGAATCTTTAAATAAAAAGCAGAAGCGCGGGTTCCTTCTGGCCTTTGCGCTCATTGCGTGCATCTCGGTGCTGGAGGTCATCACCATCGTGGTGGACGGCGCACCGCCGGGCTACCGCTGGCTGAATATTTTGTCCAACTATCTGGGCTTTGGACTGACACCGGCGGTGCCGCTGTGTCTGGTATATGTGCTGGATAAAAAATCCATCATCCGGCGTGTATTCAAGGCGGCGGTGTGCTGCGAGGGTGCGTATCTGCTTTTTCTGGCGGCAACGCTGCCCTATGGGCTGGTGTTCTCGGTGAGCAGGGAAAACCTCTACGCCCGGGGCGCGTACTTCTATATTTATGTGGCCATGTACTATGCCGCCATGCTGTACCTTATGGTGGCTACGGTGCGCACGGCGGCGGCCTTTCAGAACCGCAGCCGCATGCTGATCTATCCGTTGACCCTGTTTCTGGGCGCGGAGACCGTGATCCAGCTCGCGCTGCCGGCGCTGCACGTTACATGGCTGTGCGTCACGTTGCTGTCGGTGCTGTACTATATTTATTGCAGCGAAATGTGGAACCAGCTGGACGCGCTGACCGGGCTTTTGAACCAGAACAGCTACCTGAACCGCACCGCTGAGATGCGCCGCAGCGGCGGGGTGCTGGTGGTGTTTGATGTGGATGATTTCAAGCAGATCAACGACCGCTACGGCCATTTACAGGGGGACGTCTGCCTTGCCGAGATCGCGGACTGCATCAAAAAAGCCTATGCCCGCTGCGGCTACTGCTACCGCATCGGCGGCGATGAATTCTGCGTGCTGCTGAAGGACGAGGAAAGCGAAGCCCGCTGCGCAAAAACGCTGCAAGCTTTGCTGGCAGAGCGGCGCAAGGTGTTTGCCATTTTGCCGACGGTCTCCCTTGGCTCTGCCGCCTTTTCCGGGGAGGACGTGGTTGCAGTGAAGGACCGCGCCGACCGCGCGCTCTACTGCGCCAAAAAGGAACAGAAGGCCCGCGCCGCAGCGGAAAAGCACGGAGACGACAGCGAGCGGACAGTTTGAAATTCTGCCCGCACAACGGATAAACGGAGGAACACCGATGAACACAGATTGGAACAGCCCGCAGGGCGATTTTGATACCGCTGAAAAGCAGGGAGAACTGCTGATGCTGCTCAGCCGGCAGCAAGTCACCGTGCACACATGGGATGACCCGGACTTTGACTATATGGAGGAGCAGGATCTGGCGCTGGTGGTGCAAAGCCCCTCCGGCACAGAGGATCTGCTGATTGAACTGTGCGGGGAGTTCTCGGTGTTTTTTGAAAAGTGGCACGGCGAGTACGCCGCCACCGCCGAGGGCTACGCGCAGCTGCAGCAGGATATCACCGCCATTCTGGACGGCAAGGCGGGCGCACTGAGCCTGTATACGGAAAACGGCTGGCAGGGCACGGTGCTGTGCACCGAACTGCCCGGCGCAGAGGATGCCGCTGCGGCGCTCAAGCGCTGCTGGCAGGTGGCAAAGCCGGACGCCGCCCTGCCTGCGGGCAGTCGGTTGGAACTGGTGTGCTGGGACCCGGTACAGAACCGGAAAGTGCAGCTCCCGGCAGAATAATAGAGAAAAAAGGTCGCTGCACGCATTTGTGCAGCGACCTTTTCTTATACAATTTGTTGTTTCTTTTTGCGATTCGCCATATAGTTTGCAAATGCGGAGGCCGCAGTGCCCAAAGCGATACCCAGCACTGCGCCGCCAAGGACATCGGTGGGGAAGTGCACATAGAGGTACAGCCGGGTAAAGGCGATAAAAACTGCCAGCACCAGCGCGGGCGTGCCCAGCTTCCGGTTTTGTAACCAGAGCGCGTAGGCAGCCGCCACCCCGGAGGCGGTGTGCCCGGAGGGAAAGGAGTGTCCATGCGGACGCGCCACCAGCATGGTGATGGAGGTGTTGATATCGCAGGGGCGGGGGCGGGCGAACAGCGGCTTGAGGAAGAAGTGCCCTGTCGCCATGTACAGCACCAGCGCCACCGCCATGGCAAAGCCCGCTTTGCGGGTGCGCCGGAAGAGCAGAAGCAGCAGGGTGAACGCGATCCAGATCTCGCCGTGAGCACCGGCGTAATCAAAAAAGATGGAGATCGTGTTCATTACCGGGTTGCGGAACTGGTATAGCCAGTCCAGAAAAGCAAACTCAAAGGGCATGGGATCCTCCTTTTGGGTGGTGAAAGAGCAGATTTTTTATACAATATAGCATATAAATATTGAAAAATACAAAATGTGCTGTAAATTTGCCCTCAAGGCAGGGGAAAATCGGTTTCTGGCTGCTCCATCTGTGCCAAGGTGGGGTAGCTGTCGATGGCGCCGTGGTGCTGCACGCTGAAGGCGCAGAAGCGGTTGGAAAAGGCCAGATACTCGGTCAGGCGCTTGCGGGAAAGCTTTGGCAGCTCGGCGGCGGTCACGCCGTCCCGCTGCAGCTGCCACAGAAACGAGCCGATAAAGCCGTCCCCCGCGCCGGTGGTGTCCACCGCTGTTACCTTGGGGCTGCGGGCGCGGGCACTGGCGGTGCGGGTATAGGCGCGGGCACCCTTGCTGCCGCAGGTGAACAGCACCAGCTGCACATCTCCGGTAAAGAGCGCGGGCAGCGCGGCTTCAATATCCTCGGTGCCGGTGAGAAAGGGAAGTTCCTCGTCCGAAAGCTTCAGGATATGGGTCAGGGGGAGAAACTGCCACACGGTCTGACGCAGCTGCTCCCGGTCCGGCCAGAGGGGAAAGCGGAGATTGGGGTCAAAGCTGAGGATGGCGCCTGCCTCCCGCGCGGCAGTGATGGCAGCCAAATGGGCGTAGCGCATGGGGCTGTCCACCAGCGAGACGCTGCAAAAATGCAGGGCAAAGGCCTGCGAGAACCAGCCCGGGTCGATCTGCTCCGGGGCGTACAGCAGGTCTGCGGAGGGCTTGCGGCAGAAGCTGAAAGTACGCTCGCCGTTTTCCGCTAAGCTGACGAAGGCCAGCGCGGTGCTGGCTTTACTGGTAAATTCCAGATGGGAAAGTTCCACGCCGCATCCGGCCAGCGCCCGGGCGATCTTGTGACCAAAGGGATCGTCGCCCAGCTGGCTCAGCAGCGCGCTGCGGCCGCCCAGCCGGGCAACGGCGGCGCAGACATTGGCCGGAGCGCCGCCCACCCGGGGGCTGAAGGCAGGTACTTCGTCAAAGCTGCATCCCACCCGGGAGGGGATCATATCGATCAGCGCTTCGCCGATGGAAAATAAGATCCTGTCGGACATAGGGCTTCTTCCTTTCTGCATACAGGTGTACCGCAAGGTGCGGCAGTGTTCAGTATACACCCGCAGGGCGCTGTGCGCAACTGCTTCTTTTATACGGTAATGGGCGGATTTTGCGGTTGACTTGCGGCGGCAGATATGCTACAATTTCCAGACGTATGCAACAACAGGAAAAAAGGAAAAAGTGTATGGATCTGACAAAACAGTTCTTTAAATATGTCTCGCAGAATATTTTTGGTCTGCTGGGCACCTCGTGCTATATTCTGGCCGATACCTATTTTATTGCGCAGGCCGCCGGTACGGACGGTGTTACCCTGCTCAACCTCTGCCTGCCCATTTATAACTTTATTTTTGCCATTGGCTCCATGATCGCGCTGGGCTCGGCCACCCGCTACGCCATTGCCAAGGCGCAGAACGATGCCCGGGGACAGCGGTATTTTTCCAACGCCATTCTGTGCGCCGTGCTGGCGTCCATCCCGTGGATGCTGGCGGGTGCCTTTGTGCCCGGGGCGCTGCTGCGGCTCATGGGCGGCGATGCGGGCATCGTGGCGCTGGGCATCCCCTACGCTCGCATCTTTCTGCTGTTCACCCCGTTTTTTATGTGCAACTACATCGTTTCGGCCTTTGTCCGCAACGATGGCGACCCCTCCCTTGCCATGGTGGCGACCTTGAGCGGCAGCCTGTTCAACGTGGTGTTCGACTATATCTTCATGTTCCCCTTGGGGCTGGGCTTGGCCGGTGCGGCGCTGGCAACGGCGGTTTCACCCATCATCAGCATCGCCATTTGCAGCCGCCATTTTCTTAAAAAGGAAAACACCCTGCAATTCGTGCGGCAGCTGCCCTCGGCAAGGCTGCTGGCGCAGAGCTGTCAGCTGGGCATCTCCGGCTTTGTGGGCGAGCTTTCCTCCGGCGTGACCACCACGGTGTTCAACTTTCTGCTGCTGGGTCTGGCAGGCAACGTGGGCGTAGCAGCCTACGGCGTGGTGGCAAACTTTGCGCTGGTGGCTACCGCCATCTTCAACGGTGTGGCACAGGGCGCACAGCCGCTGGTGAGCCGCTGCTACGGCCAGAACGACCACGCCGGGGCGCGGAAACTGCTGCTGCTGGGCAGCGGCACCGTGCTGGTGTTGGCGGCGGTGCTGTACGCTGCGGTGTTCGGCCTGACCGATCCCCTTGTAAGCTGGTTCAACAGCGAAAACTCGGTGCAGATGGCGCAGTACGCCCACACCGGGATGCGGATGTACTTTGTGGGTTACTTCTTTGCAGGCTTCAACATTATGGCGGCGGGCTATCTGAGCGCCGTGAACCGCCCGGTGGAGGCCTCCGTTACCTCTATCTGCCGGGGCATGGTGGCCATTGTGACCTGCTCGCTGGTGCTCAGCGCGGTGTTCGGGATGCCGGGTGTATGGGCAGCCTTCCCAGCCTCGGAACTGCTCACCGCGCTGTTGACCCTGTTTTTGCTGCGCAGAAAAGAGAGCGGAAAAGCTTAAATATACATCTCCTGCTCCCGCATGGTCTCTTCGGGCGTAAGCCCGGACTGTGCGGCGCGACCGGTCAGTGCCCGCCATTGTGCAGGGGACTGGCCGGTTTCTTTTTTGAATACCCGGCACAGGTAGTTGGCCCCGGAAAAGCCGCACAGGCTGGCCACCACGTCCAGCGTGTACTCCCGGTGCAGCAGCAGCCGCTGTGCGGCTTCGATGCGCACGGTGGTCAGGTATTTGCCCGGCGGCACGCCCACGGCAGCGGTAAAGGTGCGCACCAGATGGCTTTTGGAGACGCCCAGCCGCTCGCTGAGTTCCTCCACGCCGTACAGCCCCGCGTAGTTGGCGCGGATATCCTCAATGGCGGCCTGCACCAGCGGCGGCAGGGCGGGCGCGGCGCTGTCGGCATCTGCCAGTTCGCACAGCAGGGCAAAGGCCAGCTGGCTGCGGGCGCGGCTGTGGGCGGGCTTTTCCTCCGCAAGCCGCCCCATCAGCTCGGCGGCGGCAGGGCAGGTCTCGCCCTTGGCAAGGTAGGGCAGCTCCCGCAGGCCGTTCAAAAACTGCACGCTGGCCTGCCCGGTCAGCTGGACGCACAGCAGGTGGCAGCTGTCCTCCGGGGTCAGGGTGAGCGGGGCGCGGCTTAAGATCAGATGTCCTGCCGCAGCGGACTGCGGCGGCAGCACCAGCACAGAGCCGGCGGGTGTGGCCGATGCCCCGGGCAGGGAGGCTGTGCATCTGCCGCTGGAAACAAGGCAGACCCACAGCCCCTCGCCGGTCAGGGTGCGGGGCGCGGAAAGCTGCACGTCCAGCAGTGCAGCCGGTGCGGCGATGGTGTTCCAGTCAAACAGCAATATCTGACACCTCTAATCAATAAAATGCTATTTTATATCACAAAATTATCTGCTATTATAGTACCAACGAAACAACACGCCGTCAAGGGCGTGAAACACCAAATATTTACGGAGGATAACGATTATGGCTTCCATTAGCTGCCAGCACATCTACAAGATCTATCCGGGCGCAACTGCCCCGTCTGTTACCGACTTCAACTTGGAGATCCAGGATAAGGAGTTCATCATCTTCGTCGGCCCCTCTGGCTGCGGCAA
>ENA-UOJB01002529-UOJB01002529.1-human-gut-metagenome-genome-assembly--contig:-C48-NODE-2529-length-11837-cov-4.557800_pt1 | contig 11837 bp, 10 predicted proteins | sample MGYA00242338_ERZ723885 | MGnify/ENA metagenome assembly ERZ723885
TCCGTTTTATTACTATTTCTCACTGATTCTGAACATTCTCGGGCTTGTGCTCGGATTTGTGATGATCTTTAGTCCGGCGCTTTCCTTTGTAACGCTCAGAGCGATCTGCTATATGGTGGCAATCTATCTGATCCTGTTCGGCATCGAAAGCATTATTGCGGCTTTTGCCCGCAGAAACTCCGACTGGTAATACAGGAGATGCAGTATGGAAGAAATGAAAAAGGAGCAGATCCCTCAGATCGGCAGCCGTTTGCGGCAGCATATTCTGAAGATCCCGGAGGCGGTTTTCCAAGCCAGCGGAATTATCATCAACGGACGCAGGATCAAAAGCTTTGTCTTTACCACCGATCTTGCAATTATTCGGAATTGTGACGCCGATGCCGTGTTTGCGGTCTATCCCTTTACTCCGCAGCAAGCGATCAGCGATGCAATCATTCGCTCCTCTTATATCCCGGTGTTCTGCGGCGTTGGTGGCGGGACGACCAAGGGAATAAGGACGGTATCCTTGGCGAAGGACGTGGAGTCGCAAGGTGCTATGGGAGTTGTGCTGAATGCACCGATTTCCGATCTGAATCTTCTGGCTGTAAGCAACGCCGTAGATATTCCGGTGATTATCACGGTGACGCATGAGGGCACGGACATTGCCAGCCGTTTGCAGCATGGCGCTGCGATCTTAAATATCGCCTGCGGAAAAGAGACTCCGAATGTTGTACGAAAAATCCGCTCGGAGTTTCCGAATGTTCCGCTGGTTGCATCCGGTGGGAAAACCAACGAAAGCATCTATGAGACAATCGTGGCCGGGGCCAACGCTATTACCTATACGCCGCCCTCGACGCAGGAATTGTTTAAGGAACTGATGGCAAAGTATCGAACTTAACGGTATTATAAACAACAAAGATTATGGGAGCAAACCAATATGTTTGAGCTATTAAAGAAAATGAAACGCAAGGAGTGGCTGACTGCCGGGCTTTGCGCCATTCTGGTATTGGGTCAGATCTATTTTGATCTGCGCCTGCCGGACTATATGAGCGACCTGACAGTACTTATCAAGACCCCTGGCAGCGCAATGAGTGACATCTGGCAAACAGGGCTTGAAATGCTCGGCTGCACGCTCGCAAGCGCTCTGCTTGCGGTAATTTGCGGATACTTGGCAGCGCAGACTGCCGCAGGCTTCAGCTATACAATCCGTGAAAAGGTGTTTAATCAGGTGGCGGATTTCGGTCAGTATGAAATGCAGCAGTTTTCTGTTCCGAGCCTGATCAACCGCACGACGAATGACATCACGCAGATCCAGATGCTTGTGGCAATGGGCCTGCAAATTATGATCAAATCTCCGATCATGGCGATTTGGGCGGTCATAAAGATCATCAACAAAAGCTGGACGCTGTCTGTTATCACCGCCGGCTTTGTCGTGGCGCTGCTTGCCATGATGGCAATCGTCATTGCGGTGATCGTGCCGCGTGTCCGCCGTGTGCAGAAATTGACGGATAACATCAACCGTGTATCCCGTGAAAATCTGACGGGCATCAATGTGGTGCACGCTTATAATGCCGAGAAATATCAAGCGGAAAAATTTGAGCAGGCCAACGACGAACTGATGAGAACGCAGCTGTTCAATCAGCACGGATTTGCGATGCTTATGCCGGCTGTCTCGTTCGCTATGAATACTTTGGCATTGACCGTCTATTGGGTAGGCGCATCTATCGTGGAAAAGGTCGCACTTACAGATGTCGCAGCGAGGATCGCAACATTCGGTGACATTATGGTATTCGGCACCTATGCAACCTATGTCATCATGTCCATTATGATGATGGTCATGATTGTAATGTTCTTCCCTTCGGCCCAGGTTTCTGCCGGGCGTATCAATGAGGTGCTGAATGCAAAAATCACCTTACGGGAAGGAAAATCGGACAACGCTCCCGAAGTGGGCACAGTCGAGTTCAAGGATGTTTCCTTCCACTATCCCACCTCGGATAAGGATGTATTGGAAAACATCAGCTTTAAGGTGAATAAAGGTGAAACCATTGCATTTATCGGTGCGACCGGCAGCGGTAAAACAACGCTCATCAGCCTGGCAGCTCGCTTTTACGACACGACCTCCGGCACGGTCCTGATCGACGGAAAGGATATAAAAGAATACACCTTCGACGCCCTTTACGACCGTATCGGATATGTAACGCAGAAAGCGGTTCTGTTTGCCGGTGACATCCGGGATAATGTGCTGTTCGGTGAAAGCGCCGCAGTTCCTACCGACGAAAACGCACAGAAAGCCTTGGAACTTGCCCAGGCAAGTGAATTTGTCGAAAAACTGCCCGGCAAATTAGATGCACCGATTTCACAGGGCGGATCCAATGTTTCCGGCGGACAGAAGCAGCGTTTGGCAATCGCCCGTGCGTTGGCGAGAAATCCCGAGATTTTGATTTTCGATGACTCCTTCTCCGCATTGGACTACAAAACCGATGCAGCGCTGCGAAAAGGTCTTGCCGAAAAGCTCGGCGGCGTTACCTGCATGATCGTTGCCCAGAGAATCGGTACGATCCGCAACGCCGCTAAGATCGTCGTTCTTGATGAAGGCAAGGCGCTTGTGATCGGTACGCATGAGGATCTGATAAACAATTGTGCTGTCTATCGAGAAATTGCCATGTCGCAGTTGTCCGCCGAAGAACTGGGCGCATAAGGAGGTGCTCTGTAAATGAACGGAAATCAAATGATGGGGCGCCGAACAGGCGTGCCCGAAAAAAGTAAACGAGGAATAAAGGGCGTTCTGAAAGAACTGTTTACCTATTCTTCAAAATTGCGGCTGCCAATGATCATTGCGTTTGTGTTTTCCATGATCGGCGCTGTCTTGACGATCATCGGGCCAAACCAGCTTAGTCGTATCACGGATCTGATCTCAGACGGACTGATGACCGGCATTGACCTTTCTGCCGTTGCAAAGGTGGGAGGCGTCCTGCTGGCGATCTATCTGATCGGTGAAGTGTGCGGATATATTGAGCAATATATCATGGCTACCGTTACGCTGGATCTGTCCAAGAAAATGCGGCGGGATCTTTCCGATAAAATCAATAAGGTCCCTATGAAGTGCTTTGGGAAAATCTCGCACGGCGATATTCTGAGCCGTGTGACAAATGATGTCAGCACGCTTCAGCAGGCACTTTCCAACAGCCTTCCGTCGATGATCAGTGCAGTTGCCCAATTCGTAGGCTGCCTGATTATGATGCTTGTGACGGAGTGGCGAATGGCGCTTGCAGCGATCGCCATTACGCTGATTGGATTCGTTGTAATGGCGGTAATCATGTCCCGTTCTCAAAAATACTTCGTCGCCCGTCAGCAGAGTCTCGGTAAGCTCAACGGCTATGTGGAGGAAATGTACTCCGGCCATGATGTTGTACGCATTTCCCGTGCCAACAACGAGATCAAAAAGAACTTTGCCGGGATGAACCGTGCGGTTTACGATGCAAACCGGAAAAGTCAGTTTCTATCCGGCGTTATGCAGCCGCTGATGAATGTGATCGGCAATCTCGGTTATGTAGCGGTCTGTGTGATCGGTGCGGCTTTGGTTATGGATGGGCAGATCACCTTTGGCGTAATCACGGCATTTATCATGTTTGTCCGCTTGTTTACCTCCCCGCTCAGCACACTGGCACAGGGTATGACGCAGATGCAGACGGCAGCTGCCGCCGGAGATCGGATATTCGACTTCCTGCAGGAGGAAGAACTTTCGGATGAAAGCTATAAGACCGAGAAATTGACCGAGGTGCATGGCGAGGTCGAATTCGACCATGTTCGCTTCAGCTATCCGGATAATCCGGACAAAATCATTATCAAAGATTTTTCTGCTCACATCAAGCCGGGGCAGAAAGTCGCTATCGTCGGTCCTACAGGTGCCGGTAAGACAACAATGGTCAACCTTTTGATGCGGTTCTTTGATCTGGTCGGCGGCGATATCCGCATTGACGGTATTTCTACCTCCGATTTGACACGAGAAAACATCCACGAGCTGTTTGGCATGGTGCTGCAGGACACCTGGCTGTTTGACGGAACCGTGCGTGAAAATCTCGTTTACAACAAAACAGGGGTTACGGACGAAGAACTTGAAAAGGCCTGCCGTGCGTGTGGGATCTATCACTTTATCGAGACGCTTCCGAATGGCTTTGATACCGTGCTTGGAGAAAATGTGGTCATTTCCGCAGGGCAAAAGCAGCTCTTTACCATTGCTCGTGCCATGATCAAAAACAGCCCAATGATGATCCTGGACGAAGCGACCAGCTCGGTCGATACACGGACGGAGCTGATGACGCAGAAGGCTATGGATACGCTGACAGAGCACAGAACCAGCTTCGTGATCGCTCATCGGCTTTCTACCATTAAAAACGCTGACCTGATCCTTGTGATGAAGGAAGGCGACATCATCGAACAGTGCACGCATGAGGAACTGCTGGCACAGGGCGGTTTCTATGCTGACCTATACAACAGCCAGTTTGACAAAGCATCTTAATCAGAAGGGAGAGACAACCATGAAATCCTTGGCAATCGAAAGAGAATTCGGAAGCGGCGGCCGTGAGATCGGTATGCGTGTTGCCGAATTGGCAGGAATACCTTACTATGACGGTGAGTTGCTGATCAAAGCCGCTGAAGCCCAGGGTGTATCTATCGAACTGCTGAAAACCTACGACGAGCAGCGTACAGGTAGCTTTCTGTATGACATTGCTGCTTTTTCGGACTACGCACGTAACCGGAAGAACACAGTCTATGAGCTGTTCGAGGGAATTCGTCGGACAATGGTAAACATCGAGCTGAAAGGCCCTGCTGTTTTTATTGGCAGATGCTCCACGGTGATCCTCGGGGAAAGCCCTCGTGTTCTGAAATCATTTATTTATTCATCCGATACCGAGAAAAGGGTGGAACGCATTATCCGAACGGAAAATGTTTCGGAGACTGACGCAAAATATCTGATGCAGAAAAAGGATAGGGATCGGAAAAACTATTTCCGCTTCTGGACACAGAAGGAGTGGGCAGATAAGAGCAATTACGATATTCTGCTGAATACATCCGGCGTGTCCACGGAGGCATGTGCCCAAATGCTTCTTGCTGCGATAAGCGGCCAGCCACAGAAGTAATTCAGCATTTCCAACGGCCGCTATGCAAATCAAAGAGGTATCAAACTTATGAAACATTTTTTGCGTTGCTTGCTTTACATAGCGGCCTTGGGTGTTGTGTTTTTTGTAGTCGGACGGTTAGTACCAAAGTCTTGGTTCAAAGCGGATCATTTCCCGTGGCGGTGCTATTCATATGAACAAGCAATATGGAAAGCGCTGCGTGTGAAGCAGTGGCAGGCAAAGGTGCCGGATATGAGCCGTATTTTTACAAATATCATGCCGGCAAAAAAGCTAAAGCGACAAACGCTTTCCGATTTGCCCAGAATGATCCAAGAAACCTGTGTTGCAGAGTGGACACACGGTATCTTATCGATTGCAGGGCTTGCAATGCTATGGTTCTGGCCTGGTATAGGAGGTATTTGCATGACGGCCGTTTACATTTTGCTCGGCAATTTGCCATTTATTGTGGTACAGCGTTTCAACCGGCCTCGCTTACAAAAATTACTCTTAAAGCAACAGCGCAATATGCAAATTCGGAACTTACCACGATATGAGGAGCAGCTACTAACGACGATAGCACCGTAAACCCTTATCTCGCTTTTGCCGCACGTTACGAATGGATGGAATGTTATGCAAAGAAGCACGAAAAAAATCAAACCGGAGGTGGACTACCGCCAGTTTCGTTTCAAAAAAATGAATACGCCGGAGTTTTCACATGTTAAGTTGCTGCTGTTTTGGCCGTTTTTCGGATTGATGTTTATGTTTCTTGAACGGTTTCAGCCGGAAAGACATTATTACGTTGTACACTGTGCGCTGGACGACTTGATCCCATTCTGGGAATGGGCGCTGATCCCGTATCTTCTGTGGTTTGTTTTTCTCATCGGAGCACTTATCTATACCTTTTTCTTTGACACAAGAGCCTTCCGAAGAATGATGCACTTTGTTATCGTTACATACGGCATCACATTGCTTATTTACATCGTATTTCCGACCTGCCAGGAATTACGACCGGAGCATTTCGATGAACCCAATATACTTACTGATTTTATAACGGGGTTTTATTCATTTGACACCAACACGAATGTCTGTCCTTCTCTCCATGTTATCGGCTCGTTTGCCGCTATGTTTGCCCTGTGGGATTGCAAACGCTTTCAAAATGTTGCATGGAAGATCGTGTTCGGCATCATCGCAGTATGCATCAGCCTTTCGACTGTTTTTATGAAACAACATTCTGCTGTGGATGTCATAGCTGCATTGCCTGTGTGCGCTTTGGGCTGGTGGCTGGGTTACGGAAAGAAAGAAGCATCAGCTCAGACCTCTGCAGTGGAGAAATAGATATGGATAAAAAATTTAAGCAACAGCTTGGCTTGATTGCTTTCGGCGTTGCTCTATTCACAGCATTAAACAACTTGAACTATATTTCGGACTTTTTACATGTGTGTGCGGAATTGCTCACCCCTGTATTTGCAGGGTTGCTCATGGCGTTTATCCTGAGCGTTCCGATGCGCGGGATCGGCAAGCGTCTTTCTCGCCTTATGCCCAAAGCAAGCGAGCGCACAATCAATGTTTTAAGTTTGATTATTACATTGTTGCTTTTAGTCGCTATTATCGTGCTACTATGTGTCATTGCGATTCCTCAGCTCATAGCCTCCGTAAAAAGTATCATTTCTCTTATTAAAGAAAAGTGGCCCGACTGGGCAGCGGTGCTGCGCAATTATGGCTTTGATACCGCTGAGATCAGCGCATATCTCAACAAGTTGGATTGGAAAACCATTGCCGAGAAGGCAATGAACGGAGCAGGCGTAGTAATAGGCTCCGTTGTCAGTGTTGCCGGCTCTACAATATCTACTGTTGTCAACGCAGCCGTTTCGCTCGTGATCATGTTTTATGTTCTGGTTGGAAAGCAGGAACTTGGCAAACAAACAAGACGGGCGCTGTACGCTTATTGCAAAGAATCTGTCGCAGATAAGGTCTGCCATATCGCAAAGCTGTCTCACGATACCTATGCCAAATTTCTTTCAGGTCAATGTGTAGAGGTGCTGATACTTGGTACGCTGATTTTCCTTTCGTTTTCTATATTCCGGATCCCTTATGCCGGGCTGACGGCGGTTTTGACCGCAGCTTTTGCCTTTGTACCATACATTGGAGCGTTCTTGTCCTGTGCAATCGGTATGTTGCTGACTTTGCTGGCTGAGCCAAACAAGGTGATCCTATGCCTGATCGTCTATCAGGCGGCACAGTTCGTTGAAAACCAATTTATTTACCCTCATGTTGTGGGAAGCAGTGTCGGGCTAGCATACCGCATCAGCTTATGGGGCGTCATATAGCGCAAGGGAACCGTAATATACGCTTCCTCTCCGATGTCGTTTTTGCTGCACCATTTCATCAGTTCCAGATCCGGTCGGATATTATCCCGCAGAAATGCTTTGATCATCGTAAGCTGGTCCGGCCCGGGGTCGATCGTCTGCAAAAGCGGTATATATTTTTTACCGACGCCCAAAACCTCTGTTACGGTTTTGCCCTTGCTGTTGAGCACGCTGTCGTCATAGAAACGAGCCCCGCCCGTATCGCCGTAAGCAACATAGGTTGCGAGACGATAGAGCTTCAGCCTTACCAAATACTCCAGCATAGGATAGCGTAAATACTTCTGCAGATACTGCCCGGCATACAAAGGCGTGGGATCTCCTGCATAATATTCCTTCAATGCGGAATACTGCCACGGCGTTCCTTTCAGTTCACTGTCCAGATTCCGATGATAGAGATAACCGCAGCAGTCTGCCTCAAAATTGTAGTACCACCGGCTGAATACCGGCCTGTCACCCGGATGCCACGGTGTAATGCGATCCCGGGAATAACCGTAATAGTAGCTTTCACTGGCTATGATCTTGCTGCCGTCCCATTGAAGAAACAACCGTGCGTTTTCATAAACATGAAACTCCGGCGTGTCGCTTTTCGGATAACGGCGGTAGGCTTTTACGAAACGAATGATCATTTCGTTGCTACCCAGCCGCTGAATAACCTGTGCAGTAGAACGGTCAACTATATATCCGCGGCGCCCACGGCTCTTAAAGGTGATTTTCCTCTTGCAGTGTGGGCAAATGCCTTCGCCGTTGTGCTTGGCTTCAGCGACCGATACATTATGCTTGCAGGCAGTACAGTACGGTCGCTGGAAAATTCGATCGTCACGACCATTTCGTTCTTTGCATTGCGCCCCATTTTGCGAATGTAGCCGATGTCACCGTTGGATGCCTTCGCATTGTTTTTTGTCTGCATCACCTTGTCGCCCACACGGAAGTAGTGGCTGCCGACCTTCAGATCGGCAAACTCGTCCCTCGCCGGATTGACAAGCTCTCGGATAGCGGCGTTAAGCTGCTCGACCGAGGCCGGCCCTTCCGAACGGAACGGAGAGAGTATCTGCACCTTTTCGATTCCGTGCAAAGCGACCTGTTCACAGAAGATCCTGCAGATCAGGTCAGCGGCATCTTCCTGTGTCTGGCACTTGACAAACTGAAAATCCTCGCCGTACTGAAGGTCGATGTTGGCCTCATTGATGCGCTTTGCATTGTAGGCAATGAGGCTGCCTTTTTTCTGACGGAAGATCTCATTGAGTACCGTAACGGGGATAAGTCCGCTGTCGATCAGCTCACGGAAGACATCGCCGGCGCCCACGCTTTGCAGCTGGTCCACATCACCGGTCAGGATAACTCTCGTACCCATACGGACACGGCTGAAGAATTGCCTTGCCAGCCACATATCGATCATGGAGCTTTCGTCCACGATGATGAGGTCGGCATCAAGCGGCTCTTTTTGTTTATCCCTTTGGATCGGCTCACTGTCGCCCAGCAGCCCTAAAAGGCTGTGCAGCGTTTTGGCGTCGTTTCTGCCCGTGCTTTCTGCCATTCTTCGGCTGGCTCGTCCGGTCGGAGCGGCAAGAAGGATCTTCCCCTTGGGGCAGAGCATCTGAAAGACCTCAATGATCGCCCGCAAGACTGTGGTTTTACCGGTACCGGGAGAGCCTGTGATGATAGACAGATTACTGCGAAAAGCCATATACACCGCCTCGCTTTGCCTTTGTGAAAGGGCAAGACCGAGGTTTTTGCGGACATATTCGAGTGATTCGGATATATCCAGCGTGACCGGCGGTACAGCCAGCATTTCCGCAATTTTCCGGGCGGTTTCATCCTCCTGCACGAAAACATTGCTCTGATAGATGTTGCCGTTGCTTGAAACGATCTCACCCTTGAGGATCATATCCTGAACAACGGCGTCCACTTCCTCGGGCGTGACCTTGACCTGTCCATCGGTAATATTCTCATTGAGCAGCTTCACACCCGTTTTCGCAAGCGCATCTTCTTCCAGAAAAAGATGGCCTTTTTCGTTGCGCCCCGTATCCAATGCCGCAAATACGGCGCCGTGGATCCGCATAGGAGAATTCAGCGGCAGATCGCCCTTGCGGACGATGGCATCGACTCTCTTAAATCCGAATCCGGATACCTGGCACAATTCATAGGGGTTCTTTTGCAGAATGTCTACGCTGCGGGAGCCGAAATGCTCATAAATCTTCATGGCCGTTACCGGCGTGACATTAAATGGGGTCAGCAGGATCATCAGATCCCGCACGCACCGGCTTTCCGCATAGGAGGCTTTGATGTCCTCCAGCTTATCCGGGGTGATTCCTCGAATCTCCAGCAGTCGCTCCGGCTCGTTTTCCAGCACACGCAATGCGTCGGCACCGAAGCGGTTTACGATCAATGCGGCAGTCTTTTCACCGACGCCTTTGATCAGCCGGGAGGAAAGATAACCGTATACGCCCTCTTTGGTCTGCGGCACGATCTCCTCGCACTTATCGACCTGCAGCTGAACACCGTGTTTTCCGTTCTCCCATTCGCCGTCCAGGATCATGCTCACCTTATCGGTTTGAGGCAATTCATACCCGACGGCGATAAACCGGATCATATTGTCCCGGTGACGGTAAGCACTCCGTGCCTGCTGCGGTACGCTTTGGTCGGAGGTTTTCACGCTGATAATGCAATACTTATTGCTCGGATTATAGAAGATCGTCCGGTCATAAGTCCCGACATACCCCACGGTTCACCACTCCTTTCTCGTTTTCTTTCTGTGCATCGTTTTTCATCTGCACCATCCTTTCTTCCGTTTATGCCGCCTCGTCATATTTGCGCTTTACATAGAAGCGGCGGCTTTCCGATACCGTCACATAATCCTCGTAAATATCGGGATGTTGTGCTTTCAGCCGTATCAGCCCTTCCTTGCCGATGTCGGGCTTTCTCGTAGGCTTGTAGCTGATGGAATAGAAAACGCCGCCGCTGTTTGCCGTAGCCGTGCAGCTTCGTCCCATTTCCGCTACAATGCGCCCTTGCAGCCGTTTCATCTCGTTTTCGACCCGCTTGACCTCACGGTTCAATTCCGACTTTTCCGCCTGCAGCTCGGTATAGCGCACCAGACTGCTTGCCAGCGGCACGCTCAGCTCGATCTCAGGGGCGTTTTCGTCGGCAGGGCCGAAGTGACGCCGAACGCTTTCAAGCGTCAGCTCACCGTCCTCTGTGTACGGCGGCGGTGTCTGTGTCAGAACATGGTCGTTCCAGAAGTTGCCCTCCAGAGCGATCATTTCCGCCTCGTAATCCGGGTCACGCTCAATGTGCCGGATGATGACTTCATTTTCGTTATTGCCGTAAAGGCAGCAGAAGTACACCTCATCCATATTCATCACGCACATATAATGGCGGCCCTGGATCTCGTAGTTGACGGGAACGATCTCCTGTCCGTCGCACCACCAATGATCCTTGGCGTTGTAGTTTGTGGTCTTGATCTCAAGGATCGCCGTTTTGCCGTTTGGCAATCGGATGAAGTAATCAATGTCTGCCAGCATATAGGTGTAGACCGGGTGATAAAACATCTTCTTCACCTGATAGATCTCAAAACCTGTTTTCACATGGAAAATCTCAGCGACCAGATCCTCAAGCAAATGCCCGACCTTCTTTTGCACCCAGTTGCTTTCGCCGTCCTCATACGATACGACTTTGAGTTTGTCGTAGTAGAGGTCGCGGGCGGTCGCAAATGGGGACACACCTAAAATGGCAGCGGCGTCACTTCCGCCGATTCCTCTGCGGCGATATTCCAGCCATTCCTCCTCCGGCAGATCTGCCGTGTCAACCAAAACCAGCGGTTCGTAGGTACTCGTTGTATTCGGCATATTATGCACCTCGATTCTGAGGCTGATAAAGCCTTGCGTGAGGGACATATACCGTTTTCAGCGGGTACTTTGCAAGCTTTCTTGCCTCCTTTCTTTTCACCTGCTGCTTGAACACAGCAGGTCTGGACACTCTTCTGTGCGAGTGCCGATGGGTTCGTCTTTTCATTCGGTTTCCGCCTTTCTAAAAATGTATTCCAAAAGCACGAAGGCTTTTTGGGCATAAAAAAAGCGAGAACAACAGCCGATGCCTTTTCAGGCATTCATGTCCGTAATGAATTACGAACAGGTGTCATTCTCGCAGAGGATATAAATATCCTGAAAAAACAAAAAATGCCAGTACATAACCGGCCTCACGGCACAGTTATACTACTGACATACTGCAAACTTAACGATATGTGCAATGCAGAAGCGTACTGCTGGTCCTTACGGACAACGCACAAAAATCAATTACAGAAGAAGTATAGCACAATATATCGTGTTTGTCAAGAATTTAGAAACTATATATAGTTATGCGGGTGGCAATACGG
>ENA-UOJB01002537-UOJB01002537.1-human-gut-metagenome-genome-assembly--contig:-C48-NODE-2537-length-11796-cov-3.462567_pt1 | contig 11796 bp, 10 predicted proteins | sample MGYA00242338_ERZ723885 | MGnify/ENA metagenome assembly ERZ723885
TTATCGAGTGCCGGGATCATGCAGGAATTGATGACGGTCAGGGAATCCATGGTCTTTAAGAGTTCCCCGGCTGCCGATGCCGCCTGCTCTTTTAAACCTCTCTCCACACTGACCGTAAGCTGATGCTCCGGACCGGATGCCTGGCTGCCAGTGTCCGCACTGCCGGAAGCTCCAGCTGCACCTGCCGCCGGGGCACCCGAACCTGCGCTGCCTGCTGCACCTGCGCCGGAAGCTCCGCCCACACCTGCCTTTGGAATCGCCAGCCGCGCTGCCTGCTCAATATAATCGCCGCAGTGTTCATCCAGTGCTGCCAGGGCCCGGTAGCTATAATAAGAACGCATCATCGCCGCCGAATTTGGATTGATGATCGCCGCGGTCAGACCGCTCTGCATCGCCATCGTAAAGAAATTGGAGTTGACAATCTCACGCTGCGGTAATCCGAAGGAAATATTGGAAACACCGAGAATCGTATTGCAGCCAAGTTCCTGGCGGACACGGCGCACCGTCTCCAGTGTCACCAGCGCGCCGGTCGGCTCGGAGCTGATCGTCATACAGAGCGCATCGATCACGATGTCTTTTTTCTGGATGCCATACTTTTCCGCCTCCGCACAGATTTTCCGCGCGATCGCCATACGTCCGTCCGCCGTCGCCGGAATGCCTTCCTCGTCGATCGTCAGCGCAACCACCGTGCCGCCGTAATGTTTTACCAGCGGAAATACAGCGTCCATGACCTCCTGTTTGCCATTGACAGAGTTAATCAGTGCCTTTCCATTATAAATACGCAGCGCCTGTTCCATCGCCTCTGTGTCAGTCGTATCAATCTGCAGCGGAAGCTCGGTCACCGCCTGCAATTCCTGTACGACCTCGCGCATCATCGCCACTTCATCGATCTCCGGCAGTCCCACGTTGACGTCAAGCACCGCAGCGCCATTTTCCTGCTGGGTGATCGCCTCGCGCAGGATATATTCCAGGTTGTGATCGCGCAGCGCCTGTTTGAATTTTGATTTTCCGGTCGGATTGATGCGCTCGCCAATAATGACCGGATCGGTTCCCATCTCAACTACCGACGCGTAGGAAGTGATGAGGGTGTCATTTTTCGGCTCGATCGGCTTTCTCGTTCTGCCCTTACACATCTCTGCCAGCAGACGGATGTGCTCCGGGGTCGTACCACAGCAGCCCCCGACTGCCGAAACGCCCATCTCCAGCATTCCTTTCATTTCCTCGACAAATTCTGGCGGATCAATATCATATACAGTCTTTCCTCCCTCGCTTCGCGGAAGTCCCGCATTTGGATTGACAACCACCGGGATCGACGCATACCGAAGCAGTTCTTCCACAATCGGCTTCATCTGAACCGGACCTAATCCACAATTGATTCCGAGCGCATCCACGCCCAGACCTTCCAAAAGTGCCACAACGGACTTCGGTGTTCCGCCGGTTAAAAGTTTGCCTTTTCCATCGAAAATTGTGGTTGCAAAGATTGGAAGATCGGAATTTTCCTTTGCCGCCAGAACCGCTGCCTTGAGTTCATACGTGTCGCTCATCGTCTCGATCAGAATCAGATCCGCGCCGCCGCGCACGCCTGCCTTTACCACCTCAGTATAGATGGAGACCGCCTCCTCAAAGTCCAGATCGCCCATTGGCTTTAAAAGGCGTCCGGTCGGTCCCAGATCCAGCGCTACATAACCACGACCGCAGTGTTCTACCGCTGTCCGGGCATTTTTCATCGCCGCATCCACGATCTCATCCAGATTAAACTCGGCTGTCTCATTGTATTTCAGGCGGTTCGCGCCGAATGTATTCGATAAAATAATATTCGCACCCGCGTTCAGATAATCCTCATGGATCTTTACCAGGACCTCCGGATGCTTGATATTCCAGGTTTCCGGCAGTTCGCCCGGTTTCAGCCCGGATCCCTGCAAAAGACTTCCCATTCCTCCGTCAAATACCAGTATTTTATCGTTCCAATCTTCCCGTATACCCATGTCAGCTTCCTCTCTGTTTTTTGTTTCTTACTTATTTATCTCTCCGGTACAGGCAGTTTTTGTTTGAACAGACCTCACAGCCCTCTTTCACACAGCCCGCCGCTATCTTCGATACTCCGATGACCGCCGTCACCGACTTGGACGGCATCATCAAAAAACTTTCCGTCAATGTAATCCCCACCGTCTTTTCCGCTTCCAGTACCCGGCAGAAATCCGGCTGACACGAAAGCGGCAGATCTCCATAACCTGGCGAAAAGCGGGGACGCAGATAGAGTCCTTCTTCTGCTGCCTCCGCTTTTAATTTGTCATTGATTTCATTGCAGTAACTCTCAATCCGTGCCGCCGCGCACGCCTGTAGGACAACCGCCCGGCTCATCGAAAGACGGCTGTATCGGCGCAGAAGCAGATCCACACCAGCACCCAGCGTCGCCGCAAAAAGGATGACCTCCTGGCAGTCCTTTAAATTGCGGCTGAGCGCCCGGCTTTTTACTTTAAAACACGTAAAATCAAGTTCTGAATCTGGCAGCAGCGTCAGCGGATATCGTCTGTAAAAGCTCCGGCAGTTGACGGACCGCTCTAATTCTTCCAGACAGTCCTCCACCAGATCTTTCGTCTGCAGATCCGGCTCCTGCTGCCCTTTAATTCCTAAATACCGATATATTTCTCTCCGATTGACTTCTGCCATTACAGAATCTCCGACAGGTTGTTCTTAATCTGCGCCGCTACATCCGGTTTATTCATCGAATATACATGGATTCCATTTACATGGTTCGCAATCAGATCGATGATCTGCTCAGTTGCATAGGCGATACCTGCCTGCTTCATCGCTGCCGGGTTATCACCAAAACGATCTACGATCGCCTTGAAGCGTGCCGGAAGGTAGGTGCCGGACATGCTGCAGATGCGCTTGATCTGACTTATGTTTGTCACCGGCATGATGCCTGCGACAACCGGAACCGTGATTCCTTTTTCTCGGATACGGTACAGGTAATTATAAAGGATATTATTGTCAAAGAACATCTGGGTCGTCACAAAATCACAGCCCGCTTCCACTTTTTCTTTCAGATGCCCGATATCCACCGTCTTGTTGACCGATTCCACATGTCCCTCCGGATAGCAGGCTGCGCCGATGCACAGATCCGGGCAGGTCTCACGGATCTCGCGGATCAGCTGGGATGCATACTGATAATCTTTTTCTACCTTGCCGTCTTTCGGAATATCGCCGCGAAGTGCCAGGACATTCTCAATTCCGTGTGCCTGAATCTCGCGCAGGACACTGTGCACCTTCTCACGGGTCGAGGAGACGCAGGTCAGATGTGACAGCGCCGGCACCTGGCAGGTGCTCTGGATATCCGATGCGATCTGGACCGTATACTGGCTTGTGCCGCCGCCTGCTCCGTAGGTCACGCTCATAAATGACGGATTTAACTTTGCAATCTCAAGCGCCGCTTTCTCAACGGAAGCGAAGTTGCTCTCCTCCTTCGGCGGAAACACTTCAAACGAAAGCGTCGGCTGTCCTTTGGCTAAAATATCCTTAATCTTCATCGTATTTATCTCCTGTTCTCATCATCTCGTCCGGTTCTGCCCCGGACCTCTATTGCCTATGTATTCTATATGATTTTTGCCCAGTATACCATATTTCCCCAATGAACGCCAGACTTCCGGCAGCTATCTTCTGGATTGATTTTCTATATCTTGCCATAGATAAAATCTATAGGAACCAAATAAAATACATAAACATACGATACAGATAATTAATTCCAGACAAAGCAAACAAAATCAGCAAAATCACCAGCACAAGGCTCATTTTCCCCTTCTTTTTCTGATTTTTCCCTTGCTGCACAGCGCTTCGTCTCTGCGTTGTCTGATACGACATACTGTTCTGGTTCTGTGTCCGGACGGATGCCTGTCTGCCTGCGCCTGCTGCTTTCTGCGTCTGGGAATATGCCTTCGCCCGGTCCGCAAGCGTGCGGATGGCATCTGTGCCTGTCCTTGCACTCGTTTCCCACGAGGCAGATCCCGCATTGTGGTACTCACAGTCCGTCTCATGCGCCGGGTGACGCTCATTCAGATAATAAGTTGCATTGACATAGTTAGGATTCCGGATCCACTGTTTACAAAAAGAACAATAATGACCATACTTGATCGGATGGTCGCAAATCGGACAAATTCGTCTCTGCATGAAATACCTCCCCTCGGATCGAACATACTTTTTCGAAAACACCTCGTCAATTATTTTTTATTGTACCATAACTTTTTTACTTTTTTCTATATTTTCTCTTGTATTTTCTCCATTTCGTGTTAAAATACAAACGTCCATTACACCTGTCAAGACAGGTGTAAGCCATTTATTTGACCGGAATGGCTGAAACGATTCATTCCGTTCACAATTATTTTACTCTGGGAGGTTCTATCAATATGGAACGTGTGAAAGCTTTTCTGAAACGGAAGCAGGTTGTCATCTCCGTTCAGACGTATCTCATCGATGCGCTGGGCGCGATGGCATTTGGTCTGTTTGCTTCTCTTCTGATCGGTACCATCTTCGGCACACTGGGGGAGAAGACAGGCGTTGTAATTTTTACCACGATCGCAGGCTACGCCAAGAGCGCGACCGGTGCAGCGCTCGGCGTCTCGATTGCCTACGCCTTAAAGGCACCGACGCTCGTCCTTTTCTCCGCCGCTACCGTCGGCATCGCGGGCAATGAACTCGGCGGTCCGGTCGGCGCGCTCGTTGCCACCATCATCGCAGCCGAGCTTGGAAAAATCGTCTCCAAAGAGACACCGGTTGATATTCTCGTCACCCCGGGCGTCACCATCATCTCCGGTATCCTGGCCGCACAGTTTGTCGGTCCGGGCGTCTCTGCATTCATGACCGCTTTCGGAAATCTGGTGAAGACAGCGACCGTCATGCAGCCGCTTTTCATGGGTATTCTGGTTTCTGCCCTGATCGGCATCGCCCTGACGCTTCCGATCAGCAGTGCGGCAATCTGCATCATGTTAAGCCTCGACGGTCTGGCAGGCGGTGCCGCCACCGCAGGCTGCTGCGCGCAGATGGTCGGATTTGCCGTTTTAAGCTTCTGTGAAAATAAATGGGGTGGGCTTCTGGCACAGGGACTCGGAACCTCGATGCTCCAGATGGGAAATATCGTCCGGAACCCGAAAATCTGGATTCCACCGACACTCGCCTCGATGGTTACCGGTCCGCTCTCCACGATGGTCTTCCATCTGGAAAATATTCCAGCCGGTTCCGGCATGGGAACCTGCGGTCTCGTCGGACCGATCGGCATCTACACCGCCATGCAGGGAAGTGAAAATTCGATGATGTGGCCGGGCATCCTGCTCATCTGCTTCGTGCTTCCGGCTGTTTTGACCCTGTTCTTCGGCGCACTTTGCCGGAAAGCCGGATGGATCAAGGAAGGCGATTTGAAGCTGGATCTATAATTATAGCTCCATAAAACAGGCATTGAAATGCTCTTCATCCACCACTGTGTGGATAGCAAGCATTCCAATGCCTGTTTTTTGATCCAGTTATCTTTTCCCTATTCCTTATCGTTCTTCTTTCCCCAGCAGCTCCCGCATACTTGCGAGCAGCTTCGCCTCTTTGTCTTCCTTATATTCTCCGAGCAGGACCTCTTCAAACTCCTTCTCCACCTTCATCCGGCGGAAATACGAGCTCATTTCATCCGCCATGCCGGAGAGCCGGTTTAACAGGCGGGAAAAATCGCGCAGCATCACGTCGTCCTTGTGATACGGATAAACAATGTCGTGGTCAACCTCACTCCATCCCTCCTCGAACAGCGTTCTCGCCTGAATCTCGACGTAGTAACCGCGGTATTTGATGATGTAGTGAAGGGAACGGTAGATACCGCCTGACTTGATTTCGATCACATTTTCATCGTAGATCCGGCTGTCCCCGTTTCGGCGGTATACCTTCGGACGCTCTGCAATGTAACAGTGTGTCTCATCGTTGTCAAAATCGCGCTCACGGTCTTTTACATACTGCTCCGGGACATTTTCAAACGCCGATGTGATGTATTCATGGAAATGACGCCAATCCTCACGATACAGGAAGAATACACGGATACCGATAAGGTCCGTCACGTATTTCCAGTAATTATCAACTCCCAGCTGGGCAAATTTCTCCGGCTGCTCTTTTTTCTTGCGGATGATCTTCTCCAGCAGATGCCCCGGTGCCTTGGTACGGTAACGGTAGGAATGGATCCCCGCTTTTTCAATATCATACAGATACTTATCTACAAAATCCTTGCCAATCTCCCGCAGCTTTCCCTCGATCGTCGCATAATGATCCGCGATCGCAGTCAATTCCTCCCAGGAAACGCCCGCCGCGTTAAAGTCTTCCTGTTCGATCCGATATTTTCTTAAAAATAAATCTCTCTCCATTATCTCCTCTTTATCGGAAGCCCACTGAGCGCAGGAACCGGGCAAATGCCTCCCTGCCTTCCGGCGTACACTTATATACACCCGCGTCTTCCAGTACCTGCTCAAAGACAAGACCTACCTCTTTTTGCAGGATTTCGTTTATATTTTCACTTGTTATATGCTCATACTTCGGCAGGAACTCATCCACCCAGTCCGCATGCTTTTCAAGCTCCGGATTGGAACGGATATCGCCTCCGGAAAGGATCGCCTCCGCCAGATCGGCAAGCTCCTGTTTCAATCTGGACGGGAGCACCGCCAGACCCATGACCTCGATCAGACCGATATTTTCTTTCTTGATGTGATGCAGCTTCGCGTGCGGATGGTAAACACCAAGCGGATACTCATCCGTCGTGATGTTATTGCGGAGCACCAGATCCAGCTCATAGAAATCGCCATTCTTTCTGGCAATCGGCGTGATCGTGTTGTGCGGTTCTCCGTCCATCTCAGCATAAATAAAAGCATCCTCATCCGTATAGCTGCGCCATGCACGCAACACCTTTTCACCCAGATCAATCAGGCGGTCCGGATTCTTTGAACGGGTCCGCAGAACTGACATCGGCCATTTAACGATTCCGGCTTCCACATCCTCGAAGCCTTCCATCTCAAATTTCTGTTCAATCGGCGCTTTTGCCATCGCAAACGTGTAATGTCCGCCCTGGAAATGGTCGTGACTTAAAATCGAACCACCGACGATCGGCAGATCCGCATTGGACCCCAGGAAATAGGTCGCGCGCTCGATCTTCATCGGGTTATGCTTGGAATTGAACACGATGCAGTGCTCATTGTAATACACATACGGCGAATACTGGAAGCCCCACTGGCTGTCATTGACCGTGATCGGGATAATGCGGTGGTTATTGCGCGCCGGATGGTTGACACGTCCGGCATAGCCTTCATTTTCCTTGCATAAGAGGCATTTCGGATAACCGCTCTGCTTTGCCAGTTTGGCTGCCGCGATTGCCTTCGGATCTTTCTCCGGCTTGGATAAATTAACCGTGATGTCCAGCTCCCCGTATTTTGTATCCGTTTTCCATTTCATATCCTTGGAAACACGGTAACGGCGGATGTAATTGGAATCCTGGCTCAATTTGTAATAATAATTGGTTGCCGCCTCCGGCGATTCCTCATACAATTTCCAGAAATGTCCAATCACCTCGCTCGGGCGCGGCATCAGGCAGTTCATCAGCTTCGTGTCGAACAGATCGCGGTACACCACGCCGTCCTCCTTCAAAACGCCCGTCTCATGTGCATAATCAAGCAGGGCATCCAACGTCTCTTCCAGTGAAATCTCCCTGCATGCGCCCTGTGGTTCTTCATATTCATCCAGTCCCAGAACCTCGAGAATCTGATTCGTCGCGTAAATGCGATCCGACTCCTGAAGAAGCCCCGTATTAACTCCGTACTGTACTAAATTTCTGATTGCTTCATATACTGCCATACCCCATCCTCCTGACTGAAAAACAACCTTGCTGTTTCATTCTTATCCTTTTATCATTATAACTTTAGCTGCCCGTATACCATTGCGCCACCTTATCTCATGGCATTTTCGGTTCCAAAAATGCCTGCATATGAACAGTCACTGTACATCCCGTACTCTTGTGGCTTCCATTTACATAAATTTTGTCAAATCCAGACATTTTAAGCGGTTTACCAGGATTCCTCCGAGAAGCCCAATCAGCGCCCCCGCTGCCGTTCCGGCTGCCAGAAGCACCGGAAGATAGTAGAACAGACTCGCATTTTCCACCACCAGCGCCGCCACGATAAGCTGCCCGATGTTGTGTCCCGCACCACCCAGGATGCTGACACCGGTCACGCCGAACCAGTCCAACCGGCGGAACACCACCATCAGAAGAAGGCTGACCGCAGCACCTGCCAGACTATACAGCATCATCGACAGGTTTCCAAACGTAAATCCTACCAACACGATACGCACCAATGCAATCGCCGCTGCCGCACCGGCTCCCAGCAGATACAGGCTCACGATCGACGCCAGATTCGCCAGTCCCAGCTTGACCCCCGGAACGCCCAGGTTGATCGGTATCAGGGTCTCGACATAGCTCAGCAGAAATGCCAGCGCTGTCATCATTCCATATAAAGCGATTTTTCCGGCTCTGGATGTGCCTGCTCGTCCTTTTTTCTGCATTTCTTCCTCCTCTGTATACCTCTATAATATATTAGTAAAAATTTTTAGTTTTGTAAAGCGCGTAACGATTCACAGATAGGAATTTTCTGAACTGAAAATTCCGTACGATACAGTTCTGGCGTTACTGTTCACGCATACGTGCCCAGTAACGTTTTGGCTGCCGGTGCATTTAGTTTCTGGGCCGTAATCTTGACTTTCCTATCAACCTTTGTTAGAGTAGTTGCAGACATTTTTGCAAACATAGTTTCAAACCGAATTTTCGATATTTTTAAGAATGGAGCTCTTTATGAAAAAAAAGGATTTATCCGCGCTTCTGACACTTCTTGCCGTCGTATTTTTTGGCTGCGGCGCGGCGCTTCTTTTCAGCAAATCCCGCCGGGAGCCGATCAGCCGTTCCGCGTTTCTGCTGAATACATTTGTCAATATCACACTCTATGATTCGCAGGATGAAGCGATCCTTGACCACTGTGTGGACATGTGCCAGGAGTACGAAAACCGTTTCAGCAAGACGATCGAGGGCAGCGAGCTTTACAAGTTAAACCACCGCAGCGCCGACGAGACGACTTTTACCGTCTCCGACGATATGGCGGCGATGATTTCTGAAGGACTGCATTACAGTGAGGTTTCCCATGGTGCCTACGACCTGACGATCGAACCACTCAGTTCTCTCTGGAATTTTACCAGCGACGAGCACGTGATCCCGGCGGAGGATGACATAACAGCGGCGGCAGAACGCGTCAACTGGAAAAATGTGAAACTTGACGGAAATACTTTAACCTTCCTCTCCCCGGACACGACGATTGACCTCGGCTCCATCGCCAAGGGCTACATTGCCGACCGCATGAAAGACTATCTGACCGAATCCGGCGTCGAAAGCGCCATCATCAACCTGGGCGGCAACGTACTCTGTGTCGGTGAACGCACAAATCACCAGCCGTTCCGCATCGGGCTGCAGAAACCGTTTGCCGACTATGCAACGGTGTTTGCCGATCTGAATATTGATGACATGTCCGTTGTCTCCTCCGGCGTCTATGAGCGCCATTTTGAGGAAAACGGTGTCAATTACCATCACCTGTTAAACCCGAAAACTGGCTATCCGTACCAGAACGGACTGGTTTCCGTGACGATCGTCTCCCCGCGTTCGGTGGACGGCGATGTACTCAGCACGACCTGTTTCTCGATGGGACTGGATAAGGGCCTGGAACTCATCAATTCGATGGATGGCATTTATGCTTATTTTATCACGGATGATTATGAACTGATTTACTCGGATGGAGCGGAGGCATTTATTGATGAAATCAAAGAAAAATAGAAATGATTTTGTTTTGATTCTGGTTCTTCTTGCCGTCATACTCATCGGTTTTCTGGTTGTGCGCTTGCAGCGCCAGAAGGATGCTTTTACCGTTGATGTCAGTGTCGATGGAACAACCGTCGCCACCTACCGGCTGGATGAGGAGATAGACACCTGGATCGACGGGTATCAGGGGGGACAAAATCATCTGGTGATTCAAGATGGATGTGCCCGGATCGAAGATGCAGACTGCCCGGACAAGCTCTGTGTGAAGCAGGGAACCGTTTCAGAGAGTGGGGAATCGCTGGTTTGCCTGCCGAATAGGGTGGTTGTGGCGGTTAAATAGATTTGGTTTGCCAACACGGACGGAAACGCCCAGAGGGTACACATAATTGCGCCCCTCGGCGTGTTGTGTTTATTTTATTCCACAAATTTGATCGATTTTAAGCAGCTCTTCCTCGCTCAACGGTGCCCCATCCAACATTTTCAGATTATCTAATATCTGCTCCGGTTTGGACGCACCGATGAGAACGCTGGTTACCACAGGATCCTTCATGACCCATTTGAGCGCCATCTGGGAGAGTTTTTCGCCTCTCTGTCCGGCCATCTCGTTGAGGGCGCGGATCTGGCTGATTTTTTCTTCGGTGAGCTGGTCTTTTTTGAGAAATCTGCCGTCGGTCATGACGCGGCTGTCGGCTGGGATGCCGTACAGATAACGGTCGGTTAAGGTTCCCTGTGCAAGCGGGCTGAATGCAATCAGACCTTTCTTTTCTTTGACAGCGGCTTCTTTTAAGCCGTTGTTTTCGATCGTGCGGTCAAAGATGCTGTAGCGGTTCTGATTGATGACGAACGGGCATTTCAGATCGCGCAGGATCGCAGCGGCTTCCTGCATTTTTTGTCCATTGTAGTTGGAAAGTCCTGCATAGAGAGCTTTTCCGCTCTTAACTGCCTGATCGAGTGCTCCCATCGTCTCCTCAAGCGGCGTCTCCGGGTCCATCCGGTGATGGTAGAAAATGTCTACATACGGAAGTCCCAGGCGTGTAAGGCTCTGATCGAGGCTTGCAAGCAGGTATTTGCGGCTGCCCCAGTTTCCATAAGGGCCGTTCCACATCTCGTATCCGGCTTTCGTGCTGATGATCAGCTCGTCTCGATATGGCATGAAATTTTCCTTTACAATCCGTCCCAGATTTTCCTCAGCACTTCCCGGCTCCGGTCCATAATTGTTGGCAAGGTCAAAGTGCGTGACGCCATTGTCAAAAGCGGTAAAACACAGCTTCCGCATTGTCTCATAGACGCCGGTGCTGCCAAAATTATGCCAGAATCCCAGCGAAACTGCCGGGAGTCTGAGTCCGCTGCTGCCGCAGCGGTTGTAGGTCATTCCATCATATCTTGTGTCTGCTGCCTGATACATATACTCTTTCCTTTCCTACTCCCGTCCAGCCTCTGCCTGAACCTCGCGGATAGCTGCGTCGATCTGTGCCTCTACGGATACCGGCTTCTGGACCGGTGCTTCCGGCTGCTTCTTTACTTTCTGTACGGTCAGCGGCATATTAACGCCCAGCGGATTGAGAACGATGCCCTTTGCCTCCTCCGGGAGTACCTGAGCCAGCTTGAGCGCATCTACGACAACCGGGCGGAATTTCTTCTCACGGTTGAAACGCTGGAACTCGATCACATCCGTAAAGATCGGCTGGAAAATATCTCCGCTCTTTAATTTAACCAGCGGAATGCCATTTCCTTCCTCTGGAAGCGGCACGATATAGCGGCCCTTCGTGAAGTGCGCGCCGATCTCCTCCTGTAAATCGTTTAATTCCGGCGTAATCTCCTGATTTGGCTGACGGCGCAGATCCTGCATATAGTAAAGCATCGTCAGGTGCAGCTCCGGGTTCTCCACCCAGACTTTTCCATTCTTGCTCTCCTCCGGGTCTTTGCGTCTT
>ENA-UOJB01002539-UOJB01002539.1-human-gut-metagenome-genome-assembly--contig:-C48-NODE-2539-length-11786-cov-4.758418_pt1 | contig 11786 bp, 7 predicted proteins | sample MGYA00242338_ERZ723885 | MGnify/ENA metagenome assembly ERZ723885
TGAGCGCTTAAGTAAGATATTCAGTTACAGAGATTCAATCAGTTCAGAGATTTCCTTGACAGTTTCCAAGGTCTGCCCAAATGTAATAGCTGCTGCATAGGAATTGCTCATGCCGTAGCTATCCCATAACTGTTGCATAGACGAATCATCCCTTAGGTCATCCAAAATTTCTTTCCAATCGGCAAGATCTTCCAGAGATTCTCGCTTTTCAGCCGTATGCAGAACAGCATCCTTTAAGACTTGCGGGCGAATTTCTGACTTTCTGGTGCGATACAGCGTGTAAAGGTCATAAAAATCGCGCGCTCTTGTGGTGGTTGCACCGCGGCGGATAATGGTTTCATACTTTTCAGCAAGTATCGTTTCTATCGTATAAGCCATGATAGGAATTTTCTTTTCGGAATCAAAGCAGGGAAACTCATATTGTACCGCAGCAGGGGTGATTTTGTCGCCGGTGGTGATGTCGATTTTCATGGGTGTGTTGATTTTCCCATACAGAACATCAATATGGGCGCGGAAGTTGTTGTATGCATCAATTTCACGAATCGGTGCAATGGAACGATATTCAAAGCGGATACCGTCACCAACATCAACTGCCAAAATGGTTTTGAGGGCAGAAACGATTTCCTCTTCTTCCATATGGATACCGCGCACGGTGGTATCCATATCCATCGTAGTTCGACCCTCAAGCCCAACCATTGAGGAAATCAGAAGTCCTCCCTTGAGAATGAAATTTTTCTGATACGGCGAAGCCGCCAGTCGTTCCAGCAGACGTTCAAACATAAACATCTGCAAAATTTCCTGAGCGCGCAGATGCTTTTCGGCAGCAACATTGCGCGCCCAGCCTTTTAATTGTTCTGGTGATCTCACATCAGCACCTCCATGTAGGTACGCAATTTATCGTCAACCCCAAACTGTTTTCCATACTTTAGAAGTTTTCTGGGATTTGGTCTTGACGCAAAGTAGATCTTCAGTCCATGTGTAAACAGTTGCTTGTCGATTGCATTTCTGTCGCGCACCAAGTCGCAAATGCAGCGTTCACGGTCATACAGGATAACATTTCCGCCTTGTGGAGATCTGCAAGTGGTTTTGCCTATACCGTGAAGACTTCCTTTAACATAGTGAAACCGAATATTGGGATCGCGTTCTTTGATGCGACTGGTGTTATATCCTTGCGGCACACTGAATTCAAAAATGTGTGGCGTTCGGTCTGACAGTCCCCAAAAGTACATGGCACTGCCGTAAGAGTAGACAAGATTCTCGCTTCCGCTTTGCAAAAGCGTAAACTCGTCTGGAACAAATCCGGTCATTGTATATTGTCCGCGGGCAATGCGCGTCAGAACACCTTTGTCTGCGTATCGTTTTAATGTGACACGGTTTGTGCCTGCTCGCAATGCTTCTTCTGTAGTAACAATGCCGCCGTTCGCATCAGCTATCGTTTTCAATACAGCTATCGTAGCATTCACTCCACACACCGCCTTTCAAAAAGTTACTACTGTGCTTTAATTATAACATAATAAAGCACAACTGTAAACGGGCTTGTGGGAGATTTTCGTGGGAACTAGTTAAAGGTCACGACCCAATAGGTATATTGCCCCTCTGCCGTCTGGCAAAACCAGCAGCCGACACCCATGCTGGTAAAACTCGGCTCCATAATGTTGGCACAATGGGCGGGGCTGCCCTGCCAGCCTGTGCAAACGGCGCTGGCAGAACTCAGCGGACCGGCGGCGCAGATCTCGCTGCGGGTGGTCATACCGCTGTGATCAAAGGGCGCACCTGCCACAAAACTCTCACATCGGGCATCGGCAGCGGCGCTCAAACCGCTGTCCATCGTCAGCGGTGCCAGCCCACCGGCTGCGCGCATCGCGTTGATGTTTTCCTGCACCGCCCAATAAGCGGAATCCGAGCTGTCGATGCTCCACCACTGATCGGTGCCTGACGCCAAATCAAAGGGCACAGCACCATAGCTCATACTGACCTGCGCCGGGGCAGGTTCTGCCGTCGGCGCTGCCGTGGGTTCCGGCGTAGGGGCAGGAGTCGGCGCGGGGGTAGCGGCAGGTGTTGCCGAAGGTGTCGGCGCGGGTGTGGCGGTAGGTTCCGGGGTTGCTGTCGGCTCGGCAGTTGAAATCGGTGCAGGTGTTTCTTCGGCGTCTGCACTTTCCGATGTCGCAGCCGACAGCTCCGTCAATTCAGCGGATTCCGGTTCCGGTGCCTGTGCGCAGGCTGTCAATAAGGACAGCATCGCAAGCATTACGATCCATTTTTTCATCTTGATAACTCCTTGCGGGGGGGCCATCTCTGACCCGGTTGCTTCTTCTTTCTTTCATAGTAAAACCTTCTACCTTTCTTGTCCACGCTGTCGATTGTCCGAACGACACTGTTGATCTTCGTCCGGCACGGTATCCAGCACGATATCCTTTTCGTTCAGGTTCAAAAGTGCCTCCAACTCGGCAAGGCGCTTGCTCTTTTCAGCCAGCTCGTCCGCCTGGACAAAGGGCTGCGCCAGCTGTTCCTTGGCGTTTTCCAGCTGCTTTTGCAGCTGCACCAATTTGGATTCAAGGTCGGTCACGCTCTGCGGCAGGTTATGCAGGCAGTTGTCCAGGCGTACCGTGTTGCCGACCGCATCCGCGCCCAGCTGCACCGGGTTGATACCGCTGCCCACAAGATACGCCAGATACATTTTGTCCATCGCAAAATAGGCGATCTGCAAATCAAAGCCCTTGTATCGCCCGATGGAAACCGGCTCGGTGCGGTTCATCGCCATACCCAGCAGCCCCAGCAGGGCTTTGCCCGCGTCCTCGCGCTTGGTGTAAACCGTGTCCATCAATGAGATGGCGAAAACATCCTTGTCGTCCGCATCGCGCTTGGTATTTTGCTGTAGCAGCGCTGTGTCCGCTTTGGCGTTTTCCAACTGCTGGGCGGTCTTACGCATTTCTGCGGGGAATCCTTGTGTAATCGCATCTTCCAGCCGGTAATGCTCGTTGTTGTAGGCGGTTTTCAGGGTTTTGAGCCGCGACACCTGAATATCCAGATCCATTTTCTCTTTGATCATCGGATTGCCCGCTGCCAGCGCCTTGACCTCGGCATAAGACAGCGCTGCATCGTCCAAATCATCCGCACTGCGGGCAGGGCTTTTGCTCGTCATAATTTGCCCGATGAACTTCTGTTTGGTTTCCAAAAGCTGCCACATATAGCTGTCGAAGGAAGCTTCTGTGACGTAACGATACTCATATACTTCGGCATTGGTGTTGCCTTGGCGAATCATACGCCCGTTGCGCTGCTCAATGTCAGAGGGTTTCCACCCGCAGTCCAGATGATGCGTGGCCACCAGCAGCCGCTGCACATTGGTGCCTGCGCCCATCTTACCGGTGCTGCCCATCAGCACGCGCACATCACCGCTGCGCACCTTGGCAAACAGCTCGGCCTTTTTCACCTCGGTGTTGGCGCTGTGGATGAACTGCACCTCGTTTTCGGGGATGCCCATAGAAATCAGCAGATTGCGCAAATCATCGTACACATTAAATCCGTCCGGTTTCGGGGTGGACAAGTCGCAAAACACCAGCTGGGTCAATTTCTTGTCTTTCGTTTCACTCCAGATGCGGTACACATTCTCGGCGCAGGCGTGAACTTTATCGTTGGGGTTTTCGGGCAGATTGGGGTCGATCAGCCGCTGATCCAGCGCCAGCTTTCTGCCGTCGTTGGTCACCTTGAGCATATTGTCCTCGGTGGGGTCTACATTTCCGGCGCGAATTTCTTCGGCGCGGTCGGCAAGGTCAGCCACCATCTGCTTTTGCTGGGGGCTTGGCGGCAGCGCCACATTGATGGGTTTGCCGCCCACCAGTTTAGGCACCGGCAGGTTGAGCATATCCGCCGTCTGCACATCCGCCACCTGCTTGAACATACTCATCAATTCCGGCAGATTATAGAATTTGGAAAATCTTGTTTTTGTGCGGTAGCCGGTGCCTTCCGGCGCAAGCTCCACGGCTGTCACGGTTTCTCCAAATGTGGATGCCCACGCATCAAAGGAGGAAAGCCCGTGCTGCTCCAAGGTTTCCCGCTGCAAATACCGCTGCATGGTGAACAGCTCCGCCATAGAGTTGCTGATGGGCGTACCCGTGGCAAACACCACGCCGCGGCTGCCGGTGATTTCGTCAAGGTAGCGGCATTTCATATACAGGTCGCTGGCGCGCTGGCTCTCGGTTTGGGATATGCCAGCCACGTTGCGCATTTTGGAAAGCACCGCAAGATTCTTGAAAGCGTGGGCTTCGTCCACCATCAGGCTGTCCACGCCAAGCTGTTCAAAGGTCACCACATCGTCCTTGCGGGACTGGTCGTTGAGCTTATCCAGCTTTTTCTCCAGCTGCTTGCGCATACGCTCCATCTGCTTGACGGTGAAATTCTCGGCGCGTTCTTCTTTCAGCTGTGCCACTTGGCTGATCACATCGTGGATCTGGCTTTGCAGGTATTCGACCTGCCGTTCCTGTGACAGCGGGATGCGCTCAAACTGGCTGTGCCCGATCACGATGATGTCATAATTGCCGGTTGCGATTTTGGCGCAGAACCGTTTGCGGTTGGCTTTTTCAAAATCTGTCCTGCGGGCTACAAGAATATTTGCGTTGGGGTACAGCTGCAAAGCCTCTCCGGCAAGCTGCTCGGTCAGGTGGTTGGGTACACAGATCAGGGTCTTGGAGCAAAGCCCAAGACGTTTCTTTTCCATCGCCGCAGCGACCATTTCGTAGGTTTTTCCGGCGCCCACCACGTGCGCCAGCAGCGTATTGCCGCCATACAGAATGTGCGCAATGGCGTTTTTCTGGTGGGGGCGCAGCGTGATTTCAGGTGACATACCGTGAAACAGGATATGGCTGCCATCGTATTCGCGGGGGCGCAGGGAGTTGAACCGTTCGTTGTATTCCTTTACCAGCATCTGGCGGCGGGTCGGGTCTTTCCAGATCCAGTCCTTGAAAGCGTCCTCGATCTGCTGCTGTTTCATCTGGGCTTCCTGCGTGGCAGCGGCGTTCAGAACGCGGATTTTGTTGCCTTGCATATCCTCCTTGGTGTCAAAAACGCGCACATCCCGCAGGTTCAGGCTTTCTTCTAAGATGTGGTAGAAGTTGGCGCGCTGTGTGCCGTAGGTCACGGTGGCTTTAATGTTGCCGCCCGTAAAGCTCTGGTTGGTCACATTCCAGACGCCGGTCAGTGGGATGTACAACACCTTCACGCGGTCCCGCACATAGTAAGGCGCGTCCACCAATTCATCGGCAAACTGCTTGATGAGTTCAGGAGCCAGCCAAGTAGCACCCAGACGCACGGCAATTTCGCTGGCTTCCAAGTCCTTCGGCTGCACGGTTTCCAGTGCCTGCACATTCACAGCAAAAGCGGGGTTGTTTTGTGCCGCCAGCTTTGCTACCTGTAATTTGTGGCGCACATCGCCGGAAAGATATTCATCGGCGGTATAGTAGCGCGGTTCACCATCAGAATTCTTTTCCAAGGGGTCGGCAAAGATAACGCCTTGCAGGTCGTTCACCAATGTATCTTTGTCCTTGCCGGTCAGCTGCTGCATATACCCAAAGTCGATGCCCGCGCGCTCACCGACACTCAGCGCCAGCGCCTCGCTGGCGGTTTCCACGCGCTCGGCAGGGCGGGCAGCCCGGATGGTGCGCTTTGAAAACATATCCGACTTGCCGATGAAATTGCCCTCGCTGTCGAGGTTTTCCAAGGAGCACAGCAGAAAATATCCACTGTCATCCCGCATATCCAACGATGCACCACGGCTGTTGATGAGTCCAAACTTACTGTGGTAGTGGTCGTACTGGCGGTTGAGTTTGGCTTGCAGCTCCGTGATGACTTCATCCGGCATATCTTCCAGCTGGGCTTGGATCAAGTCCCGTGTGGTGTCCCGCAGTTCGATCAACTGCCGCATACGCGCCGCGGAGGTAGCACCAAGGGAAACCTCGCGCATAATGGCGTTCTCGCGGTAATAGAATTTTCCGTTACGGATACAAAAGCTGAAATTGCGCACATCGGGTTCGGCGGGGATGCTGGCATCCACAGCGCCGGATTCCTGCAGCTCGATGTCCTGAAAGTGAAATTCAGCGTGCAGGTGGGACATGGCCTCTTGCAGCACATCGGGAAGGGGCTTATCGGCAAACGCCTCGCAGGTCAGGGTCGGGCCATACGGACCGCTGACGGTTTTCAGTGTGCCGCAGACCATTTCGGGGTGTTCGGCAAAATAGCTGTTGAGGGAAAGCCCGTCCTCCGTCTGGGTGGTGTGCAGCCAGCTCGCGTCCTGCTCCAGAATGCGGTCACGCTTTTGCAGGAAGATGATGTCCGCCATCGCCTTGGTTCCGGCTGACTTAAAGGTGGAATCCGGCAGGCGCACGGCACCGATAAAGTCGCATCGGGCGTTGATGTACCTGCGCACTTCCTCGCTCTTTTTGTCCAGCGTGCCACTGGTGGTGATAAAGGCGATGATGCCGCCCGTGCGCAGCTTGTCGATGGATTTGGCAAAAAAGTAATCGTGAATCTTGAAGTGCAGCCGGTTATACTGCGGGTCAACCACACTGTAATCCCCAAACGGCACATTGCCGATGACCACATCGAAAAAGCTGTCGGGCAGGTCGGCTTTCTCAAAGCCGGTGATTTGGATGTTTGCTTTCTGGTACAGCTGGCGGGCAATTCTGCCGGTCAGACTGTCCAGCTCCACACCAAACAATCTGGTGGTCGGCTCATACAAATAGCTGTGGCTTTGCCCAAAAAACGCGCCCGCACCCATACTGGGTTCCAGAATCGTTCCGGCACCCACGCCCATTTTGCGCAGGGTGGTGTACATTGCGTCAATGACTTCGGGCGGGGTGTAAAAGGCGGTCAGGGTGCTGCTGCGGGCAGCGGCGTATTCCTCCTCTGTCAGCAGGCTTTTCAGCTCGGTATATTCGCTGTGCCAGCTGTCTTTGTTGGGTTCAAAGGCATCGGACAAACCGCCCCAGCCGGAGTATTGGGCTAAGATTTCCTGCTCCTCACCGTTTGCGTGGGGACCGCCGTCCGCCATACGCTTTTCGATGGATTTCAGGGTGCGGATGGCGGTGATGTTGGCTGCAAACTTTTCGCGTGGTGTGCGCGGGGGTACAGGGTCCTGCGGCGGGATATAGTTGTTCGGCTCATAGGCTTCCTTGAGAGCAATGAGTTCCGCCGCCTGCAAGACCTGCTCGCCAAAACCACCAGATGATTCTTCTGCGGGTTCTAAGACTTCACCCTCAACAACCTCTGCCGCCTCACCGGCGTCCGGTAGATTGGGTAATTCTGGTGCCGCCAGCGCATTGTTTTTAGGGTTCGCCGCCAGCAGCCTTGCAAACTCCCCGCGGTTGACGGCGCGCCCGATCAGCGGGAAATCCTCATCGCGCAGATGCACATCAAAGATGCCGATTTCCTCCACCGTAAAGGGGTGGTCGTTTTCCAGATAAACGGTATCTCCGGTAGCCAGCGGGCGCTTTTCCACGGGCTTAGGCTTGTAGCGCTCCTGATATGCTTCATACGCTGCTTCCGCATCGTCAATGAACTGCGAAAATTCAACGTCCTCAATGCCTTCCTTGGCAAGCGCCCTTGTGCTGTCGAAGCGCGCACTGTCCACAAAGGAGCCGTCAACTAGATACACAATCTCATTGCGCAAGAAGTTGGCGTACACCTGAATTTCGTGTTCGCCGTCCCCGGTGGTGGAATAGGCAAGGTCGATGTGCGTAAGGTCCGAATAATCCGGTGCACCCAGCCCTTCGCGTTCACAAAAATCCGCGATGGTTTTCTCCGCATAGTCTATCTCGGCTTGACGGGCGTCGCGTTTGGCTTTCTGTTCCGCTTCCCATTTTTCATATCCCTGCTTGTTGTTTTCATCCAGATATTTGTCGTTGTGGACCAGCAGATGCAAACGGCGGGCAACCTCGTTCCACGGCAGCAAGCGGAAATGATCCGGAGCGTTATCGGATGCATAGCGCTTGATTCTCAGCCCCTTGGCATCATAATCCAGAAACCCTCTTTCGCCATCTCGGAAATCCCAAGTGCGCCCGCCGATACCGTATTCTTTTTTCAGCCAGTCGGCTTGCTCCTTTACTGTAGGCAATACTGTGGCAGAGAAAAATTCCTGTATGCGAAAACGCCCCTCACAAAAACCGCTGCCCATGACAAGAACATCGACAATGTCCTGCTCGTCGATATGGGTGCCATCATCCTTGATGGGCGGCTGCCAGCTTGCGCGGTGCTGTAATTGGCGGATGGTTTCTTGCTGCTGTTCAGGTGCGGGCAGACCGATTGCGGCGGCAGTTTCCTCGGCAAGGTTGCCGCGCCCCACGCTTTCCGGCAGTTCAATCTCATCGGAAACAGAAACAACCGCGGAGGGCGATAGCTCGCTCTCCGCTGTTGTGGGTTCGGTATTTACAGGCTCGTCACGATGGGCATCGCCAATTCCGCTGCCTGCGCTTGCAGACTGTTCATGTGCGCCGTCCAGCCCAATGGGTCGTTGTTCTTGTCCGGTGCCGGGTTGCTGACCAGCAGCTTCGTGATGGTCTGCTCCACCTGCTCCCAATAGCGCTGCTCGGTCTGTTTCAGGTCGCTGTACAGCGTCCCGTCCAGCAGCATCTTGTCGTACAGCAGGGAGTGGTTCTCTTGCAGGAACTTCTCCCGCTGCAGACCGATTCTCCCGACCGGCGGTCTGTGCGTTTCCTTCATTGCCATCTTGGGCACCAGATACCCGTTCAGATTCGTCATATCCATGATCCTGCACCTCCTGTTGGTTCGTCTTGCTTACATTCTCATCATACTGTTTCGGCTGGGTCTTTGCAACACTGTCGATGCTCTTGACGACAGCGCCGATTTCGGCAAACATCTGCCGCCCCGCGCGGTTGACGGCATTGCCCAGCGCCAAAACTGCGGATTCGGTATCAAAGCGGTCAATGTCCGCAAAGGCGTCCTGCGGCACGGCGCTGTCGCCCAAACCGCAGCGCACTGCCGCCATATAGACGGCACTCTGCGTGATGAGGTTGGCAAAAATCGCCGTTTGCTCCTGCGGCTTTGCCCATTCCAGCGTACTGCCGATCACGGCATTCTGTAAATCGGCGTCCAGCTGTTTGCCGTGCTGTGCCACAAACAAGGCTGCCTGCAGACCAAAGATTTCCGGCAGGCTCTCGGCATTGTGCTTTTCCTGCAAGGCTTGCAGGGTCGGATAGCGGTTGGCATCGGTGATTTGCCAGCCCAATGGTTTGGCGGCTTTGCCGGCAGGGTGGGTGTCCTTGATGTCAAACAGATACCGCACATTGCCTGCCATATTACCGGTGCCAAGGGACGCTACGCCGCGCGCACCGCGGTTGACCCAGCGCCCGGCAGCACGGTTCCAAGTGTCGATGTCCGCCAGCATGGTGGCACCGGGGCGCTGACTGTAAATAAGCGCCTGATTCGGGAAAGCGTAATGCGTTGTATACGCGGCTGAACGCAAAAACGCCCGCCAGCTGTCGGCATTGTCTGCTACATCGGCAATCGCCTGATGTGCCTGCCGTAAAATATTTTGGTAATTCGCCAATCGGTTTCATCTCCTTTGCGGTAATAAAAAAGCCCTGCACATGGCTGTGCAGAGCTTATCCATTCGAGTAATTTAATTTTATGCGGGGCGGTTGTTACTGCGTTCGCTGCGTTTGATGCCCATAAACGGGGGAACCGAGGAACGGTTCAGCCCTTTTTCGTGCGCTTGTTTCATGGAAAATTCGTGTGCTGCAACCGCATCGATGAACGCACGCTGTTTTTCAGTGGCGTGGTAGTAATCAACCTTATACCGTTTGCATACGGCAAAAAAGACATCCAGATACTGAATGTTTTCCTTAGTCATTCGCGTGACCTCAAGCTCGGTTTTATCCTTTTGCATAAGCGTTCCTCCTTTATGAAAGATAGGTGCTGAAAATCTCCTGTGCGCTTTCGTCAGCAATCATTAACAACTTAGGTATTATATCGAATTACCATAAAAAATCAACAAACGAAATGTGAATGATTTCATGATAGAAAAACCAACAAAGAAAATCCAATTCATTTATGGGTGTATTTTCCTTTGCTGAGCTGGTTTTGTTATCGTTCTTCGCGTACAACGCTGCGTTTCTTGGTTTGTTCCAGCCCCGGCAGCAAGTCATCCACCTGTTTATATCCAATCGGCTCCACATAATAGGCGTGTGCCTCACCGCCCTCATGCGTTACAATAATATCACTGACAGACAAAGAGCGCATCTTTCTGCCGTTGGGGCGGTTTTCCTGATTGTGCAGGCAGTAAAGGCTGTCCAGTGTCTGCCAGCATTCCATCTGCCCGCGGTACACCAGCTTATAGGATGCAGCATTTATATGATCTTTGGTGTAGTCATACCGTAAAAACGCAATCTCACGGTTGTTGGTCTGGTAGATTTCATACGGCAGCAGCTCGTACTTCTTTCTTCGCAATCCCCACGGAAAAATGGTGCCCTTTTCAAAGAGAAGAGGCTGGCTCAGATTCTCCGGAAACAAAACCGGAATGATGGGTTCGCCACAATACAAAGAAGCGTAAATTCTGGTTTTGAATTTCTCTGCATCGACATACGGAATGCGCTCCCGAACGCATCCGTTGCAGTCAAGATATTCGATATAGCCAATGACCGTATCGTGTTTGTTCATCTCGGTGATTCTCCTTTATAATTAACGGCTCAACCTTTCCCAAAAAGAGATTTTACTTCCAAAGCGCTCATCCGGCGGGCGAACCTTGGCAACCGGCAAATCACCGGACAGCATATCCTCTACCTGCGGAAAGAACAGCAGCCGATTATAGCGCTCCGCCTGTTCTTTTGAAAGCCCCAACATTTTGGACTCACTGAGTCCACAAACCAGAAACCGACCGCGTATCGTGCAACCATCTTCCAGTTGTCTGTTGTATTTCAGCCGGCTTTGGTTTTTACTGCACACAACGCCGATTTTCGATGTGCCGAACGGTTTCAGCAGCAAACTGTCGCCCTCGATCACCTCGGAAATTGCCGCCTGCGGGCTGTCAAAGGCAGCCTGATAGGGGCAGTAGCCCGGTTCTATAATCAAAACTCTTGTCATACCGCCACCTCATCGTTCGTAATCCTGCCGCTTGCGGTAGTAGTTTTCCAGAAGTTTCAGGATGGTACTTTCCATCTGTTCGGAGGTACAGCCCTTCGGGAAATAGCGTTCGACCTTGGATACGGCAATCGTGAGCTGCGGTTCGCGCGGCTTTACGCTGGGGGAACGGGCAGACATGATCCCGTGAATCTTGTCTTTCGTCAGAACACTTTCCTTGCTGGCAGCTTTCAGCTTCTGCGCTTGGGATAAGGACGGAGTGCAGCCTTCTTCCTCCATATAAGAGAGAAATTCTTCCTGTTCCTCCGGCGTCAGGTAGCTCAACTCCACAGCGGGGGTGGTCTTGAGTCTGCCGTCGTCCACAAGCTGCATCAGGTCAGGGGTGAGTTTGTTCAGCCGGATAAAACGCTGAACTTGGTTTCTACTTTCTCCTGCTCCTTGTGCTACAACCTCATCGGCACGGAAATTTGTCCCAACTTGGGACAAATTATTTTTTGACGGTCTACCGGCTTTTCTTTTTACCGCCTCCAACTTCATTTCATACGCCTTGGCCTTTTCGCTCGGCAGAATATGCTCGCGCTGGCAGTTGGAATCCACCATCAATATAATGGCGGTATCATCGTCCATGTCCCGCACAATGCAGGGCATGCAGTTGGAGAGCATGGACAACAGCGACAGCCGTCTGACCGTCAAGCAGTTGG
>ENA-UOJB01002544-UOJB01002544.1-human-gut-metagenome-genome-assembly--contig:-C48-NODE-2544-length-11780-cov-4.012623_pt1 | contig 11780 bp, 10 predicted proteins | sample MGYA00242338_ERZ723885 | MGnify/ENA metagenome assembly ERZ723885
TTTCTATATCATATATATATAAGTAGAAAGTAAGTAAACCGGATTTCTGTTCAGGCTCTTTTTCATTTGCAATAGACTTGTCAGCCGTATCAAGTGTATCTGTATCTACAATACTTTCATGCATTTTTTCGGTATCACTCTGTTCCAAATTCTCAATACCTGCATGATGATTGGCAGATTCAACAACCTCAGACAAGAACGTTTCCAGTCCCTCTTGTGGCATGATGACATTGCCGGTATCACGTGAGAGCATGATTCTTCCTCTGTCCTCATTGATGCTGTCGATATGCCACTCTTTTCCCTGAAATTCAATATTATCGCCAACTTTGAACGGCAAATCAGAAGCCTTTGTTGGAATAACCGATACGATCTCATCATCAGAAAGCGATACCAGATCATCGAAATCAAGTACAGACAGAGCATTTTCATTCATTTCTGCAAGGGAGCTATACTTTTCATCACGGACAACATTGCCGTCATACTCAAATACAAGCCTGTACTGTTCCAGATCTGCATAGACAAGTATGGGGAGATCATGTTCCTCATCGGTTGTGTAGGCAAGAGCGATCTTTGCCATATCTGAAAACTCCGGTGATTCCCCAAACTCACGGTCGAGATACTCTGCTATATGCTGCTTTGCAATGTTAAGGTCTGTAGGTTCACGGCTCTGTACCTTTTCGGTCAGATCATCTTCTACTTTTATCATAGAATCTGCAATGGCAGTTGGTTCATTCTGAACTGGCTCAACAATTTCCACATCAGCAGCGGTACGGATCGGATGCTGTTCCTTGAAATTGTCCAAAATGCGTTGTTCTTCTGCGGTAAGTGCTGCATTTTCCGTTAAGAAAGGCACAACGTGGTCAAGCAGATAATTCAACGATTCACGGTCGTTTTCATTGTACAAAAACTCCTGTTTCAGTGCATTTTTCGCAAACTGTTCAATGTGATCGATCAGCGTTCCGCCGCCTGTTCCTGCACCGTCCCCAATGTCAAAACGTCCTGAATGACGGAATTCCTGTCCATCGATCATAGTGGTAACTGTAAAATCTGTTTTCTTGTACCAGCCTGCATTCAAACCTGCAACATTACGTTCTGTATGCTGTTTTTCATCGAGATAACCAAGTACCGCATTTGCAAGGGCAAATGACATTTCAGGATTATCCTGGACAAAATCAGCAAGCAAATCACTTTCGGTAAACCATTCCTTACTTTGGTCGCCAAAGCGGAACGATACGGAATCCGGTTCCGGAAGATTGATTTCATCATCGGATAACAATTCCTCACGCTGTGCAATTTGCAAGTCGAACTCCTGTTTGGCAGATAAAAGCAAATCGAGTTGCCTGCTATTATCAAGAAATTGGCTGGTGTCACTCTGGTCGAGATAGCCAATCAGCAGATCGTTGATTGTACCAAGCTGTTTAATGTCATAATCCTTAGAAACATAGTTTTCAATGACATTTGCCATGTTATTTCGTGCTGCAATTCCAATAGAGGAAGAAAGAGCCTGTATCTGCTGATTATCAAGCCCTATATTCTGCAAGTTTTCAAGAATTTGATTTTCACAGATCGTCTGACGAAGAATTGCCTGAAAATGTGGTGCATTCTCTTTTTCTGTGGTAAACATAACTTTGCCGTCACGAATCAGTCCTGAAAATTCTGCACCACGCTCGTAAAGCTTCGGTTCAATCTTATGATACTTGTCATGTGTCAAGGGCGAAATCATAAACTGTCGGTTTCGGATTTCTCTGTATGGTCTGTTGCCGATGATTTCTTGTGAAGCCTGTCGGCTATTCTGAATCATTGGTTTTCTCATAGCCTTTACGGCATCCTGAATAGCATTTATCTGAGAAATATCAGCCTGAGATACAGTCATGACCGCCTTGCCGCTTGGGTAAATTCTTGCGGAAAACGAAATATTTGCCTTGTTTGCCAGTTCTGCCATTTTGAGAATGGTTTCTCTGTCCTCGCTGATATAGGATTTCCGGGGAATATATTTGTAGTCTGTATTGCCGATAATATTTTTATCCTGCGGGATATGTTCTTTGCCCGACTTCTGCAATCTGCAAAGGGATTCATCAAGACCTGTAACATTCTTGAAATGGCCAATTTCAGAACTGTTTACCGCAATCATCGTGTTGCTGCCATCGCTGTATGCACAGTAATTCAGCCCCGATTTATCAGGTGCCTGCTGTATCTGCTGAAATGTATCTTCACGCATGACAGCAACGGTTTTATCTCTGTTATCCGTTGCTTCCTGCCAATAAGGATTACCGTATCGCTTCATTTTGTTCATTCTCCCTTGTAATATGTCATTCCAATCTTTTGCTCCATTTGGTGTTACTCTTTTCATGGCAGGATACCGAGCAATCAGTTTTTCGGCAAACTCGTTTCCTGCCTTATCGTTATCGGTGCAGAGATAGATGTTTTCAGGTGATATTGCATATCGTTTCATCGTTTCCGTTACCACAGAGGGCTTTACGCCTGCCATGGAAACCAACCTGTAATCACTTTGTTCAGAGTGCAGAGCGGCAAATGAGATTGCATCGATCGCACTCTCAAAAAAATAGGTGCTTTTTGGTTTGCCGCTGACTATTTCAAAGCCATAGCCGTCTGCTGCACCTTTATCAAACGATTTGAAACGCACATTTGACGTACCGACCTTTTCCGCACCGCCCAGTAAGCCACTCTCATCGAAGATCTTGAATACTGCATTGCCTGTTTTTTCTTCCTGTGATAATCTTCCATCAGCGATCAGACCAGCAATTGCATCGTAGGACAGACCACAGATATTATGCAGATAGTCTGTGATACGGGAAATTTCCTTGCTGTCATGAACCATGATCTCACGATTTTTGGGCGGTTCAGCTTTTGAAATACTGTGGGAGTGAAACGGAATTGCTTTTTCATTGCTGAGTAACTCCACCGCAGAAATAAAGTCAAGTCCCATAAATTTCTGCACAAACTGGATGTTGTTGCCGCCCTTGTTTTCGGAAAAGCGAAACCACTTTCCAACCTCGCCGGCTTCGTTATTTTTGATATGCAGACTGTCATGTTCTTGCAGAATATACTCTCTGCCGACCTGTTTTAAGGAAAATCCCTGACTTCTCAGGAAATCAGGGAGATTAACAAGATTGGCACGTTCGATCTGTTCCGGCGTAACTCGCATCAAAGTTCCTGTCCTTTGCTTTTAGAGCCCCCTTGCTTCGGACTTTCTGCCTTCACTTCCTGCGCAAGCTTTTTCATCTTCTTTCGGCTGAAATAAGCCGGTGCTTCTGATTTTCTTACGGTTACGGCAGATTTGTCGCCGTCCAATCTTGCAGAGTAGGGAATGCCGTCCTTTTCAAGCTTTTGCATGGTTTCCTGTGCATCTTTTTCCGACATTGGCTGGATTGCTCTGTCCTCTCTGGGAATCTGTCGGAACACTTCGGGATTTACAAGACGAACGTGTGTATCCTTCGCTTTTTCCTCCGCAACGTGGAAAGCACGCTCATTTTTCTTGGAAACGGTAATGGTAACACCCTTATCGGTTTCCACCGCCGAAAAAGGAATCTTCTGCTTTTCCAACTCTGTCATTATGATTGCACCCACCTTCGCCGGTTCGTTAGTAATCACTCTGTCCTCCGGTGGAATCTGCCTGTAATAGTTGGGATTGATTTTTCGTACTCCCGAACGGGATCTCTGCGGTTCTTTCTTTTCCGGTACAGGTTTTTCCATCTGCTTTTCCGGCTGTGATTTCATGACAGTTTTCGCAAACAGATTTACCAGTCCTGCATGGGAACTGAGGGAAAGACCTCTTTTCGTGTAGAGTTCCGGCACATTCTGAAGCGTATCTCTTGCAAAATCTTTGACTTCTTTTGCGATTCTGCCGTCACTTGTACCGTTCAACGCACAGGCAAGCACAAAGGCGATACGGTCATCAGAAAATTTCTCACGCACGTCACTTAGTGCCTGTTCAGAATTCAGGGTATATCGCTCGTAATCATAATTCTGGGAAAGTGCCTGTGAGATCTCCTTTGCACATTCCATATTTGCCTTTGCAGATTCCCGGAAGGATTGCAGTGTGGCATCATCACAAGTGCTAAAATCGATTTCTTCCAGAAATAGCGGCACATCGGGACGTTCCTCTTTTTTGCCGTTGTTGATGATGCCATCGATCATATTGAAGTCATCTTCCATGGACATTTCCGCATTACGAAGATATTCAGCAGAATCAAGCGTTATCGTTTCAATCGGTTTGTCAAAATCAGACAAATCGCCATTTGACAAAAAGTCCGTATTTTCGATTTCGGCTTCTGTTTGTGCAATGGCTTTGTCAACAATATGATCGTTTGCATTTTCCATTTCAGGAGCATTTTCAAGCTTATGGATTTTCGCTTCTACAGCAGAGATACTTGATTTTACTGCTTCGATTTTTTGACCAAGCTTGAATTTTTCTGCCATGGAATCACTTTTTTCATACTGTTCAAACAGTTTGGAAAGCTTGCTCTTTTCTGCATTCATGCTGATACACAGCAGACCTTTGCTGCTGTTCCGCAAATTTTCCATGGATTCCTTGAACAGTTCTCTGCGTTTCTGCGGATTTGGTATCATGAACGACTGAATGACGTTGCTGAAACTTCTGAGTTTTTCGGCTTTCAGCCTGAAAACAGCGATACGGTCATCCAGTTTGGAAATTTTGTTTTCTGCCTTTTTGATGCTGTTTTCAATCTTCGGAATACGGTTTTCATGGATTGCATTGATTTTTGTTTCATTTGCTCTGATGATCGCAGATACAGCACCGGGAAGTTTACCGCTGTCCATTAAGTCCTGCAGCATCGCATTTGTCGCTTCAAGTCTTGCAGCTTTTTCTTCGAGCACCGCAATTCTGTTTTCGCTCTTGCTGATCTGATCCTGTGTTTCAGCTTTCTGTTCCTGAAGATGATCCAGTGTGTCCATATGGCTGCCGTAAGCCATATGAAAAATCGGCAGCAGCGTTTCACTCTTGTGTGCATCTGCTTCAAGCTCCGGCTGTTTTGTAACTTCGTTATCTTGTATCGGCATTTATGTCACCCCTCGAAGAATATATTTATATGATTCATCTCGTTCGCTCCATTTCACGATTTTTCTGCTTTATATTTTCCTGATTCTCAATTTCAGCTTCTCTTGAAGATTTGTCATCTACATACAAATCCTGTTCCAGTGCTTTCTTTATGCTGCAATTATCGCTGTGCCAACAGTTGATATAGGTTTGTGCAAGCATGATCTGAATGTCAATCGGCTTGTTTTCCAATTGTGCGACCGTTACGCCCAAAACCACAGCAATTTCAGGAAGCAACAGCCGTGCATAGTACTTACTGTCCGGTTCAGACAAAAAGAGCAGCATTTCTTCTGTATATGGCTTCATCGCTCATTGACCATTCTGACAAGTTTGTCTTTCTCCGTGCCGATCGCATACTCATACATGAGATTCAGCTTTTCATTTTCAGAAAGCGGCATCAGACTGCTGATCTCCATGCCTGTATTTTCTGCAATCTCACGCATACCGAGAATGAGTGTTCCTTTTCGCCACAGCTTTTCGATTTCTTCATACTGCTTATGTGCCGAAAGTTCGTCACTTGCTTCATAGCTTTTCATGGCATCGCATATTTCAGCCTGTATTTCTTCCGGAAATGAATAGAGGCTGTCAGTGAGAACGCCGAGAACATCTGCCGCTTTTCTTAAAGTTTCCATATTCATGATGATTCCTTTCTTGTTGACCAGTTGTAATACGTCTTGCCGTTAAACGCATTTTCCGCTACTTTTGGCACAACAATGGTCTTTCTGCCGTTTTTGATATATGACGTTTCTTTACCGGAAAGCAGAGATTTCAACTGTCCCTCTGAGAGTTCTACGCCATACACTTTGGTAAGATTCATTCCGCATCGTGCGGAACAGTACCAGCCATACTTGCCTTTGATAACCGGCTTGCCGCACTTTGGACAATTTCCGATGCTCGGCTGATTTTCACCAAAAGACACGGAATCATCAACAGAACCGTATTTACTTACAAGTTCCGTCACAAAGCGATTGATTTCATTCATGAAGCTGTCCGCAGAAAGACTGCCATGTTCCACTTCAAGCAGCTTGTTTTCCCAGTCGGCAGTCAGACGTGCGGATTTGACTTCATCGGGCATGATATGAATCAGATTTCTGCCTTTGTCAGTAGAAATGATTTTTTTGCCGTCACGCTGAATATATCCGTGCTTTACAAGATTTTCAATGGTATTGGCTCTTGTTGCAGGTGTGCCAAGTCCTTTTTTCTCCGCATTTTCATCAAAATCTTCTGCACCTGCGTGTTCCATGGCAGAGAGAAGCGTATCTTCGGTAAATGATTTTGGCGGAGATGTAAAGTGCTCTGATTTTACTGCCTTTGCCGTAAAAGTCATGCCCCTTTCCAAATCAGGCAGACTCTTTTCGTCAGATTTTTCCGCTTCTCCGATCTTGCCGTCTAACTCTTTCCAGCCGGATTCCAAGACGGTTTTGCCTGATGCAGTAAAATCCGTATTTTCACAGCTAAGTGTTACTTTTACAGCGCCATACTGATATGCAGAAGCTGAAGCACAAAGCAGACGGAGTGCAACGAGTTTCAGGATATTTTGCTCACCCGCTGCAAGTGCCGAAATGTCACATTTCACGCCGCTTTCCGTTGGAATAATCGCATGATGTCCTGTGACCTTGCGGTTATTGATGACTGCCCTGAGATTCGGTTCTGCAACACTTCCAAATCCAAAATGTTCGCTGATTGCCGGAATGAGAGCATAGGCGGTCTGTTCCATATCATCGGATAAGTACTGAGAATCGGTACGGGGATAGGTGACCAGTTTCTTCTCATAGAGGGACTGCATATAGTCGAGGGTCTGCTGTGCCGTGTAACCAAACTTTTTGTTGGCTTCACGCTGTAAGGAGGTCAGGTCAAAAAGTTTCGGAGCGGATATGCTTCTGACCTCTTTCTTCACATCGGTTACCGTTACCGTTTTGCCATTGCAGGAAGAAACCAGTCTATCAGCTGTATTTTCATCGTCAATCCTTGTACCGACTGCCTTGAAATCCATATCCAGATCTATCGTGAAATACTTTTGCTTGATGAAGTTTGCAATATCCACATCACGTTTCACGATCATGGCAAGTGTCGGTGTCTGCACTCTGCCTGTATTCAGGTGGGCGTTATATCGCACCGAAAACAATCTGGAACCATTCATGCCGACCAACCAGTCCGCCTTTGCACGGCAGAAGCCTGCCTGATAGAGATTGTCATACGCAGAACTGCTTTTCAGCTTATAGAAACCGTCCCTGATTGCCGATTCTTCCAGTGAGGAGATCCAAAGCCTTTTCACAGGCTTTTGACACTTTACAAGATTGTATACATATCGAAAAATACATTCGCCCTCACGGTCAGCATCGGTTGCACAGATAATTTCCGTGATGTTCCTGTCATTCATAAGCTGCTTCAATATTTTGAACTGGTCCTTGGAACTTTCAGAAATCTTAAATTTCCATTCTTCCGGAATCATGGGGAGCTGTGCAAAGCTCCATTTTGCCGCCCAATTTTCAGAATACTCGTCTGGAAACTGCAATCCGACCAGATGACCAAAACACCAGCTGACAACATAGCCGTTTCCCTCTAAGCAGCCGTTTTTCTTGGTGTTTGCACCGAGAACCTTTGCGAGTTCTCGGCTGACCGAAGGCTTTTCACCGATTACCAGAATACTCATACGAAATCATCTCCCATATCATCGCTGTCACGAAGTGCCTTGTTGTATCCCTTTCCATAACCCTTGCGGTAAAAAATTGTTCCTGCAATTACGGCGACTCCTGCCGCTGCAACTGCACCGATTATTTTGTAAATCCTGTTCATGTAAATCCACCCTTTCAATATTTAATTGGAGTACCGTAATTGATCTTTTTGATACTCTGAATGTTGTCAAAATCCAAACCATACCAGTTGTATGAGCCGTAGTTTCCTGTGAAAGAAACACAGTCCGGCAAATATTCATCGGCATGGATAAACTCCACGATACACTTGCCGTCACCGCCGAACGGGTGATACCAACGGTCGCCTTTGCTGTCACAGATCTTTACGGTAAACTGTGTCCCGTTTTCCAGCGTGATGAGGAATCGATCACCGCAGTAGCCGAAGAAAGTTCCCATGGCACAGCAGTAATCACCATATGCATCACGCATGATGCCTGTATTGGTAACCGGATCGGGAACAGCACCCTGAATCGCTGAATAGGACGGATCTCTCGTCAGACCGCTTGCTTTTTCATAGGCAAAACAGTCTGTCCAGCCGTCAATGTAGTCATATTCTTCGATCACTTCTACCGTTTCCGTTCTCTGTACCGTTGATGCAACCAGGTTTCCGTCTGCATCGGAAAGTTCAAACGTGTATTCTGAATTTTCACGAAGTCCTGTTACATAGCAAAGGGTATTGGATTTGAATTCAAAATAGGTGTTGTCCACATAGTCATCATTCACATTTTGGATTGCGGTAACTGTGTATTCCATATCCGCATCGCCGTTCCATTCCAGCTTGATGCAGGATACGGAAATGGTCGCTGCCGTCAGTGTAAAAGCATCTGCCAGTTTGCTTTCCGTGACAGGCGGCGTTGTGGAAACAGCCGTCCTGGTACTTGTGGCAGTTGACCTTGGAGCAGAATCCACCGGCGTTGCAGATGTAATCTGTGTTGTTGCAGGAACGGCAATATTCTGTTTCTGCACACTCTGATTCAGATCATAATGACCGCTGCCAAGCACCATAAAGAGGCTTGTGCCGACCGAGATCAGTTTTCTGGATAATATTGTACTAATTGGCATTTCGTTCACCTCGGTTGATCTGAATCACTGCCATTGTGAAAACGCCGATGCTTCCACCGATAATAAGACCTAATAGGAATTTAAGCATTCGTATTCTCCTTCGCTTTCTTTTTCATCATTTTCTGAAACGCTCGGTATTTGCGGGTATACGCATAAGAATCTCCGAATATATTCTGTGCTGCAGTGTACAGCTTTGGTTCATGTTTTCGGATGATTTCCAGTTCTTCCATCACTTTTGGGTTGTACGGACAGCCGACACATCCGGTACGTTTCATTCCATATTCCGTATAGCACCGGGAATGCTGTATTCCATAGAACTCCTCATAGGCTTTCTTATCGCTGTCCGTGTACCAGAATACAGGACGATAAGAATTACAGCCTTTGGATTTGCTTTCGGAAAAACACGTCTTGTAGCTGGCAGAACGAATTCCGCCCTCTGCCTTTCGCACACCAATAATTTCAAGGTCTGCATCGTATTCTTGAATCAGAAGCTTTGCAGGCTTTTTCTTGGCATACTCACAGCATTTGTTAGAGATTTTGAAATCCGGCGGATTTGCCATCATAAACTCTTTCAGCCACTTGTTTCTGCCAATAGAGAAGCGGCTCATTTTTACAACACCGTTTTCCGGTGAGTAATAGGCATTACACCACCATTGCAGGGCGATCTTGCAGTTCGGATATTGCTCCAACAATTCCGGCAAGGGTTTGTCCTCCCATTGAAATCCATGCTGCTGTAACCGCATGATCTGTTCGCTGACGTATTTGGAAAGAAAGGGCTGACCGTATTCCTTACAACAGACTGGAATTGGCTTGCAAGCCTTGATACGTTCGATCTTGATACCATACTTCTTTTCCAGATCGTTGAGATGTTCTTTTGTGGCACGGTATTCCAGTCCGGTATCGATCCAGAAGTAACGAACTTTCTTTTTTTCGTCCACATTGTGTATTACATCAAGCACAATGTCGCTGTCACTGCCGCCGCTGATACTGCAAAGTGGCGTATTGGAACGGGAAAGAACGCTGACTGCCTTTGCATAACCGTCAATAATGGCAAAATTCTTGGTATCCAAAGAAGCTTCAAACGCCTTAGACATTTTTCAATCCTCCCAAAATATGTGCAATTACGTCCACCGTCCAGCCATTGCCGATACACTTGTACCGCTGGGTATTGCTGATCCCAGCGGTGTAGTTGTCAGGTAGCGTCTGAAGTCTTTCTGCTTCTACAGGTGTCAGTTTGCGGATAACATAGTCACCGTCCGGCAGGTCTATCTTGTAAAGTCCGGTTTTCGCACCCATTCCGCCGCCGTTTGCCGTCATTGTGACCGATTTGCCGCAAACAGAATAAATCCGCTGTCCTTGTCCGCCGTTGCCAATCTGACCAATGCGAATGGGAACAGCGATCTTCTGACGGCTTTTTTCTGCTTTGTAAACCGGAAAAAGGTTTGTCCCAGCCTTGTAGTAAGTTGCAGGAATGGTATGGGATTTGCCGTTTACCGTTTCCACAGTAACAGCCACCATATTACGCTGCTTTCGTTACAAAGTGTTATTAAAAGCAGCACCCTGATAGCTGGCTGTGACACAGTAGATTGTATTCTGCCATGAACCGCCGTTCTCCAGTACATCCTGCAGCAGAATGCCTTTGTCCAAAGGTTGTGTAACATGGGGAATATTCGTCCAGTAACAACGCTTTCGGTGCTGTCCTGACACCAAGGAAGAATTGATGACAATTGGCTCAACACCAAGTGTTTTGGAAATCTCATTTTTGATATTCCGGTGAATGGAATGGTTATTCTCATAGAGAAAATACCGGCACTCCGATTCCTGTAAGGCTCTCACATATTCACTGAAAAGTTTGAACCCTTCGCCGTGACAGGAAGTTTCTCTGCCTTGTTTTGCGATAGACCAGTATGTACAAGGAGAACCGCCAAGCAGCAGGTCATATCCCTTGAATTTTCTGAAATCACCGTCAAACACATTTCCGTGATGAACAATCTCAGGGTGATTTCTGCTTGAAACCGTTATGGCATATTTGTCAATTTCAAAAGCATCATAGGCTTCTACAGAAATCCCTATGCGTTTGAGTGCCACCATTCCGCAGGAGATGCCGTCAAAAAGGCTCAGTACCCTCATGCTTCATCGTCCTCATCTGTCACACTGCCGTAATCATCGTCATAATCTTCCTCGAAATCCTCAGCACCGGTATTTTTCTTCTTGCCGAATTTGCCCTTTTTCAGCAAAAGAACAGCACCGCCGATCACAGCCAGTACACCGACTCCAACAAGAATGAGTGCATTGCTGTTCATAGATGACGGCTGTTTGGTGGTAGATTTTTCTTCTGCACTTTCTGCTTCGCCGGTGGTTTCTTCCGCATGGTCAGAAACATCAACTGTCACACCGCCATTGGTGGCTGCATCGGCATATTTCTTTGCCTGTTCCGCAGGGTCTTTTTCTTCTTCTCCCTCGTTGCCTGCGTAGAGCAGAGAATACAAGTCGAAATCGTCTACCTTGTTCAGAAAGAATACATTGTCCTCATCACCCTCCGCAGAATAGTTGATCAGGATGTAGAACACATTGCCGTCTTTGGTGGTGACAGCAATAAACTGCATTTCTTCGCTGTCATAGATGATCTTCTCGTGCTTAATGAGCGTTGCATTGCCGTCTGTGTCATAATTCTCATCTGCATAATAGTCATGTCCTGTGTTATCAGTTTCATCATCGCTGTTTTCCATTGCTGCCTTGTTGTGCTGAATCTCATCAACCAATTTCTGCATATCTTCTTCATCGAGTTCCATGTTTGCAGCAGAAGAATCGTCTGCCATTTCTGTAATTGCCGCTGTTTCTTCTGCAAATACAGGAATGGCATTTCCTACACTTGCCAAAGTTAAAGCCATTGCAGAAAATACTGCCGCAACTGATTTTTTAGTGTTCCACATTTTTTCTATCCTCCA
>ENA-UOJB01002547-UOJB01002547.1-human-gut-metagenome-genome-assembly--contig:-C48-NODE-2547-length-11778-cov-8.465836_pt1 | contig 11778 bp, 9 predicted proteins | sample MGYA00242338_ERZ723885 | MGnify/ENA metagenome assembly ERZ723885
TTTAGGCAGGAACCAATGTTTCAGGCGCCGTTCCACACGATAGTCACCTTACGGGTATCGTACTACGCGCCGCCTGATACGGGGGTATCAAATTTGTAACTAGTTGCCTTAGAACGACTGCCATCAATAGAAGGTGCAGCCGAAATTTTGATAGGCCTTGCCTTCTTGCGGGGCACCAAGGCTCCCCTGAAAGGGGAGCTGGCAGCCGCAAGGCTGACTGAGAGGTGGATGCAAATTTGCTGCAACCTCTCCGTCTCGGCTTCGCCGAGCCACCTCCCCTTTCAGGGGCCGATTCCCCCTATCAGGGGGAAATGTCCCGAAGGGACAAAAGGGGTAGGGATGCTGTCACCGAAGGTGACTGAGAGGTTGCTGCAAATTTGGTACGACCTCTCCGTCTCGGCTCCGCCGAGCCACCTCCCCTGGGAGGGGAGGCTTTGTGTCGTCTACTTCTTGATCTCCTCCCAATATCGCTTGGCGGCCTGTTCGGTTTTGTTGTCGCCGTAGGTGTAGTAGGTGCGGTCTTTGATGACGTCGGGGAGGTATTGCTGGCGGACCCAGTGGTTGGGGAAATTGTGGGGGTAGAGATAGCCCTGGTCGCGTTCGAAGCCTGTGCCGTCGGCGTGGACGTTCTGCAGCTCGCGCGGGACGGGGCCGGTCTTCCCGGCCTTGACGTCGGCGATGGCGGCGTCGATGGCCATGCAGCCGGAGTTGGACTTCGGCGCGGTGGCAAGCAGGATGACAGCGTCGGCCAGCGGCAGCCGCGCCTCGGGAAGACCGAGCTGCAGCGCGCTGTCGACGCAGGCCTTGACGATGGGAATGGCCTGCGGGTAGGCAAGGCCGATATCCTCCGCCACGGAGCACAGAATGCGGCGGCAGGCCGAGGGCAGGTCCCCCGCCTCGAGGAAGCGGGCGAGGTAGTGCACGGCGGCGTCCGGGTCGGAGCCGCGGATGGACTTCATGAGGGCGGACAGATCGTCATAGTGATCGTCGCCGGCTTTGTCATAGCGCATGGCCGAGCGCTGCGAGACCTGCTTCGCGTCCTGCATGGTGAGCGTAACGACGCCGTTTACCGGCCGCGTGGCGGTATAGAGGAACTCGACGGCGTTGAGCGCCTTGCGGATATCGCCGCCGCAGGACTGGGCGATATGGCCCGTCACGCCGGGCTCAGGGACGATGGTCACGCTGTCGCGCGACTCGAGGAAGTTCAGCGCCCGGTCCACCGCCCGCTGCGCCTCCGCCTTCTCCACGGGCTTGAACTCAAAGACCGTGGAGCGCGACAGGATCGCGTTGTAGACGTAGAAATACGGGTTTTCCGTCGTGGAGGCGATGAGAGTGATCTTGCCGTTTTCGATGTATTCGAGCAGGGTCTGCTGCTGCTTTTTGTTGAAATACTGGATCTCGTCGAGGTACAGGAGCACCCCGTTCGGCGCGAGGAAGGTATCGAGCTGGGCGTAGATCTCCTTGATGTCGGCGGAGGACGCCGTCGTGGCGTTGAGTTTACATAATTTTCGCTGTGTTTTCTTTGCGATCAGGTTGGCGACGGTCGTCTTGCCCGTGCCGGAAGGGCCGTAGAAGATCATATTGGGCACCGCGCCGGATTCGATGATGCGGCGCAGCAGGCCGTTTTCGCCCAGAATGTGCTGCTGGCCGCAGACGTCGGAAAGTTCCTGCGGACGAAGCGCGTCCGCGAGGGGCTGATACATATCGCCCGCCTCCTTTTTTCTGTTTCTCGTATTATACCGGTTTCTGCTGCCAATTACAAGCGGACGGTTCCCTTTCCGCCGCATTTGTGATACAATACGACAAACGCAACGCAGGGAGGGGCAAACGCATGGAAACTGCCGAACGGGTGGCCGGGATCATTGCCGCGCTGAAAGAGGAATATCCGGATCCGGTCTGCGCGCTGCAGTATCGGAAGGACTACGAGCTGATGATCGCGGTGCGGCTGTCGGCGCAGTGCACGGACGCGCGGGTCAATCTGGTGACGCCCGCGCTCTTCGCGCGCTATCCGACGCTGGACGCGTTCGCGGAGGCGGACGTGGCCGAGGTCGAGACCTATGTCCACTCGTGCGGCTTCTACAAGCACAAGGCGGAGGATATCGTCCTCGCCTGCCGGATGCTGCGGGACGAATACGGCGGGAAAGTGCCGGACACGATGGACGCGCTCCTGCGCCTGCCGGGCGTGGGGCGGAAGACAGCGAATCTGCTGCTGGGCGATATTTACAAGCGCCCCGGCTCCGTCGTCTGCGACACGCACTGCATCCGCATCTGCAATCTGCTGGGGCTGGCCAGCGGCAAGGAACCGGCCAAGGTCGAGCAGCAGCTGCGCGCGATCCTGCCGCCGGAGGAATCGTCCGACTTCTGCCACCGGATCGTGCTGCACGGCCGCGCCGTCTGCGCCGCGCGCAAGCCCGCCTGCGACCGCTGCTGCCTCGCCCCCTACTGCAGGAGCTTCTCCGGAAGCTGACCGGATCGATGCAAAACCGCCCGCCGTTTTGATAGATAGTCGTAAAAACCTCATGCCTACACGCGATCTTGGCTCTCCCTCTGGGAGAGCTGTCGCCGCGGGCGACTGAGAGGGCCTTGCAGCCTCGTTCAGGCGTCTCCCCTCTCCGTCTTCGTTGCGCTCAGCCACCTCTCCCAAAGGGAGAGGCAAGGGATGCCCGCGCAAAATCAAATGATGCAAGAACAGGCACAACGGATGATCCCGCTGTGCCTGTTGTCTGTCTTATTCGGCCACCCATTTCGGCGGGCGGTTCGTTTTATTCGCTGAATTTCCGCTTCATTTCGGTCTGACGGCCGCAAGTCATTTTGCCTTCGGGGCATTTGCCGGTGCAGAAGCAGGTCGGGCCATAGAGGCGGAACAACTCCGGCGAGACCTCGCGCAGGGCGGCGAGCGCCTGACAGGCGGCGTCGCGGATCTCCCACTGCGCGCGCGTGCAGCAGCGCAGGCGGAAGAAGACATAGAGCTCGCCCGCATTCATCGTCGTGAGCACAGGGACCGTCTGGCCGCTGAGCATCAGGTAGCACAGGGCAGACTCGTCCGCGCCGCGATCGCGCAGCTGCGCTGCGGCCTGTCCGGCCAGCTCGAAGGCGCTGCGGTAGCGCGCCTCCATCCCCTTGTCCCGGACGCTCTGCGGCAGGACATAGCGGTCATACCGGATATTCTGCAGCAGCTGCGGCGGGCAGAGCGACTGCATCCGGTGGCGCGTCAGGTGCGTGAGCGCGGCGAGCGAGAGGCCGCCGAAGAGCAGCGTATAGCTCGCCTGTTCCAGCTCCCGGCGGCGGGGCCGGGCAAGGAGCGTCTTCAGAAGCTCGGTCTGCTCGTCCTCCCGCAGCGGCTGCGGGGCCAGGCCGTGCGCGAGCAGGTACGCGTCGCAGATCTTCCGCCCGGCATCCTGCGCGGCGGACAATACGGTGACGGGTGCGTCCGGGACGAGCGGCTGCGCCGCCTGCGGCGTCCAGTCCGGCGTGCGCCGGTAGACCTCCGGCTTGCGCAGGGCCAAAAACGGCAGCCGCGCCTCGCATTGGGCAAACAGGCTCTCGCCGAGCGCACGCAGCTCCGGGATGCCGCTGCCGCGGCCGTAGGTCAGCTCGTTCATCACGTGGACGAGCTCGCGCGCGTTCATCGAGCAGAAGAAATTGCTGCAGAAGCAGTACGGCAGGACGAAGCGCGCATCCTCCTTCGGCACGCCCGCAGCCTCCAGCTCGTCATAGATCCCGAACAGCGCCCGGACGGCCGCGTCGAAGGCCGCCGCCTGCGCCGGGTCGGAAAAGTCCGGCGCGACATAGCCCGCGCCGGAAAAATCGACGTAGCGGCGGGATTTGACCGTGAAGGACGCCAGCCGGAATTCGATCAGGAACTGCTCGGCGAGGACGGAGACGTTCTCGAAGGATAAGTTTACATAACAATGTTCCAGCACCGACGTGTGCCCGGAGGAGAGCACCTTGCCGATGAGCTTTTCATTTTTTTCCTGCCCGGCGGCGAGGGACTTGGCGTAGATTTCATCCGCCGTGCCGTCCATCGTGGAGATCCGGCCGCCGGAGGCGATGATCGCAGCCGCTTCCGGGCTGCAGCTGATCAGGGTCACATGTCCGTGCATCGTGGGTCCTCTCTTTCTCTTGCGGTACATTTAGAGTTCATCGGAATGGCTCGCCCTGCTCGTCGTAGACCTCGAGCCGCCGGATGCGGGCGAAGTCGGGCTTGCATTCGGGCAGATAGGCCTCGATGGCGTTCACCAGCAGCTGCGGATTGCAGCTGGGATTCTGCGCCGAGACGAGGACGGTCAGCTCCAGCTCCTGCCGGGACGGCTGGCGGAGGCTGCACGCGAAGATCATCGGCTGCAGATCCAGCTCCGCTTCGCCGCCGCTCTTGGTGCGCTTCTTGACCAGCACCGGGCCGCCGGAAAACAGCGCCGCGATCCGGCTCTGCGCCGTCTCGGGCACGCCGGCGTCATACTCAAGCGTGATCTCGGCTTGCAGGCGGGTCAGGTGCTTGATCTTGACCGCGCTCTCATAGGCCCGCAGCACGCGGATGCCGGCGGGCATGGTGCGGTTGAGCAGGGCCGGGAGCTTTTCAAGGTCGACTGAGCCGTCCTGGATCTCAAAGTCCAGGATCTCGCAGCAGCTCTCCGAGCCGACGGGCAGCGGCAGGGCGATGGAGACATAGGCCCGCGGGCTGAAGCCCTGCGAGTGCCAGATCATGATGTCCGCCCGCTTGAACGCGCGCTGGAAGATGCGCATGAGGTCAAGATGCGAGATATAGACCGCGTCGCCGGTCTTTTCAAACAGCAGGCGATTCATCGCACAGCCCCCTTTCGCTCAGACGCCGGGCGCCGCAGCCATTGCAGTGCGTGCGGCAGTCGGGCGTGGATTCCGAGCGCAGCGCCTTTTCGCGCTCGCGCAGCAGGAAGTTCGTGGTGACGCCGACGTCGATGGTCTGCCAGGGCAGGAGCTCGTCCACGCCGTAGCCGCGGGTCGTATAGAAGTCCGGGTCGAGCCCGGCGCGGCGGAAGGCCTCGAGCCATTTTTCATAGTCAAAATACTCGTCCCAGCCGTCGAGCCTGCAGCCAAGGTTGTGCGCCTCGAGCAGGGCTCTGCCCACGCGGCGGTCGCCGCGGGCCATGACGGCCTCGAGGCGGCTGAGATCCGACTCGTGATAGCGGTAGTCGACGCATTTGGCGTGCAGGTTCGCCTGCAGCAGGTGTACGCGCCGCAGGTATTCCTCCGGCGTGATCTGCGCCGCCCACTGGAACGGCGTGAAGGGCTTGGGGACAAAGTAGGCCGTGGCCAGATTGATGGACAGGCCGCGCTTTTTCCCGCTCCCGTTTTCCCGCCAGACCTGCAGGATCTTATAGACCAGCTCGGCGATGCCGATGACGTCCTCGTCCGTCTCGGTCGGCAGGCCCAGCATGAAATAGAGCTTCACGCTGTTCCAGCCGCCGGAGAAGGCCGTGGCGCAGGTGGAGAGGATCTCCTCCTCGGTGACGTTTTTGTTGATGGCGTCGCGCAGACGCTGCGTCCCGGCTTCGGGCGCGAAGGTCAGGCCGCTCTTGCGCACCTTCTGGATGCGCAGCATGAGCTCGCGCGAGAAATTGTCCGCGCGGAGACTGGGCAGCGAGAGGTTGATCTTGCGCGGCTCGCAGTAGCGGAGCAGACCGTCGGCCAGCGCCTCAAGCTCGCGGTAGTCGGAGGTCGAGAGGCTGGCGAGGGTGATCTCGCTGTTGCCGGAATCCTCGAGCGATTCGATCGCCTGCCTGCACAGGGTATCCGCGGATTTGGCGCGGATCGGCCGGTAGCAGAAGCCCGCCTGACAGAACCGGCAGCCGCGGATGCAGCCGCGGAAGATCTCCAGATTCGACCGGTCGTGGACGATCTGGGTCGAGGGAACGATGGTCTTCGTGGGGAAATAGGCCCGGTCCAGATCCTGCACGATGCGTTTTTTCACGCGCGCAGGCGCGCCGGGCGCGGGCGTAATGGCGGCAAGGGTGCCGTCGGGATTGTAAGTATGCGTGTAGAGCGACGGGACGTAGACGCCCTCGAGCTTCGCCGCCTCGCGCAGAAATTCCTGTTTGCTCAGACCCTGCCGCTTGGCTGCGCGGTAGCATTCGATGATCTCGCGGGTGCTCTCCTCCCCTTCGCCGATGGAGAAAAAGTCGATGAAATCGGCCAGCGGCTCCGGGTTTACCGTGCAGACGCCCCCGGCGAAGACAATGCCCTCCAGCCCCTTGCGGTCTTTGGCCAGCAGCGGCAGTCCGGAAAGCTCGAGCATGTTGAGCACGTTCGAGTAGCACATCTCGTAGCCGAGCGTGAAGGCGACGAGGTCAAAATCGCGGACGGGGTCGTGGCTCTCCAGCGCCCAGAGGGGCAGCCGGTGCGCGCGCATCTCCGCCTCCATATCGCCCCAGGGGGCGAACACCCGCTCGCACCAGACGCCGGGCATCTCGTTCATCACGCCATAGAGGATGCGCATGCCGATGTTCGACATGCCGATCTCATACGTATCCGGGAAGCAGAACGCCACGCGCACGTCGATGTCCTGTTTCCGCTTTACGATCTGGTTGTACTCTCCGCCCACGTAGCGCGCAGGCTTCTGCACGCGCGTGAGTATCCTGTGGATCTGATCTGTCATGGCCGTTCCTTCTCATTCGTTGCATTTCATTTCATTGTAACCGCTCCGGGCATAAAAAGCAACCGGTAACGTTCCGTTTCGCGGCCGGAACTGCCTGTCGGCGCTATTCGCCCGTGCGCTTTGCCAGCGTCAGCAGCCGGAGCGTCAGATACGCCGCCGTACCGAGCGGCCAGAGCCCGGCGCGGCGGAAAAACGTCAGGATGATCCCCGCCAGCAGCAGCGCCGCGCAGACCGCGAAGCTGCTGCGGCGGGAGACCGCCTCGGCGCGCGCCAGCGGCAGATGCTGCGCCAAGGCGCAGCGGACCGCCCGGCCGCCGTCCAGCGGCCAGACGGGCAGCAGATTGTAGATCCCGAGCATCAGACTGTAGGCCGCGAAGGCGGGACTCCGCATGCAGAACAGCGCCCCGCAGATCAGGTTGACCAGCGGCCCCGCCAGCGCCGCGAGCAGCTCCTGCCGGTAGCCAAGACCGGCCGCATCGATCCGCAGATCGGCAAAGCGGAGCGTCAGCCGCCGCACCCGGCCGCCGCAGGCCAGCATCATCACGACGTGCGCGAGCTCATGCACGCCCATGGCGTACAGGATCGGCAGGACCGACCCGCTCCGGTCGAGCGCGGCAAGGACGATCGCAAACATGAAAAAGCCCGGCCGGAGGTCAATTTCCGGCACCGGTCAGGATCTCAAACGAGCCGGACAGGGCCTCCTGCACCGGCTCGCCCTCCCGCAGCCGCTCCGTCAGGGCTGCGAACGCCTGCACGGTCTTCGTCTGCCGCGCGGCGCCGGAAAGCCGGGTCAGCGCGGCGTCCACCGCCGGGACGCAGGTCTTGAGCGTCAGCACCAGCATCACGAGCGCCAGCAGCAGATACAGCCGGGAGATCCACGCCCCCGGCTGCCGGTCCGTTTTGCCGCAGGATTTGTCACGCGTCTGCTTCATTGCACGCACCTCCTCAGGGAACTATATGCGCCCGAGAAAATTTCATGCAAAGCCCTTGACAAACTGCCGCAAATCCCCTATAATACTCGAGCTGACGGGGTGTGGCGAAGTTTGGTATCGCGCTTGGTTCGGGACCAAGAGGCCTCGGGTTCGAATCCCGACACTCCGACCAAATCCGGCTGAAATCTAGCGATTTCAGCCGGATTTTTCTGCGTTTTCAGAACTTTTTCCGATAGAGAATTCTGTGACTTTTCCGTTTGACCCAAACGCGACCCAAACGGGATTTCGGAGCGGAAAGCGCCGGAAGATAAATTTTGCCGCCTGCCGGAGCTTTTCCGACAGGCGGTGTGTGCTTTTCTGTTCTTTTTTCATCCGACGCCTGCCATGAAGCCGCTGATTTTTTGCGCAGCTTCTTTTTTCATGCCTGCTGTTACATGGGTGTACACGTCCAGTGAAAATTCTGCGGAAGCGTGACCGAGGATCTCCGCGACCGTTTTCGGGTCGATGCCGCTCTGGATTGCCAGCGTCGAAAATGTGTGTCTGAGGTCGTGGAACCGGACATGTTCTTCGATGCCTGCCTTTTCCAGCAGCTTTTTGTGAATCCTTCCGACGCAATCCGGACCATACATCCCGCCGGTCTTGGGCGACGGGAACATATACGGACTGAACGGGTGATTCTTGCGGTCTTCGACCAGCAGTCGAATTGCTTCGTCGCTGAGGTAAATCTCTCGGACAGAATTTTCCGTTTTCGGTTCTGTCACGACCAGCTCTCCCTTGCCGCGCGACACAGATTTGGACACGGTCAGTGTTTTCGTCTGCAAGTTGAGGTCGCTCCATAGCAGCGCTACCAGTTCGCCGCGCCGCAAGCCCGTGCTGAGTTCCAGATAGAACATTGGCAGGACGCCCCATTCTTCCGCTGCTTTCAGGTAGTCGCGGATTTTCTCCGGCGGGATGATCTGCATTTTCTTCTTCTCTTTTTTTGGCAGGCGGCAGCCGTTTGCGGGGTTGTAGGGAATCAGCCGCTCCGTCACCGCCTGTTCCAGACACTGTCGCAGCATCGTATGCAGCCCTCGAATCGTCTTGTTGCTGAGGCTCAGATCACCCATGTTTTCGTACCGCTTCACTCGCCCGTGTGCTTTCGTCTCATTGTAGAATTTTTGGAGCTGCAATGTTGTGAGCGCCGTCAGCTTGATGTCCCCGATGTGCGGCACAATATGTTGGTCGATGTAGTTCTTGTAATATGCCGCCGTGGATGCACGGACGGATGGCTTTGCGTAGTTCTCGTACCAGATCTGCACCCACTCGCCTACCGTGTAGTCGCGTCGCTTCGTGATGTCGATCTTTTCGAGTTCTTCCATCGCCTTTTGCAGCTTCTCTTTGCATTCGCGCTGCGTCCGCGCGAGGACGCTCTTTGCGATTGGCTTCCCCGTCTCCGGGTCAACGCCTGCCGTGTAGCGCCCCTCCCAGCGTCCGTCTTTCCGCTTGCGGATGTTGCCTTCCCCGTTTGCCCGCTTTTTTGCCATCTGTGTTCCCCTTTCCGTTTTGGTAACACAAACAACTACCACAGAAAAGTAATAAAGTCTAGCAAATTTTTGAAAATTTCGGACATTTTTCAGAGATTTGTATTTCAGTAGAAAAGCCTATTCTTTGTTTACTGCGGCGCAGTTTTTGCGCCGCTAAATCCCCCAGAAGTAGTTCTGACTGCGCCCTTGGAAATAGTTATGTAAACTCATATTCTCCTTTGTATTACACGCCCAAGACATTCAGGATTTACAGACTTTGTTCATAGCCCTGTGCCTGCTCATGGTCGTCCTGCTTATGTCTCATTGCCAGCCGCTTTTGGATGAGCTTTTTGCGGCGCTTGGAGTCGATGCGGATGCCCATTGGATTGCTGGGCGGCGCGGCATTGTCACGGAAAATCTGCCCCATTTGGTGGAACAAACGCGCCGTGGCATTCAGAAGATAGTCGGATGAAAGCTGCTTTCTCTGCTCCGGCTGCGCAGACGCAGTTTCATTTGCAAACGGCGTATCTTCCGAAGTCTGTGCAGAAGATTCTTCAAGTTGAAGTCTCAAACGTTCCGCTGCCTGGACAATCGCATTCTTGATTGCGCGAAATTCTTTCTGCTGTGAGAGTGGGTTGTGCTGCCGGGGCGTGCTTTTATAATAGCCCTCCAGCGTGTCGCGCAGGCCGTTCCATGCAGCATAGTACGCCGCCACCTCCGGTATTGTTTCCAGCTCGTCCGCGATGGAATCCACCAGTTCCTTCAGCGCCTTCTTGAGATAGCCGTACTGCTTTTTGCCGCTGACGGAAGCCAATTCGTTTGCCAGCTCCAGCAGCTTTTGTTGAATAGACAAGGGTGGTTCTGCAATATGCTCTATCCGGTCTATGATATTTCGCATGGTCTCTCTCGCTGCTTCGGTCACATCCTTGTAGGCAATGTCTTTTTGAATGTAGACTTCTTTCAGCTCATCTGCGTAGATCGTATTGGTCAGCACAGACTGCAGGTGCCGCAAATTGTTTTTACGCAGGAAGCCATACTTGGGATCATCTGACCAGAGCATCATGTGGATATGCGGATGCGCTCCTTCATCATGAAACGCAGCGTACCAACGAAGCTGCGACGGTGGAATCTGCATGGCTTCTGCGAAGTCTGCCTGCTTGGAGCGCAGCAGCGCCCGCCAGCTTTCCGCATTGTCATAGCCAAGGCGTGCAGCATCCTCCCGCCTAAGAGAGTAGATAATCGTCCAGACATTGCCCTCATGCGCTTTCAACTCGCCCAACGTCTTTTCCAGATCAACAGCATCTTCGGCTCCAAACAAGCCGTGTTCGCCGTGCTTTTCTGCCCTCGGACGTGTGGCAATATAGTGCATATAAATGCTGTCCGCGTTTTCGTCCAGAAGCTCCACGCCGTCGCGCGTAGCGATGTAATTCATATAACGTCCAGCGCGTTTTGGATTCAGAAAGCCTGCTTTTTGAATCAGCCTTGACATTTTCACACACCCCTTTCGCCCAACAGTGCATCTTCAAAGTCGATTCTTCCATTCGTTCTTTTGACTTCATCCATGCTAAGTCCACGCATTTTCTGATAGCTCCGCGCGTCGATATCCGTGTCTGAAGCAAGGATATGATTGTTGACGTTTTGCTCGACCGCAAGCTTAAAGAGCTGCCGTCCAATGCGCTCGGCAAACCGTTCCAGCGTCCCGGTAAGAATCTGCTGCAAGACCTTTGGCAGGTAGTGTTCCGCTTTTTCCGCGTGCAGAAAACCGGAATAAAACCAGATTGCTTTTTCGATGTATTCGCTGCGGCTCTGGCATTGATCGTCTGCATAACAATCGTCAACGAGCTGTCTGCACTCCGGTGTCAGCCAGAGCGCGAATTTTTCTTTTCCTTTTACCATTTTTCTGTATTCACCTCGTAAATTTCGTTGGAACTCCGCTGTTTTCCTTGAAACGGCGGACTTTTTTCATTCTGCAACGCCCTCCGGCTGTTTTTCGCTGCTTTTGGAACGCCCTCGTAAATCCCCGAAACTGCCCGCACGGCGGGCAGATGTGACCGCTGCGGGGCGCGCACGACCCCGCGGCTTTGTCCTGCTTTCTCGTCGCGGCGTCTAAAATTTCCAGGTTCTGCCCATTTTGGCGTGTTCCACGTTTGCCGCAAGCAACTTTCCCCGCTGCCGTTCTTGCCAATACGAGCATTTTTCGCCAACGCTCCCGCACGGCGGTGCAACGTCCGGTCTTCGGGCTTCCGGCGGGTACACGCTCGACTGTGTCCTGAAAGTCGCACAAACTGCCGACACGGGCGTGACAGGCTGGGATTGGCGCTTTGGCTGTGCGTTCAATCTGTGTTTTCAATAAAATCGGCATATTTCCTCTTTGCCATGTCCTCATCCAGCTTCTGCATCTGCCGGTCATAGTCCTGTTGGAGCGCGAATTGAATCGGTCGGATTGTGAACAGCAGGTTGCCATTGCGTTTGCAGCCATCCTTCGTCGTAACCATCGTCGGTTCTGTGACGAGCAGACCGAGTTCTTCGAGCGACCGGATGTGTTTGCGGATTGTGTTCGGACTCAACCCAACCGCTTCACCGATTTTTCGGTAGCTTGGCCAGCATTGGAATGTCTGCCGATCTTCGCAGAACAGAAGGTAGGCGTAGATTGCGATCTCTGCCGCGCTCAGACCCAGCGAGAAAATTTCTTTCGGCAGCGGGAAGTAGTCCT
>ENA-UOJB01002550-UOJB01002550.1-human-gut-metagenome-genome-assembly--contig:-C48-NODE-2550-length-11756-cov-22.387488_pt1 | contig 11756 bp, 9 predicted proteins | sample MGYA00242338_ERZ723885 | MGnify/ENA metagenome assembly ERZ723885
TTCACTAACCATGACAAAATCATGATTAAGAAGTCACTTAGAGCATATATCACCGGCAGCCAGCTTGTATTTTTTATACTGACGGACTGCAAAGTGATTCGGCTTTTTCTTTTCCAGGGCTTCAAACATCAGATCCACCGGGTTCTGGAACTCCTCATCATCTTCCCGCACCTCCATTGCGTTCAGGAACTCAATCAGGGTGGAGAAATTCTGTTCCTCAACCGGAGCTTCATAGTGGATATATCCGATCAAGGCACAGTAGAGCAGCGTTTCCGCCTTCGTCCAGAACTCATCACCGGCTTTTCCATCACCCTTTGTGTTGGCAATCAGCGTTGTCACCAGTTTCAGAATGTCTTTTTCTGAATGGATATAGGCAAATGGGTTATAGTGCATCGACTTCTGAAAGTTGATGGTGTTGAAAATCTTGATGGTGTAGCCATGCTTCAAAAGGGCGTTGCCGCACTCAATCACGATGCTGCCTTTGGGCTGCATTTTGTCAAGATAAAAAATCAAGATGCTGCTGCAAATTTAAAAATTGCCAGCTTTTGCTTCTTTTTGAATGATTTTTCGCATTTGAGTATCCAATGTGCTCTTTGCGTTCGGGTTGAAAAAGATGTTGACGTTGTAAGTTGTGTTTCTGACTCGCATGGTCAACAGTCCGTCAGCGGGGCGATGTTCGGTCAATGTGATAGTTTTGCTCACTTGCGCTTCTCCTTTTACAATGTGTGTTCCGTTGTCTTTTGATAGGGCTGTGATTTTTTCTCTTCAAGAGCCACCTTGCTATCATTCAGCTTTTTCAGTACCGATTCCTTTTCCGGGGTCTTGCCGCCCGGTGCGGAAAGCTGTTGCTTATTCAGTACAAGGTCGATATACTTGCGGATATTTTTCAGAGCAGAGATGTCCGGCTGCAAGGTTTCCAGTTGGCTGCGCAGCTCTGCGCTGCCGGATTGCAGCGCAGAAAATTCGGCATCCAATGCCGAAAAATCTACCGCTGTGCTGCCGTTCAGTTTCATCAGGGTACGGACAGCTTTGTTGAATGCGTCCAGCTCGTCCTTGTGCTGGGCAGCATAAGCGTCCTTTGTCAGCTTGAAGTTCTTCTTTATAAAGATGTCGTGGATGGGCTTCAGCTTGGCATGGATGGCAGCAGCATCCTTGATCTGGGCGATTGCTCGCATCTGGCTCTCGTTCTGCTTCAACTGTCTGCGGAGAGGGGCGGCGGTCTGGCTCAGGTCTTTGATTGCGGCGTTCAAATCCTCGATGGTGTTCAGAGAATGGGCCTTCAGGTAGTCCACCGCCTGCCGAATCTCCTCAAAATCCCGGACGGTGCATTTCAGTTTTGCCTTGCCAGACCAACCGCTGCGCTGCTCGTTGCGAAGGTTGAAGTAATCCACCAGCAGGTCGGACAGCGTGGGTTCTTTCGCCTTTTCCAGAGCGTACAGAAGAAGCTGCTTCTTTTCGGTCAGGTCTGCGATCCAGCGATGCAGTCCCCGGATGGTGCTGCGGATGGACTGCATCAAGCTGTTGGCGGCACGAATGTCCCGGTTCAGGTTGCCGAGAAAGGTTTCTATCCCACGTTTTTCCATCTGGTGAGCAGCGGGGCCGAGATGCACGGTTGGAATCTGCTGCACGCCCTGACGCTCGAATGAGCGGAGATCAACACGTTCCGGTCTGCCAGCGGCTTCCAGATAGCGGTTGGTGATGGTTTCCCAGCCATGCCGCCAGACCTCGGCGTACTTCTGGTCGTTCCAGTCCACCGTGTTTTCCTTGTGACATTTCCAGTTGCCAGAAGGGAGCCGGATGCGCTCACCGTTTTCGTCGAGGTCGTAGACCTTTCGGGCTTTTGGAAGCCACTTGCCGTGTTCGTCCATTGCCCGGATGGTCAGCAGAATGTGGGCGTGTGGGTTTCCATCTCCCTTGTCGTGGATGGCAAAGTCGGCAATCATCCCTTTGGAAACAAACTGCTCCTGACAAAACTCTTTTATCATGGACAAATACTGCTCTTTCGGCACCTCCACCGGGAACGCCAGCACGATGCGCCGGGCAAGCTGGGAGTTCCACTGGTTCTCCACGGCTTCTACGGCGTTCCAGAGCGTTGCCCGGTCTGCAAATCTGGGCGGCGCATGGGACGGCAGCATGATCTCGGCGTGGACAAGCTCTTTCTTCTTGTTGTAGAATTTTGTTTTCTGGTCGTACTCGCTGAACAGCCGTTCGCCGCTCTGGTAAGCGGCCCCGGCAACAGCGGACTGCCCTTGGCTGCGCTTGACGATGGTGATTTTGAAATGCGGACACGGAATAGGCATCACCCCCTGATGACATTTGAATCGTTCTCTTGTAAAAATCACGGAATTATGGTACTATTATTTTGGATAAGTAAGCAGAAAGCTGGTGAGCCAATGTCGGAAAGAAAATCACAACAGGAACTGGATTTTGAACGGAAACATGAAGAAGATTTGCAGCGGTTGCGTGGGCTACGTCTGATTGATGATGATTTCATGGCTGCGGTGTTTGAAGAACGTGCTTGTGCTGAGTTCCTTTTGCAGATCATCTTGAAACGTGATGACTTGACCGTCAAAGAGGTTCACGGCCAGTACAGCATTAAAAACCTGCAAGGCCGTTCCGTTCGTTTGGATATTTTGGCGGTAGATCGGGAAAACCGTGCATATAATATTGAGGTGCAGCGCAGTGACCGTGGTGCGAGTGAAAAACGTGCACGGTATAACAGTAGTCTGTTGGATGCAAACCTGACTGACGCGGGCGATGATTACGATGCGCTGAACGAAACATACGTTATCTTTATCACCGAAAATGACGTATTAAAGGCAGGTCTTCCAATTTATCATGTTGACCGTACAGTCCGGGAAACGGGAACGTTTTTCAACGATCAGGCTCACATCGTTTATGTGAACTCACAAATCAAGGACGAAACTGCATTGGGAAAACTAATGCATGACTTTTTCTGTACCAACTCGAAGGATATGAATTATTCCATTTTGGCGCAGAGAGTTCGTTATTTTAAAGAAGATACGAAGGGAGTGGCAGCTATGTGCAGAGCTATGGAAAAGATGCGGGATGAAACCGAGCATGAAACATCGGTCAAACACGCATTGGCAATGTTGGCAGATGGTGTGCCTTGTGAAAAGGTGGCAAAGTACACCGACCTTTCAATTGAGGAAGTCCGGGCATTAGCTGAAAAGAAATCTGCCTAACAAAAAGATAAGCCGATTGGAAATGTTGCTATTTCCAATCGGCTTTTTCTATGCGTGTTTTATGGTAGCGAGCAAAAGGATAGCTGCAAAGCAGCGCAAGGAAAATGCAGTTTTCCTTGGGATGGAATCGGGCTGGCGCACAAACGCCAGCTTCGATTTCATCGAGCCGTCTGCAAGACCGCAATTTCACCGGAACGGTGTATAATTGCGCCCTTTATTCTAAAGGGTTTTGGACGTTGCTGCGTTCGTGAACGTCATGCACCATCTTTGCAAGCGCCAGCACGACTTCCGGTTGACGGAACGAGATTTTCAGAAGCTCCATCACCTGATCGTCGGTCAGTTCTCCCGGACAGACCAGAAAGCTTTCCAGCATTCCGGCACGGGTGCAAAGACGATGCACACGCTCTCTCCGGTTCAGCTCTGACATCTGGCGTTCAAGAATCTTCTCCCGATGCTGACAAGAGCGCAGCTTCTGCTCTGCTTTGGCTTTTTCGTTGCGGAGGTAGGCAAGGTCGGATTTGGGTTCGGTCATGGCATCACGCTCCTAAAAAAGAAATCACCTATCAGGCACTAGTACAAGATAGATGATTTCATACTATAATTAAATATCGATTTTAGAACTCAAATTTATAGGAAGCTAAATTCGGATCCGGTCCATATAAGTATTTTTGATAGGTTGCGGCAGAAAGTTTTTCTCGAGATTTGAGCATTTCGTGATGAATTTGGTTGTCGGTCTTTGTTTCCATGATTAAGGCGGATACACTCATTATTAAATCATCGTTTTCAGATTTGCATAGCATATAATTAACAACATAGTCAAAATAACTGTGCAAATGATTGACAATGACTTCCAAATCATCAACCTCATGTCCGATATGTGTCAAAATATTTCGTGCACGGTACACTCGCTTCAATTGCCATTTTATTCTCTTGTCATGTTTTTCCAAATACTTTAAAATGTGCTCACCGTCTGAAAATTCCTTGCGCATATTATATAGCCTGCTTCTAAGTAAGATATTTTCAGAAAGCATTGAGTAAATTTCTTTCATTGCGGGCGAGTTGAATTCATTCGATGAAAAATATACAACGAATTCAGAATAGGTAGTTATTCCGAGTCGATTAAGTTCTTCGGAATCTACAGAACTCTTCAGTTGAGCATATAAAAGACGTGTTAGCTTTAAAAGATATGTCTTTTGAATTATTTCACACATACTAACGATAACATTGTCTCTCTCATTATTGGTTGATGGGTTTAAAAACAGTGTCTCAAGAGCTGTCCAAAAAGTTCTTACCATTGTTGAGATTGATTTTGCATCCAGTGCCTCCGAATGCATATCAAATGCCCTGGATAGTGTTTCTACGACTTCAGTTGACAAAGCTTTTTCAGCAACAATATTTTCAATTCGGCGGTCAATAGTAGGAAGCTCCACATAAGGCCGCTTTTGCAGAAAACTTGGCATTCTGAATTCGGTATATATTTCGTTTTCTGTTTTGAATAGCATCTTGTACACTTGTTTTTCTGCTGCGAAATGTATGAAGTATCTTTTGAATGTTTGAAGGAAATTTATTGTATCTGTAAGGTTTTTTATGGCCTGATATGGATCCGGGGCATACGCTTCATATTTTACTATTTCAAATCTTTCATGTTTCAATGCGTGATGCTTTCGTTTTTCATAATCAGAAATCAAATCTGCAACTTTTCGCTCGGATTGTAAGTTCTTTAGTTCCTTGTTGACATCTACTTTCTGAATTTTCATGTTTATATGAATTCTATCGCTTATTCCTTCAAGATAATCTATGACCTCTGTATTCATTAAAATCAGAAATGTATGTTTTCGTGGTTCACAGTTAAAAGCATCAATATAGTCACAGATTTGAGAAAGACTTTCTATTCTTCGTTGACTGTTATTAAAATACCTCTTTGAGCAAATATATAAATATTCCCTTGCATATCCATACTTTCTTAATGAAACATAGTAATTCTTTATACAGTATAGTAGCTTTCCTTTATCATTTGTTTTAAGTATCAGATATTTGATCTCTTCTGCATACTGTTGCAAATATTTTTGCGGAGTACAAGCCTGTGTAAAAACACCGATCCAACGCTCCAAAACCGCTGAATTATCTATTGATTCAGAAAAGCCCGTTCGAATACGATCAAGTCGTGCACCGAGAATTTTCTTCAAAATATAATCGTCTTCTGTCGTATCCAAAAATTCCTCGATTATTGGCGATATATAACTTTTATAATAGGTGTTTACAATGTTATACTTCTTTAGTAGATGATATATTTCGCGCAATTCAAACATTAAAGTGATAGAATTATGGAGGGGCAACATATATGTGTCGGCAGATGAATTACTTAACAATTCGTCCGTGCTTTGATAAAAAAGCCACAGCATATCTAATGATGGATCTTTACTCCAGCTGTCTGGTCTATGGACAATCATCTTTTGACCTCCCGTGTCTTGTTTAGTCAAATTATACATCACCCCGTAATAATAAGCAAGAAAAACCTCGGTCCACATATCGTAGACCGAGGTTTTTCATTTTCGCTTATTTAATTCTCCATCAAGCTCAGATACCCCTGCACGATTGCGGCAGGCAGCAGGAATTTCTTTTCCACACCACCAAAGCGTACCGTGACCATATCGGGCTGGATGGCTGCTACCGTGCCAACGCCAAACGCCTTATGCTTGACCTTGACACCAACCTTGATTTTGGAAACATCCACCTTGACAGTCGGTTTTGGCTGAGCGGCAGGTTGGCTGTTCAGGCCAAAGCTCGGCTTTACAGTTCCAATGCCAACGCTCGACCCAGCCGGACGGGGTGTAAAGCTGCCGGGAATACTGGAAGCCGGGCGGGGCGTATAGCTGTTGCTCGGCTTGTGGATTTTGCTGCCGGAAGCCTGCGTGTTTTGCGCTGTGTTGGTTTTGGGTGTAAAACCGCCATAGCTGATGATAGGTTTCGTGGGCTGCGGTGCAGGCTTCTTTTCAGGAGCCGGTTTCGGCTCGTCCTCGTCCGGGGTGAAATAGGGCTTTGCGGGCAGGTCATCCGGAGCGGGCGCAGGAGCTTCCATAGATGCCTGTTGCAGGGTGAACATCTTGTTGTAGTCGGCATCCGAAAGCACTGTATCCCAGCCGCCACGATCCTCGCCCTCGTGACGATTAATGCCGGTGTAGCTCAGACTGGCATCTTCGTACCGCTTGAATTTGTACACAGCATCGTTCATCAGGGAATCGTTGAATACACCCAGCGATACCAGCAACTCAAAGTCCTTCACCGACAGACCGGTGACCTTCTTGAACAAGCCCGGCTCCAACTGGGTGATCACGTCCTTCAGGCAGCGCTCCCGGTAGTCCGTCAGATACATGAACACCGGAATGCGGGTGGCGAACTTGATGAGCTTTTCCTGAATCTGCTTGCGTTTGGATTTGTACTCTTTTTCCTCGTCCGAAAGCTCCTTCTTTTGCTTCGGGGTAAGATCTTTGGTGCCTTCCTTCTTCGCCTTTTTCACCTTTTCGGACTTGGCGATGATGGTTTCGATGTCCGAGTTCAGGCTGCGGAAGCCCTCGATCTTCATCAGGGCATCCATAGCATCCTTGTTGGCGATGAGGCGGGAGAGGGTCTCGTTATCTACGTTCACCAGCAGCACGCTTTCCCAGCGCTTTGCCAGCAGGGTGGCAGAGGTGCCAGCCATGGCAATGTCGAGAATATCCCCGGCGTTGATCTGCCGCATGGAGCTGCCATCGTAGGCAATGACCGGCAGGAAGTTGATGAATTCCGCTACCTTCTTTTCCGGGTTGCCTTCGTGGATGTTCAGGCGGCAGCTATAATCGGAGATCTGCCGCAGAGCACGGTTGAGCGCAAAGTCGAACACATAGCACTCTTTCTTGATGATCTCCTTTTGCCCCTTGTCCGTGGTCACTTCCCAAGGGCTTTGCACACGGAATGCGGCCTGAAAATAGGTCTCCGGGCTGGAGAGGTTCCGCAGCATAAAGATGCCTGTCCACGGCTTCACCGTCACGCCGGTGGTCAGCTTGCCACAGGAAAGGGTAATGGTCTTGGTCTCCAGCGGGTCGCCCATGGAACGCTGTACCGGCTCCAGTGCGGCAGCACCAATGCCAGCCTCCGTACCGGCGCAGACATTGATCCGGTAGTCGTGGTAGAAGGTGTTTTTCCTATCTGCCAGCAGGTTTGCCATAGCGTAGCAGGATGCCACGTTGGGCAAGAACCACAGGGTGTGCTGCAGCACGTTCAGCAGACGGGAGTCCGCAAAGGGCAGAGCGGGCTTCTTGGCTCCCAGCTTCAGCTCGTCCACGGTGGTTTCCAGATAGGAACCCCGAATCAGGTCCAGCCACTTCTGCACATAATCCTCGTAGACAAAACGGCAGTCCCGGCCTTTCCCCTTGGCGGAAAAGAACACGTTCAGGTCAAATTCATCGTATTCACCCTGTTTCGCGATCTGCTGAATGCTTTCCGGGATCTTGTAGGTCATCATGACCATCCGGGGCAGAGCGGCATAAGGGTTGTGCTCTCCCTGCCAGTTTTCCTTGGCACGCTGTTCATCGGAATAGGTCCAGTTGTAGATCTGCTCCTCAATGAACTCGCCGGAGTTGAGGGCACGGAAGGGCGTGCCGGACAGATACAGGTAATGGTCGGTGGTGATAGGCAGCCATGTTTCATCGTAGGCGTCGGCACGGCTGTACTGCTCCATATTCTCGGAGTCGTAGTCGTCCTCATCGTCCTGTTCAAACAGCTTCTTGGCGTTCTCTTTCCATGCGCCAAAGTGGTATTCATCGAAAATGACCAGATCCCAGTTGATGGTATGTACCCACTCATTGCGGCCCTTGATGGTGCCGGTGGTCTTGTCCACACCGAGATAGTCTTGGAACGAGCCAAAGCAGACGATGGGACGGCTCTGGTCGGCGGTCTCGTAGGTCAATTCCGTGGTGCGGGAGATAAATTGCCAGCCCTCAAAATCCTTGTGGGTGTTCAGGTCCTCCTGCCACGCACTGACCACGGCGGGCTTAAAGGTGAGCACCAGTACCCGCTTAAAGCCCATTCGTTTTGCCAACTGGTAGGCGGCAAAGGTCTTGCCAAACCGCATTTTGCAGTTCCACAAAAACTTCGGGTAGCCCTCGGCGGCGGCTGAGCGGAAATAAGCTTCGGTCATATCCACCGCCTCTTTCTGCTCCGGGCGCATGGAAAAATCGTTGGTGCGGTTTTCCACGTTTTCGGTGCGGTTGCGTACTGCATAAACGGCAGCTTTCACATCGTTGACGGTACAGCGGAACCATTCATTCCGGTCCTCGCCCTCGTTCAACTGCCGAAACCCTTTGCGGCGCAGCACAGCGTGGAGGTCTTTATCCGTAAAGCAACTGCCATCGCTGCGCATGGCAGGCCATGTTTCCAGCACTCGGTAGGGCACAGCCACGGTGTGGGTCTGTTCCCGGATGCGGGTATCCACATCCCGCTCGGTGTAGCCGACCTTGATGTAGCCCCTGTGGGACGCCACCCCAATCAGCTCGTAAGCATAAATTTTAGGGCTTACCGGTGGACGCTGCGGGAAAAAGTCCATTACTCGTCACCACCTATCGCTGAGATCTTTGAATCAATTAAGGCCCATTCATCTTGTGTGATATTCCACATATTACAGAGTTGTTCATCCGTGTACTGTCCTATATATTTGCCAAGATCAGGAATAAAGCAATAATTCTTTTTTGAAATATTCTGTGAAACAACAGTTTGCAAAAGCAAGAAACGAACGGTTTTAGTGAATATGTAGCTTTTGTAAGCTTCAGTCTCAGCCATCGTATCAAAAGCACCTATTGCAAGCCAAGATTCAGTACAGCATTCTCCGGGAGCGGCAATAATTGTATTGCCATCATAATAAAAACCAACGGGCTTTGAAAAATCAGTTTGCCCGGCTATAGGCGCTTTAGGCACAAGGAGTTTCCACTTATCAAGAATGTTCGAAGGATCGGAAATATCTTGCTTTCTCACATACTTTCTTCCGATTCGTTGTGTGAAATAACAAGGGATTCCTTCATCTAAAGGCTGATATGTCGAGGGAATACCAAAGGGCATTCTTGAATAAACACGATTGCTCAAATTTTGAATTTGAGTTAACTTGCGTAACTTCCGAACGATGCTAACTGCTTTATTTTGTCTGATAAATATTTCGTATTCATCCAAAGGTCGTTCCATTATATTTTTTTTTCCGCCACTGATATTGGTAACTTCGCAAGTTCCCGGATTATCTCTGTTCCACAAGAAATAGCAGGCTCCGCCTGCAAGGTCAACACCCGGAAAAACTTCTCTGAAATTGTCATAGTCGACGATTTTTCGAATTCGTTTATCGTTCAGCATTTCCCTTCGGAAGTCATCTAATCCTTTTCCCCCTGAGAACCATCTTGCAGGAATAATCATTGTTAAAAATCGAGGATTAAGCTTTTTGGCATTTGAGACAAACAAGTGGTAAATCGGACGAGCGCTTTTTCCGTTTCCACCTCCATCATTCAACTGGTATGGCGGGTTTCCAATAATCACATCGAATTTCATCTTAAAAATATCCTCCGGTCGAATCGTATGAATAAACTCATAGGCGTGCGTTTCTAGATCATCGGAGCGTTTGTATTCGCTCTCAGATGCTCCACAAAAGGCGCACTTACCATTTGACCATTGGTGGGATATTCGTTTGTATTCGATGTTTCCACTTGCATCATCAAAATGCGTAATGGAATATTTGCTGTTGGGATATTTCGAGCAATAGACGCTCCGGCGAGAAAGCAGGCTGGTCAGCTCCGTGATGGCAATGCCATAGAGCTGCTTGTGGAAGATGTGATCCACCCGCTGTTGCAAATCGGGGATCTCATCTTCAAGCCCCACCAGCAGCCGCTTGGCAATTTCCCGCAGAAATACGCCGGATTTGCAGGCAGGGTCAAGGAATGTGGTGTCCGGGCTGCGGAACAGCTCCTGCGGCAGCAGATTCAGCATCCGATTTGCCACCTCTGGTGGGGTGAACACCTCGTCGTTGGACAGGTTGGCAAGGCAGGACAGCACATCGGGGTTATAAAAATTCTGATAAACGTCAGCCATTTTCCTGCACCCTCCTGTAATCCACCGGTTGGTATTCACGGAGAGGGCGAGGGATGGTTTCGTGGGTAACAGGGTCTATCATCCAGTTTTCCGTGCCGTCCGGTTCATCGGCAAACAGGGAAAGCTGGTCGGAATAGGCATCGTTGTCAGTGTTTTCTTTCAGCAGGACATCCAACCGGTAGTCCCGCCGCTTGATAAAGTTGCCGGTAGGAAAACTCCACTCCGCAAACACGATGGGGCTGCCGTCGGACTGTTCCATGGTCAGTGCATCACCGCACAGGATGTTTTTTTGCAGGATATACCGCACCGCTTCCCGGCACTGCGGGTTGGCTGCGGATTTTACAACGGCGGTATATTCCTCATCCCAAAGCGAAAAAAGCCGCTCCCGACATTCCTGTGCGTTGTCTGCCAGAATATCCACGCCGTAAATGCTGGTCACCGCCAGCACAGAGTAACGTTCGTAATCGCTTGGGTTTTTGCCGTAGCGGCTTTTCACCACAGCCAGCTTGCGGCGCAGCACTTCGGCCAGAAAGTTACCGTTGCCGCAGGCGGGTTCCAGAAAACGGCTCTCGATGCGCTCCGTCTCGCTCTTTACAAGGTCGCACATCGCGCGCACTTCTCGTTCTGCGGTAAAGACCTCACCGTGATCTGCCACCCGCTGCCGGGATTTGACCTGTTTTTCTGCCATTCGTTCCACCTCTTTGAAGGGCTTGCAAAAAAGTGTACCTTTTGACAAGCGGCTCAAGAGATGAAACGAATAGCCCAAAATCTGTGGATTTAACCGAGAAATATGCTATAATTGGTACAAAAGCAAATCTGAGGGCATTTTGCAGGAAGGTACACTTTCTTGTAAAAAGAAGCAGTTACAAAAAAGTGGCTTTTTCGTAGATTTTAGCACGGTACCGAAAGGTAGACAGTGGCATTCCGCACGCTTTCGCGGCATCTGTACCCGTCATTTTGCCGGAGCGCCACTTCTGGTAGACACTGTGGAAGTTCTCCGGCAGGGGGCTGGGCGGACGTCCAAAGCGGACTCCCTTGCTTTTCGCCGCCGCAATGCCCTCCGCCTGCTGCTGCCGGATATTGGTACGCTCATTTTCAGCCACAAAGGAAAGCACCTGCAGCACGATGTCGCTCAGAAAAGTGCCCATCAGGTCTTTGCCGCGCCGAGTATCCAGCAACGGCATATCCAGCACCACGATGTCAGCGCCTTTTGTTTGGGTGAGCAGCCGCCACTGTTCTAAAATTTCAGCGTAGTTTCGTCCAAGACGATCAATGCTCTTGATATAGAGCAGATCGTCTTTTTTCAATTTTCGCACCAGCCGCTTGTATTGCGGGCGGTTGAAGTCCTTGCCGGACTGCTTATCCATGAAGATATTTTTCTCCGGGATCTTCAGTTCACGCAGTGCAATCAACTGCCGGTCCTCGTTCTGGTCACGGGTGCTGACCCGG